>Ga0207665_10002074_pt1 | contig 13527 bp, 14 predicted proteins | sample LARL112metaG_FD_184351 | JGI IMG/M metagenome (GOLD analysis project Ga0207665, IMG submission 184351) | Corn, switchgrass and miscanthus rhizosphere microbial communities from Kellogg Biological Station, Michigan, USA - LAR L11-2 metaG... | ecosystem: Host-associated > Plants > Roots >...
CGCAGCAGATACGAAGGCACGCGCAACACTGTCGCACAGCACCACCGGCTCAGCATTCCGGGCGATGAGCGCTTGCGCGAAGAGCAGACGGCAGAGATGAGCGCTTGCGCGAAGAGCAGAGGGCAGACATGGGCTCAATCAAGCGGTGACTAGGCTTGCGTGTCGTGCCGCAGATCTCCCGAGACGAGGTAGCCCACCTGGCGCGCCTCGCGCGCCTTGCGCTGACCGACGACGAGCTCGACAGCTACGCCGGCCAGCTGGACGCCATCCTCGGCCACGTCAGCCAGATCCAGGCAGTCGACGTCACGGGCGTCGAACCCACCGGCAACCCGCTCAAGGACATAAACGTGTTCCGTCCCGACCTGGTCGAGCCGTGCCTGACCCAGGACGAGGCGCTGGCGCAGGCGCCGAAAGCGGTCGACGGCCGGTTCGCCGTCCCGCGGATCCTGGGGGAGGCCGAATGAGTAGCGATGAGCGGCTTGCGCGAAGAGCCGACGGCGGTGAGGTGATCCGCCTCGACGCGGCCACGCTGGGCGCCAAGATCGCCGCCAAGGAGGTGTCGTCCACCGAGGTGACCCGTGCGTGCCTGGATCAGATCGCCGAGACAGACGGGAAGTACCACGCGTTTCTGCACGTGGCGGAGGAACAGGCGCTGGCCGAGGCTGCCCGGGTGGACGCCGCCGTGGCCACCGGTGAGTCGCTGCCGTCGCCGCTGGCCGGCGTCCCGCTGGCCCTCAAGGACGTGTTCACCACTACAGACATGCCGACCACTTGCGGATCGAAGATTCTCGAGGGTTGGACGTCGCCGTACGACGCCACCGTCAGCGCGCGGCTGCGCGCGGCGGGCATCCCGATCCTGGGCAAGACGAATATGGACGAGTTCGCGATGGGCAGCTCCACCGAGAACTCCGCATACGGTCCGACCCGGAATCCGTGGAACGTCGACCGGGTGCCGGGCGGATCGGGCGGCGGGAGCGCTGCGGCCCTCGCTGCGTTCCAGGCCCCGCTGGCCATCGGATCGGACACGGGCGGGTCGATCCGCCAGCCCGCCGCGCTGACGGCGACCGTCGGCGTGAAGCCCACGTACGGCACGGTGTCACGGTATGGGCTGATCGCGTGCGCGTCGTCGCTGGACCAGGGCGGCCCGTGCGCCCGCACGGTGCTCGACACTGCGCTGCTGCACCAGGTCATCGCCGGGTACGACGCGAACGACTCCACGTCCGTCGACGCTCCGGTGCCCGACGTGGTCGCGGCCGCCAGGGCCGGTGCCTCCGGCGACCTGAACGGTGTGCGGATCGGCGTGGTCAAGCAGCTGCGCGGCGACGGCTATCAGGCAGGGGTGCTCGCGTCGTTCAACGCCGCCGTCAAGCAGCTCACTGCGCTCGGCGCCGAAGTCAGCGAGGTGGACTGCCCGCACTTCGACTACTCGCTGCCTGCGTACTACCTGATCCTGCCGTCGGAGGTGTCGTCAAACCTGGCCCGGTTCGACGGTATGCGCTACGGGTTGCGCTCCGCCGACGATGGAACGCACAGCGCCGAGGAGGTAATGGCACTGACCCGGGCCGCCGGCTTCGGTCCAGAAGTCAAGCGCCGCATCATGATTGGCACGTATGCCCTGTCAGCGGGCTACTACGACGCCTATTACAACCAGGCGCAGAAGGTTCGCACGCTGATCGCGCGTGATCTCGATGAGGCCTACAAAGGCGTCGACGTGCTGATCTCGCCCGCGACCCCGACCACTGCGTTCCCGCTGGGGGAGAAGGTCGACGATCCCCTGGCGATGTACCTGTTCGACCTGTGCACGCTGCCGCTGAACCTGGCCGGCCACTGCGGGATGTCGGTGCCCTCGGGCCTCTCGCCGGACGACAACCTCCCGGTGGGCCTGCAGATCATGGCGCCCGCGCTGGCCGACGATCGGCTTTACCGCGTCGGTGCCGCCTACGAGATCGCTCGCGGTCCGCTGCCGACCGCAGTCTGACAAGGGAGGATGGGGGCATGCGGATCGGAATTCTCACCGGAGGTGGCGACTGCCCTGGCCTGAATGCGGTCATCCGTGCGGTGGTGCGTACCTGCGACGTGCGCTATGGATCGTCGGTCGTCGGATTCCTGGACGGGTGGCGCGGCCTGCTCGAAGACCGGCGGGTGCAGCTGAAGAACGACGATCGCAACGATCGGCTGCTCGCCAAGGGCGGGACCATGCTCGGCACCGCCCGCGTCAATCCGGACAAGCTGCGGGCCGGTCTGCCCCAGATCAAGCAGACGCTCGAGGACAACGGCATCGACGTGCTGATCCCGATCGGCGGGGAGGGCACGCTGACCGCCGCGCACTGGCTGTCTGAGGAGAACGTGCCGGTGGTCGGGGTGCCGAAGACCATCGACAACGACATCGACTGCACCGATGTGACATTCGGACACGACACCGCGCTGCAGGTGGCAACCGAGGCCATCGACCGGCTGCACAGCACCGCCGAGTCGCACCAGCGCGTGATGCTCGTCGAGGTGATGGGCCGACATGCCGGCTGGATTGCGCTCAACGCCGGGTTGGCGTCCGGCGCGCACATGACGTTGATCCCCGAGCAACCGTTCGACATCGAAGAGGTGTGCCGGCTGGTCAAACGACGTTTCGTGCGCGGCGATTCGCACTTCATCTGTGTCGTCGCTGAGGGCGCGAAACCCGCCGAGGGCTCGATGTCATTGCGGGAAGGCGGAATGGACGAGTTCGGACACGAGAAGTTCACCGGTGTGGCTGCCCAGCTGGCCGTCGAGGTGGAGAAGCGGATCAAGAAAGATGTCCGCGTCACTGTGCTCGGACATGTGCAACGCGGAGGAACGCCGACAGCGTACGACCGCGTGCTGGCTACCCGGTTCGGCGTCAACGCCGCCGATGCCGCCCACGCCGGCGAGTACGGAATGATGGTGTCGCTGCGCGGGCAGGACATCGGGCGGGTGGCACTGGCCGACGCGGTGCGCCAGTTGAAGCTCGTGCCGCAGAGCCGCTATGACGACGCCGCCGAATTCTTCGGCTAGCCGCTCGGCAATGCAAGGGCAAGGGCCGCAACGTTGAGGCCCAGAAAGCCGATCGCCAGGCCGAACTGCGGGCTGTAGTCGCTGGCCCGGATGTGCGTGTAGATCGCGCAGACAAAGAAGAGCACCAGGCCGATCGCGGCCGAGATGCCAAGCGGCCGAAAGAGAAGGCCTGCCGCCAGGCCAAGCGCTCCAAGGGTTTTCAGGGTTCCGATCGGAAAGGTCAGCCACGATATGGGCACCCCGGCCTTGGCCATGCCCGGCATGATCGGCTGGAAGTGAAGCAGCGCCGCGATTCCCGAGAATCCGTTCGCGGCAATAGCGGTCAGGGTGACGGCGAGGTAAGCGGTAGTCATGGTGTGGGCTCTTTCTTGTGGCGAGAAGACGCAAAAGCACCCGATACGCGGAGGATTTGGGACACTTTGCGTTGCTGCTCGCGCGGTTACTCAAGCGGACTTGAAGGCTTCGTGGCGGATCATCTGCCACATCGTGGGCGTGTCTGCTGTAGTCGAGACCGTCACCGTATCGTGGCTTCCATTCCGGGCGGCCAGCGCGACGAGATAGTCGGCCAGGTCACTGCGCGAGGTGAACGCTCCGATCGGATCCACTTCTCCGGCAGTGTATTCCGTGACATGCGGTAGGTCGAACAAACCTGACGGACGCACGATTGTCCAGTCGAGTTCGCTGTCGCGCACCACGGACTCCATCAGCCGGATGTCGTCGTAGACGGTCTTGCCGATCGTCTTGGTGATGACCGGTTCGACCAACCGCAGTGCGAACGGCGCGCCTGTTCGGCCCGGCGCGGGATACGCACCCGTCGAACTCACCACGACCAGACGGGTCAGACCCGAGGACTGCATCGCGGCGACGATGTTGGCGGTGCCCCTCGAGTAGGTGTTGACCGGCTCCCGCGTGAACGGCACGCCCAGCGTCGACAGCACGGCATCGGCGTCCTCGACGACGTCGCCGACCGCGTCGGCGTCGTGGACGTCCGCGCCCGCGACCGTCAGCGCAGGATCGCTGAACGGGAAGGCGCCGGGTCTACGAGTCACCGCGACGGTGGTGTGGCCGGCGTCGAGCGCTCGCCTGGTCGCCAGTCGGCCGGTCTGCCCGTTGGCCCCGAAGATCACGATGCGCATGTCTCCTCCTAGAATGTCACTAATAGTGATTATCACTATATATGACGATCACAATCCGTGCTAATGTCGCGTCGTGGTTGATCAACGACCCGGCATCAGGGAGCTGGACCAGCGGATTCCGTTTCTGCTGTCCCAGCTGGGCAGCTATGTGTCCGACGACTTCAAGCGACGGCTGGCGCCGCTCGACGTGCATCCGCGCACCAATGCGGTGCTGGTGGCGTTGGCCGGCACCGACGGCCAATCGCAGCGGCAGCTGTCGGCCCGGCTCGGGCTTCACCGCAACGTGATGGTGAGCCTGATCGACAGCCTCGAGGACCAGGGCCTCGTCAAGCGGATGCCACACCCGGTTGACCGCCGCGCGTTCGCGGTCACGCTCACCGACAAGGCCCGCGACCTGTTGCCTGCGCTCGAAGAGCAGTCGCATGCGATGGAAGACGAGGTGACCGCGGCGCTGACACCCGATGAGCGGGCGACGCTGCTCGATGCATTGCAGCGGGTGGCTGCGAGCCTGGGACTGAGCCCGGGTGTGCACCCCCGGCTGGCGGAGTCGCCCCCACTAAACTCGTCCACATGACCCTCGCACCCGCCGCCGAACTGCTCGACTACGACGAGGTCGTCGCGCGCTACGAACCCGTGCTCGGGCTCGAGGTACACGTCGAGCTGTCCACGGCGACCAAGATGTTCTGCGGCTGCGCCAACAAGTTCGGCGCCGAGCCCAACACCCAGGTGTGCCCGGTTTGCCTCGGCCTGCCCGGGTCACTGCCGGTGCTCAACCAGACCGCGGTGGAGTCGGCGATCCGCATCGGGCTGGCGCTTGGCTGCGAGATCGTGCCCTGGTGCCGATTCGCCAGGAAGAACTACTTCTATCCGGATATGCCGAAGAACTACCAGATCTCGCAGTACGACGAGCCGATCGCGATCAACGGCTATCTCGACGTCCCGCTCGACGACGGCACCACATGGCGGGTCGACATCGAGCGCGCCCACATGGAGGAGGACACCGGCAAGCTCACGCACCTGGGCAGCGAGACCGGCCGTATCGAGGGCGCGACGACGTCGCTGATCGACTACAACCGCTCCGGTGTGCCCTTGATCGAGATCGTCACCAAGCCGATCGAGGGTACCGGCGACCGCGCGCCCGAGATCGCCCGCGCGTATGTGACCGCGCTGCGGGATCTGTTGCGGGCCTTGGGTGTTTCCGATGTCCGGATGGATCAAGGTTCGATGCGCTGCGACTCCAACGTCTCGCTCAAGCCCACCGGTCAAAAAGAGTTCGGCACCCGGACCGAAACCAAGAACGTGAACTCGCTGAAGAGCGTTGAGGTCGCGGTGCGCTACGAGATGCGCCGCCAAGCAGCGGTTCTTCTCGGCGGCGGCCGAGTCCTTCAGGAAACACGCCACTTTCACGAGGACGGCTACACCTCGCCGGGCCGCAGCAAGGAGACCGCGCAGGACTACCGCTACTTCCCCGAGCCCGATCTTGAACCTGTGGCTCCTGACGCGGAACTGGTCGAGCGGTTGCGGCAGACCATGCCCGAACTGCCGTGGTTGCGGCGCAAGCGGATTCAGGAGGAGTGGGGGATCTCCGACGAGGTCATGCGCGACCTGGTCAACGCCGGTGCCGTGGAATTGGTCGCCGCCACCGTTGAACACGGGGCCTCCAGCGACCAAGCCCGCGCGTGGTGGGGAAACTTCTTGGTGCAGAAGGCAAATGAGGCCGACGTCGAACTCGACGCGTTAGCGATCACCCCGGCGCAGGTGGCCGCTGTCGTCAAGCTCGTCGACGACGGCAAGCTGTCCAACAAGCTGGCCCGTCAGGTCATCGAGGGCGTGTTGGCAGGTGAGGGCGAACCCCAGCAGGTGATGACCGACCGCGGCCTTGCCGTGGTGCGCGACGACTCACTGATTCGGGCCGCCGTCGACGAGGCCCTGGCCGCCAACCCCGACATCGTGGAGAAGATCCGCGGCGGCAAGGTGGCTGCGGCGGGCGCGATCGTCGGCGCGGTGATGAGGGCGACCAAGGGCCAGGCCGACGCCGCGCGGGTGCGCGAACTGGTGCTGGCCGCCTGCAGCTAGCGCGGACCGCGATCGAATTCGAGGAACGATCAGGCCGGTAGGCCAAGCAGTCGTTGCTCGATGACGTCGGCGCCGCGTGCGACGCCTCCGGTCGCCTCGAACCCGTCCGCCACGGGTCACGCGCCCGCTGTCATCGACATTGCCTGCAGCACTTTCGATTTCAATCGGGGTGGACTGAGCCTTTTTGCGGGTAGGCGGGTTCCACTGCTTGAAACCTCAACACGCCTGGCGACCTCGAACTGGTCGCGGCCGTGCGGTACGACGCAGACGGGAACGCCGCGTGCAAGGGCTTTTTGGGTGGCGCCCATGCCGCCGTGAGTGATGGCACAGACCGCCCGATCCAACACGATTCCGTGTGGCGCGAACTTCCGCACGGTGGCGTTCGGTGGCACGGCGATTCCATCAGGCACTCCGGATGGGTATGTGGCCACCACATGCAGCGGCTCGTCGGCCAACGCCGCCATCGCAGCTATGGGCAGCTCGCTGTCAGCCTGACGATCAGAGGTCGCGCTGGCGATGGGCATGGCCGGATTGGTGTGGGCGTTGCTCGCGTCGGCACAGGGCGACGACGGCGCTTATCGGACCTTTGCGGATCGATACGTCGCGATGGCGCACGCCCTCCAGTTCGAGGGCCACATGGCAACAGCTCGTACCATGAAGCAGCAATCCACCCCGTTCACCTGATTCCAGGCAGAGCTAGCGCTTGCCGATGCCCATCGCTGCGACGGCGAACTCCTCGAGGCGCTCGCGCGGGTAGGTCTCTGGATCGTTGACCGCCAGTCGTCCCAGCATTTCGGCGAACGACAGCATCGTGTGGCCGAGCAGTACCGGATCGAGATCGGCAAGCCGCGGATCCAGCGCAATGCCCGCCTTGGCCAGTTGTTCCGCTTGGGCCAGGATCGATGACCGTGCGCGGCGCAGGTCGTCGCGATATTCGCGGGGAGCGCTGTCGGGCACCGTCAGGATGAGCCGCCACCGTGCCGGATTCTCCAGCACCACACGCAGGAACGCCGACACCGTCGCGGCGTACGCACCCGTGGGGCCCGGTTCGGTCAGGTCGTCGGGCATGCCGGCAAGCACTTGCTCCAGGCCACGCTGATGTTCACGCCGCAACAACGCGGACACCAACTCGGCCCGCGTGCGAAATACGGTGTACAGCACTGGCTTTCCGACACCGGCCGCCTCGGCCACCGCCTCCATGCTGAGCTCGGATAGCTGACAGCCGACGAGCACGGTCATGGCGGCGTCCAATAGCTGCTCGCGGCGCTGTTCGCGCGGCATGCGCGGGGCGTACTTGCGCCGTTGCCGGGGTCGGGTCACGCAAGCAATATTACGACACCGTTGTATTCGCTGGCGCTAATTGCTACGGTGGCGTTGTATTGAGGGGAAGGCAGAGGTAGTGGCCATGATCGAGTCGATCCGGCGCGACGACTACGGCTTTTTCGGACCCGATTCGCCCAGCTGGAAGGTATGGGCCTCGCCGACTGCACTGATCGGCTTCCAGCGCGCAGTTGTGCTCGAACACTTTGACCCGTTCCTCGCCGCGGCGGTCGCCGACAGCGCCGGCATCTACACCGATCCCTCGGGGCGGTTGGACCGCACGCTGGCGTACTTCCTCACCGTCGCGGTGGCCGACGGTCGCACCGCGATCCAGGTGTCCGACGCGCTGATGCGGATTCACGCGAGGGCGAAGGGGATCGAGCCGATCACCGGATCGCGCTACAACGCCAACAATCCGGACGCGCAGCTGTGGATCCACATCACCGGTTGGCATTCGGTGCTCAAGTGCTACGAGCAGTACGGGCCGGGACCGCTGTCGCCGGCGGAGGAGTCGCGGTTCTGGGTGGAGTCGCGCATCGCCGCCGAACTGCAGACCTGCAAGCCCTCCGACGTTCCCACCTCACGCGACGAGGTTAGGCAGTACTTCGCCGATGTGCGCAGTCGGCTCTGCACGTCCGAACACGCTGACCGCGCAATGCATTACCTGCTGCACACGCCGCGCGACCGCGGCGTACGGCTGTGGGCGGGTAGCCGGGTGTTGGCGCCCGCGGCGATCGCGACCCTGCCGAAATGGATGCGGCGCATGGGCAATTTCGACCAGCCCGTCGCGGTCGACACCGCGGTGACGCCGATCGCACGGGCGTGGGTTCGGGCGTTGTCGATCAACAACTTTCAGCCCATGCTCGCCGTTGCTCGCCGCATCGCTCCGGAGACCGCCGACGTGCTGGCGCTTCATCTCACTGCGGCGGCGCCTGCACGCCAGGTGACCATCACACCGGCCGACGCGCGCGACCGGTTGGCCACGCACGCCTGAACTGTTGATTCCTAGGTGTTGTCGGCGTTGCTGCGCGGGAATCCGCCGCCCTGCGGGAACAGCGGGAAGACGACGTCGTCGAGCTTCTCGGCGTCGCCTGACGTCTTGTTGACGGTGGCGCCCCACACGTTGCCGTCTGGCGAGAGCTGCAATGCCCACGCGTGTCCGTGCTGGTCCTGACGGACCACCTCGGGCTCTCCGGTGACCGCGCCGGTATCCGGTGCCAGCCGCACCGCCACGGTCTGCTTGGTGTTGACGAGATTCACCAGGACCGTGCCGTCCAGCGCGGCGCAGCCCGCCACGCCAGGGCGATCGGGCCACGTCCACACCGTCGACACCTTCGAGTCCTTGGTGATGCGCTGCAACCGGTCGGCCGTCGGGGTGCGGTCGGTGATGTAGAGGGAGGCGTCCGACGGATCGATGCACATGGCGCCGCCGGCGCCCATCCCGGTCAGCGCGGTGGTCTGTGGCGCCTGGTTGACGGTTGTGGGCTGCTCGATGCGCAGCACCTTGCCTGCCAGCGAAGCCGGGTCGGCCGCCGCTGCGGGGTCGCCCGCGTCACCGGTCTGCACCACCAATGTCGTCGGGCTGGTGAAGATCAACGACCCCATGTTCCCGGTCGCGCCCTTCGGGATGCCGGTCAGGATCGGCTTGGGCACGTCGCCGTCGGCGATGCGGATCACCCGATTGTCGGTGGGGGTGCTGACGTAGGCGTACATCAGCCGGTCCTGCGAGTACGTCGGCGACATCGTGATGTCCATCAAGCCGCCGTCGCCGCTCGGGTCGACGGGGATGACCACCTTGACCTTGGGCTCGGCGCTGGTCGAGACCTCTTTCACCGCGCCGGTCGTGCGCTCGGCCACCAGCGCCGACTGGCTGTCGGGAAGCATGATCAGCCCGCTGGTGCTCTCCAGGCAGCCCTGCATAACGCCGGGTGCCGGGCAGACCTTGGGGAACGGCTTGGGCGGCAGCGGCGGTGGGGGCGGGGGTGTCGACGACGGGCCCGGCTTGAGTTCCGGTTCTGTGGTGAACGGCTGCGACTGGGCTTGGTCGAAGCGCGCACATCCCGACCCGACGAGCAACGCCGCACACAGCAGGACAATCACACCCCGCATAAGCCGGCGCTGTCTCATGCAGGCCAGGTTACGGATTGTCCGTCGGTGCGCGCCACGCTCGCCCCCGCGGCGCGACCGAACCGGCCTCGCGAATAGGGCTGCTAAAGCGCCGCGCCAATCCTCGATTCGTGGGTGACTAGCACTTACCCTGGCAGACGTGACCAGTCAACCTGACCCACGCACCTGGCAGCGCCCCGCGTCTGCAAGCCTGGTCGACCCCGAGGATGATCCTCCTTCCTCGAACTACGCGGGTGATTTCGAAACCACCGCGATCCCGCGCTACGACGCGAACAAGCCGTCGACCAGTCAACCGTTCGGCCTGATCAGCGACCCCGAGCCGCTGCCGTACGTCCAGCCCGGCGGCGGGCACTCACCCGGACCCTATGGAGCGGAGCCCACCGAGATCGACGCGGGCGAGGCCGACGACCGAGCCCGCGATCGGCGCGGCACCCAGGACCTCGGTCTACTTTTTCTGCGTCTCGTGGTCGGCGCGTTTCTGATCGCGCATGCCCTGCAGAAGGCCTTCGGCCTGTGGGGCGGCCCGGCATTCGACGGCTTCGAGAAGTCGCTGACCGATATGGGCTTCCAGCACGCCGACATCCTGACGTACGTGGCAGCAGGCGGTCAGCTCGCCGCCGGGGTGCTTCTGGTGCTGGGTCTGTTCACGCCCGTGGCGGCGGCCGGCGCGCTGGCATACCTGGTGACGGGCATATTGGCAGAGGCCATGACGGCCCACGAAGAGGCCAGGTTGCAGTCGTTCCTCACCGACGGCCACGAGTACAAAGTCATCCTGGTCTGCGTGGTCGCGGCGATCATCCTGATTGGCCCCGGTCGCTACGGGCTGGATGCGGGCCGTGGCTGGGCCCGGCGCCCGTTCATCGGCTCATTCGTCGCGTTGCTGCTCGGTGTAGGGGGCGGCATCGCGGTGTGGGTCCTGCTCAACGGCGGCAACCCGCTGGCCTGACCGGCTATTTGTACGGGTTGGGCACACGGCCGCCGCTGGCCTCGGTCAGCAATGGCAGCGTCGCGAACGTCACCGCGGGCAGCCTCAGTTCGCTGCCGTTCTTGAGTTGCGCGTACGCCCACAAAGTCCTGCCGAACCGCAGCCCCTCGATGTCGGCCCAGGAGACCGTCTCGCTGCCGAGCAGCGTGCGGGCGGTCACCGTGTCGCGGTCGACCACCGTGCGGTACCGGATGATCAACGCCGACGCCATGACCGGAATGACGAGCAGCAGAGCCACCCATGCAGGGCCGGCAAGCACCAGGGTCAGCAGGCCGAGCGCGAAGAAGCCGACGGCGAAATGAGCCATCGGCGAGATCCGGATGACGATCGCGGCGGTGGAGGGGGAGCTCACACCGCCATCTTCCCATCGGGAATCTGACCACCCCGGCGGTGCCGGGAATTTGACCACCCCGGCGGTGCCGGGAATTTGACCTGTGACCAGTGCGGCGGCTACCGTCGTCTGTTATGCAGACCCCCGGATTGCTCGTAGTAATTGGGAAGCGCGTTGATGTCGCGCTTGCCCTCTGCCGGGCATAGCAACAAGCATCAACGCGCGACCCTCGTACAGCGGCCCAGCTGACGGGGGTTTTTTATTGCCCCAGCACCGATTTGAGATCCTAGAGACGACGACAGAGATAAAGAGGACATCGTGAGCGCACCCACTACGCGACCACCGGAACAGTCACCGACGGCGCCCAATGGGGGACACGCCGCGCCGGCCGCCGCGAAACCAGCGCCGAAGGCCGGCCCCGCGCAGCCGAAACGTATTGCGCCGCACCAGCTCACCGGTGCACAGGCCGTGATCCGGTCGCTGGAAGAACTCGACGTCGACGTCATCTTCGGCATCCCAGGCGGTGCCGTGTTGCCGGTCTACGACCCGCTTTTCGACTCGCAGAGACTGCGCCACGTGCTGGTCCGTCACGAGCAGGGCGCGGGACACGCCGCGAGTGGATACGCGCATGCCACCGGCAAGGTCGGGGTGTGCATGGCGACGTCAGGACCGGGTGCTACGAACCTGGTCACCCCGCTGGCGGACGCATACATGGATTCCATCCCGATCGTGGCGGTCACGGGCCAGGTTGGTCGCGCGCTGATCGGCACTGACGCGTTCCAGGAAGCTGACATCTCGGGCATCACCATGCCGATCACCAAGCACAACTTCCTGGTCCGCGACGGCAACGACATTGCCCGCGTGATGGCCGAGGCGTTCCACATCGCCGCGTCCGGGCGACCCGGTCCGGTGCTCGTCGACATCCCGAAGGACGTGCTGCAAGGCCAGTGCACGTTCAGCTGGCCGCCGCAGATCGACCTGCCCGGCTACAAGCCGAACACCAAGCCGCACAACCGTCAGGTCCGCGAGGCGGCGAAACTGATCGCGGCGGCCCGCAAGCCGGTGCTCTACGTCGGCGGCGGTGTCATCCGCGGCGAGGCCACCGAGCAGCTGCTGGACCTGGCCGAGCTGACCGGCATCCCCGTCGTCACCACGCTGATGGCGCGCGGCGCGTTCCCGGACAGCCATCCGCAGAACACGGGCATGCCCGGCATGCACGGCACGGTCGCGGCGGTGGCCGCGTTGCAGCGCAGCGATCTGCTGATCGCGCTGGGCACCCGCTTCGATGACCGGGTGACGGGCAGGCTGGATTCCTTCGCGCCCGAGGCCAAGGTCATCCACGCCGACATCGACCCGGCCGAGATCGGCAAGAACCGGCACGCGGACGTCCCCATCGTGGGCGACGTCAAGGCCGTCATCACCGATCTGATCGAGGCGCTGCGCCGTGACGGGACCATCGGCTCGATCAAGATCGACAACTGGTGGGAGTACCTGCGCGGCGTGCAGTCGACGTACCCGCTGAGCTATGGGCCGCAGAGCGATGGCAGCCTGTCGCCGGAGTACGTCATCGAAACGCTGGGCAAGATTGCCGGACCCGACGCCGTGTACGTCGCCGGGGTGGGGCAGCACCAGATGTGGGCGGCCCAGTTCATCAAGTACGAGAACCCGAAGACGTGGCTCAACTCGGGTGGCCTCGGCACCATGGGCTTCGCCGTTCCTGCGGCGATGGGCGCCAAGTTCGGCAGGCCCGACGCCGAGGTGTGGGCCATCGACGGCGACGGCTGCTTCCAGATGACCAATCAGGAGCTGGCCACCTGTGCCGTCGAGGGCGCGCCGATCAAGGTGGCCATCATCAACAACGGCAATCTGGGCATGGTGCGGCAATGGCAGACGCTGTTCTACGAAGAGCGGTACAGCCAAACGGATCTGGCCACGCATTCGCATCGCATCCCTGATTTCGTCAAGCTGGCCGAGGCGTTGGGCTGCGTCGGATTGCGTTGCGAGCGTGCCGAAGATGTCGAGGACGTCATCAACCAGGCACGGGCCATTAACGACCGCCCAGTGGTGATCGACTTCATCGTTGGCGCCGACGCTCAAGTGTGGCCCATGGTGGCCGCGGGCACCAGCAACGACGAGATCCAGGCGGCCCGGGGCATTCGCCCGCTGTTCGACGATCCGGAAGAAGGGCACGCCTGATGGCGACTAACGCAACGCCGACGCACACGCTGTCGGTGCTCGTCGAGGACAAACCCGGCGTGCTCGCCCGGGTGGCGTCGCTGTTCTCCCGGCGCGGCTTCAATATTCAGTCGCTGGCAGTCGGGGCAACAGAGCAGAAGAACATGTCGCGGATGACCATCGTGGTCAGCGTCGAGGAATCTCCGCTCGAGCAGATCACCAAGCAGCTGAACAAGCTCGTCAATGTGATCAAGATCGTCGAGCAGGAGCCCGACAACTCGGTGGATCGTGAGCTTGCGCTGATCAAGGTGCGTGCCGACGCGACCACCCGCAGTCAGGTCATCGAGGCG
>Ga0207665_10002075_pt1 | contig 13523 bp, 11 predicted proteins | sample LARL112metaG_FD_184351 | JGI IMG/M metagenome (GOLD analysis project Ga0207665, IMG submission 184351) | Corn, switchgrass and miscanthus rhizosphere microbial communities from Kellogg Biological Station, Michigan, USA - LAR L11-2 metaG... | ecosystem: Host-associated > Plants > Roots >...
GCCAGGCGAGTATTTTCGCGACCAAAGAAGGCCCGTGCTATCGCTGCTTGTATCCCGAGCCGCCACCGCCGGGGCTGGTCCCCTCGTGCGCCGAGGGCGGAGTGTTGGGAATTTTGCCTGGATTGGTAGGCGTGATGCAGGCCACAGAAGCGATTAAGCTCATCTTGGGCAAGGGCGATCCGTTGATCGGGCGTCTACTGCTGATCGATGCGCTGGGCATGAAGTTCCGCGAGCTAAAACTGCGCAAGAATCCCGATTGCCCGGCATGCGGAAAGAATCCTACAATCACCAAGCTGATTGACTACGAGCAATTCTGCGGAATTCGCGGCGAGGAGGTTGAGGCTGAAGTGACCACAGATGAAATGCAGGTGGAAGAACTGAAGCAGCGGCTGGATCGCGGCGACGATATTTACGTACTGGATGTCCGCGAGCCGCACGAATATCAGATTTGCAACATCGGTGGCCACCTTATTCCCCTGGGTGAGTTGCCGAACCGGGTCAACGAACTCGACACCAGCCGCGAGATCGTGGCCCACTGCCGCTCCGGTGTGCGCAGCGCCAAAGCCGTGAACTTCCTGCGCCAGGCGGGCTTTAAGAAAGTGCACAATCTTGCAGGCGGAATTCTGGCGTGGGCTGATCGGGTCGATCCAAGCATGCCGAAGTATTGATGTGTGGCGCGGGCGCCCTCGCCCGCGTGTTGACCGAGGGGTGTGGCTTCTGCCAGTGGACGATTTGAGCACTGAGCGCCCGCTCGGGGTGACAGCCGTGGCTGTCGTCTTCCTTTTGTCGTCTGCTTACCTTTTCATTTTGGGTTTCATCAGGCTTGTGGACAGCGATGCGATCTCTCTGTCTCTGGGAGCACCCCTGCTGCACGGTCTTGAACTGGCCGGCCCATTTGCCTTCCTGCTGGCCGCCGCAGCTGCCTCGTTCGTGGCATTCGGTCTGCTTCGGCTCCACAATCTCGCGCGCCGTGCCGCGATCGTAATCTGCGCGGCAGGCATCGTGATGCTGGTCCCAAAAGTCTCTGCCGCATCGAGCGATATATCGTTGAACTTCTTCCTAGCCGGTTCGATGATCATCATCCGAGTGATGATCATCTGGTATCTCTGGCAGAGCTGGACGGCAGAGAAGTTCCGCTGAGTGAGGTGAACACCCTCATGCCGGAATGGCCGAATATAATTCGTACACATGCGCAGTGTATTCCGTCTGCTTTGGATGGTATCAGTGCTGGTCATTGTCGCCTTGCTGTCTGCGCTGACAGCGATGCGGCTGGCCATCCATGGACGGGAAGTCACCGTTCCTGATATGCAGGGAAAGACGCCCGCGGAAGCGCGCCGCATGGCCGAGAGCAGCGGATTGGAAGCCGACGTCGAACGCGAATACTATAGCCCCGCCATTCCTGAGGGTAAGGTCCTTTCGCAGATGCCTGCGGCCGGAAGCACAGTGCGGCGCGGATGGCAGGTCCGCCTGGCGCTGAGCCTGGGACCGCAGCGCGTCGTCATCCCGCAAGTGGTGGGTGAGAGCGATAGAGCCGCGGCAATCACGATTGCTCAGCGCGGGTTGAATCTTGGCGGCGCGGCTAGCCTGGAAATTCCAAACTCGGCGCCTGGACAGGTCATCGCTCAAAATCCTCAACCGAATGCAACCAATGCCTCGGCCCCTAAAATCAGTTTGCTGGTTTCGCAAGCGCCTGCGCCGCAGAGTTTCGTAATGCCGAGTTTCGTAGGTCAGCCCCTCGGAAGTGTCACCTTGGCGCTGAAAGACGCCGGATTCACGGTCGGGAAAGTCACTGTCGCCCCCGTTGAGAATGCGCCGGAAGCGACGAATGCTGCATCGGTTCCTGCTGCACCAGCTCCTGCACCACCTCCCGCACCGGCGACGGCAAACCCAGCGTCCGCGCCGGCACCGAGCCCGTCAGTTCCCGTTCCGTCCGCGGCCTCATTTATCGTGTCGCAGGATCCAGTTCCGGGCGAGAGAGTGTTGGCTGGTACGGCCATCAATTTTGTGGTGAAGTGAGTTCGCAGCCAGCGTCATACGGCCCGAAGCTAGCGCTTCTCGATGATTGCCGCAAAGAACCCATCGCAGGGATGAACTCCAGGAATGGTGCGCAGATATTGGCCACTCAGCAGTGATTCGGTGTCCTTCCACGCCAATTCGCCGGCTACTTGAAGTTTTGCCAATTCCTCTCCACAATCAACTACCGCAAAGGTAGGATCAACAGCCAACGCGCTTTCCACTACCTGCTCGTTCTCTTCCGGCTCAAGGGAACATGTCGAATAAATGATTCGCCCACCCGGAGCAACCTGCCTCATAGCAGCGCTCAGAATTTCAACCTGATAGGTTTGCAGTCTGGGGAGGTCTTCCGCTTTCAGTCGCCACTTGATCTCGGGATTGCGCGTCAGGGTGCCGGTACCCGAGCATGGTGCATCGACCAGAACGCGGTCGAAAGAACGGCTCAGAGGGACCGCTCGGGCATCGCCGGCAATGATGCGGACGTTTTCGTGCGGGACCAGCTTTCGTAGCAGCGCAGCCCGATGCGGATGAAGTTCCAGAGCGATAACTTCGGTTTGTGGATTCCGCTCCGCGATGATGCGGGTCTTTCCGCCCGGCGCCGCACAGCAGTCGAGAATAGAATTCCCGCTACCTAGCAGCAGAGCAATCAATTGCGATCCTTCGTCTTGAAGGATTAACTGCCGTTCACGAAAAGCAGTGGTGCCGGTGATGTAGCCACCGGTAATGCGAAATGAGTTCGCAAGCAAGCTGCTCTTCTGCAGAGAGATGCCCTGTGCCTGCAGTTCATGAACAAGGGACGGATCTGTAACCCGGACCGTTGCTGCAGGCGGCAATTGATCGTATCTGCAAATTTCCTCCGCAGCCCCATCTCCATAGTCCTTCTTCCAACGTTCTACCAGCCACTCGGGATGCGAGGAGTAAATCGGCAGATTGCGAGCATCCAGTTTCGTCTTGTCGATCTTTCTGAGCAACGCATTTACAAATCCGGACGCCGACCCTTTGCGGGCACGCTTGACCAGTTCCACACTGTCGTTTATCGCCGCATGCGGAGGAATACGATCGAGGAAAAGCGTCTGATAAAGTCCGATGCGAAGAGCGGTGAGCACTTCGATATCCAGCTTGGCCAGCGGCTGAGAAGAGCGCGCAGCGATCGCTTCGTCCAGAGTTCCGCGCCAGCGCAGGACGCCCATCACAATTTCTGTAAGCAGGGCGTGGTCCGCAGGAGAAAGCTTCGCAAAGCGCGGCGAATGCATCAACTCGGAACCGTACGCGTCGGTCTTGTGAATTCGCAGCAGGAGCTCAAAAGCTGCGGAGCGAGCCGGAGAAATGGGCATGCGACTGCGGTTAGAATCCCAGCTGCAGGCGGGCAGCTTCGGACATGCGGCTCATATCCCAAGGCGGATCGAACACAACTTCCACATGGACTTCTTTCACCGAGGGCAGCCGCGAAAGCCTGCTCTCCACATCAGCCTTAAGAACGTTTCCCATGCCGCATCCGGGAGCGGTCATCGACATTTCTATATCGATCTTCCTGGACTGGCTCTCTACTTCGGCAGGCTCGATCTTGCACGAGTAGATCAGTCCGAGGTCGACGATATTTACCGGAATCTCGGGATCGTAAACCGTTTTCAGGACATCCCAGACCAGCTGGTCATTGAATTCGCGCGTGTCTGCCGGCGGTGTGTCGCCGCTCCCGAGCTGCAATCCCAAAGCGTCCGCATCTTTTCCGTCGACTCGGTACATCTGTCCGTAGTCGGTCCAAACCGTGTAGCTATCGCCGCGCGATTGCATGATTCGCACCGACGTGCCCTCAGGAAGCGTGCTGGCGCGCCCGCTGGGAATTTCGATCACCTCGCAGGTGCGGTGCAGTCGGACTATAGTCCCGGAAGTCATTTGGGTCTCTTTTACGATTCTGTGGAAACTGGATCCTGCTTGCCCTCGAGTGCCGCCTGCAACGTGTGCCAGGCCAGAGTCGCGCATTTCACGCGCACTGGAAATTCTGAAACTCCGGAGAATGCTTCAAGCTTGCCGAGGTCAGCGCGATCACCATTCCCCTCGCCTGCGGTAACTAGTTTGTGGAAGGCACTGAACAGTTTCTGCGCTTCTTCTTTGCTCTTGCCTTTGACAGCTTGCGTCATCATTGAAGCGGACGCCTTCGAAATTGCGCATCCGGAGCCTTGAAAACCGATATCGCGGATAGCACCGCCCTCGACGTTCAAATAAACAGTAAAGTGATCGCCACAGAGCGGATTGAATCCCTCCGCGTGCTGGTTCGCGCCGGAAAGCTCGCGATAATTCCGCGGAGCTTTGCTGTGCTCCAAAATCACTTCCTGATATAAGTCGCGCAGGTCTGCCATCAGGCAAATACCTCGTGCACTCTTTGGATGCCCTGGGCCAGCGCATCGACCTCTTCTTTTGTGTTGTAGAAAGCAAAGGATGCGCGCGCGGTCGCGGGAATTCCGAAACGCTGCATGATCGGCTGCGCGCAATGATGCCCGGTACGAATGGCAATTCCCTCCTGATCCAGGATGGTGCCAACGTCGTGCGGATGAACACCCTCGAGCACAAACGACAGCACGCCTGCCCGCTCTTTGGCCGTCCCGATCAACTTCACTCCCGGGACGCCCGAGATTGTTCTGACGGCATAGGCGAGCAACTCGTGCTCGTATTCGGCGATGTTGTCCATCCCGACTCTATTCAGGTATTCGATTGCCACGCCGAACCCGATCGCGCCGCCAACATCAGGAGTGCCTGCTTCAAACTTGAAAGGCAGCCGGTTATATGTCGTCTTTTCAAATGTGACTGAGCTGATCATGTCCCCGCCGCCCTGGTATGGAGGCATTGCTTCAAGAAACGCAGCTTTGCCATGAAGAATGCCAATGCCCAGAGGGCCAAACATCTTGTGGCTGGAGAACGCATAGAAATCTGCATCCAGGGCGCGGACGTCAACCTTCATATGCGGAACGGCTTGCGCTCCGTCGACGAGCACGGGAATATTTTTCGCGTGCGCCAGCTCGATGATCTTTGCCAGAGGATTTACGCTTCCCAGTGCGTTCGAAACATGGGGCACGGCAACCATCTTGGTGCGTGGGCCGAGAAGCTTTTCGTATTCTTGCAGCACCAGTTCGCCATCGTCGTTGATTGGAGCGACTCGCAGCTTCGCACGCTTCTCTTCACAGAGTAGCTGCCAGGGAACGATGTTCGAATGGTGCTCCATTGCGGTGATGAGCACTTCGTCCCCGGCGCCCACGTGTGTACGCCCGTAGGTCTGAGCGACCAGATTTATGGCTTCGGTCGTGCCGCGAACAAAAATGATTTCCCGCGAACTCTCTGCGTTGATGAAGTTCTTGATAGTCTCGCGAGCGCGGTCGTGCTCGGCAGTGGCAAGTTCCGACAGGAAGTGCACGCCACGGTGGATGTTTGCGTTCTCCTGTTCGTAGTAACGCTTCACTGCGTCGATAACTGCTTGTGGCTTCTGCGAAGTAGCAGCGTTGTCCAGGTAGACAAGTTTCTTGCCACGAACATCACGTGACAGAATCGGGAAGTCGCGGCGGATTTTCGCTACGTCAAATCCCTGGTTCGCAACATTCGCGCGCGAGGCGGCTTCGATTGGAGGCAGTTTGGCCGCAGTTGTCATCCCATCTCCTCCCAGTTCCTCGTGTGTGGCGTGGGCACTCCTGTCCGGCGATCTTGATTTTCCGGCCTGGCTGCCGTCAGCCTCAGCAGATACTCGTGAATCAATTTCTCTACATGGTCGCGCGCCGGACTCGCACTCATGCGATCCAGACACTCGCTGGCAAACGCCATCAGCAACAGCTTTCGAGCGGAGACTTCATCAATGCCACGCGAGCGCAAATAAAACAGCGCATTTTCTTCAATCTGGCCGATGGTCGCGCCGTGCGTGCACTTCACATCGTCGGCATAAATCTCGAGTTGCGGCTTGGTGTCGATTTGCGCGTCGTCGGAGAGCAGCAGGTTGCGATTGGTCTGCTTGGCGTCGGTCTTCTGCGCGTCTTTGTGGACCACAATGCGTCCGTGAAAGACTCCGTGCGCGTGATCATCGAGAATTCCGTTGTAAAACTGACGGCTGCCACAGTGCGGGCTGGCATGCTCGACCAGCATGTAGTTGTCGAGATGCTGGTGGCCGTTGCCGATGAACAGGCCATTGATCAAGCACTCTCCGCCTTCACCAGCCAGCACCGGATGCACGTTGTTGCGCACCAGCCCGCCGCCGAGAAGCACAGAGTGTGACGATACGTTGGCGCTGCGCTCCTGCTGGATTCGCAGCGTGGAAATATTAAAAGCCTTCTGGTGCTCGCGTTCGAGCATGTAATGCGACACCACAGCGTTCTCGCCGGCAACAAGTTCCGTCGCCGTGTTGCAAAAAGCAGTGCTCTCGCCAATGGAGACGTAATCCTCAACAACCGTGGCTTGAGCTTCCTGCTCGATGACAATCAGGTTCCGCGGATGCGTCATAAGCGGCCTGTCGCTCGCGGTCGAAATAAAGAGAAGATAAATCGGGGCTTCAAGCACTGTGCCTTTGCGTACGTGAACGTAACCGCCATCTTCCGCAAAAGCGGTGTTCAACGCGGAAAATGCGTCGCGCTGAGTGTTCAGATAGCGTCCCAAGTGAGATTCGACGGCAACGGAATTCGATTTGATTTCCTCCGCCAAGCCATTCACTTTGACACCGACAGGAAGTTTCTCGATAACGGAGAGCTCGCGAACGAAATGCCCGTTCACGAATACCATCTGACATGCTGCACCGGGGACCCGAAACTGCTTGAGTTGATCTTCCGCAAGTGTCTGCGTACCTGCCAGTTCGAACGGTGTCCGTCCGATCGCCGAAACGTTCGTGAATCGCCAGTCTTCATCGTGAGTAGTGGGGAATCCCACTTCGCAGAAGCGCGCGAAGGCGTTCTCACGCAACCGGCGCAGCCAGGGGAGATCATGGCCCGCAGCCCGCTTCTGAAATTCCGTGAAGCTATCGAGATAAGTAGCTAATTGTTCGGTCGCTGTGATCACGTTCTTGTGAAGTCCCTCTGAAATTTTCCTCGCTGTTAAGCCGGCATCGGCTGACGGGCGTCTTCAATATCGACGTAGCCCTTGTCTTCGAGCTCGAGCGCCAGCTCTGGACCGCCGGAGCGCACGATTCGGCCATTGACGAGAACATGCACGAAATCCGGGACGATGTAGTTCAGTAGCCGCTGATAGTGCGTGACCACGATCATCGCCCGCTGTGGGCTGCGCAACGAATTCACGCCTTTGGCAACGGTTTTCAAAGCGTCGATGTCGAGGCCGGAATCGGTCTCGTCCAGAATCGCCAGCTTCGGCTCCAGAACTGCCATTTGCAAAATTTCATTACGTTTTTTCTCGCCGCCGGAGAAGCCTTCGTTCACCGAGCGGTTCATCAGCTTCTCGTCCATCTCCAGCAGCTTGAGCTTTTCGCGGAAGAAGGGCAGAAAATCCATCGCATCCATTTCATCCAGCCCGTGATACTTGCGGATCGCATTCAGCGCTGAGCGCAGGAAATATGCGTTCCCGATCCCAGGGATCTCGACGGGATACTGGAACGCGAGGAACACGCCTTCGCATGCCGCGTCTTCCGCTTTCATTTCGAGCAAATCTTTGCCGTTATAGAGGATCTGGCCGCCGGTAACTTCGTAGGCTTCACGGCGCGCCAAAACCTGCGCCAGCGTACTCTTGCCCGAGCCATTCGGCCCCATGATCGAATGCACCTCGCCGGGATTTACCGTAAGGTTGATCCCCTTGAGGATGTCGTGGTTGTCCACCCGAACCTTCAGATCTTTAATTTCCAGTAAGCTCATTGATTCCTTTTCTCTTCCTAAGCTTGAGAACGTCGTGCGCTGTTCGCCGTACGTCGTTCGCTAAATCAAAAATCGTCGCGCGCCCGGCGTCCCATGCGGCAAGAACTACGTTTGGTTGCGTACGACGGACGACGTGCGACGCACGACGGTCTTATCCGACGCTGCCTTCGAGGCTCACGCTCAGTAGCTTCTGCGCTTCGACTGCGAACTCCATCGGCAGCTCGCGAAACACTCGCTTGCAGAATCCGTTCACGATCATCGACACTGCGTCTTCAGCTTTCAACCCGCGCTGCCGCAAATAAAACAGCTGGTCCTCGCCAATCTTCGATGTCGAAGCCTCGTGCTCCATGCGCGCGCTGGCATTTTTGACTTCGATGTACGGAAATGTATGCGCGCCGCATTTATCGCCAATCAGCAGCGAATCGCACTGCGTGTAGTTCCGGGCTCCAGCCGCGCCTTTCAAGATTTTCACCTGCCCGCGATAGGTGTTCTGACCGTGCCCAGCCGAAATGCCCTTCGACACAATCGTGCTGCTAGTGTTCTTGCCCAGATGGATCATCTTGGTGCCGGTATCGGCCTGCTGATAGTTGTTGGTCAGCGCAACTGAATAAAATTCGCCAACCGAGTTGTCACCCTGAAGAATGCAGCTGGGATACTTCCATGTGATCGCAGAGCCAGTTTCCACCTGCGTCCATGAAATTTTGGAATTCACGCCACGGCACGCGCCGCGCTTGGTAACAAAGTTGTAGATCCCGCCCTTGCCCTCTTTGTCTCCCGGATACCAGTTCTGCACCGTCGAGTATTTGATCTGCGCGTTGTCCAATGCGACCAGTTCAACCACCGCCGCGTGCAACTGATTTTCGTCACGGATCGGCGCAGTGCAGCCTTCCAGATAGCTGACGGACGCCCCTTCATCAGCCACGATCAAAGTCCGCTCGAACTGTCCCGTTTCCGCCGCATTGATGCGGAAGTAAGTCGAAAGCTCCATGGGGCAGCGCACGCCCTTGGGAACATAAACAAACGATCCATCACTGAACACCGCCGCATTCAATGCAGCGAAAAAGTTGTCGGTGTATGGCACCACCGATCCCAAATACTTCTTCACCAGTTCAGGATGGTTTCGCACCGCTTCCGAGAACGAGCAGAAAATTATCCCCCGCTCAGCGAGCTTCGCTTTGAATGTCGTCGCGACTGAAACGCTGTCGAATACCGCGTCCACAGCCACGCCCGCCAGCATTTTTTGCTCCTGCAGCGGAATGCCAAGCTTCTCGTACGTGCTCAGAATTTCCGGATCAAGTTGGTCCAGGCTGTCGAGCTTCGGCTTCTGCTTGGGCGCCGAGTAATAAACCATGTCCTGGTAATTGATGGGCGGGTACTTCACATTCGCCCACTTGGGCTCGGCTTCAGCTTTTTCGAGCGCGGCCCAGTGGCGGTACGCCTTCAATCGCCACTCCAGCATGAACTCCGGCTCCTGCTTCTTGGCCGAGATCACGCGGATGACATCTTCGTTCAGACCTTTCGAAATACGGTCTTCCGAGATGTCGGTGATGAATCCCCATTTGTACTCGCGCTGTGCGAGATCACGAATTGTGTCAACGTTTGTGCTCATTGCGTTCGTCCAGATATAAGGCTGAGAGTTGGTATGAAATTGCCATTAGAAGTTTTGATGGCAGTCACCTCCAATGGATGCACCATATCGTAGAGCGTCAGCTTTTCCAGCGCGCCTTTCACGACCCGATTGATGATCTGCTGATTGTGTTTGATCGGGCAGCCACGCTCGAAGTCGCAGATCACGTCGGTACTGCAATCCGTCAAAGCAACCGGCCCTTCGATCACGGCAATGATTTCGGAAACCGAAATCTCCTGCGGATCACGAGCCAGGCTGTATCCACCCTTTATTCCCCGTGTCGAAACCAGGAAGCCGCCCTGCTGCAAAATCCGCAACAACTTGCTGACAGTCGGTACCGGCAAGCCCGATTCCACGGCTAAGTCTCGCGCCGTGTGCAGGTTGCGCTTCTTGCTGCGGGCGACATGGCCCATCAGCACCAGGCCATAATCCGTAAGTTTGCTAAGTCGAATCATATTTTCGGCGGTTTTCCGAACCGCAGTCCAATATAGGACTAAATTGGTATGGTTTGATTTTAAGGCTTGCACGGCAGTAACGCAAGCGGCCGATTAGGACAGATCCCGGTAAGGACAGATCTTAAACCAAGAAAAAGCCCCGCCCGAGAGGACGGGGCTGCGAAGACCGGTCGGAGAACCTACTTAATCGGCGACAGGGTTACATCGTCATCTACAAAAGCATTCAATTGGGTACCAGCTTTAACCTCGACGTTCTTGCCGTGTTTGATCAGACCAAGCGGCCCGAAAAGTACTGTCAAAGCGACTGCTGTGCCCTCCTTGCCTTGTCCTTCTTTCCCTTTGGAACCGCGTAACTTCACTCGGTCGTCTCCAACCTTGAGATGTTCGAGCCGCATGTTCAACTCGCCGGCTCTGCCCATCATGCCAGCCTTTTTTGAGTTTGTGATGGTGCCCACGGCCTTGCAACCGGCCTTGGCCACGATCACATCGCCGACTTTGATATCTTCATCGAGGATTAGATTCACAGGATCACCCTCGTTCGCTGTTTTAGAGCTCAGATCATCAGCGAATTTGAGCTTCACTTCGCTGCCCTCCTTCAAGACGACCTTTGCGGCTGCCGGTTCGTCAGCCGCATAGGCAGGCTGAAAGTAAGACAGACTCACGACGGTCAAAAGCAGTGTGACTAACGCGAAGACAGACTGTTTGCGATGCATACGTCCTCTCTTCCGATTAAATGCTGGGTCGTGCACAAGTCGACAGGGATAACCGTAGGTCTTACAGAGTAGTGCAGCCCCACAGGAAAGAATTCTGTTCTCCATAAAGTTCGCTGTCAAGGGAAATGACGATGGTTTTCCGTGGAGTTGGATTTGAGAACCACAAAGAGCACGACGTCGCAGGCTTGCCTGAACGAAGCTGAAGCTGCGAGTTAGGTACTCCCAACCGCGCTGCCGTTCTTCCCAGGTGAGTTTGCCTCAGTCCGAATCACCGCTGGCTCATGTAGTAGAGATCAGCATGTCCGCTGGGCCGGGTGTAAACGACAGTGGAAAGGTCCTTAGAAAAGTCATATGCATTTCCCGAGTAGCCTTGTCGAAAGGCGAAAGGAAGTTTCATTGCAGTCTGGGGAGATCCTACAAGTTTTCCGTTGTCCCACGACTGGCGATAGATAACCATCTCTCCGTGGGAGCCAATCGCGTACAGAACAGCTTTGTTGTCGGAGGAAAACTGAATAATAAAAACCGGGGGCACGGACGTCAGCAGACTGCAACTTCGGTCGGCCACAGATATTCGATATATATTGACGCCGCGCCCCGACTCACTAGGCCCTTCTGACAAAAGATACCGGCCGTCGGAGGAAATGTCCTGGACGTAGCCGCAATCGCTGGCCAGGGTTTCTGTCTTAGAGCCATCGGCAGCTGCTTGCCACGTAATCACCTTCGCTGGGTCCTTTTCATAACCGCTGAAATACAAAGTCCTGGCGTCCAGGCCCCAAGCTGCCTGGCCTATGAAAGTAGCCGAGTTGGGTATTTGCCGCAGGCTGCCGTCGTCTATTTTGACGACATAGAGTTTCGCTGCTCCGGCGGCGACATCCGCAAACGCGAATTGAGAGCTGTCGCGCGACCACGACAACGTCAGGAGGATCCCAGGGGACCCAAGTTTGACCTTCTCTTTTCCGTCGACCTCTGATACCCATAGTTCCTGCTGCGATCCGTTCCCAGCCGGCATCAAGTAGGCAACCCGTCGGCCGTCCTTGGAGAGTCCAGGCTGAATGACGTCCTCCGTGACCAGATCGAACGACTGTTTTGTGCGCGGGTGGTAGACGGTGAGAGCTCCGGAGTGGCGTCCATTCACAAAGTAAATGCCTTTTCCGGCCGGATCGGGCATGGGGGAGATATCCGGTCCAGCGCCTGATGTCACCTGTCGGTAGGTGTGAGTACTCAGTTCGTATTCCCAAATGTTGGTAACTTCATTGACGGTGCGGCCGAAGAGCAGTGTCTTCCCGGGTGCATCCCAGACCATACCCTCCGGTCTGCCAGATATCTCGTCTAATTTTTCGATGTGTCGTGTAGTTGCGTTCAGTTTATAAAGGCCTGGACTGGATGAAGCCATGGCAAATTCGCCGGTTCTCCCGCCAATGACGAGTAGGTTTTCCTTATCGGGAAAAGGCAGAATTCTCTCTGGCAGGAAAGTGCCACCCGGGCTGTAAATGAGGTCCTCTTGAAGACCTGCTCCCTGCTTGCGGTAAATCGTATGACTATCAGATTTGAGAAAAAACAACGAATAGCCATCCGCTGAAGGCACCAGGCCTTGCCCGGATGTAATCCGCGTGACCGTCCCTCCAAGCGTCGGAACCGACCAGATCTCGTCGCCGAAGGTTTCGTAGAAGATTTGTGTCCCATCGAGAGCGAAGTTGTCCACAATTTTATTTTCAGAGTCGTTCGTGAGCTGCAGCGGATCGCCACCCGACGCCAGCATAACGAACACTTGGTCTACATCGCCGACCGGAGCAGTGAACGCTATCGTGCGACCGTCCTGCGAGAGCGTCGCATGATTCATGGGCTTGTTCCAGTGGCTGATTTGCCTGACGGTCGCGGGGCCGGTTGCTGGTGTGCGGAAATAAGCGACCGCAGCAACAACCAGAACCACCGCGCCTATTCCAGCAGCCACGTACCATTTGCGCAAGGAGCGCGCAGGCACCGCCACACCGCTCACGCCCACTCTGCCGCTGCTTGAATCGGCCGCCGCGACAGGCATTGCTCCCGAGAGCGAAGAAAGTGAACGTCCTGACTCCGTGTCCCGCTTCAATCGCTTAAGATCGCTGCGCAGCTCAGACGCGGACTGATAACGTAGATCGCGATCCTTTTCCAGGGCTTTGTTGATAATTCGCTCGAATTCCGTCGGCAACTCAGGGTTCAGCCGAATTGGTGAAATCGGCGCCTTGTGCAGGATGGCGTCGAACACCACCGCCGAAGTGCCACCGGAGAACGCCTGGCGGGCAGTGGCCATTTCATACAGCACAACACCGAATGAAAAAAGATCGGTGCGTGCGTCCAACTCTTCGCCGCGCGCCTGCTCAGGGGACATGTAAGCGACCGTGCCAATCGCTGTTCCCGGCGAAGTGAGCAGTTCTTCGGTGGTGCCAATCGTCGCGGCAGCACCTACCGCCTCGCCCACGCGCAGCGGTTCTGCCGCGCGCTTGGCAAGCCCAAAATCCAGAATTTTTCCCTGACCGCGAGCCGTGATAAAGATGTTGGCCGGCTTGATGTCGCGATGAACAATGCCCTTCGCATGCGCGGCATCAAGGGCGTCGGCAATGTGAGCTGCAAGCTCGAGAAGTTCATCGGTCCGGATGGGCTTGCCCCCGATGCGATGCTTCAGAGTTACCCCTTCCAGATACTCCATGACAATGAAGGGGCGCCCATCCTGCTCGTCAATATCGTAGATAGTGCAAATATTCGGATGGTTGAGGGCGGACGCTGCACGTGCCTCGCGTTGCAGCCGTTCGAGCGCCTGGCGGTCGCGCGCCAGTTCGTCCGGCAGGAATTTCAGGGCGACCAAACGTCCGAGCTTAATGTCTTCGGCCTTGTACACTACGCCCATGCC
>Ga0207665_10002076_pt1 | contig 13521 bp, 10 predicted proteins | sample LARL112metaG_FD_184351 | JGI IMG/M metagenome (GOLD analysis project Ga0207665, IMG submission 184351) | Corn, switchgrass and miscanthus rhizosphere microbial communities from Kellogg Biological Station, Michigan, USA - LAR L11-2 metaG... | ecosystem: Host-associated > Plants > Roots >...
CACTCTCACCTGGGTCGACTCCCCGGACGGGAAGACCACGCGGTCGTAAAAGAACGCGTCGTCGGCGTCGTAAAGCCCCTGTTTCTCGAGTGCCCTGGCGACGAGCACGAACTGCTCGAGGAACTTGATCACCATGTCCCAGTAGACGTCGTTCTGCTCGGCGAGCCCGAGCGCGATCACGAGCATCGAGAGTGAGTAGTAGGCCATCCACGCGGTCCCATCAGCCTGCTCGAGCGTCACGCCCTCGGGCAGATTCGAGCGGTCGATCGGGCTGATGTTGTCGAGGCCGAGGAAGCCGCCGCCGAAGACGTTGTTGCCGTCGACGTCCTCGCGGTTGAGCCACCAGGTGTAGTTGACCAGCAACTTCTGGAAGATCCGCTCGAGAAATTCGCGGTCGGTGTGGCCGTCGATGGTGAACACCCGCATCGCCGCCAGCACGTGCACCGGTGGGTTGATGTCGTCGAAGTTCCACTCGTATGCGGGCAGAGCGCCGTTGGGGTGCTGGAACCACTCGCGCAGCAGCACGATGAGCTGGTACTTCGCGAACGCGGGATCCAGGTGCGCCCAGGGAACGCAGTGGAAGCCGAGGTCCCAGGCGGCGAACCAGGGGTACTCCCACGGGTCCGGCATCGCGAGCACGTCGAACGAGTCGAGGTGTCGCCAGCCGCTGTTGCGGCCGTGGCGGTGGGCTTCCGGCGGCGGCGGCTCGCCCGGGTCGCCGTCGAGCCAGCGCGCCACGTTGTACGGGTACATCTGCTTGCTCCACACGAGCCCGGCGCACGCCTGGCGCAGAACCGGCAGCTGCTCGGGCGGAGTCTGCTCCGGCGCGAGCGCGGCGTAGAACTCGTCCCCGTCGTGCTCGCGCGCGGCGATGACCTGGGCGAAGCGGTCTCCGGCCCAGGCAGTGTCGGAGTCTGAAGCCGTCTCTGCTTGGTGCAGCCGCAGCCGAAGCTCAACCTTGCCACCGGCCGAGACGGTCACGCGGTAGCGGAGCGCGGCCTTCGTGCCGAAACCCTCGGGGTTGACCGTGGCTGCGTCCGAGACGAGGTGGTCATTGATGCCGTCCTTCGGGTACGGAGTCGTCGCCTCGGCGCCGAAGAGGCGCGGCGCGTTCGACTCGTTCTCGCAGAAGAGCGCCTGGGGCACCGCACCGTCCGGGCCAGGCGCCGCCTCCAGCCGGTAGCCCGCCAGTCGGTGGTCGGACACGGTGAGCGCCGTCCCGTTGCCCTCGATCCTCGGCCGGGCGCCGTTGCCGCCCCACGACCACGTGTTGCGGAACCAGAGCGTCGGCAGCACGTGGAGGGTCGCCTCGTCGGGGCCGTGGTTCTCGAGCTCGATCCGCATCAGCAACTCGGTTGGCGAAGCCTTTGCGTAGGTCACGTCGACCGACCAATACCGGTCCCCGTCGAAGACCCCGGTGTCGAGCAACTCGAGCTCGGGATCCTGCAATCCGCGGCCATGGTTCACCAGCTGCTCGTACGGGAACGCCGCCTGTGGATAGTGGTAGCGCCAGCGCAGCAAGGCGTGACTCGGCAGCCCCTCGAGGTACCACCAGTACTCCTTGACGTCCTCGCCGTGGTTCCCCTGCGGCCCGGTCAGGCCGAACATGCGCTCCTTCAGGATCGCGTCGGTCCCGTTCCAGAGCGCGAGCGCCAGACAGAGCTCATGACGGATGTCCGAGATCCCGGCCATACCGTCCTCGTTCCACCGGTACGCGCGGGAGCGGGCGTGGTCGTGCGGGAAGGAGTCCCAGGCGTCGCCGTTCTCGGAATAGTCCTCGCGCACGGTGCCCCACGCGCGCTCGCTCAGGTACGGGCCCCACTCGTACCAGGGGTTCGCATTGAAGAGGTCGTCCTCGGCGCGTCCGGTCGCCTCGGCGAGACGTGCGTGCTCGGCCGTCTCAGCCTTCGGCATCGCGTTCAATCCTCCGGGCGATGGAGCGGTGTCAGGTCGAAGAGGTTCCAGGCCCACGGCTCGAGCGCGACGTACAGACCGTCGCGGAGATCGTCTCCGTTGCGCTCGTAGATCACGTCGGTAGCCGCGTCCGCGAGACGCCAGGCCCGCCCGCGGAGGTCGTCCCACGGCAGGGAGACGTGGGCCTCGGCGTACGTCTCGCCGAGGTTGACGACCATGAGGGCTCGCGGGACTTCGCCGCGCCAGCCCCAGGCGACGAGGTTCTGCCAGCTGTCGTTGCCGTCCCAGCCGCTGCGCTCGGCGAGCTGCCACTCCCCGGCCCGGAAGACCTCGTCCCGCAGGCCGCCAAGCAGCCGCTCGTAGAACGCCCGCAGGTCGGCGTCCGGCTCCTCGTCGGGACGACGCGCGAGGAAAACCGGAAGCTGCACGCGGCGCCCATCGAGTTGCCCCTCGTGGACGAGCCGCGCGCCCGTCTGTCCGAAGGTCGTCGCCGCCGCCGCGCGGGCCTGGCCGGGTGCAAAGGTCGCTGCCGCTCGCGGCTCGTCATGGTTCTCGATGAAGCGGACGAGTTTCCGCTGGTACTCGATGTCGCCGCTGAGGTGGCCGTGAACCGAGTCGGCGTCCTCGTGAACGAGCCGGTCGTAGAGCCTCTTGTCGTAGCAATAGTCGAAACCCTGCTGCTGCAGCGCGTACTCGAGATCCCAGTAGGCCTCGGCCAGGAACACGAAGTCGGGATGGCCGCTCTTGACCGAACCGATCACGGTCGGCCAGTAGTCATCTGCCGGTCGCGAGCCGCTGCGCTCGCCCCAGGTGCGCTCGAACACGTCATTCATCACCAGCATCGCCATGTCGCAGCGGACGCCGTCGCACCGGCGGGCGATGGAATTGAGCGTGTCGATCACCGCCGCGCGCAGCTCGGGCGAGAACGCATTCAACTGCACGACGTCCGGCCACGCGGGAAAGAACGGATCGCGGCCGTTCGCCAGCACCCGGCTGCCGACCTGCACGAAGGAGGCCGGGTCACGCTCGAAGTCGTCTTCGGTTCCGCCTACGAAGTACTCCGGATGCTCTGCCGTCCACGTGTGGTCGGGGGCGACGTGGTTCGGCACGAAGTCGAGGATCAGCTTCAGGCCGCGCTCGTCGAGCTCCTTGCGTGCCGCGGCGAGGCCCATCTCTCCACCGAGCTCCGGGGCGACCGCGTAGTTACGGATGCAGTACGGCGAGCCGACCACGTCCGCGGCCGTGAAATCCGGCAAGGCGCGCCGGAAGCTCTCGAGGAGCGCGTCGTTCCGGAGTGCGATGGCGATCCCCGCGGGGCTTCGCTCCCAGACGCCCATCAGCCAGACAGCGTCGAACCCGAGCGCCGCGATCGCGTCCCACTCCTTCTTCGGCACACCTGCGAGATCGATCTTCTCCCCCAGGCGCGCCCGCAACTCCTCGAGCCACACCCACGTGTTGACTTCGTAGATGAACGGGTGTTCGGCCAACCGCCTTGCCGGTGCTGGCGTTGCCGGACGAGTCTTTTCTGCGGCCGTTGCCATGCTGACCTCACTTCGTGTGGAGTGCGCTGAACTCAAGGGCCCGCCCTCGCAGAATGCCCATAGGCGTGACTCTCGGCCGGTCCTAGGCGTTCGTTTGGGAGAGGCTCGACGACCAGATCGGGCCCGACAACCCGAAACTGACTGCAGACAGACCGCTTCATGGCGGGAAGAGGCAGGTGTGAGGAGGCTCGCCTTCGACCGACTCAACCCCGGCGCCTGGAGGCCCGCCGAGTGGGCCGCTACGGTCATAGCGTGGATGAGGTCGAGGTGCGGCGCTCGCCACGCGCGCGGCGATGGCGACTGGAGGTGCCCTGGGGTGAGCCAGCGCGGCTGACCGCGCCGCGCTCGATGAGCCAGGTCGAGGTGAACCAGGTGCTCCACGACAAGCGAGCCTGGATCGAGGAGCAGCGCCGGGGCCAGGTTCCGCGGCTGGGACTGGAGCGGCTCGCGGTCAGCGAATCGGCGGCGCGCGTCGGCGCCCGGGAGCTCGTTTCGGCCCTCGCCGAGGAGGAGGCCGGGCGCCTCGGGGTCGCTTACCGGCGCATCCGGATCGGCGGTCAGCGCACGCTCTGGGGCTCCTGCTCCCCCGGCGGCACGCTCTCCTTCAACTGGCGGCTCGTGCTGGCGCCCGCCGAGGTGCTCGACTACGTGGTCGTACACGAGGTCTGCCACCTGCGCGTCCCCAACCACTCGCGGCGCTTCTGGGGGCTCGTCGAGGGGCGTCGCCCGCACTGGCGCGAGCAGCGCGCCTGGCTGCGCGAGCACGGGCCGGAACTTCTCGCCTTCAGAGCGTCCGAGTGACGCCACAGACCCCTCGACCCTGACCTGCTCTAGCTTTGGGTTACTGCACTCTTCACTCCGTTGGCTGCAGCGGATGCGGCGCTCGTGGCTGCATCTGTCGCCCGAGTCCAAGTCGAGCGTGCAGCCTTCGTATTCCTCCTACTGCGCACGACGGCGCCAGCGGCGGCAGCAACGCTGACCACCACGATTGCTCCAACGACCCACTTCATGAGACTCCTTTCGTCGCCATGACGCTCGCTTGAGCCCACGGCCTTTCCTAATCTAGGCCGGACCGATCCTAGGACAACTCCGGACAGCGAGGTCGTCCCCTTCGGATGAACCGCGAGCCGGGCGAGGACCCACTGGCCTGGGCCGGTGTTCCGGAATGACCCCTAACGGGGCTTCCACTTTCACGTCGAACAAGTCCTTGTCGGCTAGATGCGTTCGGGAAGACCGAAGCGGCCGGGCAGCGCGGGGTCGGCGAAGAAGATCTCGGGCGAGCTATCTCGAGCTGCTGACGCGCTGTTGACTGCTTCCCGGCCGTCGCGCCGAGGATCCACCGTTTGGATTTCCGCGGGACGGCGAAAGGCGACCTGCTGGATGGACCCCAAAGACGAAGCGACTGCGGCCGAGAGCGTTCTCGATTCCAGAGGCCGGCCGGCGGCAGCCGAGCTGGTGCTGGGACCGATGCTGCGCTACGCGGGCACGAAGAGCGCGAGCTTTTGGCTCGAGACCAACCGGCCCTGCGAGGTTGAGATCCTCGGCCACCGCGACCGGACGTTCTGTGTCGAGCGGCATCACTACGCGCTGCTCCTCGTCGAGGATCTCCAGCCGGCCTCGCTGATCGACTACGACGTTCGCCTTAATGGGCAGGTGGTCTGGCCGCCCGACGATGGCAGGCCAGGGCCAGTCGTGCACACGCGTCGCGGCGAGCGGGACGTGCGACTCGTCTTCGGCTCCTGCCGAAGAGGCGATCCACAACCGCAGCGAGGAGAATTCCCTTCGACCGGAATCGATGTGCTCTGGGCGTACTCGCGACAGCTGCAGGCTGGCGAGGTTGAGTGGCCCGATGCGCTGCTCTTGCTCGGGGACCAGGTCTACGCCGACGAGGTGTCGCCGGCAACGGCCGAGTTCATCGAATCCAGGCGCGACCTGCGAGAGCCGCCGGGCGAGGAGATTGCGGACTTCGAGGAGTACACGCGGCTCTACCGCGAGGCGTGGTCCGACCCCGATATTCGGTGGCTGCTCTCAACCGTCCCCACCGCGATGATCTTCGACGACCACGACGTCAACGACGACTGGAACATCTCCGCACAATGGGTCGGCGAGATGCGCCAGGAGCCGTGGTGGGAAGCCCGGATCACCGGCGCCTTCATGTCCTACTGGCTCTATCAGCACCTCGGCAACCTCTCGCCGCCGCAGCTCGCCGAAGAGGAGCTTCTCCCGCTCGTCCGAACCGACGCGGACGCGGGGCCGCGTCTGCGCGAGGCCGCCCGCCGCTGGGACCGCGAATCGGCGCACTCTCGCTGGGCGTACTACCGCGACTTCGGCGACTCGCGCCTGCTCGTGATCGACTCGCGCGCCGCCCGCGTCCTCGACGAGGACCACCGCGAGATGATCGACGAAGAGGAATGGAACTGGATCGTCGACCACGCACACGGCGAGTTCGACCACCTCGTCATCGCCAGCACGCTCCCAGTCTTCATGCCGAAAGGGATCCACCACCTCGAAGCCTGGAATGAGGCCATCTGCGCCGGCGCCTGGGGACAGCACGCGGCGCGCCTCAGCGAGAAAGTCCGCCGCGCCGTCGATCTCGAACACTGGAGCGCCTTCCACGACTCCTTCGAACGCCTCTGCGACTGGCTCCGCGCCGTCGCCGACGGCGACGAGACCGAGCGGTCGCCTTCCACGATCGTGCTGCTCGGCGGCGACGTCCACAACGCCTACATCAACCAGGTCACGCTTCCCACGACATCGACCGAACCCAGCTCCGTCTACCAGATCGTCTGCTCCCCCTTCCGAAACCCGCTCAGCGCCATGCAGCGGCACGCCGTCCAGATGATCAACTCACGACCCGCTACCGCAATCGCCCGGCTACTCGCCCGCCTTGCCCGCGTCACACGTTCCCGCACCGACTGGAGGCTCATCCGGCAGCCCAGCTTCCTCAACTCACTCGGGGAACTCCATCTCCACGACAGGGCCGCGCGCGCGACGCTCTACCGAAGCGCCCACCAGGGCGAAAACCCCGAGCGGCTGTACGAGCTCGACACCACCGACCTCGCGCCAAACCGAGGATCAGGAAGGTGAAGCCGACCCACACCTCGGCAGCTTCCTCGTGACCGGTGCCGAGGGGCGAAACAACCCGATTACGACGACCGGTGGCGCCGCGGTCTTACGTGAGAAGCAGCGGGCACGGTTCGTCCGGCTGACCCCAAGCGGCGAGACCCGCGTGCGCAGCCGGCCGTTTTCGCTTCAGAAGACGTCGCTGTCAGCGTGCCGCCGTCTACTACGCGGCCGCGCGGTCTCGGTGCGACCTCGTGCGCGCGGCAGACGGTAAGCATCGGCTGAGTCGGCGTGCGCCGCCGCGAGGTGCGCGGCTGCGGTCGGCACGAGTAGGCGTCCGCCAAACACGACAGCGCAGAGGGCGAACCACGCCCAGCCGAGCGCGAGCCCGCCGACGACGTCCGAGAGCCAGTGCAGATCGAGCAGTACCCGGCTGGCGGCGACGGCGACAGCGATGCCGATGGCCCCGGCGATCACCAGCTGTCGTGCGGGCCGCCGCAGGCTCCGGCCGATGATCAGCGCCACAGCCGCGTAGAAGGCTGCCGCGGTCGCCGAGTGTCCGCTCGGAAACGAGGGCCCGAGCGACGCGGCAGCCGGGTTGAGCGTCGGGCGGACTCGCTCGACGACGTCCTTCACGACGAGCATGCTCGCCTCCATTCCGGCCAGGACCGTGACCAGGAAGAAAAACGACCATCGGTTGCGGCGGCGGAACGCGTCGACGATCACGAGCACGATCGCGAAGCCGATCACGACTTTGATGTTGCCGAGCTCGGTGATCGCTTTCAGCCCAGTCGTCGACAACGGGCTGCGGTGATCGTGTACCCAGGCAGCGACCGAGTTGTCGACGTGCTGAATGACCGCGACGCGTCGGACAAGCAGTGCGAGGACTCCGAGCACGAGGCCGCCGACGAGCGTCAACGCAAGCGCGAGCGTCAGAAGTAGTCCTGTCGTGACAGAGCGATCGAGCCGCCGCACCACGAGTCGCCGCAGGCCCGTGTGTTGTCGGACCTCGTCACCGACGATGCGGGCGACCTCCTCTGTCGGCCGCTTCGGTGTGAGCGGTGACCGCGCGTACCACCGTGCGCCGAGAAGTGCGAGTAGCCCGGCTGCGAACGCTGCAATGAGGTCGACAAGAAGGGGCACGACGCTCACGAGTGTTCTCCAGATCGACAAACGAGTAACCACTCTTCCACGGTCTTCGTTCGAAAGGAATGAGCCAGACGAGGCCCGTCATCCCCATAGAGGGAAGTGCGAGCACGGCCCACCGTGCTGCGCGCCCTCGCCGAGAAGGCAACGGCACGTTGCTCGCGTTCCCCGTACTCGACGAGGAGCCGGGTTGGCTCGGCCGTCGTCTCGCGGCCCTGCCGCGTGAGGGCCATCCAGTGTGGACCTACGTGTGCGGGATCCTCGTCGCGTTCGCGCTCATCGCCTCAATCTCCATCGCCCTCGGCCTCGTGGTCACCAGGGTCCTGCTCCACGTTCACGGAGTCGCGGGCGACGATGAGCGCTTCGTCGGCTTTCTCGCCCGCCATCGGTCGAGCGGGCTGACGGACGCGTCGCTAGTGGGGTCGATCATCGCCGGTGGCGTCGTCTTGCCGATCGTCGCGGGCGTAGCCGCGCTGGCGGCGTGCCTCGCCAAGCGTTGGCGTCTCGCCGGATTCCTGCTCTTCGCGCTCGCCGTCGAGGCCGGCTCGTACCGCGCGACGACGCTCGTCGTACACCGCCACCGTCCCGAGGTTCACCGTCTCGAGAACCTGTCGGTCGACGCGAGCTATCCGTCCGGGCACACCGCGGCTTCGATCGCGATCTACGGCGGCATCGCCCTGCTGCTCACCTCGCGGATCAAGAACCGCGGGACGCGGGTGGCGATCTGGGTCGCCGCTGCGCTGATCCCGGTGTTCGTCGCGCTTTCTCGCATGTATCGCGGCATGCACCATCCACTCGACGTCGTGGGTGGCGTCGTGATCGGGATCGCCGCGTTGAGTGCGCTCGTCCTCGTAACTCGTGCTGCCGGGAGCGCGGCGGAGTGATCAAGACAGCCGTCATCGCGCACGCTGCAAAGTCGTTCGGCGGCGGCCTACCGAAGCTGCGCAGCGAGCTGAAGCGCCGGGGAATAGCCGACCCACTGTGGATCGAGGTGCCGAAGAGCCGGTACGCGCCGAAGCAGGTGAAGCGCGCTCTCGCCAAGGGGACGGAGCTGATCTTCGTCTGGGGCGGGGACGGGACCGTGCAGCGCTGCATCGACGCAGCGGCAGGCTCGGACGCTGCGCTCGCGATCCTCCCGGCCGGCACCGCGAACCTGCTGGCGACAAACCTCGGCATCCCGCGGGACATCGAGCAGGCAGTTGACATCGGCCTCCTGGGAGAGCGGCGGAAGCTCGATGTGGGCCGCTTCAACGGGGAGAAATTCGCCGTCATGGCCGGCGCGGGCTTCGACGCATCGATGATCCAGCAGGCCGACGGGTCGCTCAAGGAGCGCCTGGGGCGCGTCGCGTATGTCTGGACCGGGTCGCAACAGCTTCGCGCGAAGCCGTTCAAAGCGAAGATCGAGGTCGACGGCGCCCCGTGGTACACGGGCGCGGCGAGCTGCATCCTCGTCGGCAACGTCGGCCGCCTCTTCGGTGGCGTCGAAGTCTTCGCGGATGCACGCCCGGACGACGGCCGCCTCGAGTTGGGCGTCGTCAACGCCGATGGCGTCACCGACTGGGTGCGCACGTTGGCCCGTGCGGCCGTCGGTCAGGCGGAACGCTCGCCGCTCGTGCAGGCGACGTCGGCGAAGAGAATCAAGGTCAAGCTGAACCGCAAGGTGCTCTACGAGATCGACGGCGGCGATCGCGAGAAGGTCAAGTCGTTCGGGATCAAGGTGGAGCCTGCGGCCATCACCATCTGCCTACCACGTGAGGAGTGGAGACACAGTGACAACGGCACAACCTGACTCGAGGTCGGTCGAGCGCGCACGCTCGGCCGGCGACGGATTCGTCAACTCGCGCGTGTTCGCGGTCATCTCCAGGGCCGGGTTCGTCGCGCGCGCGCTGATCTACGGGATCATCGGCGTCCTGGCCTTCGAGGTGGCCGTCGGCCACGGCGGCAAGATCACGAACCAGCAAGGCGCCTTGCGAACGGTCGAGCAGCACTCGTTCGGGCACGTCCTGCTTACCCTGCTCGCGGTCGGGCTCGGCGGCTACGCGATTTGGCGGTTGTTCCGCGCCGTCCTCGGCCGCGGCCCCGAGGGCGCCGACCGCGGTATCGAACGCCTCGGCGCGCTCGGCAGCGGCATCGTCTACGCAGTGCTGTGCGCCGTCGCCGTCCAGATCCTCACCGGTCCCGGTACGTCGGGCGGCGGTGCGAAGAAGACGGCGGGCGACGTCTTCTCCTGGCCCGCTGGCCGCTGGCTCGTCGGCCTCGCCGGGGTCGTCCTCGCGGGGGTCGCGATCTACCAGTTCATCCGTGGCGTACGGCACAAGTTCCTCGACGACTCGAAAACGGAGCAGATGGCACCGACCTTCAAGAGCTGGTTCACGATCTTCGGCACGATCGGCCACGTTGCGCGCGCGGTCGTGTTCGGCCTTGTCGCCGTCTTCCTGCTCAAGGCTGCCTACGACTACAAGGCGAACGAGGCGATCGGGCTCGACGGCGCGCTCGGGAAGCTGTACAACGCCTCCGGCGGCCCCTTCCTGCTGGGCGTCGTAGCTCTTGGCCTGATCGCATTCGGCTGCTTCTCGATCGTCGAGGCCCGCTACCGGCGCATCTAGGGGCAGATGCGCCTGACTGGAGAGCTCGTGCTCGGGCCGATGCTGCGCTACGCCGGCACTTGCCTCTGGAAAGTCGTCGAGGGCTCGTCCTTCTCGCCGGCCTAGCACCCCCGATCGGGGATCCGGTCCGCGCTGAACGCTGCCGATGCCCTTTTGCGTGGCCGCTGTCGCGGTGTGGCGCGGAACGTTTGGGGCCGCCCAGGCCGAGCGGCTTCTTTGGCGCGCCGGGTTCGGGCCACGGCCGGGTGAGGCGCAAAGGCTCGCTCGTCTCGGGCTCGAAGGCGCCGTCCACAAGCTGACGCATCCCGGCCGGGAGCACCTCGTCGGACACCGACCGCACGACGAGAAAGGCCGGCCGCTCGCGCCCTTCGACGCCTGGGGTCACGACCATGTCTGGTGGCTCGACCGAATGGTGCGAACCTCGCGCCCGCTCGTCGAGCGGATGACGCTGATCTGGCACGACTGGTTCGCGACCTCGAACAACGGCGTCGGCTCGCAGCGGCTGATGCTGAACCAGAACCAGCTCTTCCGGCACCAGGGCCTCGGCTCGTTCCACGAACTGCTGCTCGACGTGACGAAGGACCCGGCGATGCTGCTGTGGCTGAACGGAAGCGACAACTCGAAGGACTCGCCAAACGAGAACTACGCGCGCGAGATGATGGAACTCTTCACGCTCGGCGCCGACCGCGGCTACACCGAGGGCGACGTCCGCCAGCAGGCGCGTGCCCTCACCGGCTTCCGGAACAGCTGGAGCCAGAACAGCGGGCCTGTCAACTTCCGTTACGACTCGGGGACCCACGATCCGGGCGTGAAGACGATCTTCCGTCACCGGGGCCGATTCACCTGGAAGGACTCGTGCCGCCTCTGCGTCACACATCCTGACCACCCATCGTTCTTCGTCCAGAAGCTCTGGAGCTACTTCGTCCCCGAGCCCCCGGACCACGCCACTCAGCGTGCGCTAGAGCGGCTCTACAAAGCCTCGAAGTACCAGGTGCGGCCGGTCGTCGCCGCGATCCTGCGCCATCCTGCCCTTTACACAGGCCCCAGACTGGTGAAGCCGCCGGTCGTCTACAACGCCGGTTTGCTCCGCCGAATCCGGCGCGGGATCGATACCACCGCCTGGACGTGGCTTGACTCGATGGCAGGGCAGCAGCTCTTCTACCCGCCCAACGTCGCGGGTTGGGACGACACGCGCTGGCTCGATACGGCGACCTGGCGTGGACGCTGGTGGATCGCCCAGTACGTGCTCGACCGCCAGGCGCTCGACCCCGGGCACGACCAGCAGCCCTACGACGCCGAGAAGCTCTTGGACCACGCCTGCCGGTTCTGGCACAACCCTCCGCTTGGCCAAGACACCCGCCACGCGCTCGACACGTTCGCGCACCGGTCGCTCGGCGACGCCAAGGGCGCTGCCTGGAAACGCGAGCAGTACCCGGTGATGGTTCAGAACGCACTCCGCCAGCTGATCGCCGTCTCGCCGGAACTGCAGGCCGCATGACGAGACCCTGCAACCACTGCGACGGGCTCTCGCGCTCACGGCTCCTCCATCGCGCACTCGCGGAGGCCGGCCGCGGACTCCCTGCAATCGAGCCTGGAATGCCGCACCCTGCCGGGACCGGACTCACCCGACGCCACTTCCTCGCCAAGAGCCTCGGCGCTGCGGTCGCCGTCTACGGCGGCTCCCTGCTTGGGCTCCAGGCATTCGAGGAAGGGATTGCCGCTGCAGCCTCCGGGCCCGCCGCACCGATTCTTGTCTCCATCTTCCTCGAGGGCGGCGCCGACGGACTCTCAGTGCTGTCACCGCAGGGCGATCCGCTCTACAAGAAGCTCCGGCCGCAGCTCGCTCTCGCCGGCGGAACGCAACTCGCCGAGGACGACCGGCTCTACTGGCATCCGGCGCTCAGCGGGCTCCAGAAGCTCTACTCGGAGAAGAAGGTGACGGTGCTGCCCGCCGTCGGCTACACGAACGCTGACCAGTCGCACTTCACGTCCCGCCACTACTGGGAGGTCGGGGCGACGGCCGCCACGCTTCGGACGGGCTGGCTCGGACGGTACCTCGACCGGGTCGGGAAGAAGGACAACCCGCTCCAGGGACTCTCGCTCGACGACACCCTCGCCCCTGCCCTCGCGACCGCCAAGGTTCCGGTGGCGTCGATCTCAGGCCCCGACCAGTACGACTTCTACAGCAAGCGAGTCTGGGGCGAGGTCGAGCAGCGAATGCTAGAGACGATCGGCCTCATGGGCCACCAACCCGCGGACGCCGGGCTACGGACCGCCGGCAGCGTCGCCGCGCAGGTAGACCGCCTGCGCCGGCAGCTGATCCCGTTCCAGTCGTCCAACGGGATCTCGAGCCCGGTGCCGTATCCGCAGTCGGACGACCCGTTCCCACAGAGGCTTGCAGGGCTTGCCGCAATGCTTGCGGCAGGCTTGCCGCTCCACTGCGTCGCGCTCACGGCGCCGGGCGAGTACGACACACATGCCGACGAGCCGACCGCCCTGACCCAAGGGCTGCAGCTGACATCGGACTCCCTACATGCGTTCCAGCGGGACCTCGAGGCACGCGGCCTGGCCAACCGGGTTCTGGTGCACATCTGGTCGGAGTTCGGGCGTCGCGCCGCCGAGAACGGCGACAGCGGCACGGACCACGGCGCGGCCGGAGTCGGCTTCCTCCTCGGAACACGCGTGGCCGGGAAGATGGTCGGCGAGTTCCCCGGTCTGCAGAAAGGGCTGGACACAAACGGCAACGTGTCGGCCACCTCAGACTTCAGGGGCATCTATTCGGCCCTCCTCGAACAGTGGTTCGGGGTCGACGCGGCCGGAGTGATCCCGAACGCCGCCTCCTTCTCCCGGCCGAAGCTCGTCGCATGATCCTCGCTCCGCAAGCACAGCACCCGCCCGCCCGTGTCCAGGTGGTCGCGCAGGAATTCAGCTACAGCCTCTCCCGCACCAAGGTGAAATCCGGTCGAGTGATTGTCGAACTCGTCAACCGCGGCCAGGACACGCACGACCTCGATATGCGTCGCATCGGCGGAACGCGGATCATCCGGTTTCCCAGCGTGCAGCCGGGCCATGTCGTCGACCGCCAGCTGAAGCTCGCGCCGGGCAGATACCTGCTCTGGTGCGCGATAGCAGACCACCGCGAGCAAGGCATGCACGCAATGCTGCGCGTTGTTCGCTCGCAGCCTGCTCGCTAGTCCCGCGGCATGAATGGAACATGCGTCGTCGATCGCCTCCGCGCCTTTCGACCGGGA
>Ga0207665_10002077_pt1 | contig 13519 bp, 14 predicted proteins | sample LARL112metaG_FD_184351 | JGI IMG/M metagenome (GOLD analysis project Ga0207665, IMG submission 184351) | Corn, switchgrass and miscanthus rhizosphere microbial communities from Kellogg Biological Station, Michigan, USA - LAR L11-2 metaG... | ecosystem: Host-associated > Plants > Roots >...
TTCGGCGGCCGCGCGGGGCTTTCCGCGGGTGTCGTCGGCTGCGTCGCCGCGGTGGCGGTCGCACTGCTCGTCCTTCGCAACAACCCACCAAAGGAGATGAAGACATGACCATATCCCTTGACCGCAGCACGCATGCCGCATCGTTGTACGACGGCGAGGTCGTCGAACAATCGGATCTCGGCTCGATTCAGCGTCTCACCGCAGACAACTTCCCCATCCTGCAGGGACTCTCGATCAAGCGGCTGGTGATCAACCCCGGCGCGATGCGCACCCCGCACTGGCACGCCAATGCCAACGAACTGACCTACTGCGTCAAAGGCACCGCGCTCGTGTCCGTCCTCGACAACGGCAGCCGCTTCGCCAGCTTCACCATCAGTGCGGGCGAAATGTTCCACGTCGATTCCGGCTCCCTGCACCACATCGAGAACATCGGCACCGAACCCGCCGAGTTCATCATCACCTTCCGGCACGAGCGGCCAGAGGACTTCGGCCTGGCCGGTGCATTCGGCGCGATGACCGACGCCGTCCTGGGCAACACCTACGACCTGGATGCCGCCGACTTCGCAGCGATCCGGCGCAACATCGCCGATCCATCGATCGTCGCGCGTACCGGGGATTCCGTTTTGCCCTCGACTGCGCATTTCGACGATCCGCACAAGTTCGGTGTCGAGGCGATGAACCCGCCGGTCACCGCTGCCGTCGGCTCGGCGCGCACCGCTCGCGTGCAATTCTGGCCGGCGCTGAAGGATCTGTCGATGTACTCGCTGCGCATCCGCGAGGACGGCATGCGCGAACCACACTGGCATCCCGTCACCGCCGAAATGGGCTATGTCCAAGGCGGTTCCGCGCGGATGACGGTGTTGGACCCCGACAGCACGATCGACACCTGGCACCTCAATGAGGGCGACGTGTACTTCATCCCGCGTGCGTACCCGCATCACATCGAGGTCGTCGACTCACCGGATCTACATTTCCTGATCTTCTTCGACCAGCCCACTCCCGGTGACATCGGCTATCGCACCTCGATCAGCGCGTACTCGCGAGAGGTGCTGGCCGCGACGTTCAATACCCACATCGACGATCTGCCCGACTTCCCGTTCACCAAGGCGGACCCGCTGATCGTCGGCCGTCGTAATCCCCTGGACCGCTAGCTCAGCCTCGGTGCCGCTTTACCGCTGATCAGCGGGAGATCCAGAAGGGTGAGGATGCCAGGATCGGCGGCGCACACCGCGGGTACGGAGTTCACGCAGTGCGCTGCCGTGCCGACGATGCCGTGTTCCGGGCCCTCGCCGCCGACCTCTGAGTGGAAACCCTTCACAACGATCGTGATGTCCGGGTTGCCGCGCACCTCCATCTCGTAGCGCTGGCCCGTGCCCAATGTCCATGCGGGATCGAGGTTTTCCTCGCCCATCAACCAGTTCACCGTGACCCGCACGACCGGCTCGCCGCCGACCAGCGCCTCCCAGTGGAACTTCCTGCCCGCGACCTGGCCGGGCTCGATGACGCCCAGCGGCGAGTCGATCGGTGCAGTCGCGACGGCGATCTCTTGCGTCGCACGCACCTTCGGGTCGGCGTTGAAACCCATCTGATCGACGCACATCTTGACGGCCTGGATGAAGCCGCTGTCGAGCATCTTCTGCATCGGCCCGGTCAGTGCCTTTTCCGGGATCTCACCGAAACCCATCACGTGGCGTAGCACGTCGGGTGCCTCGTACGTGCGTAGGTCGGAGAACTCTTCGGCGCGAACAAAAGTCACGCCAGTCGAGAACGCTGAGAACAGCAGTGGGAACTTCTCGCTGATACCGCCGGGCGCCATGCCGGTGCCGTGCAGTGTCGCGTTGCCAGCCAGCGCCGCCTCCCGCATCGGTGCGGCGCTTCGCTCGCTCGGGTACAGCCAGCCGACGGGGGTCACCACGTTCTTACCCGACCGCAGCAGGGCCGCCACCTCTTCCGGGTTGGCCATCAACGGCGCATAGATGACCGCGTCGGCGTCGAGCGCCAGGATCTCGTCGATGCTGTGGGTTGCTGTGACGCCCAACGGTTCCGTTCCGATGATGTCGCCGACGTCCTTGCCCGCCTTGGCCTCCGAGTGCACCCAGCACCCGACGAGCTCGAGGTCGGGGTGCTCCAGAACCCCCCTGATGGCGGCGACGCCGACACCGCCCGTCGCCCACTGCACAACCCGCAGACCCATCGCTTCTCCTCCCGGGAGCCCAGAACTAGAACACGTTCTACTCAGGTCTACACCACTCGCTCAGCGAATGGACACAACTCAGTGGAGATCGAGCGCCTCGATCTGCTCGAGCAATGCACGGGCTGGCGCAGACGCGCTGGCGGAGACGGCGATACCCAAACGCCGCACGGTCTTGGGTACCAGCGGGCGCACGACCACACCGTCCGGCAAGTCGGGCAGGCCTGCACTCGGCACGATGCTGACGCCGAGTCCCGCCCGGACGATCTCGAGTACTGCCGACATTTCGCGCGCTTCGAAAGCCACGTCGAACTCGACGCCCGCCCGCCGCGCGACCGGCGTGTACACCTCTGCGCAGCCACCGGTCGAGCGGATGAACGGCTCCTTGGCCAGCTCCGCGTAGTTGACCTCGGTCCAGTCCGCCAGCCGGTTGTCCGCAGGCACAGCCGCGACCATGTCCTGTTCGCCGAGGACCGCCACCGCGAGGCCCTTGACGGGCAGGCTGACCACACCGGCCTCTGCGGCGCCTTGATCGAGCCAGTCCCGCACCTCCTGCTCGCTGCCTTCGAGCAGCCGCATCGTGACGGCGGGATGGCGCTCGGTGAAGGTCTGCAATTGTGGCGCCACGAGAGTTCCTGTGACGCTCGGCAGGCTCGCCAGGCTCAGCGTCCCGGTGATCTCACCTGCCAGCGCAGCGATTTCCGTGTGCATCAGGCTCAGGTGCCGCGCCGCCTCACGGGCGTGCGTCAGTGCAAGAGAACCGGCCTCGGTCAGCGAGAGCCCGTCGCGGCTGCGGACCAGAAGCCGCAGACCCAGCTCCTTCTCGAGCGTGGCGACGGCGCGACTGACCGCCGGCTGCGACAACCCCAGCCGTCGGCTCGCGGCGGTGAAGCCGCCCTGATCGACCACCGCCACGAACGCCTTCAGCTGCAACAAAGTCGGCATCGGCCCTCCCGGCATACGCTCGACGGCATATCTGTATATCAATTTCGATATGCAGATTAGTCCCTCCAGAGGGTTGTTGTAATGGTCAACCAATTGAGGGAGGACACCATGCCGCAACGACGAGTACTGATCACCGGCGCGTCCAAAGGCATCGGGCGGGCCGTCGCCGACCGAGTGGCCGCAGCAGGCCATCTGCCGATCGGCCTGGCGCGCACCGGGCCAGAGGACTTTCCTGGCGAGTTCTACGAGGTGGACCTCGCCGACCGGGCGGCCACCGCCGAAGTGTTGGACAAGATCGTCGCGAGCGGGAGGATCGATGCCGTGGTCAACAACGCCGGCCTCGCGCGGTTCGCCCGAATCGGCTCGATCGACCTTGACGATTTGTTCACCACCTACGACCTGAACGTGCGCGCAGCTGTCCAGGTGGTTCAAGCGGTGCTGCCCGGGATGCTGGCCGCCGGATGGGGCCGGATCGTCAACGTCACCAGCTTGACCACGCTCGGCACACCGGAACGCACCCCGTACGCCGCATCGAAGGCGGCCCTGGAAGCGGCCACCCGGATCTGGGCAGGCGAGCTTGCGCAGACCGGCATCACGGTCAACGCCGTGGCGCCAGGGCCCGTCGAAACCGAGATGTTCCGCGCGGGCAGCCCGATCGGATCGGACCGGGAAGCCCGCCTCCTCGAATCGATTCCACTGCAGCGGGTCGGCACACCGCGGGAGATCGCGCACGCGATCGTCGCACTGCTCGATGAGGACGCCGGCTACATCACGGGCCAAATCCTGCGGGCCGATGGCGGTGGGAGCATCGCCGCATGACGAAAGCCGTCGGCCGACCGGGCGATTCCGCGGCGGTGCGTTCTCTGCGGTTGGACGACGTGACCGCCACCTACCTGGTGGACGGAGTTCTTGCGATGCGCCCAACCGTGTTCTTCCCCGGGATACCGCGCGAGTACTGGTCAACGAGGCCCGAGTTGCTCACCGCGGGCGGCGAGATGCTGATGAGCGCCGGTGGACTGCTGATCGAGCTTGATCGCAAACTGCTGCTGATCGATGCCGGAGTGGGCACGACGACAATGGATTTCGCGTTCGGCGGGGTCGACGGCGGTTCGATGCTCGATGTCCTCCGCGCAGTCGGCCGACGGCCAGAGAACGTCGACGTGGTGGCGTTCACCCATCTACATTTCGACCACGCAGGCTGGGCGTTTACGAACGGGGCCAAGACATTTCCGAACGCTCGCTACGTATTGGCGGCCCAGGAGTTGGCGCCGTACGCAAACGGCACTCACCGCTCGGACCGGACGACGCCTTGGCACGTCATCTCCCCGTTGGTCGAAGACAGCACCTCACTCAAACTGATCGACGATGGCGACGAGGTCCTTCCCAATGTCCGCGCAGTGGTCACGCCGGGCCATTCCCCAGGCCACACGTCGTATGTGATCACCTCGCGGGCGGGTCGGCGCCTCGTCGCGCTCGGCGACGCCTTCCACACGCCCGCCCAATTGACCCACCCGGAGTGGTTGTCGATAGCCGACCCTGACCCGCAGGGTGTCCGCGGTGCCCGCCAACGACTGCTCGCCGAGCTCACCAAGCCCGGCACCATCGGGTTCGGCTTTCATTTCGGCGATCAGCCCTTCGGCCGGGTGACCACCGATGACGCAGGCGAAGTCACCTGGCAGCCGGTGCCGACGACAGTGCTCGCACCACCACCCCGGTAAGCGCCAGGCCCCGAGGCGAATCCAGCCAATTTCGGAGCATTTCGGGCATTTCGCGCCGGTTCGCGATAGAACGTGCGTGATGACCGAGAACAGGATCGGGCTCGGCGTGCTCGGGCCGCTACAGATGACGGTCGATGGCGCGTCCGTGCCGCTGGGCACCCCGAAACAGCGTGCCGTGCTGGCCGTGCTGGTCATGAACCGCAATCGGCCGGTCGGCATCGACTCGCTGATCACCGCTGCGTGGGAGCAGTGGCCGCCGGCGGAGGCGAGGGCCAGCCTGCACTCCTACATCTCGAACCTGCGCAGGCTGCTCGGCGACTCTCGCTCGATGCTGGAGAACGCGCCGCCGGGGTATCGACTCACGGTCAGCGACACCGCCTGCGACATCGGCCGATTCATCATCGAGAAGAACGCGGGCGTACGAGCCGCCGCCGCCGGCCAGTTCGAGCAAGCCAGCCGCCATCTGACGACCGCGCTCGCCGAATGGCGCGGACCGGTTCTCGAGGACCTGCGCGACTTTCAGTTCGTCGACGCGTTCGCCACCGCGCTGACCGAGGACAAGGTGGTTGCGCACACCGCGCGGGCTGAGGCCGAAATCGCTTGCGGGCGTGGCTATGCCGTCATCGGTGAACTGGAATCGTTGACCGGCGAACACCCCTACCGCGAGCCGCTGTGGGCGCAACTGATCATCGCCTACTACTTGGCCGAGCGTCAGTCCGAGGCCCTCGACGCCTACCAGCGGCTCAAGACCACGCTCGCCGACGACCTGGGCATCGACCCGGGCCCGACGGTGCGTGCACTGCACGAGCGGATCCTGCGCCAGGAACCGCTCGACGTGAAGAAGGCGGCCAAGACCACTGCGGTGCACACGGTCATGAGCATCGGACTGCGCACGTCCGTCAACGCTTCACATGCACAGGCGAGTCTGCGTGCGACGAACGGGCGGGTTTATCCGCTGCAGGCCGCCGCCACCCGGATCGGGCGGCTCACCGACAACGACATCGTGCTCGACGACGCCAACGTCAGTCGCCATCACGCCGTCATCATCGACACCGGTACGAGTTTCGTGATCAGCGATCTGCGGTCCGCCAACGGTATCGACGTGGGCGGCGAACGCATTCGCGGCACCGCGACGCTGGCCCACGGCGACCGGGTCCGCATCTGTGACCACGAGTTCACGTTCGAGATCGCACCGCGCGAGGCGTAGTCCGGCATTAGGGTGTGTTCGCTGGCAAACGCATCCGAGGAGCACCCGATGAGCGACCCCGACCGGGAATCACGCGTGGGTTCCCAGATCGGCCCGTATCGCTTGCGGCGGCTACTCGGCAAGGGTGGCATGGGTGAGGTCTATGAGGCCGAGGACACCGTCAAGGACCGCATCGTCGCGCTGAAACTGTTGCCGGAAGCGGTCTCTCATGACCCGGTGTTCCGCAAGCGGCTGCAGCGTGAAGCCCATTCGGCGGGCCGGCTGCAGGAACCGCATGTCGTGCCCATCCACGACTACGGCGAGGTCGACGGGCTGCTCTATGTCGACATGCGCATGATCGACGGCACCGACCTGCGCAAGATGCTCAAGCGGTACGGGCCGATGACGCCTGCACGGGCGGTGGCGATCGTGCGGCAGGTCGCCTCTGCACTCGATGCTGCGCACGAGAGCGGCGTCATGCACCGCGACGTAAAGCCCGAGAACATTCTGATCACCCGAGACGACTTCGCCTATCTTGTCGACTTCGGCATCGCCAACGCGGCCACCGACGAGAAGCTCACCGAACTCGGCACGGCCGTCGGCACCTACGCCTACATGGCGCCGGAGCGGTTCACCAACGACGAAGTCACCTACCGCGCCGACGTCTACGCGTTGACGTGTGTCCTCCACGAATGCCTGACCGGGTCCCAGCCGTATCAGGGCGACAGCGTCGGCGTGGTCATCACCGCGCATCTGATGCAGCCGATCCCCAAGCCGAGTGAGGAGCGCCCCGGCATTCCGGGCGCTTTCGACAAGGTGGTCGCCAAAGGCATGGCCAAGAGGCCGGAGGATCGCTACGCCAGCGCCGGGGATCTCGCGGTCGCCGCGAACCACGCACTGAGCGAACGCGATCAGGACAAGGCCGCGGCGATCATGCAACGCAGTCAAGACGCGACCATGCCGCGCACGCCGATACCTCCGATGCCGCCGGAACGGCCGATTCACCCGACGCCCCCGCCCGCACCGCCATTCGGTGTGACGCCTGTGCCGCAACCCGCGGCCCGGCCTGTCGCGTTCCACACGCCGCCGCCGAGTGGCCCGCCCAGTGGTCCGATGTGGACGGCCGCCCCGCCTCCATCGGGGCCACCACGCCAGGGCAACAAGGTGCCCTGGATCCCGATCGCGGCCGCCGCAGGCGTTTTCGTCCTCGTACTTGGCGCGTTGGGCATCTGGTGGCTGGTCAAGCCCGACGACACGTCGTCATCGGGGCCGACGACCACCGCCACGGAATCCACCACCACGCCCGTGACGACCGACCGGTCGACCGACGTGACCCCGCAGCCGTCCGCGTCCAAACTGATGGCGCTGCTGCCTGCCGGCTACGACAGCGCCGCGTGCAAGGCGGTACACCCGCCTGCAACGGGCGCCCTGGCGACAGTGGACTGCGGTCAGGCGTCCACGCCCGGCGGGCCCGCGAACGCGCGCTACTCGTTGTTCGCCGATCTGAAGACCCTGGATACGCACTTCGACGTGGCGATCAAAGAGAACTCGCAGCTGTTCCAATGCCCGGGCAGCGGCATCGACTCGCCGACCACCTGGCACTACACCGAGACCCCCGACCGAGTCGAAGGCCGCATCGCGTGCGGCACCTACAACAACAGCCCCGATCTGGTGTGGTCCAAGAACTCGGACCTGTTGCTCGCAGATGCCCAGGGATCCAACATGGATGACCTGCACAAATGGTGGCTCCAATACGGCTGACGTGCCGTCGCTGAGCGCGCCGCTCGGTCTGCTCCACGTCGCCAAGAATCCTTTGAGAATCCGCCAAGGCACCTATCGGACTCTGATGTCGGCCCGGACAACACCCAACAAGACGACGTCACCAAGGAGTCCAATGTTCGCCACGCACCGCCTCACCACGTTCGCCGGCACCGCGCTTCTAGCGGGTGCCCTCGGGCTTGCTGCCTTTGCTACTGCCGGCACGGCCGTCGCCGTCAGCTCGGTGGACGATGCGTTCCTGAGTGACATCACCAGCGCGGGCATCTCCTATGACACCCCCAAGGCCGCGATCTCCAATGCGCATTACGTATGCGGCTCGCTCGACGACGGCGCGGACCCCGTCGACCTCGGCCAGGAAATCCTGGCCAACACGGATCTCACCAGCCACCAGGCGGCCGTCTTCGTGGTCGCCTCGGTGAACGCCTACTGCCCCGAATACACCGGCTAATTCGAATGACCCCCCTCCCAGCGCGGGGGCTCCGCTGCGGCGGCGGGGCCCCCCGCACCACCCCTGGAGAACGACCGATGACCAATCCGCCTCGCTCAACGAGCCCACCAAACCACCAACCGCGCCCCAACCGATCTCGGCAGAAACCGCGCGGCGGTGTCAGGACCGCGTCCACTACCTGGCGGGCGGATACGGCGCCTGGACGGCCCGTCGATAGGGCATCTAGACAGTTCGCCCGGTTTGTGTTTCTGTCGATCGCAGGAACAGCGAAGGGACAACTGGGATGCCAAACAAGGTTTTCGTCGTCGGCGTGGGGATGACGAAGTTCGAGAAGCCGGGCCGCCGCGAGGGCTGGGACTATCCGGCCATGGCGCGCGAATCAGGGACCAACGCACTGCAGGACGCGGGCATTGACTATTCCGAGGTTGACCAGGGCTTCGTCGGATACGTCGCCGGTGATTCGACGTCCGGGAACCGGGCGCTGTACGAACTCGGCATGACTGGCATCCCGATCGCCAACGTCAACAACAACTGTTCGACGGGTTCGACGGCGTTGTTCCTTGCCGCGCAGACGATCCGGGGCGGACTGGCCGACTGCGCGATCGCACTCGGCTTCGAGAAGATGCAGCCCGGCCCGCTACAAGGCGGCGCCGAGGACCGCGAGTCGCCGATGGGCAAGCACGTCAAGGCGATGGCGGAGATCGACGAGTTCGCATTTCCGGTGGCGCCGTGGATGTTTGGGGCCGCAGGCCGCGAGCACATGCGCAAATACGGCACCACCGCAGAGCATTTCGCGAAGATCGGGCTGAAGAACCACAAGCATTCGGTGAACAATCCGTATGCGCAGTTCCAGGAGGAGTACTCGCTCGACGACATCCTGGCGGCGAAGATGATCTCCGATCCGCTGACGAAGCTGCAGTGCTCGCCGACCTCCGACGGTTCGGGCGCGGCGATCGTGGCCAGTGAGGCGTTCGTCGACAAGCACGGACTGGCCGGCCAGGCGGTGGAGATCGTCGGGCAGGCGATGACCACCGACTTCGACAGCAGCTTCGACGGTAGCGCCAAGAACCTCATCGGCTACGACATGAATGTCCAAGCCGCACAGAAGGTTTACGACCAGTCCGGGCTCGGTCCGTCCGACTTCCAGGTGATCGAGCTGCACGACTGCTTCTCCGCCAACGAGCTGCTGCTCTATGAGGCGCTGGGGCTGTGCGGCGAGGGCGAGGCGCCGAAGCTGATCGACAACAACGACACCACCTATGGCGGGCGGTGGGTGGTCAACCCGTCCGGCGGGCTGATCTCCAAGGGTCACCCGTTGGGTGCGACGGGCCTGGCACAGTGCGCCGAGCTGACGTGGCAGCTGCGCGGCACGGCCGACAAGCGACAGGTCGACAACGTCAACGCCGCGCTGCAGCACAACATCGGGCTCGGCGGGGCAGCGGTGGTGACGGCATACCAGCGCGCCGAACGCTGAGGCTTCTCTGCGCGAGCAGACGCAGAAACGTGTTCTGAAGACGTAGATCACACGGTTTTGCGTCTGTTCGGCATCCGGAGGAGTATTGACTACGGCAAAGACGGGAGGTGCGGCCGTGCGGACAAAGTGGATGCTCGCCGTTGCGGCTGCGGGTGTGTGTGGGGCGATCGCCGCCCCTGCGGGCCTCGCGTCCGCCGATGAATCGCCGCAGGAATTGATCAGCCGGCTCCAGAGCGAGGGCTACACGGTCAACATCGACCGGGTAGGCACCGCGCCGCTGGACCAATGCGTGGTGACCAACGTCAGGAACCCTCAGCAGGTCACGCAATGGGTGCCCTACACCGGCCCCGGCAGGAACGGCGACCGCGCGCTGGTACAGGTCGTCACTAGTCAGTCGATTTCCGTGACGCTGAACTGCTCACGCTGAGCAGATCCGACAGCCCGATGCGTTGGTAGAACCACTGGCGGACCCGATCGCCGACCCGAAACACATCCTCGGCACCGTCGTCGGCGGGATCGATATACACCCGGAACGGGCGTGAACCCTTCGGCATGTCAACGACTTTCACGATCTGCCGGGCGACCTCGACAGGGTCGGCATCCTCGGGCGCCAGTTCGGACAGCTTCTTGCTGACCTCATCCATCAGCCCGCCGTACTCGGCTTCGTAGGCCGTCGCGATGTACTCGTCGGCAGGCGTTCCGGCGTTGGCGAAATGGTTGGTGCCCGAGGTGAACGAACCGGGCACGACGATCGTCGTCTCGATCCCGAACCGGGTGAGCTCGGCGGCGTAGCTGACCGCCAGCGCGTCTTCTGCCGCCTTGGCCGCGAAGTACGGGCCCAGGTACGGCGGTGTGCCGCCGCGCGAGCTTGACGAACCCACCCACAGCACAAGGCCGTCGCGCTGGGCGCGCATGGCTGGCAGGACCGCACGGTTGACGCGCTGGGTGGACAGCACGTTGGTGTCGTAGACGGACGCGACCTGTTCGGGCGTGAATGCCTCGGTCGGGCCCAACACCATGTGGCCGGCGTTGTGGATGATCACGTCGATGCGGCCCGCCTCGGCGAGGACCGCAGCGACCCCGCCGTCGACCGACGCCTGATCCGACACATCCATCTCGACGGTCCGCAGTGCCACGCTGTGCTCGTCGGCGTAGCGCCGGGCCGCGGCGGCGGCCTGAGCGTTTCGGCCGCCGATGTCGCGCATGCCCGCGTACACGATGTGTTTGGCGTCCGCGAGGGCGCGGACCGTCATCGCGCCGAATCCGCTCGAGGCGCCGGTGACGAGAATGACTTTGGGGTTCGACATGAGAGTTGTCCTTTCGGATGACTGAGGCCGCGTGTTAGATAACGCCGCCGTTGGCATAGATGACTTGGCCGTTGACCCAGCGGGCCGGACCGGCAAGGAAGACGACGGCTTCGGCGATGTCATTGGGCTCACCCAGGCGCTCAAGCGGCGAGGCCGCCTTCGCGCGGTCGATGACCTCCTGCGACTTGCCCTCGAAATAGAGCGGTGTCGCGGTCGGCCCCGGTGCGACGGCGTTGACCGTCACGTCGTGGCCCCGCATCTCCTTGGCCAGGATGAGGGTCATCGCGTCGACGGCGCCCTTGGTGGCGGCGTAGGCGGTGTATCCGGGCGCGGCGAGCTTCGTCACCGAGGTGGAGAAGTTGATGATCGCGCCGCCCTTCCGGACGCGCCGAGCGGCCTGCTGGCTGACGACGAAGGTCCCGCGCACGTTGGTGCGGTGCATCCGATCGAAGTCATCCAAGTTCAGTTCGGCCAGTGGCGACAGCAGCATGATGCCTGCGGTGTTGACCACCACGTCGACGCCCCCGAACTCCGCTTCGACCTGGTCGAACAGCGCGGCGACCTGAGCTTCATCGGCGACGTCCGCGCCGACCACGATGACCCGGCCGCCCGCGGCGACGATCTCGTCGGCGACCGCCTGGGCGCGGTCGCGATTGCCCGAGTAATGCACGGCCACAGCCATGCCTGCCTGGGCGAGACGGACGGCCACGGCGTGGCCGATGCCGCCCGAGGCCCCGGTGACGATGGCAATACGGTCGGTCATCTGGATCTCCTTCGTTGTGTACGTTGCGTCCATATAACCGTCAAGTATACGATTCGTCCATATATTCCCAAGAGGAGATTTCGATGGCCGACGATCGACCAAGACGCGGACGCGGTCGGCGCCCCGCCGCGGAGGTGCGCAAGGAGATCCTCGAGGCGGCGGCCGAACTGCTGTTCGACGACGGGATGGCTGGGTTCACGATCGAGAAGGTCGCCAACGTCTCTGGCGCCAGCAAGATGACGATCTACAAGTGGTGGCCTTCCAAGGGCGCCCTCGCGCTCGACGGCTATTTCCATCGCGTCGACCCCGAGCTCGTCTTTCCCGACACCGGCGACATCGAGGCCGATCTGCGCACGCAGTTGCATTCGTTCTTGCGGGTCATCTGCCACAGCCCTGCCGGTCGAGTGATCGGCGAGCTGATCGGCCAGGCCCAGTCAGATCCGGATCTGAAAGCCGCCTATTTGGCGCGATATTCGGGTCCGCGACGCGCAAAGGCCGTGGCGGCCATTGAGACAGCGAAGGCACGCGGCCAGCTGCGCGCGAACCTCGACCCAGAGACCGTCGTTGACCAACTGTGGGGCGCCTGCTATCACCGGCTGCTGCTACCGGATCAGCCGCTGACTGACGAATTTGTTGACGCATTGGTGGACAACCTTTTTCACGGTATCGCTGAATAGTGAAGGCCCGGCCGGACCGCGCCGGCCGGGCCCCTGCGGTGTGTCAACGTGCCGAGCAGTCCAGCGACACCGTGACCGTGCGCTCCACGATCACGGGGACGACGCCGCCACGGCCCCGGTCACCGAGCACTGGAACGAATTCCGTTCGGTTCCTTGGATTTCGCACATTTGTGACCACGCACTCGGAGAGTGGTGCACTCCCGACGCGGTCGATCTTCACGTCGAAGCCCTGGGCTTGTAGGTCACCGATGGTGGTGATTGCGGATTCGGCCGAGGCCAAACCCGCAGGGGCAAGGATCAATCCGCAAGCCGCCGCGGCCAAGCCGATCAGAGTGAGCAATATGGCACGCATGGCGGGCCTCCGTCCTTCCGTTCAGTCGATTTCAGCCGGTTCAACGGGCGGAGGCCGCAGGGCGTTCAAAGGAAATTCAAAAACTTTCACACACGTCGCCGGGCGCAGAGAAAGGCCCGGCCGTGGGGGTTCCGGCCGGGCCTTCCTGGGCTCGTCCCAGGTGCTGCCCTACGCGGGCACAGGGACTCGCTCCTTCACCGGTTCTTCGGCGCTCGGGGCGTGGTCGTCAACCATGGTGAGTTCGTCGAACGGATCCTTTCCACCCAGAACGGCGTTCACCTTGTTGCGGTCGATCGTCTTGGTCCACGAGCCGACCACTATCGTCGCTACCGCGTTACCCGAGAAGTTGGTCACCGCGCGGGCTTCGGACATGAACCGGTCGATACCGACGATGAGGCCGACGCCGTCGAGCAGGTCGGGACGGTGACTCTGCAGGCCGCCGGCCAGCGTGGCCAACCCAGCACCGGTTACACCGGCGGCACCCTTGGACGCGACGATCATGAACACCAGGAGGCCGATCTGCTGACCGACGGACATCGGAGCGCCCATCGCGTCGGCGATGAACAGCGACGCCATGGTGAGGTAGATCGCCGTGCCGTCGAGGTTGAACGAGTAGCCCGTCGGCACCACGACACCGACGGTGCTGCGGTCGACGCCCAGGTGCTCCATCTTGGCGATC
>Ga0207665_10002078_pt1 | contig 13519 bp, 12 predicted proteins | sample LARL112metaG_FD_184351 | JGI IMG/M metagenome (GOLD analysis project Ga0207665, IMG submission 184351) | Corn, switchgrass and miscanthus rhizosphere microbial communities from Kellogg Biological Station, Michigan, USA - LAR L11-2 metaG... | ecosystem: Host-associated > Plants > Roots >...
AGCCGGCTCGGACCTGGCCAACCTGTCCACCCGCGCCGTGCGGGACGGCGACGTCTGGACGGTCAACGGGCAGAAGGTATGGACCTCCTCGGCCCACCTGGCCCGGTGGGCGCTGCTGGTGACCAGGACCGACCCGTCGCTGCCCAAGCACCAGGGGCTGACCTACTTCGTCTGCGACATGACCGGCCCCGGGGTGGAGGTCCGGCCGCTGCGCCAGGCCACCGGCGAGGCCGAGTTCAACGAGGTGTTCCTCACCGACGTGCGGATCCCGGACGACCAGCGGCTGGGCGAGGTCGGCCAGGGCTGGCAGGTGTCCACGGCGACGCTGATGAACGAGCGGGTGTCCATCGGCGGCGGCGCGCTGCCCCGTGAGGGCGGCCTGATCGGCCTGGCCGCCAGGGCCTGGCGGGACCAGCCCGGGCAGCGCACTCCCGGGCTGCACGACCGGCTGCTGCGGCTGTGGGCGGACGCCGAGGTCGCCCGGCTGGCCGGCGAGCGGCTCCGGCAGTCGCTGGCCGCGGGCCAGCCCGGTCCCGAGGGGTCCGCGGCCAAGCTCGTGTTCGCGCGGCTCAACCAGGAGATCTCTGAGTTCGAGGTGGAGCTGGCCGGCGAGGACGGGCTCCGCTACGACGACTGGACCATGCGCCGCCCGGAGCGGGTCAGCTTCCTCGACCGCGGCACCGGCTACCGGTTCCTGCGCTGCAAGGGCAACTCGATCGAGGGCGGCACCTCGGAGATCCTGCGCAACATCATCGCCGAGCGGGTCCTCGGCCTGCCGCCGGAGATCCGGGTGGACAAGAACGTGCCATGGAAGGACCTGCCACGGTGACCGCCACGACCGAACCGGCCAGCACCGGGCCGGCCAGCACCGAACCGGCCACCCGCTCCGCGCTGCCCGGCCTGCTGTACTCCGACACCGAGAACGAGCTGCGGGCCGCCGTGCGCGCGCTGCTCGGCGACCGGGCGGCCTGGCCGGACGTGCTGGCCAGGACCGAGACCGCGGACACCTACGACATTGGTCTGTGGTGGGCGCTGGCCGCCGATCTGGGCTGCGCCGGCCTGGTCATCGGCGAGGAGCACGGCGGCGCCGGGGCGAGCTGGCGGGAAGCGGCCGTGGTGGCCGAGGAAACCGGCCGGCACACCGCGCCGGTGCCGTTCCTGGGCAGCGCGGTCACCGCTACCGCGGCCGCGCTGGCCGCCGGGGACGCCGGCCTGCTGGCCGGCCTGGCTGCCGGCGAGGTCACCGCGGCGCTGGCCGTGCCGTTCCCGGCCGCGTCCTTCGCGGTGCCCGCGCCCACCGTGGCCGTGGGCGCCCTGCGTGATGGAGACCCGCCCGGCGTGCAGCGGCTCACCGGCACGGTGACCACGCTGATCGACGCGCTGCCCGCGACCGTGCTGCTGGTCCCCGCGGACGGCGTGCCCGCCGCGCTGTACGCGGTGCCCGCCGGCGCCGAGGGGGTGACCCTGACCCCGGCGGTGTCCCTGGACATGACCCGGCAGCTGGCCGACCTGACCCTGGACGGGGCGCCGGGCCGGCGGATCGCGGCGGGCGACGCGGCCGCCGCGGCGGTCCGTGCGGGTCTGGTGGCCGGCGCGGTGCTGCTCGCCTCCGAGCAGCTCGGCCTGGCCGAGCGGTGCCTGGAGATGACCGTGGCCTACGTCAAGGAGCGCAAGCAGTTCGCCCGCCCGGTCGGCTCGTTCCAGGCCCTCAAGCACCGGCTGGCCGACCTGTGGACGGGCGTCACCCAGGCCCGCGCGGCGGCCAGGTACGCGGCCGCCTGCCTGGCCGACGGCGACCCCGACCTGCCGGTGGCGGTGGCCCTGGCCAAGGCGGCGTGCAGCGACATCGCGCTGAAGGCCGCGCAGGAATGCATCCAGCTGCACGGCGGCATCGGGTTCACCTGGGAGCATCCCGCGCACCTGTACCTGAAGCGGGCCAAGAGCGGCGCCGCCGGATACGGCACCGCGGACCGGCACCGGGCCACCCTGGCCGCGCTGGTCAACCTTCCCCCGGCGGGCCGGTCATGAAGTCCGTCAGCGGCGCGCGGGTCGTCGTCACCGGCGCGGGCAGCGGCATCGGCGCCGCGCTGGCCCGCCGGTTCGCGGTCGAGGGCGCTCAGGTCGTGGTCAACGACGTGAACGCGGAGGCGGCCGAGACGGTGGCCGCCTCCTGCGGCGCGACCGCGGTGCCCGGCGACTGCGCGTCCCCGGCCGGCGTGGCGTCGCTGCTCGACCGGTCCCGCGCCGCGCTCGGCGACATCGACGTGTACTGCGCCAACGCGGGCATCGTCAGGAGCGGCGGCCCGGAGGCGTCCGACGCCGACTGGGAGGACTCCTGGCAGGTCAACGTGATGGCGCACGTCCGCGCCGCGCGGCTGCTGCTGCCCGGCTGGCTGGACCGCGGCAGCGGCCACCTGATCTGCACGGTGTCCGCGGCCGGGCTGCTGGCCATGCCCGGCACCGCGTCGTACTCGGCGACCAAGCACGCCGCGCTGAGCTTCGCCGAATGGCTGTCGTTCACCTACCGGCACCGCGGGCTGACCGTGCAGGCGATCTGCCCGCAGGGGGTGCGCACCGGGATGCTGGACGGCTCCGACCCGGCCGCCGAGGCGATCCTCGGCGACTCGGTGATCCAGCCCGAGGCGGTCGCCGACGCGGTGATCAAGGGCATGGCCGACGGCCGGTTCCTGATCCTGCCGCACCCCGAGGTGGCCGCCATGTACGCGGGCCGGGCCGCGGACCCGGACCAGTGGCTGGCCGGAATGAACAAGATCCAGCGCTACGTCGAGGACCTGCTGTCCTAGTAACGTCGTTCTGTACCGCCTGTACCGCCGTGCAGTGACCGGCAGTGAGCTGTGAGAAGAGGACACGTGGCTATCGCGACCATCAACCCGGCCACCGGGGAAACCCTCAAGACCTATGACGAACTGAGCGAGGCGGAGGTCGAGCGGTGCCTGGCCGTTGCGGCCGCCGCGCACGCCAGCTACCGGCTGACCAGCTTCGCCGACCGGGCGGCCTGGATGCGGCGGGCGGCGGACATCCTCGACGAGGAGAACGAGCAGATCGCCACGATGATGGTCACCGAGATGGGCAAGACCCTCGTGGCCGCCCGGGCCGAGGTGGCCAAGTGCGCCACCACCTGCCGGTACTACGCCGAGCACGCCGAGGGCTACCTCGCCGACGAGCCCGCTGACGCGGCCGCGGTAGGTGCCTCTGGTGCCTGGGTGCGGTACGACTCGCTCGGCCCGGTGCTGGCCATCATGCCGTGGAACTTCCCGCTCTGGCAGGCCATGCGGTTCGCCGCGCCGGCCCTGATGGCGGGCAACGTCGGGCTGCTCAAGCACGCCTCGAACGTGCCGCAGACCGCCCTGTTCATGCAGGACCTGTTCACCCGGGCCGGCTTCCCCGAGGGCGCGTTCCAGACCCTGCTGGTCGGCTCCCGCCGGGTCGAGGCGATCCTGCGCGACCCGCGGATCACCGCGGCCACGCTGACCGGGTCGACCCCGGCCGGCCAGTCGGTCGGCTCGATCGCCGGCAGCGAGATCAAGAAGGTCGTGCTCGAGCTCGGCGGCAGCGACCCGTTTGTCGTCATGCCGTCCGCGAAGCTGCCCGAGGCGGCCAGGGTCGCCGCGGTGGCCCGGTGCATCAACAACGGCCAGTCGTGTATCGCGGCCAAGCGGTTTATCGTGCACGAGGCGGTGTACGAGGAGTTCGAGCGGCTGTTCGTGGCCGAGATGGCGGCCAAGAAGGTCGGCGACCCGATGGACGAGGCCACCGATATCGGGCCGCTGGCCAACGCGCAGCAGCTCGAGGAGGTCGAGGAGCTGGTGGCCGACGCGGTGGCCAAGGGCGCCCGGGTGCTCTGCGGCGGCGCCGCCAGCGGCGGGCCCGGCTACTACTACCCGCCGACCGTGCTGGCCGGGATCACCGAGGACATGCGGGTGCACCTGGAGGAGGTGTTCGGCCCGGTCGCCACGATCTACCGGGTTCCGGACATCGACGCGGCCATCGAGCTGGCGAACATCACCGTGTTCGGGCTCGGCGCCAACGCGTGGACCGAGGACGAGGGGGAGCGGGCCCGCTTCGCCGCGGACCTGGCCGCCGGCATGGTGTTCATCAACGGCAACGTCACCTCGTACCCGCAGCTGCCGTTCGGCGGGATCAAGACCTCCGGGTTCGGCCGGGAGCTGGCGTCCCAGGGCATCCGGGAGTTCTGCAACATCAAGTCGGTCTGGGTGGGCAAGTAAGCGCGTCCGGCCGGCCTGTCTGCCTACCTGCCTGCCTATGACTGGCTGGCGATGCTGGCGGCGGTGATCTGGTCCATGGTGGCCACGTCCAGGTCCCGCATCATCGCGTAGACCATGCGCTCGGCCAGCACCGCGATCCGGTCCAGGCCCAGCGCCGGGTCGGTGATTGCCTCGTGCGCGCACCAGCGCAGCATGCCGACGAGGGCCGCGGCGACCACCCGCGGCCCGGCCCCGGCCGGCCGCCCGGACACCCGGGCGACCAGCACGGCGATCCGGTCGATCCGCTCGCGGGTGGCCTGCTCGATCGCGGCCGCGGCGTCGGTGTGCCGCTCGCCCTCGAAGGTCAGCCGGAACCCGTCCGGGCGCTCCCGGACGAAGTCGAAGTACACCGCGACCCAGCGGTGCAGCCGCTGCCGGAACGGCTCGTCCGGGCCGGCCGCGTACTCCTTGGCGATCCATGAGTTCAGCAGCTCGTGCTCGCGCCGCACGGCCCGGGCGAACAGCTGGTCCTTGGACCCGAACCGGGCGTACAGGGTCGGCTTAGTGGTGCCCGCGCGGGACGCGATCGCCTCCATGGTCGTGTTGGCGAAACCCTGCGCGGCGAACACCGCGCAGGCCGCATCCAGCATCTGGTCCTCAGTCGGACGCATCCGCGGACCGGCAGGCGCCGCCCCCGCGGCTGCTGGCATATTCACGCTGACCCCCATAGCCGGCCACAGCAACCTGCCGCTCATATTTCCATACCGGCCGGAATCCGGGCCGGGCCGGGCGCGGTCCGCTCCCTGGCCGGCCTGCGATACTGACCGCGTGACGCCGCGGGTGCTGCTGTTCGATGTGTTCGGCACGGTTGTGGACTGGCGGTCCCCGCTGATCGAGGCGGCCACCGCGGCCGGGGCGCGGGCCGGTGTGCAGGCCCGCTGGGCCGATGTGGTCGACGACTGGCGCCGCGCCTACCAGCCCGCGCTGAACCAGGTCATCGGCGGCGCCGCCTGGCAGGACCTGGACAGCCTGCACGCCAGGACGCTGGACATGGTGCTCGCCGGGCACCGCATCGACCTGCCCCCCGGCGAGCGGGACGGGCTGGTCCGCGGCTGGCACCAGCTGCGGGCCTGGCCGGACAGCGCCGCGGGCCTGGAGGCGCTGCGCCGCCGGCACCTCACCGCGACCCTGTCCAACGGCCACCTGGCGCTGCTCGCGAACCTGGTGAAGTTCGCCGGGCTGCGGTTCGACGTGCTGCTGTCCGCGCAGCTCGCGGCCAGCTACAAGCCCGCGCCCGAGGTGTACCTGACCGCGTTGCGGCTGCTCGGCTGCCCGCCCGGACAGGCTGCCATGGTCGCCGCCCACGAGGGTGACCTGCGTGCGGCCGCCGCGCTCGGGCTGCGCCCGGTGTTCGTCGCCCGGCCGCTGGAGTGGGGGCCGGGTCCCGGCCCCGAGCAGCCGCCGTCGGACCTGGACGGCCTGATCGTGGTCAGCGACCTGAACGCCCTCGCGGACGCCCTGGACGGCTGACCCCGGCGGGGCCGTACGTCTACGCGGGTTACGGCCGGATCAGCGGCGGGTACTGACGCTGACCGCGTACACGTGCCCGCCTATGGTGCCCGCGTAGACCCGGCCGTTGGACCATGTGCTGGGGGCTGCCGGCTACGTCCGGTTACCATGCTCATGGCCGGACTGGCCAGATCGGAGCGTGACTGCCGATGGCTGAGCTGCCGGTGACCTTGCGGGATGTCGCCCGGCGGTCCGGCGTGCACCCGGCCACCGCCTCGCGGGCGCTGAACCCGGCCACCCGGATGCTGGTCAGCGAGGAGACCGCGGGCCGGGTGCTGTCCGCCGCGGCCGCGCTCGGCTACCGCCCGAACACCGTGGCCCGGTCGCTGCGCACCCGCCGGTCGCACACCATCGGCGTGCTCATCCCGGACCTGACGAACCCGCTGTTCCCGCCGATCGTCCGCGGCCTGGAGGACCGGCTGGCCGCCGACGGGTACGTCGCGCTGATCGGCAACACCGACGCCGACGACGAGCGCGAGCTGATGGTGTTCGAGCTGATGCGGGCCCGGCACGTGGACGGCTTCGTGCTGGCCACCGCCACCACGCACAACCGGGTGCTGGAGGAGGCGGCGCAGGCCGGCCTGCTGGTGGTGCTGGTCAACCGGCTGTCCGAGGAGTTCAGCTTCCCTTCGGTGTCGGTCGACAACGAGCGCGGGATCCGGCTGGCGGTCGGCCACCTGGCCGGGCTCGGGCACCGCCGGATCGCCCACGTGGCCGGCCCGCAGGACACCTCGACCGGCCGGGACCGGCTGCGCGGCTTCCGGGCGGCGCTGCAGGCCGCCGGGCTGGCCGCCGACCCGGCGCTGATCACCCACGCGGCCGCGTTCGCGATCGAGGAGGGCTACCGCTGCACCAGGGAGCTGCTCGGCGCGCGCGCCGGCGCGGCCGGGCCGGCCGCGCCGGTGTGCACGGCCATCGCCGCGGGCAACGACATGCTCGCCATCGGCTGCTACACGGCGCTGGAGGAAGCCGGGCTGCGCTGCCCGGAGGACGTGTCCGTGATCGGCTTCAACGACATGCCGTTCATCGACCGGCTCCGGCCGCCGCTGTCCACGATCGCGTTCCCGCACTACCAGGTCGGCACCGAGGCGGCCCAGCTGCTGCTGGAGCGGCTGGCCGGCGACGAGCGCCCGGTCCGCAGCCTGCACCTGGCCCCCGAGCTGGTGGTCCGCGGCTCGACCGGCCCGCCCCCTCCCGGCGGGTAACGCCCTACCCGGCGAGCTGCCTCGCCATCCAGTCGGCGGCGTACGGCCGGTGCCGGTACGGCACGTTCGCGCAGCCGTGGTTGCCCTCGTCCAGCAGCAGCAGCTCGGCCGGGCCCGGCACGCTGTCCCGCAGGCGGGCCGCGTCCTGCCAGGGGAAGATCCGGTCCTGGCGGCCGGCCACGATCAGCAGCGGCATGGTCAGCTGGCTGGTCCGGCCCGCCAGGGTCAGCTGCCGGGCCCGCTCGATCGCGTCCTGCTCGTCCGCGGCGCCGGACCGGACGGTGAACGCCTCCCGGGTCAGCTGCGGAAGCTGCGGCCACAGGTCGCCCAGGCACCATGGCCCGCACAGCGCGACGCAGGCCCGCACCCGCTTGTCGCCGCTGGCCACCCGGGGGGCGTAGTAGCCGCCCAGGCTGACCCCCCACAGGCCGATCCGCTCCGCGTCGATGCCGGGCTGCGCGGCCAGCGCGTCCAGGATCGCCGTGCCGGGCACCTCCCAGTCCGGACGGATCGTCAGCCGGTACTCGGCCTCGCCCTGGCCCGGGCCGTCCACCGACAGCGTGGCCAGGCCGCGGTCCAGGAACACCCGCTCGACCGGCCCGAACTCCTCCTTGGCCGAGTCCAGGCCGGGGATCAGCACCACCGCCGGGTGCGGGCCGGGCCCGGGCGGCCGCCGCAGCACCGCGGCCAGCGTTCCGCCGCCGAACGGGATCTCCAGCCGGGTCCCCGGCGGGTCCAGGTGCGGCAGCGCCGCCGTCAGGCACCGCACGGCCTGCTCGTGCGCCGCCTGCAGCTGGCCCATGTCCTGCACGAACATGAACTTCGCGAAGTGGTAGTAGACCGCGGCCTGGGCCAGGTGCCCGCCCGCGGACACGGTGCGGCCCTGCTCCAGCGCGGTGAAGCCCAGACTGGCGTGCTCGTCCGCGGCCCGGCACCACGCGGCGCACCAGTCGTCCCAGCGGGTCAGGCCCGCGGTGATCCGCTCGAAGTCGGCCGGGAACACCCCGCCGCCCGCGAACCGCGGCTTCCAGTGCGCGATCGCGGACTCGACCCTGCTATCTGCCATAGGCCAGCTTTGCACACGATTGCAGAAATAGTCAGGCCGCTGGGGCTGGGTAGTTGACAGCCTGCTGAGGTGTGCGCCACTCTCATGCTGCAAACGATTGTGATGTCGTGAGGTGGCCGATGACACCGACGGTGCTGGATCGCCGTGTGGGGTGGCTGGGCACCGGCCGGATGGGGGCCGCGCTGGCCCGGCGGCTGCTGGTGGCCGGCTGTGACGTGCTGGTCTACAACCGCACCCGGAGCCGGGCCGAGCCGCTGGCCGAGCACGGCGCCACGGTCACCGCGACCGCGGGCGGGCTGGCCGTGGCCGGCATCGTGTTCATCACGGTCGGCACCTCACAGGACCTGCTCGACGCGGTGGCCGGCCCCGGCGGGCTGCTCGACGGGCCGTCCGCGCCGGCCATCGTGGTGGACTGCTCGACCGTGTCCGCCGAGGCGTCGCAGGAAATCAGGGAGCGGCTCGCGGAGCGGGGCAGCGCGCTGCTGGCCGCCCCGGTGATGGGAAACGCGCGGGTCGCCGCGGCCGGCCGGCTTACGCTGGCGGTATCCGGTCCCGCCGAGGCGTTCCGGCTGGCCCGGCCGTACCTGGACGTGCTCGGCAACGGCGCCACCTACGTAGGCGAGGGAGAAACCGCCCGCATCGTGAAGCTGTGCCACAACCTGCTGCTCGGGGTGGTGACCCAGGCCCTGGCCGAGGTCACGATCCTGGCCCAGCAGCACGGCGTGCCGCGGCACGTGCTGCTCGAGTGCCTGAACAACAGCGTGATGGGCTCCACGTTCTCCCGGTACAAGACGCCCGCCATGGTGAACCTGGATTTCCGCCCGACCTTCACCGCCACGCTGCTGCGCAAGGACTTCGACCTGGGCCTGGCCGCGGCCCGGGAGCGGGAGGTCCCGCTGCCGGTCGCCGGGCTCGTGCACCAGCTGATTCAGGGCCTGGTCGGCCGCGGCTACGGCGACCAGGACTTCGCCGCGCTGCTGGCGATGCAGGCCGACTCGGCCGGGGTCACCCTGGCCAGCGAAGACGTGCCGGTCTCCGACGGGCTCGAACCTGGGCCGGCCGGCCGGGAGCCAGTTTCCCCGGCCCGGCGGGACTGATCGATCAGATACCCCTTTCACCCCCGAAGGGAGGACCGGGATGAGCGTGAGTCGGACCCTTCACCAGCACCGCGTCCCGTTCCTGAGCATGATTGCCGTGGCGGCTGCCGTCCTGGCCGGCTGCGGCGGCAGTTCCGCCCCGTCCGGCGGCAGTTCCGCCAGCAGCGGCAGCGCCAGCAGCGGCAGCGCCAGCGGCAAAGGGCCGATCGTGATCGGCACCTCGCTGTCGCTGACCGGTGACTTCAGCGCCGACGGCCAGGCCTACAAGAACGGCTACGAGTTCTGGGCCAGCCAGGTCAACGCCCACGGCGGCCTGCTCGGCCGCCAGGTCCAGATCAAGATCCTCAACGACAACAGCTCGCCGACCCAGGTCGTCACCAACTACCAGACGCTGATCAACTCCGACCACGTGGCGCTCACCCTCGGCCCGTTCTCCTCGCTGCTGACCGCGCCCGCCGCGGCGGTCGCGCACCGGTACGGCTATGCGTTCGTGGAGGGTGCGGGCGGCGCGCCCGTGGTGTTCGCGCAGAAGCTGAACAACGTCTTCGACGTGAGCCTGCCGGTGGCCAACGAACTGGACCCGTTCACCGCCTGGCTGCAATCCCTGCCGGCCGGCCAGCGGCCCGCCACCGCGGCCTACCCGATGGCCGATGATCCGTTCGCCACCCCGCAGGTGCAGCGCACCCAGAGCCTGCTCCAGCCAATGGGCGTGAAGACCGCGTACTCGAAGGTGTTCCCCGAGGAAGCGGCCGACTACAAGGCGCCCGCCGACAGTGTGGCCCAATCCCAGGCGCAGGCCGTGGTGCTCGGCTCCACCGACGTGCCGACCGTGTCCGCCTTCATGAGCGCGTTCGAGCAGCAGCACTTCAACCCGAAGATCTTCATCGCGGCCGCGGGCCCGGACCAGGGCAGTGCGTTCACCAGCGCGGTCGGCATGAAGAACGCCAACGGCATGCTGGTCCCCGACGCCTGGTACCCGGGCTCGGCCAACCCGCTGAGCAAGGCCATGGTCCAGGCCTACGTGGCCAAGTTCGGCGGCAGTCCGTCGGCCATCAACGCCGACGTCGCCGAGGCCTACTCGGTCGGCGAGGTCGTCGACCAGGCCGTCACCCACCTGCACAGCCTCAGCAACGCCAAGATCATCAGCTACCTGCACAGCGGCGTCACGCTGCAGAGCGTGCAGGGCCCGGTGAAGTTCAACGAGCTGGGCGAGAACCTGGTCTCGACCGCGTTCATCTTCCAGTGGCAGAACGGCAAGTTCGTCCAGGTGCTGCCGGCCGGCGCGGCCGGGTCGGTGAAGATCGAGTACCCCAAGCCGGCCTGGGCCAGCTAGCGGCCGCGGCGGCACGGAGCTGAGATGGCCAGCCAGATCTACCCGGCGATCGCCGACGGGATTCTCGTGGGCGGTGTGTACGCCCTGATGGCGGTGGGGCTGACGCTGATCTTCGGCGTGCTCGACATCATCAACGTGGCCCAGGGGATCATGGTCGTGATCGGCGGCTATCTCAGCTACGTGCTGTCCGTGCACCTGCACATCGACCTGTTCCTCGGCCTGCTCATCACGGTCCCGGTGATGTTCGGGCTCGGCCTGCTCATCCACACCGTGGTCATCAGGCCGCTGCGCGGCGCCGAGCGCACCTCGATGTCGCTGCTGGCCTGTTTCGCGGTGGCGATCATCGGGGAGGGCGTGCTGTACGCGGTGTTCGGCGCCGACTCGGTCACGCTGAACGCGTCCTACGTGCAGTCCAGCTTCCAGATCGCCGGGTACTACATCACCGACATCTACCTGTACTGCTTCCTGCTCGCGGTGGCCCTGGTGGCCGGGATCTACCTGCTGCTGTACCGGAGCCGGTTCGGCCGGTCGGTCCGCGCCACCATGCAGGACCCGGTGGCGGCCCGGCTGGTGGGCATCGACATCAACCGGGTCGCCGCGCTGACCTTCGGCCTGGGCGTGGCGGTGACCGCGGCGGGCGGCATGGCCTTCGGGGCGACCAGCGGCGGGTTCAACCCGAACAGCGGTTACGACCTGATCTCCCGGTTGCTGGCCATCGTCATCCTGGGCGGCCTGGGCAGCATCGGCGGCGCGCTGGCCGCCGCCGTATTCATGATCACGCTGGAGTCGGTGGTGGATATCTGGTCGCCGTCCTGGGCCGTGGCCGTGTTCTACGTCGCGCTGGTCATCGTGCTGACCGTCCGTCCGGCGGGCCTGTTCGGCCGGGCCGCGGTGCGGGCCCAGTGACCCCGTCCGCCGTGCGCCAGGGCGCGGACCGCGCCGTGCGGTCGCGGCGCGGGCGGCCCGGGTGGCCCGGCTGGTCCGGGCTCCCGGCCCGGCCGCTGGTGATCGCGGCGGGGGTGCTGGCCGTCGTCGCGGCCGCGGTGCTGTTCCCGGTGGCCTTCCCCAGCCCGGTGGCCACCACCTACGGCTTCGACACGCTGATCTTCGTGGCCTGCGCGTCGGCCTGGAATCTCTTCTCCGGCTACTCCGGCTACCTGTCGCTGGGCCACGCGGTGTTCTTCGGCAGCGGTGTCTACGCGGTCGCGGTCGGCGCCCAGGACTGGCACCTGACCGGGACCGCCGTGTTCGGCCTGCTGCCACTGGCCGCCGCGGTCGGCGGCGGGATCGCGATACCGCTCGGCCTGGTCGCGCTGCGGGTCAGGCGGCACACGTTCGTCGTGATCACGATCGCGTTCTTCTTCATCTTCCAGCTGATGGCGTTCAACTTCGCCTTCACCGGCGGCACCAGCGGCCTGGTCGCGCCGATCCTGAACTGGTCCGGGGCCACCTACAACAACCCGTTCTACTACGCCGCGCTGCTGCTGGCCGCGGTCACGGTCGCGGTGTCCTGGCTGATCCGCCGGTCCCGGTTCGGCCTGCACCTGCGGGCGATCAGGGACGACGAGGACCGGGCCCGCGGCCTCGGCGTGCCCGCGTTGCGGGTCAAGCTGGCCGCGTTCGTGCTGTCCGGGGCGATCACCGGCCTGGCCGGGGGCCTGTGGTACTACTTCATCGGCGCCGCGGCACCGCAGTCCGCGTTCGACGCGCTGTTCGACCTGTCGCTGGCGCTGATGGCGTTCTTCGGCGGCCTGGGCACGGTCGCCGGCCCGGTCCTCGGCGCGCTCGTGCTCGAGCCCAGTCAGCAGTGGCTGACCGCCAGGTTCACCAGCAACTACCTGAGCGAGATCCTGCTCGGCGCGCTGTTCCTGGTGGTCATCATCTTCATGCCGCGCGGCGTGCTGCCCACCGCGTCCGAGCGGTTGGCCAGGTGGCGCGCTGCCTGGCGGCGCCGTGGCGACCCCGGCGCGGAGCCGCGGCCGTGACCGCCGAACTGCGCACCGAGGGTGTCGCCAAGGCGTTCGGGGGCGTGCAGGCGCTGGACGGCTGCACGCTGACCGTGCCCGCCGGCTCGATCACCGGGCTGATCGGGCCGAACGGGTCCGGCAAGACCACCCTGTTCAACGTGGTCACCGGTTACGAGCGGCCCGACGCCGGCCAGGTCTACCTCGGCGGCCAGCGGATCACTGGCGCGTCCGCGCAGCGGGTCTTCGCACTGGGCCTGGGCCGCACTTTCCAGCTGACCCGGATCTTCCCCCGGCTCACTCTGGTCGAGAACCTGCTGGTCGCCACCGGCCGCAGCAAGGCGGCTGGCCTGACCCGGGCCCGTGAGCTGCTGGAGTTCACCGGCATTGCGCAGCACGCCAGCGAGCTGGCCGGCACTCTGTCCTACGGCCAGCGCAAGCTGCTCGAACTGGCGACCGTGCTCGCCGCCGAGCCGGCCGTGATCCTGCTCGACGAGCCGGCCGGCGGGGTGAACCCGACCCTGATCCAGCACCTCGCGGCCCGCATCCGCGACCTCAACAGCCAGGGGACCACGTTCCTGATCGTCGAGCACAACATGGAGTTCGTGCTGGGCCTGTGCCACCAGGTCGCGGTGCTCGACTACGGCACGGTGGTCGTGGCCGGGCCGCCGGAGCAGGTGGCCAGCGACCCGCGGGTGCTGGACGCCTACCTCGGCGCGGCCCCCGGCGAGGAGCAGGACGGTGAGTAGCGAGCCGGCCGCGCTGGCCGTGGAGGGGCTGTGCGCGGGCTACGGCGGCGGCGACATCCTGCACGACGTCTCGTTCTCCGTCCCCGAGGGCGGCCTGACCTGCATCGTCGGCCCCAACGGGGCGGGCAAGTCCACGCTGCTGGCCAGCATCAGCGGGCTGCTGCGGCCGCGCCGCGGCCGGGTGCTGCTGCGCGGCGAGCCGGTCACCGGGAAAACCCCGCGGCAGGTCCTGGACCTCGGCGTGGTGCACGTGCCGCAGCAGCACAGCCTGTTCCGGAACATGACCGTGGCCGAGAACCTCGACCTCGGC
>Ga0207665_10002080_pt1 | contig 13514 bp, 15 predicted proteins | sample LARL112metaG_FD_184351 | JGI IMG/M metagenome (GOLD analysis project Ga0207665, IMG submission 184351) | Corn, switchgrass and miscanthus rhizosphere microbial communities from Kellogg Biological Station, Michigan, USA - LAR L11-2 metaG... | ecosystem: Host-associated > Plants > Roots >...
GCCTGCAGCGATTAGCTATTAGCTAGCTGCTATTAGCTAATAGCGAGGTAGTTCGCTTTTAGGTTCGCAGTCCGCAGCTATTCGTAGCGCAAAGACTGAATAGGATCCAAGCTCGCCGCTCTCCTTGCCGGCCACACGCCGAAAAGTATCCCGACGAACCCCGAGAAAAAGAACGCCAGCAGAATCGACGACGGCGCGACGGAGGTGTTGAAGTTGCCGAACTTGGCGAGCGCCACGGCGCCGAGCCAGCCGAAGACGATTCCGCCAACACCGCCGAGCAGGCACAACACCACTGCCTCGATCAGGAATTGCAGCAGGATGTTCTTCGGCGTCGCTCCCAGTGCTTTTCGCACGCCGATTTCTCGTGTGCGCTCCGTCACCGACACCAGCATGATGTTCATGATGCCGATGCCGCCGACGAGCAAGCTCACCGCGGCGATACCGGACAACAGGAAGGTGAAGATCTGCGTCGTCTCACCCAGCGTGTTCAGGAAGTCGGCCTGACTGCGAATCTGGAAGTCGTCGGGCACGCCGACCCGGAGCCGGTGCTCTCGTCGCAGAATGCGCTGAATGTCCGCCATCGCATTGGGTATTTGAGCCTCCGATGCCGCAAGCACACCGATCTGGCGCAGTCTATCGCTGCCAAAGAGACGGAACTGCGCTGTCGTGATCGGCACAAGCACCTGATCGTCGGGATTGCCGAATCCGCCGCTGTTGCCCTTGCTGGCCAGAACTCCGATGACCTGGAACAGGAATCCGCCGATTCTCACGTTCTGGTCGACCAGGGACTGCGCGGGAACACCAAGGTTGTCGGGAATCGCGGCGCCCAGAACCGCGACGCGCTTGCTCGCGCGGTCATCGCCCTGGGTGAACATCTTACCGTACGCGATCGTGTACTTACGAACGTCGAGATAGTTCGCCGTTGTGCCGAGCACGGTCGTATTGGTGTTGGTGTTCAGATACTGCACCTGGAGCTGCTTCTGCATCTCGGGCTCGACGGCGGAGATCGCACCACCGGCTGCGGCCGCGGAATCCAGCAGCGTCGCGTCGGAAACGGTCATCGGCGCGCGATCATTCCCCGAGGACACTCCGCCCGGTGCGAAGATCTGACCGGGCGAGACTGACAGCAGCGTCGTTCCCAGTGCGCTGATGCGCGCCTGCACCGATTGCGAGGCGCCGCGGCCAAGCGCGACCACTGCGATCACCGCGCCCACGCCGATCACGACGCCGAGCATCGTCAGGAAAGAGCGGAGCTTGTTGGCGCGTAGGGCGCCGAGTGCGACACCGATTGTCTCGCCAAGTAGCATTTACTGCCCTCCTCTTCCGCCGCCTCCGCCGCCTGGACGACCGCCGCCGCCACCGCCCGCGGCTCCGCCACCCGCTGGTGCCTGCTGCTGCAGTCCGCCGCCTGCGCCGGCGCGAACGCGATTCTGCAATTGTTCGCGCTGCGCCTGCAGCACGGCCGGCCCGAGCAGCGCCACCATCTCACCCTGCTGGAGTCCGCTTAGAATCTCGGTGTAGTCGAAGTCGCTGATGCCCACGCGCACGAGCCTCGGCGAATATGTATCGCCCTTCTTCACGAAGACGAACATCGGTCCGCCGGTTCCACCAGCGAAGGAACCTGCCCCGCCGCCTCCCCCTCCGCCTCCGCCACCACCGCCGCCGCCGGCTCCGCCTCCGCCCTGACGCGAAAATCCGCCGGCGCCGCCACGCTGGCCAAACGATGAGGGCGTTCCCGACGCTCCGCCGCCAAATCGACCGCGGAAAGAAGTCGTGTCGCCTGAGGCGCGATTGAATCTGCGCGTGCTATCACCGCCCTGCGCGGTTGACGACGCCGTTCCACCACGACCGCCGCGCGCTGCACGTGCGGCAGTAACCACGGCTTTAATCGAATCGGCCGACACGCCGAGCACAGGCGCGACCACGGCTGCGTCTCGGGCATTTCTGATCGCGTCACTCGGTACTGCCAGCACGTTGTCGTGATGGGCGATGTCCATCGTCACCTGGCCGTTCATGCCAGGCTTGAGTGCGCCGTCGAAATTGTTGAGCGAGACGAGCACCGGAAACATCGTCACGCTCGATTGCACCACCGCTTCCGGCTCGACCTGCTCGACGAGTCCCACGAATCTCCGATTTGGAAATGCGTCGACGGTCACCGTCGCGCTTTGCCCCGGCTGCACGCTGCCGATATCGGTCTCGTTCACGAACGCGCGCATTCTGACCTTGGTGAGGTCGGCCATCTTCAGAATCGTCGTTCCACCACTGGCGGACGACGTCGCCGAGCTGATGACCATGCCTTCCGAAACCGGCTTCTCGATAATGGTGCCATTGCTCGGTGCACGCACCGTCGCATCCTCGAGCCGTACTTTCGCGATCGACAGGTTCGTGCGCGCCTTGATCAGGTTGGCGTCGGCGTTGGCGAAATCGAGGGTCGCCTGATCCATCTCCTGCGCTGTGATGATCTTTTCCTTGTACAGCTCCGCCGAGCGATTGCGCTGCGCGAGAGCGGTGGACCGCTGAGCGGTCGCTGACGAGACGTCGGCGGCCGCCTGGGTGTACTGGTTTTGCACGTCGCGCGGATCGATCTGCACCAGCAGGTCGCCGGTTTTCACGTTGGAGCCGATGTCGACAGGCATCCGGACAATTGTGCCGGACGCTTTTGATTTCACTTCGACAATGTCGACAGGCTCGACTGTTCCATTCGCCTGCACACTCAGTGCGATAGTGCGGCGCTCGACCGCCACCGTCTCGATCACAAGCGCGGGGTCCGTGCTTTTCTTGCACGCACCGAGCGCGAGTATCGCCGTAATCATCAGTGCTTTGCTTCGTACCGAATTCAGTTTTGTCCCGTTCATTAGTTCGTTGCGTTCAATTGTCGTTCGTCACTGCAGGTCGCGCCCAATCAGCGCTTCGAGCTGCGCCCGCGCGATCCGATAGTCGTACCGCGCCTGAATCAACGCCTGTTCCGCAGTAGCGAGTGCTGCCTGCGACGTGATCAGGTCGAGCAGCGTCGAAGCGCCAATGTTGTATCGCTGCTGCTGCACGCGCACGTCTTCCTGCGCCGCAGCGACCGACGCGATCTCCACCGCGACTCGCTGTGACGCGCCGCGCAGAGCGCCGATGAATTGAGTCAGATCCTGCACCGCCGCCAGCTGCGAGTCGCGCAATTCCGCCTGCGAGTTCACTTCCGCGACATGCGCCCGCACCACATCCTCTTCCCGCTGGAAGTTGTTGAACAGCGGATACGAGAGCGAGAAAGAGAGGCGGCCGCTGTACGTAAACGGGTCGTTGCCAAGCCCGAATCGCGGATCCGTTCCGGTTCCGCTGCGTGAGTAGGCCACGCTCAGAGACGGCAGGTACTGACCGCGCGCAGCTTTCCGATTTTCAGTCGCCGCATCGAGGTTTGCCTGCGCCTGTTGCACTGCCGGTCCAATCTTCGCGAGCTCCGCCAGCTGCGCGCTGTCCGGGAGCGCTGCCATGTTCTCCTGGACTGAGGTGGGATCCGCCGTCACCGGCACTGAAGATCCAACGAGTCGTGTCAGCGCTGCGTTCGCCGCTTCCTTGTTGCTCTGCGCTGTGATCAGCGCCAGCTGGGCGTTGCCAACCTGAATCACGCCGCGCAAGGAATCGGATCGGGTGGCAACGCCAGCCCTCACCCGGATCGCCGAGCTCTTGAATTGCTCCTGGGCCTGCGCCATCTGCAAACGCGCCGCATCCTCGCTCTCGATTGCCGCAAGCACCGCGAAGTACTGCTGCTTCACCTGCAGCGCGACATTGTATTTGACTGCAACTCTGTTCGCCTCCGCCGCGACAATGCCTGCTTTTGCCGTGCGAAGCGCGTAGAGCCGCTGTCCGCCATCGAACAGCGTCATGTTCAGGTTGAGGCCGAGATTGTTTGTCGGCTGCGAGGCGACGGTAACCTGCTCGCCGTTCGAATTGAGTCGGGTTTGACCGCCGCCCATCTGAACGATGTGTCCCGCGCTGATCGAAGCACTCGGCAAGATCGCGCCGACGGCTGCGGTCCGCGCGGCCTTGCTGGTTCGCTCGGTTCCTTCTGCGGCGATAGCCTGCGGCGAATTTTGCTGCGCCATCGCCACCGCTTCCTGGAGCGTGATCTTGCGGGCGCTATCGGGCGCCTTGGTCAAACCCGGCTGAAGACCGGGCTGGATAACCTGGGCCGCGACAGAGCTCGCGGCGCTCACGATAATGAACGCTGAGACTGAAAGCAGTCTCATCGAGGACGGAAAGTTGGGCATGACCGAACACCTAGCCGGTTGAAAACAAAGGGCCGCACCTGACAGCGGCCCTTCAATAACTACGCCCAACTGATGTGGTGTGCTGAGATCGCAGCTTGCTGCCAGATCTCAGATTACCGCGAGACGGTCGTCAGCATCCTCTGCTTGAGTACTGATAAGCGTTTGCGCACCGATCCGTCGATCACCGTGTCGCCTACCTTCACGATCAGGCCGCCCAGAATCGCCGGGTTTGTACTGATGTGTGGGACAACCCGTTTGCCAAACAAACGAGACAGATGGCGGGCCAGTGCGTCACGTTCCGGCTCGCCGGGCTCGCGCGCAACGGTGACGCTTGCGTGCAACCGGTTCTCCGCTTCGTCCAGCAGCGTCTGGTATTCGGACGCGATCGCCGGAATGAGCATCTGCCGCCGCTTGTGGATGACGGTCTCGATGTAGCGGAGAAAAAGCCGCGGCACTTTTTTGCCGAGAGCCTTCTCGAGAATGTCGATCTTGTGGGACGCAGCGAGCTTCGGAGACTCGAGAAAGGCGCGCAGGGTCTGATCCTCGCGCATCGCGGTGGCGATGGAGGTGAGTAGCGCACCGTATTCCTCGATCTCGTCGCTCTTCCGCGCCAGCGCGAGCAGCGCTTCCGCGTAGTTGCGGCCGATCGTCGACTCGTTCATCCGCGGCTCGCCTCGCCGGCGGGAATGGATGAGAGGAAGCTCTCCACGATCTTGCGGTTGGACTGGTCGTCCAGATTCCTTTCGATGACTTTGCTGGCGCCGGCAATTGCCAGGTCGATGGCCTCGCGACGCATTTCGGCAATCGCGCGCTCCTTCTCCTGCGCGATCTCGCGGCGCGCCGTCTCCAGCATCTGCTGCTGCTGCTGGCGCGTCTCCTCGATCATGTGGGCGCGAACCTGCTCGCCCGTCTGCCTGCCTTCGACGATGATCTTCTGCGCCTCGTTGCGCGCCGTCTCGATCTGCCGCTTCTGCTCGGCAAGGGCTTGCGCCGCTTCTTCGCGATCTCTCTTCGCGCCTTCAATCGCGTCCTCGAGCGCCTTCTCACGCGCTTCAACCGCAGCGGTGATCTTGGGGAAGACGAGTCGCGCGAGGATGATGAAGAGGACGATAAAGGTGACCAGCGTCCAGAACATCAGGCCACCTGCCGGCGTCAGCAGGTCCCCGCCGCTGGATTCTTCTGGTGCCACCACGTGTGCTGCCTGTAGAAGTGCGAAGAAAACGTTCATGTTTGGTTTGGCTCGAACGACGGAGCCGTCAGGGTTTGAAAGTAGTGCCGACGGTGGGTTCGAGACCCACCGTCGGCGACCCGCTAAAACTTGAACTTGTTCTGAACCAGGAACGCAATAACGATCGCGAACAGCGCAATTCCTTCGATCAGTGCCGCGAAGATGATTGCACCGGTTTGAATGCGAGCGGCCATCTCCGGCTGACGCGCCATGCCGTCCATTGCCTGGCCGGCGAGTCGTCCAATACCGATGCCTGCCCCGATCGTAGCGAGTCCGCCACCGATACCCGCACCAAGGAGAGCCCACGCGCCAGCGTACTCGCGTGTGAAGCCAGCTGCAGCCTGGAGCAAAGGATACATCATTACCATTCGCTTACCCTTCCTCTGTAGCAATCGTGATTGGTCATGCTCGCGATCACGACATCGCCATCCGTCGGCGGAGCAAAAGCTCCAACGGAAATCTCCGGCCGCTCGGCCGGATACTTACACGGAGGTGAGCAGGCTCCGCGTTAGTGCGCACTCTCCCGAATCAATCCGATAAACACGCTGGTGAGAAGCATAAAGATGAACGCCTGCAGAAATCCGACGAATATTTCCAGACCTGATATGGCGAGCGCCATTGCGATCGGGAGCGGAACGAGAATCCAGGTCGCGAACGTGAAGATGAGGCTGATCAGCGCCAGCAGAACGACGTGTCCGGAAATCATGTTGGCGAACAGACGGATCGCCAGCGCGAAAGGCTTGGTGAGCTTCCCGATGATCTCGATTGGTGTGAGAATCGGCGAGATGAACAGCTTCATGCCGAGCGACATGTCGTGCGGCCAGAATACTATGGTATTGATGTAGCCTTTCCCGAGCGCTCTCATGCCCGCGACTTCGATCACGATGAAACTCACGATCGCTAGCGACGCGGTAACAGAGATATTTCCGGTTGCAGTGGCACCATAGGGCACGAGACCGAGCAGATTGGCGAACAGAACGAAAAAGAAAACCGTCAGCAAATAGGGAACGAACGCGTTGCCGTGTGGACCGACGTTCGGGAGGATGATTTCGTTGCGCAGGTAGAGGATGATCGCCTCAAACCCATTGCCAACACCACTTGGCGCTTTGCCTTCGCGCGTGCGTCGATTGTGGCCCCGAAGAGCCAGCAACGTAAAGAGAAGGCAGAGTAACGCAGCGACCCATAGCATCACAACGTGCCGCGTCGGTGAGATATCGAGCGTGAAGTTTCCGATGTGGATCGGGTTCCAGCGTGGCAGCTCGTACTCGCAAACGAATCCGGTGTGGAAGCACGGATAGTCGAGCGTGTGCGAGTCGGTGATGTGCGGCGTTATGAAGTCTTTGGCGTCAGCGATCATATTCGAGCAACAGTGGTTCGGCCATCATCGTCAAAAAGAAGTACGTCACCAGACTCACCAGCGCCGCCTCGAGCGAGACATTGAAGATCCTCGCTACCGGCGCGTACAGCACCAGCACTACCAGCCGCAGTCCCGCGCCCAGGCCCCAGCGAATGAACAACTCGCCTGTCGGCTCGCCCGCCGTTCGCGACGGACGCAGCAAGGCAAAAGCGCCGAGCTGTACTGCGAAAGCCAGTCCAGCTGAAACCAGCATCGCGTCGTGCTCCTCGACGGTCCTGAAGTAGGTCCTGAGGATGATTGTCGCGACGATGATCAGAGTGGCGGAGATCCCAGCGAAATAGGCAATCGCCCGTCTCTGTCTCACTGATTCGACGTCCGGCTGTCATCGTTGCCGCGTCGTCGCGCCGCCCGCTCCGCGTCGTCCTCCTTCTGTGCCGCGCTGATCTTGCGGTACATGTTGTAGAACGCCGCGCTTGCACCAACAAAAACGCTGGCGATGGTCAACAACCGGTTGGTACCAAGTCGTTTATCGAGCCACTGGCCAGCGAACAGGAAGATGATGATCGCCATGGCGAACTGCATTCCGACGCCGGCGAAATCGGCGCCGGACAGACCCTTTTTCGGGCTCTGTTGCGACCGCTTTCCGTCTTCCATTTCGCGGATGAAATTAACCGCTTGTGAAGATTTTCACAAGCGAATTACGGGACGCCTTCCGAACGTAGACCGAAGATTTGTAAACGATGCAAGTCAAAGACTCATGCGAAGTTAGTCTGTGACTTGATCGTTGACCGCTCGTCTATGTGTCGATAAGTTGGCCTTCTCGGAAAATGTGAGAAAGGCCCGCCCGCCCTTCATGATTCGCTGCTACTACATTGGATAACCGCCTCATTCTCCCCCTGCTCTGCGCCGCATCAGTTGCATTTGCCGCCGCGCCCTCCTTCTCACACGACGACAAGCCGATTGCTACATCAAACCTGCGGAACGACGCAGCCAGCACCGCTCCGATCGTCACCAAATTCGATGTAACGAGACCGAACAACGACGCGAACAAGCTTCGTTTCACTCTCAACATCAGGAACAACACGAGCAAGATGCTCGAGCTGCGTTTCCCCAGCGGTCAGACGCACGATTTCGTCGTCAAGGATTTCGCCGGCAACGAAGTGTGGCGCTGGAGCTCGGGGCACATGTTCACTTCGGTGATGCGCGCGACGACGATCAAGGGAAAGAGCCAGGCGAGCTACGCCGAGAGCTGGAGCACCAGGGGACAGCACGGCACGTTCACCGCGGTCGCGATACTCAAGTCGGACAATTATCCGGTCGAGTCCACTGTTCAATTCGTCCTTCCGTAGACGCGCTGCGGACTGAGTACAACAGCAACTGATTAAACGCGCTCCTTCGAGCGCGTTTTTTGTTGATAGTACCAAAGGTGGGAGTTGGCAGAGATTGCACAGATCTCAGTTTGCAGTTGTTTTACAGGGATTCTGAGCGTGGCCGCTTCGCCTCCTTCTTTCCGCAACTCCCATCCCGCATCCCCTATCCCGCATCCCCCATCCCGCATCCCCCATCCCGACTTTCATCCTCCGCGATCTTCGACCCGGTGACATCGGGTGGATCATTCATCGGCAGGGTTTGCTCTATTACGATGAATACGGCTGGGACGAGCGGTTCGAGGCGCTGTGCGCGGAAATTCTCGCGCGATTCGTTCAGAAGTTCGATCCGAAAAACGAAAAAGCGTGGGTCGCGGAGCGTAATGGCGAGGTCGTCGGAGCGGTTTTCTGCGTTAGAAAATCAGCTACCGTTGCACAGCTGCGTCTCCTTTACGTCGAACCGGCAGCGCGCGGGCTGGGTATCGGCACTCGGCTCGTCGATGAATGCATCGCGTTCGCTCGTGCGCGTGGCTATCGCAAAGTAGTGCTGTGGACCAACAGCGTCCTCCACTCGGCGAGGCACATCTACGAGACTAAGGGGTTCCACCTGATCAAAGAGGAACGACACCATAGTTTCGGCAAAAATTTGATTGGCCAATACTGGGAGCTATCACTAAAGTTCTGAACATGAGATTACACCCGTCGCTGTTCGCTGCGCTGCTCGTGTGTGTATCCGGCGTGAGCGGTGCCCAAGCCAAAAATTCCGTCGTTATCGCATCGGTCACCGATGCCAAATCCGGCCAGCCTATTTCAGACGCCCAGGTGACGCTGGACGATTTGAACATCACTGCCCGCACTGACTGGATGGGCGAAGCGCGCATCGCTGGAGTTGCCGCCGGCCAGCACAACTTCATCATCGTCAAACCGGGATACGACTCAATGATCGTTGCGCTCCCGGTTCAAGGTGACTCCGTCGGTCCGGTTTTTCGCCTGCTCAAGTCCGGTACTGCGACGACGACTCTCGCTCCCGTGACCGTGCCCGCGGATCCGTCGACGTCCTACCTCGCGGAATTTGAAAAGCGTCGGCAGCAAGGGCAGGGGAAGTATCTGACGGCCGACGATCTCGAGAAGAAAGCAAACCGTTCTCTGGTGACGGTGCTGGCCCAGGCGTTCGGGGGACTGATGGCGACCAACGATGTCACGCGTCCCGGCCACAACATCCTGACGAGTCGTCGGACCCGGCCACGCCTGAACGGAGCGAGCGCCGATGTCCATTGCGGCGTTGACATTTACATGGACGGGTCGCCCTACATGGACGACCTCGAAGCGATCCGGCCGAGTGAGCTCGCCGGCGTCGAGTACTACCCGATCGAGAGCGCGCCGGGTGAGTACCGCAGACTGACCGACAACTGTGGCGTCGTACTTCTCTGGTCGAAGAAGTAATCGCTGAGCTCGAGCGAATAGTCTCGAGCTCGGCCACGCGTCGATCCAAAGCCGCGCAAATCGCCGAAGCAATTCGCAGGAACGGAGACTATCGCTGGGTGGGCGTGTACGATGTCAGCGCCAGCGAGATTGCGGTCATTGCGTGGACTGGTCCGGCGGCGCCCACATACCCACGATTCCCGATCGATAAAGGAATCAGCGGCGCCGCTGTCAGAAGCAAAGCGACCGTGATAGCCAACGATGTTAACAGAGATCCGCGATATCTCACGACGCTCGATAGTACAGGCGCGGAGATGATCGTTCCCGTCACTATCGCGGACGCCGTCGTCGGGACCATCGACATCGAGAGCGAAACCACGGGCAGATTCGACGACGCCGATCGGGCACTCATTGAGCGCTGCGCAGTAGCTATCCGACCACTCTGGGACTGAGCTTCTACTGTCCGCCCTGCGGCGTGGGCGGTTTGCTGTAGCTCACACTGCCACCGCCGAGGGAGGTGCCGATCCAGATCGCACCGCCCGTGATCAGGGCGGCGAGTAGCACCGAGCGCCCCACCTGCACCCGCTTCTGTGATACCGCGACAACATAATGCGACGGAATCAACACGGTCTCTCCGCGAAAGCTCTGCTCAGCAGCGTCGACCCGGCCGACTTCATTGGCGGAGATCTCGATGCCTGAATCTGACACTGATCGCACGCGACCTTCGATCGATTGAATCTGCGATCCAAGCAGCCCGAAATTCTGGTTCCGTGCATCGTCGCTCAGGGCCAGACGCACAGTTCCGACCTGCGGTGCAGTTTGCAGCGTGATTGGCGCATACGTGGAGCACGCGGCGAGAACAAAGTTCGCCAGCGTTAGCGCTGCCACAACTCGACGTTTCATTTCCAAATGCCCATGGCCGCCGGCCGAAAGCCGCCAGCAGCAAGCTTGTTTTTTTCTGTTGCAGTTAAAGAGAGTGTGCGCCCGTAGGAACGGCGCACACCCTCCTTCACTTACAGCCCGTACATCACACTATCCGGCCAGACACGCTGCGCCGGTTCCGTCCGAGACCGTGTTCGGCGGATCGTTGGGATTGCGCGACCCGTTGAATCCCTGCCCTGCCGGCGGAATGTTGGTGTTCGTGAAGCGCTCGTTCGGATCGTAATACATGCGACCGGGCATCTTCTGCCCCGCCTGTGTCGGCGCGAAGTTCGGCGTGCACGTCCGCTTGTAATCGTTCCATGCTTCGTGACCGAGCTGGAAATCTGCGATGTACTTCTCGGTCAGGATCTCATTGAGCAGAGCCTGGCCGGCCACCGCCTCAGGAGCCAATCCGTTGTTGGCGCGCTCCTCGTTCAACTTCGCCAGCGCGGTCGCCTGATTTCCCGTCCGATAAGCAGCCTCGGCCCAGATCAGGGTGTTCTCGTCGTACGAGACGAAGGTCTGCGGGTAATTCGGAGCCAGTCTCGTCCCACTCAGGTTCGTCGCCGCGCCATTGAAATAATCCTGGCGCCGCGGGTCGCTGCGTGTGTTGAGCAGACTCACGAACTGCGGATCGGGAATCAGGTAGCCGCCGCGTCCAATCGTCAGCTGGAACTGGTAATAGAAATTCGTCTCGTTCGTGTTGCTGGTGAACGCGCCGAAGTAGTTCCCTGCATCGGATCTGATTCCCTGCGCCGCCTCGGCGAGTGCCGCCGCGTAGGCCGGCTGTCCGCGAACTTCCGCCGTGTGCATGTAGAATCTCGCCTTGAGCGTGTGCGCGAGTGCCGTCCACGCGTCGGTGTCGCCTCCATAAACCAGGTCTGAAGCCACCGGCGGCGAATTGGTCTCCGCGGTGCTGGCCATGTTGGCGATCGCAGCTGACAGAACCTTCTGCACCGAATCATAAACCGCGAGCTGATCATCCAGCGGCGGATTCGCTTCGTTCGTCAGCGCGTGCGAGTAAACGATATCGCCGAAGAGATCGGCGCCCGTTCCCATCGTCAGCCCTTCCTGGACCTGCAGGATGCCGAGCATCGCAAAGTTGTTCGCTGCCTTTGCGAGGTTCTGCGCACGCACGATGTCGACGAGACCACCCGCTGCGTAGAGACCGATGTTGAACCCGCTCTGAATGCCTTCGTCGTACAGATAGTTGTAAATGCTTTGGTACTGGTTCTGACCGCCGGCGAACTGGCGCGCCCACATTCCCGTCACGCGCGCCGGATCGCTGCCAAGCAGCGCCCAGATCGCCGCCTCGGCGCCAGCGAACAACTGATTCGCGCTGGCGATTTGGGGCCGATTTGGATCGTTGCTCAGATCACCACCGGTCAGATAGTCCCCTTTGCAGCTCGTCGCCGTCAGCCCGACGACAACGAGCGCGAGATATCGAAGTCTTATCACTGCAATACTCCTTTCGTTATCGGTTTAGGCTGAACGACAACACGAACGAGCGCGACTGCGGATTGGCGAACCAATCGAGTCCCTGAGTGAGGTACTCAGCGCCCGCGTTGTTCACTTCCGGATCGAGTCCGCGGTACTGCGTCCACGTCTTCAGGTTGCGACCCGAGATGCGGATGTCCGCCGAGCTGAATCCAGTCAGGTTCTTCAGGAACGGCCGATCGAGGTTGAAGCTGAGACTCAGCTCGCGCAGCTTGACCCAGCCCGCGTCTTCCATGAACTGCTCGCCAGGTCCGGTGAATCCGCCGCCGGTTCCAACGATGCTGAGCCATCTCTCCCAGTCCTGTGGTGTGTTGAGGCCGACAACACCAGTGCCCGGGCCCGCAACGTCTGGATAAGTCTTCGTATCCCAACTCACGCCGTACTGGCCGGTGCCGCTGCGCGCATCGGTGTCCTTGTGAGTGCCAAAGACGTATAGAGCGCCGCGGGTTCCGTTGTACTGAGTGCCGCCTTTCTTGACATCGAGCAGGCCGGACAGCGTGATCTTGTTCAAAATCTTGAGCGACGACGTATACGACATCGTGTACTTGGGATGCGGATCACCGATGACCCTGATCGCTGGATCCGCGACCGGCAAACCATTCGGGCCGAGGAACAGTGCGTTCCTCTTGTATCCACCCGGCGTCGCCGCGCAGAGAGCATCGATGTCCTGATCTGCCGCGCCCATGCCCGGCACTGCGACGTGAGTTCCCGAGCCGCAGTGGACGAAACCGGTGCCGATGATGACACCAGGCGCGTAACCAATCACGTCAGCGCCTTCAGCTTCGTTCGCGCCGAATCCTTCGAGCAGGTCGAAGATTTCAGCGCCACCAAGATCGGTGACCTTGCCGCGATTCCGCCCGAACTGCACGCCAAATTCCCACGCCAGGTTCTGGGTCGTGTACGGCCGGGCATTGAATGAGACCTCGACGCCCTTGTTCGACAGCGCGGCGGTGTTCTGGAACGCGCTGGTGAACCCCGTTGCGGCAGCGTTCACCGTGATCGGAAGAATCACGTCCGACGACTTCTTGTTATAGCCAACCACCGATAGATCGACTTTCTGATCCAGGAAGCCCAGGTCTGCGCCGACTTCGAATTCTCTCTGCAGCTCAGGACGCAGTGCCGGGTTTCCGAGGCGAAGGCTGCTGGTTACACCAGGCACTCCGCCAATTGTGGTACGCAGGACGTCGCCGTAACCCGATCCAAACTGGACGACGGTGCTCAATGCATTGAGTGCTGCGTATACGTCCGGCTCGCGTCCCGTTTCTCCATAGGCCGCGCGAAGCTTGCCGAAGCTGAATAAGCCACTCGGCTCAGATCCATGGAACAGATTGCTGAACGTCCACGCCGCCGACGCTTTCTTGAACGTGTGACGACGCTGCGATGCTCCGAACGTCGAGAACCCGTCGTTGCGCAAACCCGCCGTCAGATAAAGCTGGTTATAAAGGTTGAACTCGCCCTGCCCGAAG
>Ga0207665_10002082_pt1 | contig 13510 bp, 6 predicted proteins | sample LARL112metaG_FD_184351 | JGI IMG/M metagenome (GOLD analysis project Ga0207665, IMG submission 184351) | Corn, switchgrass and miscanthus rhizosphere microbial communities from Kellogg Biological Station, Michigan, USA - LAR L11-2 metaG... | ecosystem: Host-associated > Plants > Roots >...
TGCCGGTGGTAGCGACGTAAGAGGCGCTGGCCTTGAAGTCGCGAAAATCGTGGTCAATGCCGGCGGTGTAGCTGGCGATCATGCCGTTACGAAAATTCTTCGTGATGCCGTACACGACTGGCAGTTGCGGCTGGTGCCCGGGCGTGAGGGCGGCGACCTCATCCTGGAAGCGGGCGAGATCCATGATGGTATTCGGCTTGGCATCAGTGCTGCGGCCATTTGGAAAAATCAAGTTGCCGTCGATGTCGTAGGCGGGAGGTAAGACTTCCTGCACGACTGAGTTGGTGAAGGGAACGGCAATACCCGGCTGCGCCGTGAAGTACGGGTTGAAGACAAAGGGAATGGCGGCAGTAAGGGAATTTTCCTGCCACAGATTGGAGAGACGGGTCGTGAGGGCTGCGCCCGCGTGCAGCACGGTGTGGCTTGCCAGCGCGTAGTCGAGGGCGGCGCGCGGTCCCCATCCTCGCCAGTCTTTGTCATAAGGCGGTTCCGGATTCACCACGAAGGTTTGGATGGCCTGGTGATTTCGGTACGAGGTGGAGTGGCCCGTGGAATCGTAGAAGAAGGGCAGGGACGTGCGCTTGGTGGCTTCGTGAATGCGGGTGTTCACTTCGTAGCGCAGGCCGTAAGAAATCGAGAGGCGGGGTGTCGCTTTCCATGCATCCTGAAAGTAGAAGTTGTAGGCTTCACGGCGCACGCCGGCCTCGTCGAATTTATTGCCAACGGGTGTGAAGGCCGCGGGCACGACGATGTTGTAGGAGTAGGGCGTGGCGGTGAGTAGTCCGGTGATGGAGTCGGGCAGAGGTTCCCCTTGCGCGATGTTGTGTTGACCGCTGGCCGAGGCGATGTCGACGGGCGAGTAGGCGATGCCGCCGCCGAACAGATAAGAGCCGTTGGGGGCGATGCCGAAGATAGTTGAGTCGCGGTTGATGCGAATCTCGACTCCCCACTTGAAAGTATGAGAACCGCGAATGCCCGTCATGTCGTGCTTGAGCTGGTAGAGATTCGAGTACGAGCCGAAGATCGATCCGGCGGGCGCGCCATAGGCGGAGAGGAGTCCGTCGCCAAACCCGATGGCGGGCTGCGTATGGTTGGCGGCCGGGAAGAACGGCGTGCTACGAATGTATCCCAGCGACGTTTGAAAGCTGAGGTGCGGCGAGATAGTGCGCGTATAGGTGATTCCGGCGTTGCGCTGGTGATCGAAGAATTGAATGGCGAATGTGGGGTCGATGGCGGTCTGGTCAGGGTTGGTGACTGGTCCCGTGACTTGATTCAGGCTGAAGCGTGTGAACAGTTGCGCTTTGCTCGAGAGGCGATGGTCGACGCGAATGGAAAACTGGTCGGTGACGGTCGTGACTTTAGACGAGGTGGCGAAGGTGCGCGCGCCGTAGGGGCCGAGGGGATCGTTGGGGAGCGGGTAAGCGTCGAGCACCGGGCGGATTGAGTCAGCGACCGGGACTGTAAGCGTGTCGTTCACGCAGGGATTGTTGCCGTTGGGGAAGCAGACGGTGACGGTGCCGTTGCGCTCGCTGGCGGTGGGAACGGGAAAGACCTGGGTGGTTCCGAGAACCTGGCGGAATCCCTGATACTCGCCCACGAAATAGGTGCGGTCTCGGCCGTCGTAGAGATGGGGAACGACCACGGGGCCACCGATAGTGCCTCCGAACTCGTTGCGGACGAAAGGCGGAATACGGCGATGGTCGAGGCCGACCTTGTCGAAGTAATTGCGGGCGTCGAGAGCGGCGTTGCGGAAGAACTCGAACACGCTGCCGTGCAGGTCGTTGGTGCCGGTGCGGGTGACGACGTTGGTGTAGCCCGCAGCGCCGTGGCCGATTTCGGCCTGCATGACGCCAGAGCTGGACTCAACTTCCTGGATGGCGTCGATGTTGAAGTTGGAGAAGGTGGCGCCGCCCATCTCAGGGTCGGTGGTGTCGACGCCGTCCATGGAGAAGACGGTGGTGGAGCCGCGCTGGCCGTTGACGGCGAACTGCTGCGTGAAGTTGGCGGCGCCGTTGGCGTCGGTCATGGTGCCGGCGGCGAGCAGGAGGAGTTTGCTGAAGTCGCGCGAGTTCAGGGGCAGGCTCGAGACCTTGGACGCCGACAGTCGTTCGCCGCCGCTGGCTTGCAGAGTGGAGCTTGAGTCCTGGGACGAGACCAGGCCTTTGTCCGGGGACGAGAGCGCGAGGTCGGTCGTGAGCCGGGCCCCTTCGGTGATGGCGATCGAGGTGGCGGATTTGAAATGCGCTGATGGCGTGATGACTGAGATCCGGTAGCTGGCTGGAACGACATCCGGGAATACGAATTCGCCGGAAGGTGTGGTGGTGGCGGAATACGAGGTTCCCCCGGATGCATTGGCGAGAGTCAGGGTGGCCGCGGCTACCGGACGATTCGCGGGGTCGTAGAGCTTACCGGTCCAGGTAGCTGGAGTGGAGGCGACCGTCCAAAGAGGAAACAAGAGGATGAGGGCTGCTCCGAGCGTGCGGAGGAAAGAAAACATGACGCTGGAATTATAGCGATCGTGGATCGTGGGGTCTGTGATCTAAGAACTTTGCACTTGAGGGAGTAGCATCTTAGAACGCAGAGTCCGCAGAAAACGGCTCGGACTTAAAAGTACTAAGAGGAGCTTTTAACCGCTAAGGGCGCAAAGGAGTTTCGGTTTGTGCTTGATCGATTGGGCACAGGGTCGTGACGTCAGAGAGAATGCGCGGATGTGAGGAGCCTGACATGGCTGGATCTCGGTATTTCACTGCGGCTCGGTTGATTTCGAGTGGGTTGATCGCTATCGGAATCGTTGCGGTTGCGCAGAATTCTGGCGACCGTCCGCCGGACGGCGGGAGCCGTGAGGTGCTGGTCAGCATTCTGATTCCGTCGCTGCCGAATGCGCCGTTCAGTGCGGTGGTGAACACGGAATCGATCCGGCAACTGGCGAACGGGACGTCCATCACACTGAAGAACCACCGGGCGATTGCGCGCGACCGCGCCGGTAGGATTTTTCAGGAACGGCGACTGCTTGTGCCGGAGGACGGCAAGCACGAGTCAGTGGTGACGCAGATCGAGATCAGCGATCCGGTGGCGCACGAGCTTTTCATTTGCGTGCCCAAAGAGCAGGTCTGCCAGGTGGAGGATTTTGATGCATCGGCCTTTCAGGCGCCGAAGACCGCGGCATCGCACGGCGGACCGAACCTGCAGGATCTCGGCAAGCAATCCGTGGGGGGAGTGGAGACGATTGGGACGCGGGAGACGGTAGTTCTTGAGGCTGGCAAAATCGGGAACGATAGTCCGATCGAGGTGCAGCGCGAGTACTGGTATTCACCGCAGCTGGGGGTGAACCTGATCAGCCGGCTGCCAGATCCGCGGGTGGGAATTCAGAACTTCGAAGTATCGGAAATCGTGTTGACTGATCCCGATGCGAAGTTGTTCAGAGTGTCGAGCAAGATGAAGGTGATTGACTTGCGTGCACAGAACGAGCGGTCGGGCGCGGATGAAGTTAAATAACAAGCCCTTCGCGGGGTTGTTCTGGTCAGGCTTGTCCGACAGGAGTGTCCGAGCCACCCACGCTCGTGCTTTATTCGTATTCAGCGACAATTTTGAGGGTGCCGCCTGGGTTTGGCGGCGTAGTGACGGTCTCTATCTTCGGCGCTAAATGCTGCGCAGGGTTTGCCGTTGAGCGATACCGACTTCGGCGGAAGTTTTCCGGGCGTTCGCAGGCGCAGCTTCGCGGTCGCCGGGAAGTGTAGTCCGAGTTCGATGGTCGCCGTGATGTTGCGTTGTTTGAGATGAGAGTAGTAGCCGATGCGTCCCCAACGCGGCCGTGATTCCGGAGCGGAGCGTCTCTATTGCAGACCAGCGTATTCCGCTTTGGCCTGCTTCAAAACCGGGAGTGCGGGATCGGCTTCGCTCCAGAGAGAGAGGAAATCCTGGTAGGAGGAACGGGCGCGATCTTTCTCGCCTTGGGCTGCGTGAGCGCGCGCGATGCCCAGGTGGGCTAGCGCGGCGATCGGTTCATTCACCGACATGCCGGGATGTTCGAGGATCTCCTGAAATTCTCCGATGGCAGCCTTGTTGTCGTGCGCGGCCAGGTATGCCTCGCCGCGGATATAGACCGGGTAGAGATTGAGGAGCATGATTTGCGCGGGTTGACCGAGTTCGTAGGGGCGCGCGGGCTTCAAGAGGTCCAGAGCTTCGCCGGGATGTCCGCCATCGAGTGCGATGCGGGCACGAATCGCGGGCAGATAGTTGAATTGCACGAGAGTGTTCTGTGGGAACTGTTTCGCCATGACGTCGGCCAGGGATTGCGCTTTCTGCTGGTCGCTGGTGAAGGCATAGGTTAGAGCCGCGGCCGCTTGCACGTCTTGCCCGACCGAATTGGCGAGCGTCTTTTGTATGCTCTGCCGTGCAAGAGCGGTGTTGCCGAACAGCGCCTCACGTAGAGCGGCCTCAGCGGCATAGCCGGCAGCGGTTTCGTTCTGATTCTGCGCAAGCGCTTTGGCGGACGCAAGCGTGATGAAATCCCGAGCTTTACTCTGGCGTCCGTAATAAGAGTGGGTGCTGGATTCGAAGTAAAGTATCCACGATTCGACTTCCTTATTTTCGTGGGCATACGCCAGTTCCCGGTCCATGCCCGCGCGGTCCTGCTCAAGGAAAGCGATCATGTAGCGGCTGGGGTGATTCGAAGGGTTATCGAAACCGCGACTGGTGAGGCGCGCAAACGTCGCCTTGGCTTCTTCCAGGCGGTTGACCGAGACGTAGGACGAGAAGAGGTTGTTGTAGGCTTCGGCACTCTCGCCAAGGCGCACGCCTTCGATCGACTCCGCTAGGGCTTTGTCGTTCCATCCGAGCTGCGCGTAAATGTAAGCCAGATTCGAATGCGGCCCGGGATACCAGGGAATCATCTGCGCCCACACTTCATAAGCGTGCGCGGCTTTTTCGAGGTCGCCAGTGGTGAAGCTGTGAAACGAGGCGTCGATCTCAACCTTCTCCAGATCGGTAACCCGGTCGCGCAGTTCGTAGGCTTTGGTGCTGTAAACGGCGGCGAGAGCCGATTCACCCGAATCGAAATATTCGGCAGAAAGCGCGCTGTAGGCACGGGCGAACAGGGGATCGAGCGCGATGGCTCTTTTGTAATGCGGGATGGCCGCGGGAGGTCCCTTTGCATTCTCCGCCTGGCCGCCCAGGGTGTATTCCTTCAAAGCTTCCAGCGATCCGGTGGTGGCTCGGCGCAGGGGCACGTCGAATTTCTTCACGGTGTTGATGGATTCACCGAGCTTGGAGCGGAGATCGGTCGCCGCGTTTCCGAGTTGCGCGATCACGTCGTCCTTCGATCGTGCCGTTGCCTGCACCTGGGCGAGCGCTCTCCCATTTATGCAATTTTCTGCTTTCAATCCAATCACGTAGTCAGTGTCGAGTGAGGCAATCGCGCCGGAAATGAACGCCTTGCTTCCGGAACGCTGGCAGACTTCGCGCGCAATGGAAGGCGAGATGGGAGTGTTGGGTGGCTGGGTCATCAGCTTGAGCGTCGCCCGTACAGTGCGCTCGGGAAGAATCTTCAGGAAGGGCGATTGGCTGAGAGAAACCTTGAGAGCCTGCTTAAGGGTGTCGTCGAAAACGGCGTCGCCAGTGTTATTGGAGAAATCGGTGAGGACGACTGTGTCTCCTCCGGTAAGACGGGATGCCCGCGCGGCACGAAAACGAAGCACGGCATAGATTGCGATTGCAGCAACGAGTAGCGCAGCGACAGCGATGAACTTTTTGGAGTGCCAGCGGAGAGTGCCAGAAGCGTGTGGCGCGTGCTCGGCTGTTGCAGTTGCCGACTCCGCGGGGAGAGAGGTTGCGCGAACACGGCGCAGCTCATCCGCGATTTCACGAGCGGTCTGCCAGCGCTGGTTGCGATCTTTGGCCAGAGCTTTCGAAATGATGTCCTCGAGCGCAGGCGGAATGTCGGAAGTCAGCTGGCGCAGGGGCACGGCTGGTGCTTGCAGAACTGCTTCGCGAATCACGGTAGTGGTGCTTCCCGGGAAGGCGCGCTGGCTGGTGGCCATCTCGTAGAGGACAAGCCCGAAGGAAAACAGGTCGGTGCGTGTGTCTAGCTTTTCGCGGCGGATCTGTTCGGGGGACAGATAGGAAGGTGTTCCGAGCGAGGCCGCCGTGCGGTTCGGATTCGCGTCTGTTGGCGCTGAGACTCCATCTGCCTGCGTGGTGGGCGTTACTTCCGCACTCTCTACGAATTTGGCGACCCCGAAGTCCAGAATCTTCGCCTGGCCCCGCCGCGTAATGAAGATGTTGGCCGGCTTGATGTCGCGATGAATGATGCCTTTCTGGTGGGCGGCATCGAGACCATCGGCAATCTGAATAGCGTAATCGATCAATTCGCGCAGACGCGTGCGCGTGCCGCGTTCGCCGCCTGCCTCGATCCACTCGCGAAGAGTCATGCCCTCGAGCAGCTGCATGACGATGAAAGGCTGGCCGTCGTGTTCGCCGAGCTGGTAGATCGAGCAGATATTGGGGTGATCGAGGGACGAGGCTGCGCGAGCTTCGCGCTCGAAGCGTTCAAAGGCGCCCGGTTCGCTGGCCAGTTCCGCGGGAAGAAGTTTGATGGCCACGCGACGGCCGAGCTTGAGGTCTTCGCCTTCAAATACCAGACCCATGCCTCCTCCGCCGAGAAGGCGAATCAGGCGGTAATTGGAAATCCGCTTACCGAGCAGGTAATCGGGGTTGTCGCCGGCCAGGGATTCAGCTGCAGGAATAGTTCCTGATTCCTCGACCGCCGCGATGAAGCGATACCCGCGGCTGGTGAGTGTCTGGACAAAGCGGGGATGGGCGGGGTCATCGTCAAGGACCTGGCGAATCTTCCGGATGGCGGCGTTGATACTGTTGTCGGTGTCAAGAAAGACGTCTTTGCCCCAGACCCGCTCCACAATCTGATCTCGGGTCACCAACTCGCCACGGTTCTGGATAAGGAGGCAAAGAAGGTCGGTCGGGATGCGTTCGAGCTTGAGCACCTGCCCGGACTTTTTCAGTTCGAAGGAGCGGAGATTGAATTCGAAATCCCCGCCAAAACGCACTGAAGTTGAAGAGACGGCCCGGTCCGACGCCATGAGGGAGCCTAGCCCAAGGGTGGGCACGTCATTCTACAACGGGGCGCGGGATGAGGGAATCCCCTATGTTTTCTTGATCTTGCATGGGACCCGCGAGGCTTAAGACATTCTTAAGGTCTCCGCTATTGGCGAAGGGAAACGATTCCGGCAAGATTCCCACCATGCCAGTACCAAGGTCGCGACATTCCCCCGAGCGACCGGCAGTCCAATTTTCGAACATTGGTATGTCTTGGAGGTGTTATGTCAGCTTGTCGGAGATTTCTGCCCTTGGTGACGGTCACAGTGGTATCGGTCACGATGGCAGTTGAAGCGCAAATGATCGACAACAACCAGGCACCGAACGTTGCGAAGGCCGGAATCAACAAATCACTACAGGATGAAATTGGGACTGGACGGGGAAACGTGACCACGCCCGGTTCTTCGATGTGCATGATCGCGCATGATCCGTACCGGGCCATTCGCCGGGGCCGGCAATTGTTTCAACGCAAGTTCACGCGTGCGCAGGGCCAAGGGCCGAATGAAAACGATGGCGTCGGCGAGATCAATAGCGATCTTGCCATCGGGGCGGGACTGGCCGACAGCTGTGCGCTATGCCATGGGCGGCCGCGCGGTTCAGCAGGAGTCGGGGGAAACGTCGTAACGCGACCCGACAGCCGGGATGCGCCTCACCTATTCGGCCTTGGGCTACGCGAGATGTTGGCCGACGAGATGACGACCGACTTGCGCAACATCCGCAGCCTTGCGCGCGCAAAAGCGGCTCAACAGCATCGGCCAGCGACGATGGCACTCAGCAGTAAGGGCATCGACTTCGGATCGATCACAGCTCAGCCCGACGGATCGGTGGACACGTCACAAATCTCAGGCATCGATCCCGACCTGCGTGTGAAGCCATTCTTCGCGGAGGGCAGCGAATTTTCGATCCGTCGGTTTATTGTCGGCGCGCTGCATAACGAAATGGGAATGTCGGCTTCAAGTGATCCCGACATTCTGGCCGCCAGTGCGGGCGCACGAGTGGTAACTCCTTCCGGTATGGTGCTGGACGGATCACTGGATAAGATCACTCCGCCCCCGGCTCCAGATCCGCAGAACGGCAACGAAGTGGATCCCGCGGTCGTTGATCATCTTGAGTTTTATCTCCTCAACTACTTCAAGCCCGGACACGGACAGCAAAATGACGCGACCGAACTGGGGCGTGAAGTGTTCAACCGGATCGGATGCGCGTCGTGCCATGTGCCCAATCTGACGGTCAAGAACGATCGCCGAGTTGCGGATCTGGAAACGAATTACGATCCGGTGCGCGGCATCTTTAACAGCCTGTTCGCGACGGCGACCCCGCTGATCGTGACCGTGGACGACGGCAGCGGCTTGCCGTTGATGAAGTTGCCGGCGGGCGCTTCGTTCGTGGTGAAAGATCTGCTGACCGACTTCAAACGTCACGATGTCGGACCGAAATTCTACGAGCGCAATTGGGACGGGACGGTGCAGACGGAATTCATTACGCGGCCGCTGTGGGGAGTGGGATCAACAGGGCCTTACGGCCACGACGGACGCAGCATGACGCTCGATGATGTCATTTTGCGGCACGGCGGCGAGTCGCAGAAATCGCGCGACGCCTATGCCGCATTGTCGTCGCGCAAGTCGGCGGCGCTGCAAGCGTACCTCAATTCGCTGGTGTTGTTCCCGCCGGACGACACCGCCTCCAACCTCGATCCGGGAGACCCGGGCAAGGCGAACTTCCCGCAGTTCGGCCATGGCAGCATCAAGTTAACGGTGCTGTTTAACGATCCGTCAGATCCGGAGTAGTTTTCGGAGAGGCCGCGCCTTCGTCACAGGGGCGGCCTCACTGTTTTGCGCAGGTTAGTCAGAGGGCGACTTTATACCCACCGGCCATATTTCGCGATGTTCTCAGCCCTCTGTTTGGCTTCGAGCGAAAGGGCGACCAGCCGGAGAATTTCCTCAAGGATTTCGGACCTGCAAGTCTGGTTTTCAGGTGCTGGCGACATGGCGACCTGATCGAGATCTTCGAGCAGCGATTCCACTCTTTGTTCGAGGACGTTACTCATAACGAGCAAACTAGGCGTTTCGCCCCTTACCCGAAGTGATCCGCAACACTGTGGATAGTGATGTCTGTACTTTTCGCGGTGGTACGAGAATTCTAGAGTTTCGACCGAGCGGCGCTCTTGGGGGAGCTGTTCAAGACGAGCGCCCCGCGACTCGAACCTGGGTCCGGGACGTTCGCCGCTTTTGCGGAAGTCATTTCTCTCACCCAGTCCCCACCCTCAACGGATTTTCAAATTTGTCTTGTGACCAAAGTCACGGACCGCGGTGTCTGGAATCACTGTCAAGAAACGTCGATTTTTGTACAAAGCATCCAGCGTTGCATCAGTCCCCCCCAGGCCCCCACGCTGATGCCGCGTGAGTCTCCAGGGCCCGTTTCACAAGCAGAGTCTTCAGTCGCCGTCCCGCATATGAAGGACGAAGGTGCGTCGACGACGCCGAAGACGGGAGGAGCAAATCAGCGCGGTCGGCAGTTCTAGCTAATTTGTTTTGACCTGCGAGGCAGCGTCGTGTCACGAGGCAGCACGTAGCCACTTCGTCGTGCACTCCTGACTGCAATCACTCGATTCGTAAGTTACGCCCAAAATCCCTGTTCAGGGGACCCGGGAGAGGCCTGTCATTTCGGAAAAACAAAACTCCAGCACGGAGGGCACATGGCAAACAATCGACGAGACTTTCTGAAGAAGGCTGCGCTGGCGGGTGCCGGTGTCGCGATGTACCAGGCGATGGGTAAGGGAAGGGCATGGGCCTTTGCACAGAGCCCGGCCAATATTCGTAAATTCGTCACCTCGCTGCCAGGACTCGGACCGGCAGCCCAAAACGAAATCGGCCAATACGTTCCTCTGGCCACAAAACATTCCATCAAATTTGCTGGAGTTCCGGCGGACCTGTACAACGTGGGCGTTACCCAGTTCAGCCAATTGATGCACCCGGATCTGCCGGGCAAGACGGACTTCTTTGGCTACACAGACATGTTCACGTTCGACCGGAAGTATCTTGCGGGGGCAATCGTTGCCACGCGCGGCACTCCTGTGTTGTTGACCGTCACGAACCTGTTGCCGAACCGTCACATTCTGCCGGTCGACCCGACGATTATGGCAGGACCGAATGGTTTAATGGTCGGTGATCTCCCGACGAATCGCATCGCTACCCACCTGCATGGCGGGTTGACTCCATGGTTCAGCGACGGAACGCCTTTCCAGTGGTTCACGCCAACCGGAAAGCATGGGGAGAGTTTCATGAATGTGCCAGGCTTCCCCGCGCTACCGGGTACCGGCACCTACTACTATCCGAACGATCAGAGCGCGCGCCTGGTGTGGTATCACGATCACGCGATTGGCATTACCCGATTGAACGCTTACGCCGGCATCGCCTCGGCCTACATCATCATTGATGACTTCGAGACGGCGCTCGTGAGTTCCGGCCTGTTGCCTGATCTGGTTGGAATTCCGTTGGTGATCCAGGACAAGGGCTTTGTGCCGAGAAACATTCTCCGGCAGGATCCCACCTGGCGATGGGGAGATCCTGGCTCGCTGTGGTATCCGCACGACTACGAAGTCAACACGTTTGAGGGCGGCGCTACGAATCAGAAAGGCCGCTGGGGTTGGGGCCCCACGGTTGACGAGCCGTCGCAGGGCACGCAGCCGCTGCCGAAGGTTTCGGCAATTCCGGAAGCGTTCTTCGACACTATCGTGATCAATGGCGGCGTGTATCCGAAAGTCAGTGTGCCCCCGAAGCGTGTTCGCTTCCGATTGCTGAATGGGTCGCAGGCACGTTTCTACCACCTGAACCTGTATCCGGAACACCGCCACAATTCGGGAGAAGCTCGAGTGGGCACGCCGGGTCCGGTTATTTACCAGGTGGGAACCGAGGGTGGATTCCTGACCAAGGTGGCGATCCACGACAACGGCAAACCGATTCCACTCGATCCGTCCGACCCTTCGGGGAACAGTGCGATGGCGGATGGACCCTTCAACCTGCTGCTCGCGCCTGCCGAGCGAGCCGATGTCGTCATCGACTTCAACGGCGCGCCTGCGGGAAGCAGCTTCATCCTGTACAACGATGCTCCGGGACCGTTCCCGGGAGGCGATGGCCGGAATGACTATTTCACCGGTTGTCCGGACCAAACACAGTTCGGCGGAGCCCCGACGACACAGCTTGGTCGCGGCGCCAACACTCGAACGCTGATGAAGATTACTGTCAGTGCAGGGACTGGCGATAGCGTCCCAACCGGGATCTGGCTGTCGCAGCTGAACGTGCAGCTCAAAAACAGCTTCCTGAATGGAAGCCAACCAGGGCTGCTGTTCACCCACGGCGATCCGTCTGCGCCAGCATTCCCGTTCAACGGCACACCCACGCGGATGCTGTCCTTGAATGAGGACTTCGACGTGTTCGGCCGCCTCATTCAAACGATGGGTACGTTCGAGCAGAACGGAACCAACAACCAGGGCATTCCGACATGGGGCCATGCTTATCTTGACCCCATTACGGAGAATCCGAGAGCGGGAGCGGTGGAAGTCTGGCAGATCATGAATCTAACGGGCGATACCCATCCTATCCACTTCCACCTGGTGAATGTGCAGTTGATCCAGCGGCAACCGTTCCTGGGAACGCCGGACAACTGGAGCTATACGGGTGATCCGATCCCGCCGGATGCGAACGAGCTCGGCTGGAAGGAAACCGTGCGGATGAACCCCGGAGAAGTGACCACTGTCATCATGCAGTTCAACCTGCCGAATTTGCCGACGCCCGCGATGCGGAACGCCGTGAGCCCGCGGACGGGTGGCAAAGAGTACGTGTGGCACTGCCACATCCTCGAGCACGAAGAGCATGACATGATGCGGCCGTTGGTAATCGAGTAAGCTATAGGAGCCCCGCTCGCCCGGCGGGCGGGGCTTGCTTCAAGGGATCCGCAGTAAAGAAAAGAGGTTTTATGTTCGGTGGAAAGATAGGCCTACCGGAACTGCTCGTCGTGTTTGCGATCGGCCTGCTCATCTTCGGGCCCAGCAAGTTGGCCGGCTTGGGCAAGAGCCTGGGAGAAGGCATCCGCGGGTTCAAGTCGGCTTTGAGCGACGAAGAAAAGAAACCCTAGACCGGTACTTCGAAGTTGCGCTGAGGAAATGAATTAGGCGAGAGGTTTCTGCCACTCGAGAAACCGGCCTAACTCCGTCAGAAAGACCTCCCACGCGGGCTCTTCCGCGAGCAGGAGATGATTGGAACTGGGTAGCGGCGCGAAACGGGCGCCCGGAATTTCCGCCGCAATGATTCGGCCCTCTTCCGGCGGCACAACCCGGTCCCGATCGCAGTGCAACACGAGTGTCGGTACCGACACTCGTGGCAATTGCGCTCGCACGTTGATCTCATCGCACGCTTCCATGATGCGTGCGGCGTTCTCCGGCGACGCCGAAACTCGTTGCAAGTCGTTTAACCACTCTTCATGTTCCGGCTTAGCGTTTTCGGAAGTGTAGCGACTGGCAAACATCGACAAGAACGCCGGGTTATTTTTCCCCCAGTCCAATCGGACCAGTGTTTCCAGGGCGCGGCGGGCAACCAGCGCCTCGGGTTTTTGCCGGTGACAGTAGCCGCGCGAATACGCACCGCAAAGGATGAGATGGCTCACGCGCTCGGGGTGTCGAGCGGCGTATTCTATGGCCACCGCTCCGCCTTGCGACAACCCGAATAACGCAAATCGATCTACGCCTGACGCCTCCACGACGGTTTCCAGATCGCGCACCCAGGCGTCGAAGGAAACATCCGCCACCTCCCAGTCGGAGAGTCCGTTTCCTCGTTCGTCATAGCGGAGGAACGTGTGATGCTGCGTAAACTCGCGAATCCAATGGCTCCAGAGCGGGCTTTCCCATTCAAAGTCGAGATGGTTCAGCCAATTTGCCGCTTTCACCAGGGGATATCCATTTCCGACACGGGCATATGCGATGCGGACCCCATCCGTCGTGGTGCAAAAGCGAATTTCCTGGCGCGAAGGTAAGCGCGTGGATCCCGGGCGCGATGGATCCGCTGGAAGGGAAGTGATGTCGCGGACGGCGGCGACAAAGCGGTAGCCTACGCGGGGCACAGTCTCGATGCATGACTCGCCCGTGACGGAGCCTCCGAGTGCCTTGCGCAGTACAGAGATATTTCTGTTGAGGTTGTTTTCCTCCACGACCGTGTCGGGCCACAGCCGGCGCAGCAATTCTTCTTTTTTCATCAAATGGCCGGCATTCTCCACCAGCAGGCAAAGCGTGTCGAAGACCTTGGGTGCAAGAATCAGATCAATGCCATTGCGCAGCACACGGCGCTCGGGCACGTCCAGTTGGAATTCTGCGAATTCGTAACGTGTGCCTGCGTTGGCCACAGTTCTC
>Ga0207665_10002083_pt1 | contig 13509 bp, 10 predicted proteins | sample LARL112metaG_FD_184351 | JGI IMG/M metagenome (GOLD analysis project Ga0207665, IMG submission 184351) | Corn, switchgrass and miscanthus rhizosphere microbial communities from Kellogg Biological Station, Michigan, USA - LAR L11-2 metaG... | ecosystem: Host-associated > Plants > Roots >...
CGAATCCTGCCGAGCGTGATTACGTCACATTAGTGTGTAAACTGAACCCCTGCAGAACAGGCATCTACAGTTATTATCTGTTTCCCAGAACGGGCATACCGACCAAGACTTACAGCGCGTATCGGAACGACCGATGGTTTAAGACCGGCAAAAAGCTAATGCGTCTTTCTGAGTTTTACGCGGCTGCGACTGCGGCTTGGAGGGCACAGCCGGCGCAGCGGAAGTTAGATAGTAGCATTGACAATTGTGCTGCTAAGGTTGATCCCTGATGGCAACCATCGTAGTGTTCGTTTTCCGGCGGGACATGATTTTCTTGATGGACGGAACTTCGGGCTAGCGACAATATTGGGGCGCAGGGTGCTGTCGCAACCATTCAGGTAACAGAAAACGGCCTCAGAAACGCTCGTGTTCAGCACATATACCGCACGACGAAAGAGCTAGGTTTGGATATCGAGGTCGAAATGCGAGACTCTATACGCCGATACTTTGTCTTGATGCTACAGCTCTTGCGGTCGAGCAGAAATGCGATAAATCGTTAAGACGAAGGCCCCGCCTGAGCCAAGAATCATTCTGCTGAATATGGAGCCTTCTTTCTCGATCGATGTTTGGCAAAAGATGAAATGCCTTGAACGAACGGCTTGCTTCGTCCATCAGCTCCAGGAGTGTGACATTCCGGCACTCGTGTTGCACCGGGTCGACGATCCAGCGCACAGAGTTGTTCCACACCCGAACCGACCTGGATATGAGAACTGATACCGGTAAAGCACCCCGAAGAGGCAGCTTTCCGCGCGATGGCTGCATCGTCGGGAAACATTGCGGTGATTCTTGTCATGAGCTCAATGGCGATATTTCGCCAACGAATCGGACAATTTTTGGTTTGCGGATAGCTAAGTCGAATTGAGTCTTTCAATCGGAATGGCCGAAGGTTTGCAGAGGTCCGATGATTAAATAGCAAGACACCAATTGTTCCTGGACCTCGCTCCAACGACCGGATACCGGAATCGTAGCACAGGGGTGCTAAACTCCCCCTCGTGGAAGTTGGCGTGTCGGTTAATGCCTCATCCAGAATCGTCCGTTTCAGTACGTTCGCGGTCAATCTCCACACCGGCGAACTGCGCAAGCTGCGACAGAAGGTAAAGCTCCAGGAACAGCCATTGCAAGTGTTGGCAGCACTGCTTGAACGGCCGGGGGAGTTGGTGACGCGAGAGGAATTGCGAAACAAACTCTGGCCCGCGGATACTTTCGTCGACTTCGATCACAGCCTGAATGCCGCCGTCAAACGATTGCGTGAAGCGCTGGGTGACTCGGCGGAGACTCCCACTTTTATTGAGACACTCGCTCGACGTGGATACCGATTCATTGGCAATATTGAGCTACCGGCGGCAAGCCCAAATCTATCTGAACTCTCGCGTTAATCATCCTGGCCGCAGCAGAAGATTCTTTCTACCATGACGGGACGAGCCCCAGCGGGCTAGCGACGATTCCTGGTGGGGTTCCTTCGGATTCTGCCGGATGATTAGGACAGACTGAGTAGGGGCAAACTGCGAGGGAAATTTGTTCTTGTGCACATGGGCCACGCCCGAAGGCGCAGTACTTACCGGGCGCACACTTGAAGAAATAGTGGTCCGCAAGGTTGCGCAGCCTGTGACCACGAAGGGTCGTAGCAACAGATCCGCCGCCTAGTCTACTGTCCAAAATACGAGCCCGGCCTGTGACAACGGCTTGTCGTTTCATCTCATCCATCACTCCCAAGAGGATTCGGCGTCGCCGGGGAGCCCGGGGCGTTCATCTAACAAGAAGGTTGACAGCAGGTCATGACCTCGAGGAATCTCGAAAATGGGTAATCGGCTCATCGTGGTCGCAAATCGCCTCCCGCTGACACTTAGGAATACCGATAAGGGGTGGACGACGGAACGCAGCTCTGGCGGCCTAGCCAGTGCCATGAACCCGATTCTCCAAAGAAACGGTGGGGACTGGATTGGTTGGGCCGGCGATAGCGGTGAAGAGGACCGCGAGGGTCGCAGAGCAATTCTTCAGGACTGGGCCGAGAAAGAGCAATGTTTCGCGGTCGACTTACCGGCTGATGTCGCTACTGGATTCTACGAGGGTTATTCGAACCAAACGTTGTGGCCTGTGTTTCACAACTTTCCTTCGCAGCTGAAATTTGCCGCGGAAGAGTGGGAGGCATATGTCGAGGCAAATGGCCTTTTCTCGCGAGCGGTCGTGGAGCGCTACAAGCCGGGTGATCTGGTGTGGGTCCATGACTATCATTTGATACTGTTGCCACAAATGCTCCGAGAGGCACTGCCGGATGCGTCCATCGGATTTTTCCTCCACATCCCATTTCCTTCTTCGGAAATATTTCCAATCCTGCCCCGACGCGAAGAGCTTCTCGAGGGCCTCCTCGGAGCAGACCTAGTAACGTTTCAAACCCATGGACACCTGCAGCAATTCCGTTCTGCTCTGCTGAGGGTGCTCGGTATCGAAAGCAAGGTCGCGGAAATCGCAGTGGGAGGACGCCCGGTGCGCCTTGAGGCACTGCCGATCGGCATTGCTCCAGAGGAATATACGCACTTGCTGAACGATGATGAGACTACGGCCCAGCACTATGCAGAATGGTCCACGCGCTACCGCGGGCGAAGGGTGATCCTGGCGGTGGATCGCCTGGATTACACCAAAGGCCTTCTTGAACGCCTTCGCGCCTTTGCACTGTTGCTGCGATCATCTCCGGAGCTTAAAGAAAAGATCATTCTGATCCAGATCGCGGTGCCGACCCGCGAAGGGATCGACACGTATCAAAAGTTGCGTACCGAGGTGAATCGTCTGGTTGGCGAGATTAACGGAAAGCTCGGCACTCCGGATTGGACACCCATCATCTACATTAACCGTTCCATTGAGCGAGCGGAGTTGGCGGCGTTGTATACGCTGGCGGACATATGCTGGGTGGGTTCGTTGCGCGACGGTATGAATCTGGTGGCTAAAGAATATGTTGCGTGTAAGAGAGAGGGCGATGGCGTGCTCGTGCTGAGCGAGTTCGCGGGTGCCGCTGCCGAGATGGGTGAGGCCCTTCTGATCAACCCCTTCGATTAAAAGCGCACGGCTTCCACCGAGAAGCGCGCACTCAATCTCGATGAATGGGAGCGGCGACAGCGGATGAAAGCCCTTCATGCGCGGGTTCTGCACAATGACGTCTTCCACTGGGGTGACCGCTTCCTGGCATCTCTGAAAGAGGCTGTCTCAACACGGGGACGCTATATTGACAGACAACCGAAGCTGCTTGTTCCGGCAGAAGTCCACGAGGCATACCGCGGCGCTGGTCGCCGTCTGCTGATTCTGAACTATGACGGTACGCTCGTTCCCTTTGCCCGGCAGCCCTGGCAGGCCGCACCGCCGGCAAACGTCTTACGGCTGTTGTCCAGACTGGCGGCAGCACCGAACAATTGTGTGGTTTTGACCTCGGGCAGGAAGGCGGAGGACCTGGATCGTTGGTTCGGGGGAATTCGCGATCTATGGCTCATCGCGGAGCACGGCGCAGAACTGAAATTTGCACCCCAACAATCCTGGCGGCCATTGCATGCGCCAATTTCGGGTGACTGGAAATCCTCTGTGACGCCGATTTTAGAGCACTTCGTGGATCGCACTCCAGGCAGTTTTGTCGAGGAAAAGAAGTATGGGCTGGTGTGGCACCACCCCACGGCCGAGCCAGAGTTTGGAGCATGGCTGGCGAACGAACTGGTCTCGATGCTTGAAGCCATGCTGGCCGAAACCGAACTCAGGGCTTTCCGAGGAGACAAGATCGTTGAGGTCAGACCGGCATGGGCAAACAAGGGTGAGGCATTCGACCGCATTATCAGAGCCGCTTCACCGCGGGATTTCTTGTTTGCGGCCGGTGACGATCGCACCGATGAAGATCTATTCGAGCACATGCCGAAGGAGGCTTGGACAGTGCACGTCGGAGCGGGATCCACACGCGCGGGTTTCGTTGTTCCAGATGTTCAGAGTCTGCGGAGAGTGCTGGAAGTCTTTCCGGAGCCAGCCATTTTGGGCAAAGCATCGTAGCTATGATGGATTCAAGAACCGCGAGGCAGTACTCTGGACGCAATACTGCTTCGAATGCCAGCAGAATCCGGAACGCGGTTCGCGATCAGGTTGAAAGATCGTGAATACTCTCCCACGTTTAGTCACAACGGTCGTGCAAACGACAGCTCGTGACCATCGGGGTCGTGCATGTGAAAATACCGCTCTCCCCAGGAAGCGTCTGCCGGGCTGTTCGGCTTGAACCCGTTTTTCTTCAGGTGGCTCCAAAGAGCATCTACGTCTGAGACATGAAATATGATTCGGCCTCAATCGGTCGTCGGATGGCCTAGTAGCAAGTTGATGAGCGGAAATTCCGCATCTGGAATACGCAAAGACGTAAAGGTTCCACTAGGACCACCATAGACGATCTCCAAAACGAGAACACCCTGATAGAACCTCACAGACTCTTCCATTTGCGCGACCTTTAGGGTGATCGCCGAAACCATCTTCTTAACTCAGAACAGCGACACAGACATGGTCCGAGCAGCTTTCAAAACTGGGGCGCAGGGGTATGTCCTGAAAACGGATGCCGGGATCGAACTCATACCCGCTGTGGCATGGGTTCTCGGCGGTGATGATTTTGTCAGTGGTGGAATCAAATGGGGCAATTCGGGCGATACCGAGAATGCGTAATCCCTCCGCCTCGAAGGATTTACGCCCAATCTCCGTTGCACCCTAAGCCGCAGTGGAATCCCTTTCCCTGAGCCCTGGCAATTCAGCTTCAGGAATTGAAAATTCCGTGAAGCCACAATCCATACAGACCACGACTTGCGGAAACAAGAAAACATGGGGCGTGCTTAGGCCGGCCAAGTGAATAGCAATCTCAGTGGGGAAGCCGCTCTGGTTTTCGGAGGCGCATACTCTACAAGACATTCTGCACGCTCCGCTGTCAAATATGCCAGCGATTGGGTAAAGGTTGCATCTGACGGATTCCTTTTTCACACGTCTCGGTGTAGTTGACGACAAATCTCGATATCACTCATTGACATGTAAAAAGGCGAATGGAAAGCGCACGCTTGTGAAATCGCCTGATTTCGACAACTACGAATCTTCCTACGAGAAGTATCTGCCATATTTGACAGTGTGCTAAGTGGAATCGATCAATAATCCTGATTGCCTGCCCTTGCCAGTCCAGGCTGAGAAGGAGACCACTCCATGCCTCAAAAAGTAAAAGAAATTCCTGAGAAGCCCAACATCCTCGTGATCTGGGGCGACGACATCGGCATCAGCAACCTGAGCTGTTACACCCTCGGTTTGATGGGCTACAAGACTCCTAACATTGATCGTCTTGCCAAAGAGGGGATGATTTTTACGGATTCCTACGGCGAGCAGAGTTGCACTGCTGGACGCGCCTCATTCATCACCGGGCAGAGCGGCTACCGCACAGGCCTCACCAAAGTCGGCATTCCCGGTTCCCCCATTGGTCTATCAGCCGAAGACCCGACTATCGCGGAGCTGCTGAAGCCCTTAGGCTACGCAACGGGACAATTCGGCAAGAACCACCTCGGCGACCGCAACGAGTTCTTGCCTACCTTGCACGGCTTCGACGAGTTCTTTGGCAACCTTTACCACCTAAACGCGCACGAAGACCCGGAAGACCCAGACTATCCGAGTGCAAAAGAATTTCCAGAGTTCAGCAAAAGGCTTACTCCCCGCGGCGTACTCCATTGCTGGGCAACTGACAAGGATGATCCAACGGTCGATCCACGATTTGGTCGTGTAGGCAAACAAAAGATCGAAGACTCCGGCCCGCTCAACCGGAAGCGCATGGAAACCTGTGATGACGAGTTCGTGGCCGCTGCCAAGGACTTTATCAAGCGCCAGTATAAGGCCGACACACCTTTCTTCGTGTGGCTCAACACCACCCACATGCACTGCCGGACCCACACCAAGCCCAGCAGTCTCGGACAAGCGGGCCACTGGCAGTCTCCTTACCATGACACGATGCTCGATCACGATAAGAACGTTGGCGAAATATTGGATTGTCTGGATGAACTTGGCATCGCGGAAAACACCTTCGTCGTCTACAGCACTGACAACGGTCCGCACATGAACACCTGGCCCGACGGCGGCATGACGCCTTTCCGCAGCGAGAAAGACACGAACTGGGAGGGAGCATTTCGCGTACCCGAACTGGTTCGCTGGCCGGGCAAGATTCCAGCAGGGTCGGTCTCGAATGAGATTGTCCAGCATCACGACTGGCTGCCCACGTTCCTGGCTTTAGCGGGTGAGCCGGACATCGTGGAAAAGTGTGAGAAGGGATACAAAGCAGGAGACAAGACCTACAGGGTCCACATTGACGGTTACAACCTCCTGCCTTACTTGACAGGCAAAGAAAAGAAGAGCCCACGCAAAGGCATGATCTATTTTGACGACGACGGCAACCTTGTCGCACTGCGTTTTGACAACTGGAAGGTCGTCTTCATGGAGCAAAGGTGTCAGGGGACCTTGCAGGTCTGGGCGGAGCCATTCACCGCACTGCGGCTTCCCAAGTTGTACAACCTACGCACCGATCCTTATGAGTTCGCTGATGTCACCTCGAACAGTTATTGGGACTGGGTCCTCGAGAAGGGGTACATGACATTCGCTGGAACCACGCTTGCGACTGAGTTCGCTAAGACATTCAGGAATTTCCCACCACGGCAGAAGGCGGCGTCGTTCACAATTGACGACGCGTTGGAGAAAATGTCGGCTGCCGCAGTCGGTGGTAAACCACCCACTCAGGTAAAGGCCGCATGAGTCATGCGCGACGACTAGTCGCGAATCGATTTTTGTCTTGCATGAACACTTCGGGCCGTCCTTATCTTTGGGAGAGGACGGCTCTTTTCTCAAGTGTTGTTGTTGAAACATCCCCATATCACTCAAAATGCCCAGCTCAGGCGAATAAAAAGCGCAAAGTTGCGCAATCGCCTGTTAACGAGACTTGACGAAACCCACCAGCTGCTCTGGGAAGAGTACCGGCATCTTGAACCAAGTCGCCACTCGTTACACCAGGATGCGAATTGGTGAGGACTTCTCGTGCCAGTTAGCGCGTTTGAGCGAGTAAAGAACGTGCCGCCGCAGGGGACTCAATTCTGGAATCGACGGGTGATCGAAATCGCTGCCGTAGACCATTCCGACCTTTTCCATGACTCTCCGCGAACCAGTATTCGCCTCCACAGCGAATGCGACTACCGTGTCAAGGGAGAGCTCGCAAAAACCAAACTCCAGCGCCGCAAGCGAGCCTTCGGTGGCGAATCCTTGACCCCAAAAAAGAGGAATAAGGCGGTACAAGAGTTCTACAGCCGGCGCGAACGGCATGTCGGGTGGTACCCATTTCAGACCCAGAATACCGGCAAATTCGCCTCGCACATCGAGAGCCCATGGTCCAAATCCGTGGATGTCCCAATGCTGCTCGATGTGCGTCATCTCGCCCAAGGATTCCTCCGGAGTGAGGAGCCCGGGAAAGTATTGCCTTACGCCGGGATCGCGGTTCATTTCTACGAATCCGTGGCGGTCCTCGGGCACGAAGCGCCGGAGCACCGCTCGCTGCTCTGCGCGGCTCACCACCCCATGTTAGCGTTCAATCACGCAAAAACGGCGCGGTGTTTAATTGTCATCCGGTGTTTGGGCTAGTCGACAACCCAGGAACCACCCTCAGTTGTTGCAAAATCTCCATAGCACTTAAAATGGCCGTCCGGGGATTTTGAGCGATAATGCCTGTTCTCAACACCTAACAACCCAAATCCCATAAAATTGCCTGATTACGTCAATTGATCCAAGCAGCGATTCGTACGGCACACTCGGAGCCTTGAAGCTTCTAAGGTACGTCGAGCTAAAGAGCGGCCATGCCGATAACGGCCCCGCCTGGATTGCTATGTGACTTCTTCAAAGACTGGTCGGACGCTCTACTTCAATGGCCGGGGGTTCGGGTGCGGCGCCCAAGTTCTGCTTGCAGTGGGTTTGCATTGCGAGTATAAGAATTCCCCAGTAAGTGATGTCCAATGAGAAGTGTCGGCACTTCTTTCACAAACATTCGCTCAGAGCAGCCCGGTGTTCGACCGAATTGGTCTGCGGCGCAGCTAAGCTCGCTGCGAGATTACCGAGCGTATGCAATACAGTTCGTAGCGGTTTTCGCAGCGTATTCCATCGCGGGGAAATTGGGCCAAGCTACCGAGAGCATCAGAAGCAGTAATCTGGGGCCGGTCTGGCCGGCGTATGGGGTTGCACTGGCTGCAGTTTTGATGTGCGGGTATCGGATTTGGCCGGCAGTGGCTTCCGCCGCGTTTGTCATCGCGTTCCTGAGCCCCGAGCCATATTTGACTGCACTGGGCCAGGCAGCGGGAGCGACCCTCGCCGCTCTGGCTGGTACCTTCGTTCTTCACCGTTTTGCTAAATTCGACAATTCTCTCTCTCGCTTGCGCGATGCACTCGCCCTGGTTCTCTTGGGTGGGCTTGGGAGCGCAGTAGTCAGCGCATCCATCGGGGTTTCTGTTCTCCATCAAGGCCATGTTGATGCCTATTCCGGATTAGGTTCTGCTTGGTTGATCTATTGGTTGGGCGACAGCACAGGCGTGCTGTTAGTGACCCCTCTCGCCCTGACCTTACCCAACCTGAGGCGGATTCGTGGTTGGTCACGGGTAGCAGAACTTATTGGGCTCCTTCTGCTCCTAGCGGGTGCTTGCATGATTGTTTTTAACAATCTGCCGGTTGTCCCGGTCAGAATGATAGCTTTCGGAATCCTTCCGCTAATCATTTGGGTTGCTATTCGCTTTGGGGTGAGCGGTGCCGCGCTTTCAATTTTTTTAGTTGCCACGATAGCAACGGTGGAAACGGCATTGGGCTCAGGATCATTCGTGAGTAGCAATCCTTTCATGAATGGTGTGCAGTTGGACGCGTTTTTGGCCGTGCTCTCCCTGACAGGCTTGACATTCGCTGCCCTCTACGCCGAAAGAGACCTAGCCGAGCGCGAACGGGCGCAGAGCTTGCGAGAGCAGGTGGCCATGGAGATACGTCTGCAAGACGAGCAATTGCTACGGGCTAGCGAGGAGCGGTTACGATTGGCCCAGTCTGTTGCCTGCATTGCAACCTTTGAATGGAATATCCGGACGGGTGCGAATACTTGGACGGCGGAATTGGAGGCGATGCATGGTTTGCCGCGCGGCGGCTTTCGCGGAACACAGACGGCTTGGGAAAATCTGGTTCACGTTGAAGATCGCGCTAGAGTCATTGAGTTGGTGAGCGAGTCGATGAAGACCGGGCAGCAGCCGAACATGGCGGAATGGCGCGTGGTTTGGCCGGATGGAAGTGTTCGTTGGATAGCGGGACGCTGGCAGGTACTTATGAGTGAGTCTGGTGAGCCTTTACGAATGGTCGGCGTCAATGCTGATATCACAGAGCGTAAGCGAGCAGAACAGACTCTCGCAGGGATGACTCGAAAGTTGGTACAGGCACAGGAACAAGAACGCGCCCGAATTAGTAGAGAGCTTCATGATGACATCAATCAGAGACTCGCTATGCTGGCACTCGGGCTCGGCCAATTGCGAGAGAACCCTTCTGAGATGCAGAGTCGTTTAGAGGAACTCCGAAACGAGATGTTGGAACTCTCGACAGACGTGCAAGCGCTCTCGCACGACTTGCACCCCTCGAAATTGGAATATCTGGGTGTGGTAGCAGGCACACGAAGCTGGTGCAAGGAATTTGCCCAGCGACACGACATGGAAATCGACTTCAAAAGTGACATTTCCAGCGCGCTTCCGGAGGAAATTGGGATTTGCCTCTTTCGAGTATTACAAGAAGCCCTGCACAACGCCATCAAGCACAGCGAGGTGAAACGTGTCGAGGTGCGCCTAAGGGAGGAGTCAAACCAAGTCCATCTTGTGGTGAGTGATTCAGGTAAAGGGTTCGACGTCGAATCAGAGATGCAGGGTAGAGGGTTAGGTCTCACCACCATGCGGGAACGTGTCCGATTGGTGAATGGAACGATTGCCATTCAGTCGAAGCCGATGGGCGGAACAACAATCGAGGTTCGGGTGCCGCTTGAATCACAGCGAGCTTCTCAAAAGGCGTCGTAGTTCTAGCGCAGTTGGTCTTGGGGGCTGAGGCCGAAGTTGTCGGTGAGTTGGCTATGTCAGTTTGGAGCAGGGGGCTTCAGATGGGTACAGCCACAATCCGGGTTCTCGTCGTTGAAGATTACGGGCCCTGGCTTCGATTCATTTCGTCGGAGCTGCAGAAGCTGTCGAACTTGCAGGCGATCGGCGAAGTGTCTGACGGACAGGAAGCGGTTCAGCAAGCCCAAGCACTGCAACCGGACCTGATCCTGCTGGATATTGGACTCCCGACAATAAACGGAATTGAAGCGGCGAGACGAATCCGAGAAGTTTCCCCCGCGTCAAAAATCCTCTTCGTGAGCGAAAACCGCTCTCCGGAAATCGCAGAAGAAGCTCTGAACACGGGCGCAGCCGGTTATGTTCTGAAGTCCGATGCGGCGACCGAATTGTTGCCTGCCATAAAAGCTGTTCTCGAAGGTAAGCGGTTTGTCAGCGCCAATTTGGCTGGTCCCACCCGCAGTGACGCGAAGGCTAAGAAGGCTCGCAATCATCCGCACGGAGGGACAGCCAAAAATGACCACGAAGTCAAATGTTACCCGGACGATGCGGCGTTCGTGGAGGGCTTCGCCAGCTTCATAGAAACTACTTTGAGAAATGGGGATGGAGTCGTCGTTCTCGCAACCGAATCGCACCGCGCCAGTATTCTTCAGAGACTAAGACTAACGGGTGTTGACGTGGGTTCCGCTATTGAAGAGGGACGTTATGTTCCGTTGGACGTGCCCGACTCGCTACCGACGTTTCAAATGGCGGAACGTCTCACGTCGGAGATGGTGAGAGCGGCGGCGGAAAGTAATCGCCGCGTTGGAGTGGGTTGAGAATGCAGCCCCCCCTTGTGGTCACAAGGGAAAGCGGATGCAACGATTCAGCACGAATGTCTCTGGGACGGGTTGGCCCAGGCTTGCGACATTGACCCTTGGTGCGGGTACGAACAAGTCTTGTAAGCGATATACCGCACTCACATAATCCTTGACGAGCTTGTATTCGTCCTCATCGAGCATCGGAACTTCGATTTTGGATCGCCAACACCAAAGAGGTTTCATTGCTGCCGAAGGATAGCTGTAGTCAAAAGCCGTTCTCGCCATAGTCTTCAACTGTTGATAAATCGCTATATCACTCAAAATCCCTGTTTTTCGCGAACAAAAATCGCACACGAGTGATAACGCCTGATTTCAACAACTGACTTTAGTTTCCGGTGTACCCGTTATACGGACAAGTGGAACGGATACAGTTCACCTCTCGTCGAAGGTCTCTGACCTCTTCGCTAGTCACGTCGAAGGTCTCTGACCTCTTCGCTAGTCAAAGGATTTGTCTCTCTTTGGCTCTGTGGAGGGTTTTCACTTCTTCAGACTTCTTGCGACCCCGCCGGGAACCGTTCCTTCGAACTTCAGGATGACCCCTTTCTTTCCAACGACCCAGCCACGGTGCGCGTCGGCGAAGCCGATAGTGTTGGTGTCCTCCTCGTTCATCTGCTCCCAGTTCTTTCCTCGATCAATCGAGTAGTCGGTTCCGGTTGGTCCAACCGCGAACACAGTGGGACCGGGCGTGTCCGGCACAACCGCGACACACCAGCGGTATCCCGCGGGACGGTGGCTGCTCTCTTTCCAAGTCTTGCCGCCGTCGTCACTGACGGCGGAATTTGGCTTCACCACCTGCGGATGATCATAGTCTCCGCCGACGATCACCAGCCGGTCGGCATCCATGACGGCGATCGAGAAGACGCCTTGGTTCAGGCCGGTGACGAGCGGCGTCTCGGAGGCGGTCCACGTCTTGCCGGAATCGGCGGTGTGGAAGACGCGTGATGCGTTTTCGGTCACGAACCACGCCCGCCAGTTTTCCTTTCTCCCTTTCTCCTCAGCATACGTTGCGATGCAGGTTCCAGAGGCCGGCGAGCCTTCACCGTTCTTTGCCGGAGGTATCGTGTTCGACTGAAGCGGCGTCCAGTGCGCGCCGCCGTCGGAGGTTGTCAGCAGCTCGGGCTTACCGTCCAATGGGTCGCCGACCACGATGCCGTGCGTCGCGTCCCAGAAGGCCATGCAATCGAGGAACGCCTTCGGGTTCTGCTCGGTGTATTCCAGCAACCAGTTCTTGCCCGCATCCGTCGTCTTGTAGATGCGCGACTCGTTGCCCTTTCCGATCGACATCAGGTAAGCGGTCTCGCCGTCGATGGCGTACACGTCGCGAAAGTCGAGCTTCTCGGCCCCGGCGACCGTCCCGGCCTGCCACGTCTCGCCGCCGTCTGTGGTACGAACGAATGTCCCGCCCGTGCCGCTGACCCAAACGACGTTACCGTTGACGATGCTCAATCCGTGCAGGCTAGCGTCGGTGTTCGATTTCTGCGGGTGCCACTGGGCGAAGGCGAGCGAAACAAATAACGGGAGAACCAGGAACGCCTTTTTCAATTGCATCGGGAGTCACTCCTGGCTTGTTTCGACGTGCTTACCCTCATATCGTTAGTTGTCGAGCAGTAGATTCACAAGTGACAAAGCGTAAGGCCGACGTTGCTGTCCACTTGTCCGATTCCATCGGCTTCGGAACTGCCGATTCAGCTCTTGTAAGTCCACGGTCACCGGTGCGAACTCCTGTTTTCCTTCACTTGCACCTATTCAATTTCCATAGACCCGCGTCCGCCGCAAACGCGAGCCGCTTCCTTCTGACGGCTTTATCGAACGCGCGCCGCAGCACTCATTTCGACGCATTCAGTGGACTGCGCGCGTCCGATAAAGCACTTACGTCACTCGGGAACTATTGTCAAGCCTCAGGGGATTGCGACGCTGGATGATGGGGATTTTCAGGCGCCTCCGCTCCGTCGCTTGAGTCCAAAGCGCCAGGCATGCATCTACGTAGGCATGGCAAGCTTAACGGAATTGAGCCTGGACGAGGCCATCGCAGTTCTCACCCGCACTCCCGCAATCCTAAATGTGCTGTTGCGCGGGCTGCCCAACATCTGGGTGCGCTGCAACGAAGGAAAAGATACCTGGAGCGCGTTCGACATCGTGGGCCACCTGATCTTCGGGGAGCGCACCGACTGGATGCCGCGGGTGCGGATCATACTGGAGCACGGCGAAGCGCGGCCCTTTGATCCTTTTGACCGCTTTGCGCAGTTGAAAGAGAGTCAAGACAAATCGCTGGAGCAGCTCCTGGACGATTTCGCCCGCCTGCGCAGGGAAAATCTGGCCGCGCTGCAGGCGCTGAATTTGCGGCCCGAAGACTTGAGCCGGCGAGGAAGGCATCCGGCGCTGGGAGTGGTGACGCTCTCGCAGCTTCTGGCGACCTGGGCGCTTCACGATCTTACTCACTTGCATCAGCTATCCCGCGTGATGGCCCACCGGTATCGTGACGCAGT
>Ga0207665_10002084_pt1 | contig 13502 bp, 8 predicted proteins | sample LARL112metaG_FD_184351 | JGI IMG/M metagenome (GOLD analysis project Ga0207665, IMG submission 184351) | Corn, switchgrass and miscanthus rhizosphere microbial communities from Kellogg Biological Station, Michigan, USA - LAR L11-2 metaG... | ecosystem: Host-associated > Plants > Roots >...
AGCGCGACCGTTCTCCCATCAGGAAATGCAACTACATTCACTTCGTAGGTATGCTGGATTGAAGCCACCACGTACCCATGACTAACGAGTTCTTCTATGAAGGCGGTGTAGTGGAATACAGGGCTGCCTAGTCCATGCGAAAACATTAGTACTGGAAATCGAGCAGGAGTTCTCGCGGGAGTCGCGCCTTCCATTGCGTGCGATGCCAGCTTGCCGGACAAGATCGCTGGCCAAAGCTTGCCATCGGCTCCCGATAGTGCGTGATCGGACAACTTGTTGATCGCGGCTGCGCCCGGCAAGTAAGGAGCAGGTTTACCGATCTTTCCTCCTGTCTCCGTGGGATACCAAACATAGACCATCAATTCTCGCTTTGCGTCTGCATCCTTCGACAGGACCTCCCTGCGTGATCGATCTGTCCAATCGAATCCGATCCGTCCAACAGCAAACGAGCCCGAAGGCCGTGGCAATGTAGGCACCAGAGTCTTGCCAGACGGCGATGTCTGTGCCGCGAAAACCGTTGCCCACAAAAAGAGAGCCCCAACCTCCATACGAAGACATCTCACCGGGTCCTCCACGTGTCCTGCAAGATCAGACGGCTGCCCGCACATTGGGAGATTATGGCAGATCAGATAGCTGAATCGACCAAGTGCGTTCTCCCATCGAAAGAAACAGCAAACGGAGAAGGCTGATGAAGTACGCAAAGGCGCTCGAAGACGTTGTCTCCACTTGGTCGCCAGTTTCAGTCCATCCTCATCGCTTCGGTGGGCGAGAGTTCAAATTTGGAGATGCAGAGGTCGGACATGTCCATACGAACGGGATGGTTGACATACCCTTCACGCGAGCGGTCCACGATCTGCTGCTGGCGGAAGGACTAGCGGAAGAACATCGCTGGGTTCCGAATTCCGGTTGGATCACGTTCCGCATCCGCAGCGAGCAGGACATCCCCCACGCGCTGTGGCTCATGCGGCTGTCGTATCTCCGCTACGCGCTCAAGGAAGCGACGGACCCTCGCAGGCTGTTCGAGAGGGAAACCGAAGGGCTGCGACTAAGTCCTCGCTTCAAATCACTACTGGAACTGTTCGTACCCAAGAACATCCGAGCAGCGTCAATCGGGGCCGCTCCCGGCACACGAACATGCCAAGGGTTAGAGTGATCGCTATCCTGCTTTTCCTCGGCGGAACAGTCTTCGGGGTGCTTGGCGCGTTGCATGCCATTTACACTCTGCTCGATTTGCGCCACCCGCGACGACTCGTTCCTGCCGATCCTTCAGTTGCACAAGCGATGGCGAATTCGGCTCTCAGACTGTCGGGTGGGCGCACGGACATGTGGCGAGCTTGGGTTGGCTTTAACTTCAGCCACAGTCTTGGTGTGCTGATGGTTGCAGGGCTGGCGTTCTGGGCCGGGTCTCGATTCAACACACTCCCAGTCGGCGTCATTATTCCAGTGCTGACACTGGTCGGCTGCCTCTATTTGGTTCTCGCCCTGCTTTACTGGTTTCGCATTCCTGCCATCGGCGTTGCCATTGGCACAAGCTGCTTCGCCGCCGCATGGATTCTGTCGCTGAGGGGATGAACTCGTCGCCATCCTTCCGAATCGTGGACGGGCTGCCTCTTCCGCTCAGCCAGAGTGTCGTCCGGAGTTTGTGAGGAGATTGCGGCCAGCAGGACGGTTGGGCCCGTCCGGGCTGGATTTGGCTTCCCGTATTTTTCCCTCTGCTTACCGAGGTAGCGCAGAGGTATCGAACCCGGTTTTTGTCCCAATTTGTCCCAAAATTTCTTCAAAAACGAACTTGAATTTCACCATTATTTGTGCAAAAACAGATGGGTCAAAAAACGAGGCTTTTCAAATCGCGGTAAGTTTAACGAGCAAAAGCGCTAAGAGAGTCCCAGTTTTATTGGCAAAATTCAATGGGTCACAACTTCGATTCCCGGTAGCGCTACCAATCCTTCCAATCAAACGGCTGATTCCATCCAGAAGGTGTAGCTTGCGTATCTGGCGATCCGGGTGCAACAATTCCGGCTCGACTTACACATGTTGTGTGAGGGAACATATGCGGGCGGCGCGTTTCCATGGATAAGTGCGAACTGGGGAAGCGGCTCTTGTCGAGGCTGACGGTGGGTCTTACCCTCGTCTTGGTCGGCGGCCCGGCGGCTGCTGTGGCGCAGATTCCCGCGCCTCGAGAAGTGGGTAGGGCGGAGGGCTTTGTGGCCTTTTGCGGCGTCGTCATTGTCGGCATTGCGGCGAACGCATGCTTGATCAGGGTGGTTTCTTCCAGACAAAGCGTTTCGCGATGGCGGGAGAAATGGGAATTCTCCGCGGAGATGCTGGGAGGATTCTCGTGGAAGAGCCTGACCCTTTGGAGCCTGCTGTCGCTGTTCATGGAATTGCTGATGATCCGGTGGATCAGTTCGGAAATTCGAATTTTTGCGTACTTCAAGAATTTTGTTTTGATTGCATGTTTCCTCGGCTTCGGGTTGGGCTGCTATCTTGCGCGGAGAAAAATCAACCTGCTGCTGATGGCGGTGCCGCTCACGGTGCTTACGCTCATCATTCAGGCCCCTTGGCGAGCGTTGCGGATGGTGGTGAGCCAGCTTCCGACGCTGATTGGGGTTAGCGCCAATACCGCGGTTTGGGGTGCGCCATCAGTGGTAATGCTGCGTGATTTAATCGCTGCCACTGCGGTGATCGTGCCGATCTTCGGTCTGATTACCTTGTTTTTTGTTCCCATGGGGCAGTTGGTGGGGTGGTATCTGGAGAACGCGCCTAAGGGGATTGTGGCCTACTCGGTGAATGTGTTTGCGGGGCTGTGCGGGATCGTTGCTTATACATTTCTATGTTTTCTGTCTCAGCCGCCGAGGGTGTGGTTCCTGGTGGGCGGCGTTCTGCTGACGTTGCTCCTGTGGAATATGCCGCGGTTGCGTTTGGCGTCGTTGCTGGTCTTTCTATTTTGTGGGGGATTGCTGAGTCTACCGCCGTCGAACGGGGCTAGAGTGTATTGGTCTCCTTACCAGAAGTTGACTCTTGGGAAGCGTGAATTTCGAGGGCAATTGCTCGGGTACTCACTGAATACGAATGAGAGCTGGTACCAGCAGATCGTTGATCTGTCTTCTCAGTTTGTGCAGGCGCATCCGGAGTTGTTTCGGGCAGCGCCGATCGAGTGGAACGCATACAACGTTCCTTATCACTTCTATGAGCGGCCAGGGTCGGTGCTGATTCTGGGCTCGGGCATGGGAAACGATGTGGCTGCGGCGTTGCGGAACGGCGCGGGACAGGTGACAGCGGTGGAGATTGATCCGCTGATCCTGAAGTTGGGGGAAGAATTTCATCCAGAGCAGCCCTACGCCTCGCCGCGCGTTCGCCAGGTGAATGACGACGCGCGCAGCTACGTGGAGCACAGCAACGACCGCTTCGACATGATCGTGTTTTCGTTACTGGATTCGCATACGACGAGTTCGTACTATACGAATATTCGCATTGATAATTATGTGTACACGATTGAGGCACTCGAGGCGGCGAAGCGGCTGCTGAAGCCCGACGGCGTTTTTATTGTGAAGTTTCAGGTGCAAACGCCCTGGGTGGCGGGGCGCCTGGATGCGCTCTTGTCGAAGGTCTTCGGACATACGCCAGTGCAATTTCAATGTGAATCCACTCTGTTCACGACGGGGGGCAGGTTCTTCGTTGCCGGATCTGAGCAGCGGATTCAGCAAGCGCTTTCCGATCCGGTCCTGGCTCGGTTTGTGGAGGGGCATCGGGAGATGGAGATGGAAGATGCTCCGCTGATCACTGACGACTGGCCATATTTTTACCAGCGTTCCCCGGGCGTGCCGCTGCCGGTGATCGTTATTTCGGCGGTCTTGATTGCCCTTTGCGGAACGTTGCTGCGGGGCACGGGTGCAACGGCGAAATCAGTTCGCTGGCATTATGTTTTTCTGGGAGCAGGGTTCATGTTGCTAGAGGCGCAAATCGTGAGCAAAATGGCCCTGCTGTTCGGGACCACATGGTTAGTGAATTCCATTGTGATTGGAGGGTTGCTGCTACTGATCCTGTCGGCAAATGCAGTGGTGGGATTGCGGCCTTCGGTTTCGGCAACCGTGGCGTATGTGGGATTGTTTGCGACGTTGCTATTAGGATTTCTGGTTCCGGTGCGGTCAATCTTCTTCCAGTCGGTGACGGGAAGAATCCTGGCATCGGTGTTGGTGCTATGCCTGCCGGTGCTTTTTGCGGGAATCGTGTTTATCCGGAGTTTTGCCCGCGACGGATTTTCGAGCGATGCGCTGGGATCGAATCTGCTTGGAGCAATGGTGGGTGGGATGTTTGAATCGGCCTCGCTGTGGACTGGCATTCGTTGGCTGCTGGTTTTTGCTGCCGTTTTGTATGTTGCGTCGTGGATTGCGATGAGGGTTGGTTCTGCGCAACCGGTTCGTGAGGTTTCTGTTCTTCCCTAGAAGTATTTCTCCTGGAATGAAACGTGTTTTTTCGATCTTCGCAGTAGGGCTGACGGTTCGGCTCATTGCCGTTGCCTATCTCGCCCATGTGAAACCTTACCTGCTACCGTGGGGAACCAATGAGGCTGGAGCCATTGCGCGGTGGATCGCCACGACGCACTCGTTTTCCTCTCCGTTTCACGATGCGTATGGACCTACCGCCTGGCTGGCGCCGATTTTTCCCCTGGTAATAGCAGGCACGTTTCTGGCATTTGGCGTGCAATCGTCAGCTTCGGCGATCGCAATGCTGGGCGTGAACTCAACCTGCTCGGCGGCTACCGGAATTGTCGTGTATCAGATCGGCAAGGAGGTTTACAACAAGCGAGCGGGTTGGTTCGCGGGATGGATTTGGACGTTCTCTCCGACGATTGCGATTCTACCGTTCATTCAATGGGACACTTCGCTGTCGGCCCTGGCGCTCGGTATGGCAGTATGGCTGACACTGCGGTTGGCTTCTAGCAAATCTGAGGGCTGGGCCGGATGCGGGGCGAGTTGGGGCGTTGCGGCTTTGGTGAATCCCGCGCTGGTTGCGCCATTGCCGATTCTGGCCTGCATGCTATCCGAGCGCGGAAGGAGATGGAAACAGGTTGCATTGCTGCTGACCGTTTCGGCGGTCGTGATTGTGCCGTGGACGGCCCGGAACTATTTTGTCTTTCGCGAATTACTGCCGATTCGCAGCAACGGATTGGCGGAAGTATATTTCGGCAACTGCGGTTTCGAACTTCATCCCCTGGGGCCAAGCATGGAGTACCAGCGTCTGGGTGAAGCTGCGTTCACAAAAGACCTCAACCGGCGAGCCGTGGAGTATGTGGGAATGCATCCGAGAGAATTCCTGGACAACTCGATCCACAGGGCGTTGCTGTTCTGGATTTATCCAGTCAGCCTTTGGCCGCTCTCGGTGGGAATTGAAGTAGCAGCACTGGCGGGATTGATTCTGGTTTTCAGAAAGTCGAAGACTTTGGCTTTCCAACTGCTCGCTGTCCTCGGGATGTATCCATTGATTTTTTATGCATCGCAAGTCGTGACGCGTTACCGACATCCAATTGAGCCGGTCCTGTATGCGCTCGGTGGAGTCGCCCTGTCCAGCATCGCGCACCGGCGCGGCGAGTCATAAGTATTTCATCTACGGAGTAGCTGGCGGGCGCAAGGCTTGTGCACGCGCCCGTTCAGCTTTTGCGCTGTCGCCGTCTCCCAGTTCCTCGAGGGCGTCGGCGAGGAAGGCGTGAGGTTCGAAGTTGTCGGGTTCGATGCTCGCGGCCTCTTTCAAATAAGGAAGGGCTTCGGAGGCCCGGTGCTGGAGCGTGAGAATGCGGCCCAGCAGCAAGTTGGCACGGAAGTGCTGCGGGTTCAGTTGAAGTACGGTCCGCAAGAGTTCCACCGCTTCGGGCACGTGCTGGGTGCGTGCGTAGACCGACGCTAAAGAATATTGCGCATCGGGCCATTTAGGACGCGTCTTGGCGACAAACTCGAAGTAGGGAACTGAATCGCGCCAGGCACCGGTTTGATATAACGCGAGGCCCAATTCATATTGGGCTTGCACGGAATCGGGCAACTGTTCGATCGCTTTGCGCAGGGCCGCGATAGCTTCGGGATAGCGCTGCACTTTAGAGAACGCGATCCCCAACTGAAGTTGGGCCGCTGTGACCAGCGGACTGTCTGCGAGAACCTGCTTCAGTAAAGGAATTGCCTCTTCGTAGCGGCCGTCTTCAATATCGATCATTCCTTCCTGCAAGATGTTTGAGATCCCGATCTTGTCCTTCGGGTCGGCGCCTTGAAAGGGATCTTGCGAGGTGCCGCCGGAGCTTGAGGAAACGTAGCCTAGAGCGGATAGATTTTCCGCCTGCTCGGCACTAATCGGCGCCGCAGTCGACGATTTCTCGTGATAGCTGGTGGTTTTATCGTGGAAGTCGTCGATCTGCGCCTGCAGGGTTCCGGCGACTGCGGGAGAGCTTGCCGCGAGGTTGCGGGCCGCACCTTTGTCTTGCGTCTGGTCGTATAGTTCGCGCTTGGGAGCGTGAACATAGAGATATTTTCCAGTGCGCAGGGAGCGGAGCGCGCTCCATCCAAAGGCGCGGTGCGGGTAGTCGGTTTCGGCGTAGGCAGGGAGATCCTCGACGGTTTTCGGCGTGCCCTTCATCAAGGGAACCAGCGACTCGCCCTGGAACGTGGGAGGCAGAGGCAGACTCAACATGCTGAGAAGCGTGGGCGCGACGTCGACCAGGCGTACACGAGTCGGAACGCGACGTCGGGCAAGGAGTTCGCCGGGGAGTTTGAAGATGAGCGGGACGCGAATGGTTTCGTCGTAGAGAAAGATTCCGTGCATCGCCTCACCATGAGCGCCGAGGGACTCGCCGTGATCGGACATCATCACGATGATGGTGTGTTCATAGAGGCCGCGTTGGCGGAGGTAGGTGAACAGCTTCCCGAGGGAGGCGTCGGCGTAGGCGATCTCGCCATCGTAGGGATCGGAGAACCGCTTGTCGTAAGGCGCGGGAGGATCGTAGGGCGCGTGTGGATCGTAGAGGTGCACCCAGAGGAAGAACGGCGACTGACGATTCTTGGTGAGCCAGGTGGTAGCGTGAGAGACGACCTCTCCGCCACGGCGTTCGACGGTGACGTATCGGTCTTCGCCGGGATGAACCTTGGGACGGAAGCCGGCGTCGAAAAAATCGAAGCCGCGATCGAAGCCCGGAGCCATGCTGGCGTGGGGATCGAGGATGAGTGAACCGATGAATGCGGCGGTGTGGTAGCCGCTCTTTTGCAGAATTTCCGGAAGATAGGGAAGCAGCGTGGGAAGAGGATGGCCGAAATCGGTGACGGTGTGAAATTGCGGATAGGTTCCGGTGAAAATTGTCGCGTGAGAGACCGGGGTCAAGGGAGCCTGGGAGTACGCCCGCTCGAAGACGACTCCCTGGCGGGCGACGAGGTCGAGATTGGGCGTGAGTCCGTGGGTGTTGCCGAGGAATCCCATGTGATCGGCGCGGGTGGTATCGACGGTAACGAATACGATGTTGGGTGCTTCCGCCTGGACGGGCAGATGCATGCCGAGCACGAGCAGGCAGAAGAGAAAAGAGAAATGCCGCATAACAAAAGGGGAGTTTACCATTGGCAAACTCCCCGAAGCGATGCCGTGAGACGAGCCTCAGAAATCGACAGAGAGGCCGAATTGCATGTTGCGTTGGGCCCCGGTACCGAGAACGGGATTAAAGCCTAATCCGACGTCGGGAGTCGCGAAGAGCTTTCCGAAGCCGCTGCTCGTAATGTTCCCAGTTTCGTATGCGAACATGGCGTGATTGAGGATGTTGAAAACATCCCACTTGAATTTCACAGAAAAGCGCTCGCTAACGTTGAACTTCTTGAAAATTCCCACGTCCCACTGAGCGATTCCGGGCTGGCGAACGCTGTTGCGCCCGGCATTACCGATCGTACCGTCGGCTGGTGCAGCGAAGGCGGAGGTATTAAAGAAGTCTTCCTGGCTGTTACTGATGTGGTAGTGATAGTTCAAAGGCGCGCCCGTGTAGTCCGCGTAAGTCTCACGCAGTCCTTGGTTGGAGGGATCGCCGCGGAGATACACGGAAAACGGGCGACCATCCTGAGCGCGGAAGAGCGAGTTGATGGACCATCCTTCACCAATCAGTTTCGGTATGCCGTGAATTTTCGGCACGTCATAGACAACCGTGAAATTGATGTTCCACGGTGTATCGAAGTCAGAGGGAGCGTACCCCTTGCTGACGTCATACGGGTTTTGATAGTCCGAAAGGAAGGTGCCACCGCGATTGGCGGAACCAGTGTCAAACGCTCGGGACCAGGTGTAGTTGATCTGCCCCGTGAAGCCATGAATGTCCCGCAGTTTGTAGGCGATCTGCAAACTATTGTAGTTCGAATAGCCGTCATTATTCAGTTGGAGGACATGATCGTATTGCGGAAAGCGCGCACCGTACGGTTGTCGAGAAGAGTCGCAAGCTAGCGTGCTGACGGGGCATGCGTTCAGGTCGCGGAAGTTGACTAGGTCGCGGCCTTTTGTGCCGACATATCCAACGCTGAAGGCTGTGTTGCCGGTCAACTGCTGCTCGACCGTGATGTTGTAGGCGTGATTCATGGGTGACTGGAAATTCTGCACCATCTGAATAACGTTGAACGGCGGACTGGGCGTCACGCTCGGGCCGTAGATGTTTAAGCCTGGGACCATGCAGATAAAGGATTGACAGAGTGAATTGTTGGCGAGGGGGCCTCCCGGGTTGGCATACGCCGAGGGCGTTACACCCTCACCAACGGCGAAAATACCGTCGGCAACCTGAGTGAAGAAGCCTGAGCGTGTGCTGCTCCACATGTTGAAATAAGTTTGAGGGGCCGCGAGTGTACCGAAATTCGGGAGATCGTAGTTAAGCGAATACCCGGCACGCAGTACAGTTTTGCCATTCTTCATGACGTCCCAGGCGAAGCCGACTCGCGGCCCAAAATTGTTCTTGTCAACATTGTAGAGAGGCTGTTTGGACAGGCTGACAAAGCCGTCGGCGTCAGCTTTGGGACTATCCGGAAGGAAATTTGAACCCAGATTGTCTCTTTCGCCGAGCGCGCCCGAGACATCCCACCGAACGCCGGCTTCCAACGTGAAATTGGGTTTCACCTTCCAGCTGTCCTGTACATAGAGGCCTACTGATTTTTGGAAGATGTGGCGATTGGTGACGCCGAACGAACGTCCAGCAAAATTTGAAACTCCGAGGAGTAGCTCGTTCAGTGCGGCGACACGGCCGCTTTCGCCGACCATGTTTCCGGTGATGCCGTAAGCGGGCGTGTCGGCGTAGTTGCCGAGATAATAAAAATAGAGCGCCGAATGTGCGCGGTCGCGACGCGACTTCGTGTACGCGTCCTGATATTGGCCGCCGATCTTGATCGTATGGTTCCCCTTGATCATCGTAAAGTGTTCTTGCCAATCGTAGGAAGCATCTGGCCGAGTGACGATCGGGTAGCCCTGCACACCGCCCACAAATCCATAGGTGGTGTTTCCGAAGGAGTATCCGTAGAGAGTGGGGACTTCGAAATTTTCTTTATCTTCCGGGCCAGCACCAAGGGGGCCAGTGTTGATCCCCAGGGCATTGGGGTCGATGTTGTTGTTAATGCCGATGCGCTGAGAAAAGCGCTGATAGCCGAACCGGCTCTCGAGAACTTTCGTCGGAGTGATGGTCCATGTGTAGTTGACACCGGCCAGCTGGGCTCGCGTAGGCGCAACCGAGTTCCACATATTCGCGCTGGTGGCTAATGGTCCAACCGACTGTGGAACGCCCGGGGCGGGCGGTTGGCTTTGCAGGCTGTCGCCGAAGAGATACTTCACCGAAATGCGGTGATTTTGATTGAAGACGTAGTCAAACTTGACGTGAAAATTATTCAAGTCAAGCGAATTGTTGGCGGCGATGTTGACCGGCGCTCCGGGGCTGGGAGCGAGCGGCATGAATGAAAGTAGATTCGTGCCAATGGTGCTTGGGGTGCCGTCGTCAGCGGTGCCGACGACTTGGTCTGGTCCGGCTCCGGGAGTGCCATCGTTGATGCACGTCGCGGGATTGGGATCGCCGACGGTGTTCGGATTGATTCCAGTCTTTATGCAACCCAAGGCATCGTTGATCTCCGCCTGCGCCGGCAAGTTTACCGTCGCGGGAAATTGGTCTTTCAGGTGGAAGCCCTGGTAGGACATGTAGACGAAAGCTTTATCTTTCTTGATGGGAAACCCCGCCGAACCGCCAAATTGGTTAAGTCGAAACGGCGTCACCGAACTGGCAAACCAATTCCGCGCATCGAAGGCGTCAGTGTGGCGGTCCCAAAATAGATTGCCGTGGAGTTGGTTAGTTCCGCTTTTCAATCCGATGTTGATGACGGAGCCGCCTTTGACTCCGAATTCCACGCCGGGATTGGATTGCACATTGAATTCGGAAATTCCGTCCAACGGGATGAGGGCCGCGGCCGTGCCCGAGATGGCAGCTTGTCCAAGGGATGATTCTCCATAGTAGCGATCGTTGTTCGGAATGCCGTCTACTGCGAAATTGTTGGAGGTGGCGCGCTGGCCGTTGATGTTGAGGCTCTGAAAGCCGCCGCCGGGACTGCGCTGCACGCCGGGGACGCCGTCGAGAAGATTGTTGAAGTCCCCCCCGTTATTGGGAAGATCCTGCACTTCACGTTGGACGAAGAGAGTGCTGAGGCGGTCTTCGGTGGATTCGACGAGGGGAGCGACAGCCTGCACTTCGACGGTTTCCATCTTCGATCCAACTTGCAGGGAGAAATTTGCCTGGGTCGTGATGGCGATATCGACGCTGGCTTGGCGCTGCATCGTTTTGAATCCGGCCGCTTCGACCGACAAACGATACTGACCTGGATTTAGATCGACGATGCGAAAAAATCCGGCGTCGTTGGTGGTGGCGGACTGCTTTTCTCCGGTCGCGGTATTCTCCGCGCGCACGCTAGCTCCGGCGACAGCGGCATTGCTGGCATCAGTGACCGTGCCAGAAATGTCGCCGGTAATTTTCTGGGCGAAAAGAGAAGTGGTGACGATGAAGCCAGTTAGAAGCAGAACAGAGAAACCACGCAGAAGACGATCGCACGCCATCTTGTTCCCCTCCATGCTCTTTGTGAGCACGCCGCTGTCAAACGGTTAGCCGAGATGGTCGACGCGAACTATGCTTTTAGTCAAGATAATTGTGACAAAAAATGTGTTGACTGATGGTCATCTCCAGACAAAACAAAGACACACTCGGGTGTCACAAACGTAGCGACAATACTGAAGATTCCACCAAGAACAGGTGTGAGGAAAATTCCTCGATGTGTAGAGGCCGATGCTATCTGCTTTATGATTTTGAACGAACGAATTTGCAAATAGCTGTCGGCCTGAGAGCCAGTTCTGTGAGCTTGCAAAGCATCAGTTGGCCAGTGCAATAATTCCCCACGGCCCGTCGCCGACTTTCACCTTTTTGGTGACGCTCCGACTGCCTAGGTCGACCACAGAAACATCATTGGATGGGCCGTTTGCACTGAAAAGCGTTTTGGCGTCGGGCGAGAGCGCGATACCCCATGGGCGTTCGCCAATTTCAAAGGACGCGGTCACTTTGTTCGTCGCGGTGTCGATGACGAAAAGCTTGTGTCCCCGGCCGGTGCTAACGTAGAGCGTGGCGCCGCCCGGCGAAAGGAGCACCGACATGGGTTTGATCACGCCGCGCTCGCCCAGCGAAATAGTTTGGATGGTTTCGTGCTTGGCGGCATCGACGACGGTGACGGCTGCGTCATTTTCCGCGCTCACGTAGGCGCGGGAGTTGTCGGGCATGAATGCAACCGAGCGCGGGCGGCGTCCGACTTTGAAGGTCTTGATCAGAGTGGCCGACGCAACATCGATGGCTGAGATGGTTCCCGTGTTTTCCGACGTTACGTACACGAACCTGCCGTTGGGGCTGAGCTTGACGCCTTCGGGTTCTTCGCCCACGGAAATGGATTTGGTGACCTTACTGGTGGCGACATCGACGAAGCTGGCTTTGGCGTCGTCTTCGTTGGACACAATGATGGTCCGTCCATCGGGCGTGAGGTCGAAGTTTTCCGGATCGGAACCACACTGGATGATGCGAACGAGCTTGTTCTGCTGGACGTCAAAGACGCCGATGCCGTCGGCACTCTTGTCAGGAGGAGGAAGTTTGCTTTCGTCGACGCCCGGTCCGGCTAGCGGCGAACCACTTAGTGCGATATAGAGAAAGCGGTGATCGGGGCTAGCATGGATTCCACGGGGCCGCTTACCCAATGGCACAGTGGAAACGGCCTGGTACGTGGAGGCGTCGACCTCGGTGAGATCTCCTGATCGTTCGTTGGTCACGTACAGCTTGAGATGAGACGAGTGCCCGGCTTGAGAAGGACTAGGAGTGGAGGAAAGACCGATGAAGAGGCAGATTGCCAGCCAGTAAAGTCTTGTAGTGAACATAGGCTATTTGAACATATTTCCAGATCGCATTCCCATTGGGATCTCAATGGAACGCCCCGGGAAAGCAGGGAGTCTGACAGGTTGTATTTACTGCGGATTGCCAATTTTGGTTCGCATCCTTTAAGGTTAGCGACTAATCTAACTGTCAAAATTTAACGGTGAGGATACCCATGCGCGTTCGTGCCAGCAGGATCGTATCTGCGGTTGTGTTCTCTCTTCTCTCATTGGTGTACCTGCAAGCGGCGGATAAGCCGTTTCATGACGCACCCGCTTCGGCAAAAGCCCAGAAAAATCCATTTGAAGGTCAGCAGGCCGCGGCAGACGCGGGCAAGCAGCTCTATGCCCGGAACTGCCTGGCTTGTCACGGAAAGACACTGCAAGGCACAGGCAACGTGCCCTCTCTGGTAGATGGCGCGTTGAAAGGGGTGACGCCGGGAGAGGTGTTCTGGTTCGTTACCAAAGGAGACAAGGACAACGGGATGCCTTCCTGGGCGTTTCTGCCGGAAGACAAGCGATGGCAGATTGTGACGTACGTGGAGGAGATGGCGTCGGGTAAGGCGGCCGCAGCCGGTCCAACATCAGCTCCGACGCCGGAGGTGAGCGGTGTGAAGGTGAAGAGTGCGCCGCCCACGCCGCCTTTTACAGATTTCCGCTACGAGAAGCCGGGAACCACGCGCAAGATTACGGCGAAAGATCTTCCGAAACCGTATGCGACCGATTCGGCTGAGAATGGAGCGGAGTTGGTGGCGCGTCCGGAGAACGCGTGGCCGGTGGCGCCTGCGGGATTCAAGGTGGAACTGTTTGCTTCAGGACTGGATAATCCGCGGTGGATGCGCACGGCTCCGAACGGCGATATTTTTTTGGCGGAAATGCAGCCGGGACGAATTCGCATTTTCCGGGGCATGACCGCGGATGGCAAACCGGAGCAAACCGCAATTTTTGCGGAAGGGCTGAAGCACCCATATGGCATTGCGTTCTATCCACCGGGGCCAGATCCGCAGTGGATTTATATCGGTGACGAAAACGAACTGCTTCGCTTTCCGTATCACAATGGCGATTTGAAGGTGAGT
>Ga0207665_10002086_pt1 | contig 13498 bp, 8 predicted proteins | sample LARL112metaG_FD_184351 | JGI IMG/M metagenome (GOLD analysis project Ga0207665, IMG submission 184351) | Corn, switchgrass and miscanthus rhizosphere microbial communities from Kellogg Biological Station, Michigan, USA - LAR L11-2 metaG... | ecosystem: Host-associated > Plants > Roots >...
CTTCATCGCAGCGACGTAAGCCTTGTCCTTCGTGTTTGCGAACTTCGGAATCGCGATCGCGGCAAGAATACCGATGATGACGACCACGATCAGAAGCTCGATTAGGGTAAAGCCCTTTTTATTCGACACGCTATCTCTCCTGCAGCGGTTGGATTACGGTAGGCCATAACATGGCCATTTCATAACAATAGACGTTTAAGGGTTTACCCCGGTAAGGTCCGTAGCGGAACTCGGTTAAGGGCCTCTACGTGGTCTTCAGGTGAGAAATTCGGGTTCCCCAGTCGCGATTTGCCATCAGGACCGCACAACGCAAAGCGACCTCCTCGGCTCGGGATTGCGACGCCGCGCCAGATACCTACGCTACTCCTAGCTCTCACCGCGTTAACCGTAAGTGGGTAGTACCACTCACACCACGGCACCTCCCAACTATTCCAAACCCGCGGCCAACGCCGCCCGATTTGCGCGGACCAGTGTCGTCAGCAATTGCCGCGCACTGTCATCCGAGAAAACACGCGGCGGATGAATCGGACGACCGGGCCCGCCGGTGGGGCCGTAACGGTTGGTCAGATACTCGCGCGCGCTTGACATGATGTAAGTAGCGGCGTCGTCGGGGATGTCGTCCGGATCATCGCGACCGATGAGCACGTACCTCAGATTCTTCGTCGGTCCAACTGTCTGCAGCATCTTGCGAAGCTTGTCCTCGAACCGGCTATCGATACCCACATAGTAGAGCGGACCGCGGCGCAGCGCGGCGGCAATTTCCTCCGTTGCATCCGCGCGCAAAGTCACGACAATGCAAGGCTTGTTGAGTTTCTTGCCGAGCGCTCCAACCTCGGCGGCGTGAAAGACGGTGGTGACGAGGACATCAGCTCGCTGCACCGACTCTGCGCGTTTCATCTCAGCGAGCTCCGTGCTTTGAGCCTCGTATCCATAGTCTGCCGCGAGCTCTGAACACAGCATATGGAGCTGGTCGAGATTGCACTCGACGCATGCCGCGCGCACTCGGCGCGTTCTGAGAATGCGCTCGAGGTAATCGGACACCTCTCGCGGCGCGATGCCGCGCGTGCGCGCCTGCACCAGCATCGTGACGATCCATGCGCCGAGGTCGGGCAGTTTTCCATCGCCCGCCGGGTGAGGAGGAGTGATGTAAGCCCCCGATCGCGGTCGGAGCTCCAGGAACCCTTCGTCGGACAGCATCCGCAGTGCTGCGAGGACGACGCGCTCGTTGACGTGGAAGCCGGCGGCGAGGCTGCGCGCGCTGGGCAACCGGTCGCCGCCTGACAGCCGCCCAACGTGTAAGCCGCCTACGATCTGCGCGCGAAGTGCGTCAGCGACGGCGGCTCGACCGATTCCGCTTTTGTTGCGGGACGGTTTCCTGCGCACGGCTCACCTCCAAGACCGTAGTTCAGCTCCCAAAAATATACAGTACGCAATCGCACCAAGGCCATCTGCTGTATGCTTTCTACAGCAGTTGGCCTGCCTTATGCGCCACGCTTGGCAGCAGCAAAGCACCAAAGACGATGATGGCGATAGCCGCAAAGGAGCGAATCAATATGCGTACGCCAGACATGCTGTGTCTGATAGCGGCAGGCTTTGCCGCGATCGCCTGCGGAACGCAAGCAAACGCGGGTCGCTTTGCATCGTTCTCGGAAAAATCCAGTGCACCCGCACCAGCCGCTGATGTTGCACTTCCGGCAATGGCGGCGCGTGGCGCCGAGTGGTTGCCGCCGGGTGCGGCCGATGGCGACTGGCAGATGCCGTCGCGCGATTATGCCGGAACGCGGTACTCACCGCTCACCGAGATCACGACTGCGAATGCAGCCCAGCTGCAGCTGGCCTGGACCTTCGATGACGGCGAATCACACTACGGTCACGAAATGACCCCGCTCGTCGCCGGCAACACGATGTACATCGTCTCGCCATTTCCCGATCGGGCGTTCGCGATCGATCTCACCAAGCCCGGTGGTGTGCTCAAGTGGAAGTATGAGCCCAACCCCGCACCGATCGCGATCGGCAAGGCGTGTTGCGACGCGGTGAATCGAGGCGCGGCAATCTACGAAGGGAAACTCATTTACAACCTGCTCGACGACCACACCGTCGCGGTAGATGCCAACACCGGCAAGGAGCTTTGGCGAACGAAGCTCGCCAATGTGGAAGACGGCACTACGATGACCATGGCGCCGCTGGTCGCCGACGGAAAAGTGTTCGTCGGCAATTCCGGCGGCGAGATGGGCGTCGCTGGTTGGCTGGCAGCGCTCGACGTGAACACCGGCAAGGAATTGTGGCGCGCCTACAGTGTCGGGCCTGACAGCATGGTGCGCATCGGTGCCGACTTCAAGCCGTTCTACTCCTGGCTGCGCGGCAAGGACCTGGGTGCCACCACCTGGCCTGCCGGCGCGTGGAAGCACGGAGCCGGTGCGGTGTGGGGCTGGGTGACTTACGATCCCGAAACGCATCAGATCTATCACGGCACCAGCAACACCGGACCGTGGAACGCGGATCAGCGACCAGGATTGAATCTCTGGACCAGTGGAGTTTTCTCGCGCAACAGCAGCGACGGATTTGCGCGGTGGGCGTTCGTCTTCACGCCGCACAACGAATGGGATTACGACGGCGTCAACGAAAACATTCTCGTCGATCTGCCGATCAACGGTCAGACGCGCAAGGTGATGGTGCAGTTCAATCGCAACGGTTTCGCGTACACAATCGACAGAACGACTGGTGAAGTTCTCGTTGCCAAGCCGTTCGGCCACGAGAACTGGGCGTCCGGGATCGATCCGAAAACAGCGATGCCGATCGTTGTTCCGGAAAAGCACACCGTTCCACCGGGACGCTGGGTCCGCGACATCTGCCCTGCTGACATCGGCGTCAAAGATTTCGAGCCTGCTGCGTTCTCGCCGCGCACCGCGCTCTTCTACGTCCCGGTGCAGAACATCTGCATGGATTACAAAGGTCGTGAAGTCGGCTACATCGCGGGCACGCCGTACTGGGGGGCGCAGATGACGCGTCATGTCGGACCCGGCGGCAACTATGGCGAGCTCGCCGCCTTCGATGCGGCAACGGGAAGAAAGGCGTGGAGCATTCCCGAGCCGTTCCTCGTTTACAGCGGAGCACTGGTGACAGCCGGTGATGTCGTCTTCTATGGAACGGTGGACGGCTGGTTCCGCGCTGTCGATGCGCGCACTGGAAAAGTTCTGTGGTCGCGCAAGCTCGGCTCGGGCATCATCAGCGCACCGATGACGTACCGCGCGCCCGATGGCCATCAGTACGTCGCGGTAGCCGCCGGAGTTGGCGGCGGCGCGATGACGACAGCGAGCATGCCTGGATTCCCGTCGCGAGGCAGCACCTACTACGTCTTCTCTCTCTCGCAAAACATTCCGGCAGCGAGTCCCGCTCAGGCTGGCGGCGACTCCGGCTCGACACGCTCTCAAGGCGGAGCCCATCGATGACAGCGCACTCGACGCAATACCGCGCTAGCGTCGCCACCCTATGCGCACTGACGATCACGATGGTCGGCTGCCGCAGCGACACTCAGGATGTGCGGGGCGGCGCTCAGGGTGATCGCACGCTACCCCAACAAAGTGCAACGGTGCAGCTCAGCGATAGCACCGGTTTGCCGCCGGAAGGGAATCTCGCGCGCGTCGCCATTGGCGATCTCGCCGGCGCGGGCAACAACACCTTCGAAACGACGATCGCGAATCCATACGCCAACGACATGTCCGCGATCAAGGAAGGACATGAGCTGTTCGTCAACATGAATTGCGCTGGCTGTCACGGTTACGATCTCAAGGGCGGCATGGGGCCAAGCCTCGTCGATACTTACTGGAGATACGGTGGGTCGCCGGCGGACATCTACAAGTCGATTTTCGAAGGTCGGCCTCAGGGAATGCCGGCGTGGGGTCGATCGATTCCTTCGGTGGAGATCTGGAAAGTCGTCGCCTACATCCAGGCGAAGGGCGGGACGTTCTCGCCGGGGCTCGCCGATCGCGGGCGGCAAGGTGATCTCGCCGACGAAGACACGACGTCGGGGAGCACCTTGAAGGGCAGAAACAATGTGCACTGACGGCGGCGCGCGGCTCATCCGCGCTCGAGATGTTGCGCCGGCTCCCGCGCCGCTGCGTTCGCCGTCAGTGATTGTCTTCCTCGTCCTCGTCGCCGCCTGCAACGGAAGATCTTCCTACCTCGACGCAACCGGCGCAGCCGGACATCGCGAAGCGAATCTTGGAATCTGGCTGACGATCGTCGCCAGCGCGGTCGTGCTTTTCGTTTGCGTCGCGTTGCTGCTGGTGGTGTTCAGAAAACGCGATCAGACTAAACGAGACAGCTCAGTCGAGCGATATCAAATCGCATCCGGCCTTAACTGGATCTACATCGGCACCGGAACGACGATCGCGATTCTCGTCGCCGTCTTCATCGCCACGATGGTGACGCTGACCGCTGCCGCTCACCCGCCCAAGACGCCATCGCTCACCATGGATGTCACCGGACACCAATGGTGGTGGGAGATCACCTACAGCGACGCATCCAATCCCAACCTCGGCTTCACCACCGCCAACGAAGTGCATCTGCCGGTCGGCATTCCGGTGCGCGTGCGTCTGCACAGCGCCGACGTCATTCACAGCTTCTGGCTGCCGCAGATCGCCGGCAAGACCGACGTCATTCCCGGCCAGGTGAACGAGATGTGGGTCCAGGCCGACAAGCCCGGCACGTCGCGGGGAATGTGCGGCGAGTACTGTGGTCTCCAGCACGCCGAGATGGCGCTCACCGTGACGGCCGAATCTCCTTCGCAGTTCAACGCCTGGGCGCAGCAACGTCGCGCCGAAGCAACGCCGCCCGCCACTGCGGAAGCGCAGACAGGACAAACTGTGTTCCTTCGATCGTGCGGCGCCTGTCACGCCGTCGCTGGTACGCCGGCGCTCGGCCGTTACGCGCCGGAGCTCACGCACTTTGCGTCGCGACCGACCATCGGCGCCGGCGCGCTGGAAAACAATGCGGATAATCTCGCGCGCTGGATCCACAACGCGCCCGGAATAAAAGAAGGTGCGCGGATGCCCGCGATCCCACTCGACGCAGCTGAGACCCGCGCTGTCGTCGAGTACCTCCAGACCCTGCGCTGATATGGCGACTCTGGCTGAAGCTGCACCGGTACGCCAGCTCGAAGAAATCTGGGAAACCCCGGCCGGCTGGCGCGGCACCATATCGAGCGTCGATCACAAGACCATTGGCAAACGCTATCTCGTTACGTCGATCGCTTTTCTCGTCATCGGTGGAATCGAAGCGCTGCTGATGCGCAGTCAGCTCGCATTCAGCAGCCAGCACATCCTGTCCGCCGAGGCGTACAACGAATTGTTCAGTATGCACGGCGTGACGATGATTTTTCTTTACGCCGCGCCGGTGCTTTCCGGGTTCAGCAACTACCTGTGGCCGTTGATGCTGGGCGCGCGCGACATGGCGTACCCGCGGCTAAATGCGTTGTCGTATTGGACGTATCTGGTGTCGGGAATCTTCCTCTACACGAGCATGCCGTTTGGCGCGATGCCTAACGCAGGGTGGTTCGACTACGTCCCCTACGCATCTCGAGAGTTCAATCCCGGCATCAACATCGACTTTTACGCGCTGACGCTGATCCTCCTCGCGATATCGACGACGGTGGGCTCGATCAACTTCATCACCACGCTGTTCAAGACGCGCGCGCCGGGAATGTCGCTGAACCGGATGCCGATCATCGTCTGGGGAACGCTGACTGCCTCGATCGCCAATATTTTTGCGCTGCCTGCGCTGTCTGCAGCGGCCGCGATGCTCTATCTCGATCGTCGCATCGGTACGCATTTCTATGACCCGTCGGCGGGCGGCCATCCGCTGCTGTGGCAGCATCTATTCTGGATGTTCGGCCATCCGTGGGTCTATGTGATCGTCCTGCCGGCAATGGGCATCGTCTCCGATGCACTGCCGACGTTCTGCCGGCGACCGCTCGTCGGCTACACCTTCGTGGCAATGGCCACGGTGATGACGGCGATGCTTGGCTTCGGAGTGTGGCTGCATCACATGTTCGCAACAGGAATCGCGCCGCTTGCGCTCGCCTTCTTTGGTGGCGCCAGCATTTTTATTTCCATTCCCAGCGCTGTCGCCGTTTTTGCGTGGCTCGGCACACTGTGGGATGGGAAACCATGGTATCCCGCGCCGATGAAATTCATGGTCGGCTTCGTTGCGCTGTTCGTCATCGGCGGCGTGAGCGGCGTGATGACTGCTGCAGTTCCCCTCGATTGGCAACTGACCGATACGTACTTCGTAGTTGCGCATCTGCACTACGTGCTGGTCGGCATCAACGTCTTTCCGGTGATCGCCGGCGTGTACTACTGGTTCCCCAAGATCACCGGCCGGATGATGGACGAGCGGCTCGGCACGTGGAATTTCTGGGCGATGTTCATCGGCGCCAATCTTGTCTTCTTCCCGATGCACATCGTCGGCTTGCTGGGAATGCCGCGCCGGATTTACACCTATCCTGCCGGTTACGGCTGGGACATCTATAACCTGATCGAGACGATTGGCGCGTTCGTGTTTGCGATTGGCGTCGCGTTGTTTGCCGTCAACGTCTGGATTAGTCGCAAGCGTGGTGTCATCGCCGGCGCAAATCCGTGGGACGCCGGCACGCTGGAGTGGAGCACGCCGTCGCCGCCGCCGCCGTACAACTTCGCCGTGATTCCGACGGTGGCCAGTCGGCATCCACTGTGGGAAGACCGCCTGAACGAAGGCTCGGCGCGGTCATCGATCTGGAAAGGACCGGTGCTGGTAAATGGCCGCGAGACTTTCGCGACGACGCCGCTCGACGCCGAGCCGAGCGCGGTGCTACAGATGCCGCAAGACACCTGGCTGCCGCTTGGGCTCGCGATATCGATTGGTATCATCGGCTACGGATTGCTGTTCTCGTTGTTCTGGCTCGTCGGGATCGGCGCGATTGCAGCTGCGGCGTGCGCCATCGCGTGGCTTTGGCCGGCGCGGGTGGCGACTGAGCAACCTACCGTGGACACCGAGTTCGGCGTGCTGCCACTCGGCCAGGATTGGCGACACGACATCGGCTGGTGGGGAATGGCGTGCGTGGTTGCTACGGAAGCCGCGTTCTTTGCTTATCTGCTTTTCAGTTACTACTACCTCGGATCGCAATCGACGAATCCGTGGCCAGCCGAAGCGCCGCGCATCGCACTGCCGCTGGTCAACACCTTGATACTGATAGCGAGCAGTGTTGCCGTGATCCTGGCGACGCGTGAGATCCGCCGCGACAACGAGAAGTCACTGAGCCGGTGGCTCGGCGTCGCAGTCGTACTGGGCGTGATCTTCCTCGCACTGCAGGTTGTCGAGTACAGTCGCGAGAAATTCTCGATGACCCATGATGCGTACGGCTCGCTGTTCTACACCATCACCGGCTTCCACGGAGCGCACGTGATGGTCGGCTTGCTGATGCTGGTGGTGGTGCTGATTCGCTCGATGCGCGGTCACTTTTCGCGGGCGCGGCATGAAGCGATCACTAACGTCGCGCTTTACTGGCACTTCGTGGACCTGGTGTGGCTGGCGGTCTTCACGACGCTGTACCTCACGCCACACATGCAATGACGACGACCGAACATCCTGCTCCAGCACGCGGAGCCGTTGCGCTCGGTGGACTGTGGTTCGGCTTCCTCGCCGGCCCCGCCGCGTGGACGTTGCAGGAGCTGGTTGGCTCGGCGATCACCTCTCACGAATGCTTTCCGCGGATTTTCCCATTGGCCGCGCCACCAATGGAAGGGATGCGCGGACTGTTGTTCGGCGTAAGCCTGTTCGCGATCGTGCTATGCGTGGCCGGGACGGCAGTCGCGTGGCGCGACTGGACCCGCACCCGCGCCGAGCATCACGAGAGCACCGGAAAGGCGCGACAGCACGCGCATCCCGCAGCGCTCCTCGAGACGGGCGAAGGACGAACGCGGTTCATGGCGTTGTCGGGAGTGCTCGTCAGCGTGACGTTCCTGATCGTCGTCATCGCGAACAGCGCGTCGATCTTTTTAGTGAGGCCGTGTCCGGGACAGTGAGCGGTTTTTGTGGCAGTGTCTCCTAGAAGAAGATGAGGTTGAGAAGGAGCGCGATCGCGAGCACGATCACCGCGAGGACCGTCGGGCGCTCGTACCACACGACGTCGCCCTCGGACGGTTTCGGCGTCAGACTGTAGACGAGTCCGCGCAGCTCATCGTCGGGCCGCGGCCTGGTGAGAAGGCTCACTACTATAGTAATGACGAAGCAGGTTACCCACGCCGCGATCGCAGTCCAGAAAGTCTGGCCGAGCTCGCTGCGGTAGATGATGTGGGCGCCGAAGTATCCGCCCTTCACACCGGCTGTGGCGCCAGCGGCGAGCGAGATGCCGTGATGAATCGCAGCAGCGACAGTTCCCGCCAGCAGTCCAATGAATGCGGCGTGACCTGTCGTGCGCTTCCAGAACATCCCGAGCGCGAAGGTCGCGAACAGCGGCGCGTTGACGAACGCGAACACCAGCTGCAGCAGGTCGAGGATGTTGTTGAACGAGTTGGCGACATAGGCCGCGCCGATCGACAGCACGATGCCGAACACAGTCGCGACGCGTCCCATCCACAGGTAGTGCTGATCGCTCGCGCCCTTGCGGATGTGGCTCTGGTAGATGTCGTATGTCCACACGGTGTTGAACGCGGTGACGTTGCCCGCCATTCCCGACATGAACGACGCGAGCAGCGCGGTGAGACCGAGTCCGAGCATGCCCGATGGGAAGAAGTGCACGAGCATCATCGGCGTCGATAGGTCGTAGTCGAGCACGATGTGTCCGGCGCTATCCAGCAGGGCGGCGTTGGTTGCAGGATCGATCTTGGCGGGGACGATTCCCTGCCCGAGAGCGAGCATGCCTGGAAGGATCACGAGGAATGGAAACAGGACCTTTGGTATCGCAGCGATGAGCGGAGTGCGACGAGCCGCGGCCATATTCTCCGACGCCATCGCGCGCTGCACGACGAGGAAGTCGGTGCACCAATACCCGAAGGACAGCACGAAGCCGAGTCCCATCGCGAGGCCGAACCATTCGACGCCGATCGGATTCTGCGACGAGTCTCCCATATATCGCCAGGCATGGGTCAGCGCACCGGGCGCGAATCCCCTCGCGGCTGAGATTTGTTCGAGCTTGCTGGTGAGACCGCTCCATCCGCCCGTCGCACGCAATCCGAGAAATACGAGCGGTGCAAATCCAAACACGATCAGAAAGAACTGGAGGACTTCGTTGTAGATCGCGCTGGTGAGTCCGCCGAGGAAGATGTAGGCGAGCACGATCAGCGCGGCGACGATCATGCTGACGTCGAAGCTCCAGCCGAGGAGCAGGTTGAACAACTTGCCCATCGCGTACATCGAGATGCCGGACGACATGATTGTCATCACCGCGAACGTGATCGCGTTGAGACTGCGCGTCTTTTCGTCGAAGCGAAGCTTGAGATACTCGGGGACCGATCTCGCGCGCGAGCCGTAGTAGAACGGCATCATGAACAGTCCGACGAATACCATCGCCGGGATCGCGCCGATCCAGTAGAAGTGGCTGGTGGCGATGCCGTACTTCGCGCCCGACGCGCCCATCCCGATCACTTCCTGCGCGCCGAGGTTGGCGGAGATGAACGCGAGGCCGGCGACCCACGATGGGATCGACCGGCCTGACAGGAAGAAGTCGGTGCTGGTTTGAGTCGACCGCCGCAGTCTCCACCCGACGAGGAGGACGACCGTGAAATAGACCAGCATCAGCAGATAATCGATCGCCGTGAGATGAGTCATTTGCGTTTCAGTTCCTCGAACCAGTTATCCACGACAACGAGCTTGTCCGACCCGGAATGAGTGATTGGGCGGATCATCAGGAAGCGGCGATCGTCGGGCGACACTGCGTATTGGGGTTCGCCGGGTCCGGAGTTATCCAGCCAGAAAGACTCCGTCGGGAAAAGCGACGTCGAGCGGCCCACCGAGAAAGTCGGCTTCGTCGAGATCTCCGTTGCGGTGAAGTTTCCGAGACTGTCAACGAAGAACAATTCTCTGCCGTTGTGTGACCAGCGCGGCATCGCACCACCTTTTGTCGACACTACCCACTTTCCGGATTTAGTATCCGGAAACGGCGTCACATAGATCTGCGAAGGACCAGTCTCCGCCGACGTGTACGCCATCCAGCGGCCGTCGGGCGAAAGTTGTGGGGCGACTTCGTAAAACTTCGTTGCGACGAGCGGAACTGCAGTACTGTCGACGCCCGGTCGAAAACCGGCGACGTCGCTGGCGCCCGGGGTGTTGTAGTCCGTGAATAGCAGCAGCCACTTGCCATCGTGCGACCAGCTCGGCCCGAACAGATCAACACGATCGTGGAATTCCAGCTTCGCCTGGCCGGAGCCGTCCGCGGGTTTGGTCCACAGTTGTTGTGATCCGCCAGCATTCGACGCGAAAGTCACCGACCGACCGTCGGGTGTCCACGATGGATTGATGTTCGTCCTGCCGTCGACTGAAACCTTCGTGATCGGACCGTGATCCAGCTGCTTGACCCATACGTTGGTCGCACCTTCCGGATCCCGAATCGATAGAGCGACGCGTTTCCCATCGGGCGAGAGTGCAGGATCCTGAATGGGAGCGCGCCAATCAGGATCGACCTGCTGCGCCTTGCCATCGCGCGTCACCCAGACGAGCTCGCGATCGCTGCCGCCGGATGTCCCGTACACGAGAGTGCCGGTCTGCGAGATTGCGAGATCAGTCGACCCATACATACCGGTGCGCAGACCATCGACGAGCGCCACCGGCTCGCCGGTCACCTTCATCGAATTCTGATCGAATGGCACTGCCATCAGGGCATTTTTTGTCGTGACGTAAAGCAGGTGCCCGGACGCGGAATAGATCGCGCGCACCGCACCGTCGAACAAAATCCGGTGCTTTCCCGACGGAATCTCGGCGACAGCGATCGAAGTCAACGACCCGCGCTCGGTCGCCTTCCTGGCGTCGAATACGACGGTGCAGATGACACCTTTGCCGTTCGGCAGCACATCCGGCCAGGTGTGATCGACTTCACCGCTGGCAGTGTCGAGCGTCGTAAATCCCTGCGGCGCTGCTCCGGGTTTGGCTTCGATGCGCAGCAAGCCGCCGCCAAGTGCTCCAGTAATGCCGTCGAGATAAATGAAACCATCTCTGCCCCAGGAAGCACCGGCGATTCCAAACAGCGAGCTCGGAATGGTGATTGCCGGACCGCCACCGACCGGGGCGATCGTCACTCCTTTACGGTCGAGAACTCCTCCGACGTATTTCCCGTCTGGCGAAAAGAATGGCGTGACGGCGGTTTCCGTTCCCGACGCGGGAACGGCGTGCAGCTGGTTTCGCGCGCGTATCAAGAGCCGCTGCGCCGCACCGCCAACCCCGCCGACGTACGCGAGGTGCGATCCATCGGGGGAAATCGCCAGTCGATCGTTGTAGTCTCCCATCGCCGCCAGGCCTTCAGTCGAATCGAAGACCATCGTGTAGCGGACGACTTCACCGGTCGGAGCCGGTCGTCGCCACGCCCAGACCGCCAACGCCAGAAAAAGCAAAGCCAGCGCACCAGCGCCGTAGAACAAATTCCGATACCGCGCCGGCTCGCTCGGCGCGACAACTCTCGGCGACGTGTACGACGCGGCGAAGGACTGGTTGTTGATTGCTTCGGAGAATTCGTGCGCGGTGGCGAAGCGGTCGGCGGGAAGCTTCTCGAGTGCTTTGTTCACCGCGGCCGCGACGTGAGGCGGAACGCTGCGCCGCCGCGTGACGAGCGGGGGCGGTTCCTCCATCAGGACTCGAGCCACGATCTGCTGCACACTCGATCCGGAGAACGGCGGGTCACCAGACAGCATCTCGTATGTGACCGCGCCCAAGGCGTACACATCGCTCCGCGCAGTAATGATGCGCTCAGCGGACGCCTGCTCGGGACTCATGTAGGAGGGCGTGCCGACTGACAGACCACTCTGAGTAATGCGCGCGCCGCCGGCCTGGGTGAGAGCGAGCGCAATCCCGAAATCAGCGACGATCGCGCTGCCGTCGTGGAGAAGAATGTTGGCGGGCTTGATGTCGCGGTGAATGACGCCGTGTCGATGTGCGTAGTCCAGTGCACTGGCGACTTCGGATGCGATGCGCACCGCGTCGTTGATGGGAAGTTGTCCCTCTCTCTCTAATCGGTCGCGCAGGGATTCGCCGTCGACGAACGGCATCACGTAGTACGGTCTTCCGCGCAGCTCGCCCGCGTCGTCCCCAATCGTCCCCGAGTCGATCAATCCGAGGATGTGGGGATGCTGGAGATGCGCAGTGACCTTTATCTCGCCAAGAAATCTCTCGGTGCCGAGGATCGCGGCGAGCTCGGCGTGGAGGATCTTGATCGCAACCTTGCGATCATGCTTCCGGTCGTAGGCGAGATACACGGTAGCCATTCCGCCGCCGCCGAGCTCACTTTCGATCGTGTAGGCGGTGAAGCCGCGCTGAACGTGCTCGACGGGGTCAGCCATCCATCTCTCTTTAGATCGCGAGCCAAAAATATGGCTCAACGGCTGACGCCGCTATTTCAAAACCTTGGGCGTCGCCCCGATGGCGCTCGATACCTCGCTCACGGGCTCGATCACCGGCTCGCTGGTCTCCAGAAGAATCGTCTCGAGATCCAGATCGCGCAGGATTCGCTGCATCACATCGTCGCCGATCACACCCTTGTCGCGCAGGTCGAGCACCGCCTGCTGTTCGGCCTTGAGCATTGCGGATCGTACGCGGCGGTACTCGTCGCCGCGGCGCTCGTCGATCACCGCGGCCTCGTGCGACGGCGCGATTGTGAGATGCTGATGCGGTTGGTCTCCCGTATCAACGGGATGCGCCCCCTCATTCTGCTCCTTCGCCGCCCAGCGTCGCGCACGCTGACGATGGCGGGACGCCAGGTAACGCGCGACCTCCGGATACTTGCCGTCCCGAGTGAAGCCGTCGATTACTCTTAGCCCCGCTTCGGCGGCGGCGAGTCGGGCGTGGGCCTCTTCAGCGCCTTCGTTTTCGTCAACGCCCAGTAATCGACGCGCGAGCGGTGCCACCGTCGGCCCCTGGAATACGAGTGTGAAGAAGATCACACCGAAGGTGATGAAGATGATCTGTGCACGCGCGGGAAATGCGGCGCCGCTGGCTGTAGTGAGCGGAAGCGCCAGTGCCAGCACCAGTGAATCTGCGCCGCGCAATCCCGTCCATGAAACGAAGAAGACGGTGCGTAATGGCGGCAGCGGATCTGCGCCGAGTCCCGCCCACCGTCCGAGCGCGCGGAAGATGTAAGTGCTCGGAATCACCCAGAGAATTCTTACCAGCACCACGCATAGGCTCACCACCAACGCTTCGCTGATCAGCGTCGTCAGCGGTGAGCCAAGCGCGTTGGCGATCAGTTTGATCGGATGCTTCAGCGCCACCTCGACGTGCGACCGTGCCACCGAGTGAAGCCAGCCGAGCACACCCTCGT
>Ga0207665_10002087_pt1 | contig 13498 bp, 15 predicted proteins | sample LARL112metaG_FD_184351 | JGI IMG/M metagenome (GOLD analysis project Ga0207665, IMG submission 184351) | Corn, switchgrass and miscanthus rhizosphere microbial communities from Kellogg Biological Station, Michigan, USA - LAR L11-2 metaG... | ecosystem: Host-associated > Plants > Roots >...
CCCGTTCTTTGATCGCATTATAACCGTGCCCGCCGCGCCCGTCGCCTCTCAAAAATGACTGAAGGACGTTCGCTTGAACGCAAGCGCGCCGCCGTCGCCAGCCAGAAATCGTGTGCCCTCGCCGGCCCTGATCTCACCGATCTCGGTAACCGGAACCTTGGCCGCCTTTGCCGCCGCACGAAAGCCCTCGGCTTTAGCCTGCGAGACGGTACATACGATCTCATAGTCGTCGCCGCCCGTCAGAGCGGATTCGAGGGCCGCGGGATCGGCGGCGACCACGGCCTTGGCTGCATCCGAGAGAGGAATACGCGACATCTGAATTTCAGCTGCCACACCGGACGCGCGACAGAGTTTGGAAAAATCCCCGACCAGTCCATCGGAGACATCCATCGCCGCCGAAGCGTGCGTGCGCACGGCTTCTGCCAGCGCGTTGCGCGGCTGCGGCAACAGGTAACGTGAGGCGAGATGCTGGCGCTGCTGCTCGGTCAGTTTCCAGTCCTTGCCCTTACGCACCATCAGGCCGAGTGTCGCGTCACCGATCGTGCCACTCACGAACACGCGGTCACCGGCGCCTGCACCGGCACGGCGCACCATCGTTCCTTCCGGCACACTTCCGAACATCGCAATGGAGACCGTGATCGGTCCCGGCGTCCGGTCGGTGTCGCCGCCAAACAAAGGGCACGCGAACAGGACGGAGTCGCCGCGCAGGCCTTGCGCGAACCCTTCGAGCCAATCATCGCCAATGTCCTTGGGCAGCGCGAGCGTCAGAAGGAATCCGAGCGGCCGAGCACCTTTCGCCGCCAGATCCGACAAATTCACGCGCAAGGCCTTGCTGGCGACCGAACGCGCGGCGTCCTCGGGGAAAAAGTGCACACCTCCGACGATGGCATCGGTCTTCAGCACAAGATCGCAGCCCGGCGGCGGCTTAATGAAGGCGGCGTCATCCGACAGGCCAAGCGCGCCGGGATGGGCGGCGATGGGTTCGAAGAACCGCGCGATCAGGCGATCCTCGGCCGACCTATCGTCGTGCCCGGGCATCGTTTCACCCAGTGGCGCGGTCGAATTCGCCGGCGCGCAGACGGCGCGCGAGTTGGTCGAGCACGGCATTGACCATGCCGGTCTCGTCGCGGCCGACGAAAGCGGCCGCGACATCGGCGTATTCGGTGACGACCACGCGCGCAGGCACGTCGCTGCGATGGATCAGCTCATAGGCGCCCGCCCGCAGCGACGCCCGCAGCACTGTTTCGATGCGCTTCAAGGGCCAGCCCTTCGACAGCGCTTCGTCGATCAGGGGATCAAGCTCGCGTTGTTCACGGACCACGCCAGAAACGATGTCACGGAAGAAGGCCGCCTCAGCCGGCAGATACTGCGCGCCTTCGACCTCGCGGCCGATCCAGTGGCTTTCGAACTCGGCAAGGATTTCGTTGAGGCCGGTGCCGGCGAGATCCATCTGGTAGAGCGCCTGCACGGCGGCGAGCCGGGCCGCGCCGCGCTTGTTCGCCTTGCGGGCGTCCTTTTCATCGCGTGCAGCGGGGGCGCCCATCAGCGCCACACCAAAGTTTGCTTGAGCGCGACCATGGTCAGCGCGGCGCGTGCCGCGTGACCGCCCTTGTCTTCGCCTTCGACTTTCGCCCTCGCATGCGCCTGGGCTTCGTTCTCGACCGTGATGATGCCGTTGCCGACGGGAAGGCGCTCGCGCACCGACAGGTCCATCAAAGCGCGCGCTGACTCGTTCGCCACGATCTCGAAATGATGGGTTTCGCCGCGGATCACACAGCCGAGCGCGACCACGCCATCATAAGGGGCGCGCCGGCGCCGCGATGCATCCATCGCAATGCCGATGGCGGTCGGAATTTCCAGTGTGCCAGGCACGGTCACGCGGTCGTAGCGCGCCCCGGCCTTGTCGAGCACGCGCGTGGCGCCGTTCAGAAGCTCGTCGGAAATGCTGTCGTAAAAGCGCGACTCCACGATCAGCATATGCAGGCCGCCGTTCTTTTTCGTCCTGCTTGTCTTCTTGGCCATGCCCGAGTTCCCGTTTCACCGCGGTGGTAGCAAGCGGTCACGGCCCAAACAAGACACTACTTCAACTCCGCCAGCCGCGCGGCATAACGGGCCATCGTATCAACCTCGAGATTGAGATCGCTGCCCTTGTGCAGTTCGCCGAAAGTCGTCACGCGCAAGGTATGGGGAATGACCAGCACCGAGAATGTATCCCCTTCCACGGCATTGACCGTGAGCGAGACGCCGTCGAGCGCAACCGATCCCTTGGTGGCGATAAAGCGTGCCGCCTCGCGCGGCGCGCGCAGCACGAAGCGGGCCATTTCCGTCATGTCCTCGCGGCCCAGGACCGTGGCAATCCCGTCGACATGGCCGGCAACCAGGTGCCCGCCCAATTCGTCGCCGAATTTCAGCGCCCGCTCGAGATTGATTTTCGACCCCTGACGCCAGCGGCCTACCGTCGTGACACGCAGGGTCTCGGCCGCGGCATCGACCGCAAACCAAGTGCGGCCACCCTCCTCGCCGGTATCCACCACCGTCAGGCAGACGCCCGAACAGGCGATCGATGCGCCTTGATCGATGCCTGCGCGCGGGTAATCGCAGGCGATCGTGATGCGATGCAGGTTGTCGGCGCGCGGTTTGACCGAACGCACTTCGCCCAGGCTTGTAACGATACCGGTAAACATGATTCAGACGCGCACGAAGGTTTCGATCGTATCGACGTCGAGTTTCTCGCTTCCCAGTGAAGTCAGCCGTCCTGTGAGCGCAGTGAGGGGCATCCCTTCCAGCGGATCAATGCCGCCGGCGCCGACCGATTTGACGCCATGCAGCAGGACCGCCTCATCGACAAGATCGCTTTCCACGAAGCTTGCCGCAAGGATCGGGCCACCCTCCACCATCAGCCGCGTGATGCCCTGCTCGGCGAGAACCTTGAGAACCTGTTGCAGGTCGAGCCGGTCGCCGCTCTCGTCGACGCGAAAGACCTTGCAGCCCTTTTCCTGAAGGATCTCTTCGGCAATCTGTGACGGTTTGGGCGACGTAAACACCCAGGTCGGCGTCTCCCGCACGGTCGCAACGACCGATGTCGAGAGCGGCAGGATCAATTTTTCATCGATCACGACGCGAACCGGCGAATGCTCGAACAGACCCGGCAGGCGGCAGGTCAGCTGCGGATCGTCGGCCAGCACCGTGCCGATCCCGACCACGATGGCGTCGCTGCCAGCCCGCATCTGGAAGACGCGGTCGCGTGCGGTTTCGTTGGTGATCGGCACCGGCTTTCGGCCCGGCAAGCCCGCCTTGCCGTCAGCCGAAATCGCGAGCTTAACCATCACGTGCGGCCGCCCTTGCGTCATGCGCGTGATGTGCCCGGCGTGATCGCGCCGCGCCTGGTCCGCACAAAGCCCGACCTCGACGGCGATACCTTTCGCCCGCATGCGCTCGTGTCCCTGCCCGGACACCTCCGGATTCGGATCTTCCAGCGCCGAGACGACGCGGGTGATGCCCGAACGGATAATGGCGTCAGCGCAGGGCGGCGTCTTGCCGTGATGCGCGCAAGGCTCGAGGGTCACATATAAGGTTGCGCCTTGCGCCATCTTCTTCGCGCGCCGGAGCGCCTCGACCTCGGCATGAGGGCGGCCGCCTTCCTGCGTCCAGCCGCGGCCAACGAGAACGCCGTCTTTCACGATCACCGCGCCGACCGCCGGATTGGGCCAGGTGCGGCCGAGATTGCGGCGACCGAGCGCGAGCGCAAGGCGCATATAGCGCTCATCGGCAGAGCCGCCTTCCGGGCCGGGCGTTGTCTCCTCGCTCATTTGCGTGCGCTGGCCGCGGGCCGTCCGTCTTCATCGCCCGACAGCTCGTCGAGTGCCGCGCGGAAATCCTTGGCCTCGCGGAAATTGCGGTAGACGGAGGCAAATCGCACATAGGCGACGTCGTCGAGTTCGCGCAAATGCTCCATGACGATCTCGCCGATTGCTTCCGAGGAAATCTCGCTCTCGCCCTGGCTCTCCAGCTCGCGAACGATCTTCGAGACCATCTGCTCGATCCGTTCGGGCTCGACCGGTCGCTTGCGCAGCGCGATTTGCACCGAGCGCATCAGCTTGTCGCGATCGAACGGGACGCGCCGGCCGGCACGTTTGATGACGGTCAGTTCGCGCAGCTGCACGCGCTCGAACGTCGTGAAACGGAAATTACAGGTCAGACAAACGCGACGGCGACGGATCACAGCCGAATCTTCAGTCGGCCGCGAGTCCTTCACCTGCGTATCGAGACTTCCGCAACTCGGGCAACGCATAACGCCCCCAATTCCTCTCAGTCCTGATAAATCGGAAATCGTGCAAGCAATGACTTGACCTTCTCGCGCACCGCGGCTTCGACCAGCGAATCCTCTTCGACGTTCTTTTGCGAAAGGACGTCGATCACCTCCACGACCATCTCGCCGACCTGGCGGAACTCGGCAATGCCGAAGCCGCGCGTCGTGCAGGCGGGCGTGCCGAGGCGAATGCCCGACGTGATCGTCGGCTTTGCCGGATCAAACGGAATGCCATTCTTGTTGCAGGTAATGTGCGCACGACCGAGCGCCAGTTCGGCCACCTTGCCGGTGACCTGTTTTGGCCGCAGATCGACCAGCATGAGATGGGTATCGGTCCCGCCGGAAACAATGTCGAGACCATGCGACTTCAATGTCTCCGCCAGCGCCTTGGCATTTTCGAGGACATTGCGTGCATAGGTCCGGAAGCTCGGCCTCAGTGCTTCGCCGAACGCGACGGCTTTCGCGGCGATCACATGCATCAGCGGCCCGCCCTGCATGCCGGGGAAAACGGCCGAGTTGAGCTTCTTTGCTATCTCTTCGTTGTCGGACAGGATCACGCCGCCGCGCGGCCCGCGCAGTGTCTTGTGCGTTGTCGTCGTCACGACATGCGCATGCGGGAATGGCGAAGGATGAACGCCGGCTGCAACGAGTCCGGCAAAATGCGCCATGTCCACCATCAGCATCGCGCCGACACGATCGCAGATTTCGCGGAAGGCGCGGAAATCGATGATGCGCGGATAGGCCGAGCCGCCGGCGATGATCAGTTTCGGCTTGTGCTGATCGGCGAGCTTTGCCACTTCGTCCATGTCGATGCGATGATCGTCGCGTCGCACGCCGTAAGGCACGGGCTTAAACCATTTGCCCGACATATTGACCGGCGATCCATGCGTGAGATGGCCGCCCGCGGCCAGATTGAGTCCCATGAAAGTGTCGCCCGGCTGCAGCAGGGCAAAAAACACTTCCGCGTTTGCCGAAGCACCCGAGTGCGGCTGCACGTTGGCAAACTTGCAACCGAACAATTTCGTCACGCGCTCGATCGCAACGCGCTCGACGATATCGACATACTGGCATCCACCGTAATAGCGTTTGCCGGGAAGCCCCTCGGCATATTTGTTAGTAAGGACGGATCCCTGCGCCTCCAGCACCGCGCGCGAGACGATATTCTCCGACGCGATCAGTTCAATCTCATCGCGCTGGCGGCCGAGCTCGAGCTTGATGGCGTTGTCGATTTCGGGGTCCAGATCGCGCAATGCGGCCGAAAAGAGGGTCTCAACTTCGCTTGCACGCTTCTGATTTGACGTCGCCGACATTCACATCTCCTCGCGCCGCGAGCGATCGGCGCCGATCGGTGGCCAGGCGCGAGACCCCGAAACAAGCAAGCCGGTTTTCGGGAAAAGATCAGGCGCCCGGATAGAGTCCGGGATTGGCCCGGCAATAGCATATTGACCGGGACCCGCCAAGCATTGGGCTGTGGAGTGTTCCGGGGCGCAATATCTAGGGGCCGCAGCGCGCCGCTCCCGGCAAAAGAAAACCCCGGCCAGGACGGCCGGGGCAAGTCAGTCCACCCGCAGTGGGGTTAGAGCCGATACAGAATCTGGTCGGTCCAGAAACGCTCGAGCCGATGCAACGACTTGTTGAGCGTCGAGAATTCTTCGGCGTTGATCCCGCCGACCTGCTCAACAGTGCGCACGTGCTTCTGGTAGAGACCCTCGATAATGTCGCGCACCTCGCGGCCCTTCTCGGTCAGCTTGATGCGAACCGAACGGCGGTCAACGCGCGAGCGTTGATGATCGAGGAACGCCATTTCGACGAGCTTCTTGAGGTTGTAGGAAACGTTCGAGCCGAGATAGTAGCCGCGCGTGCGCAGCTCACCGGCCGTCAGTTCCTTGTCCCCAATGTTGTAGAGCAGCAGAGCCTGCACCGAATTGATGTCGGAGCGACCACGCCGATCGAACTCATCCTTGATTACGTCGAGCAGCCGGCGATGCAGCCGTTCGACCAACGTCAGGGCCTCAAGATATTGAGGCCGAATGTGATCGAGCTGCGCCTCGCGTGCGGCGGGCTCGACCGTCTTCGCGACGGCTTTCATGTTCAACGCCCCTTGCGTTTTATAACTCTGTCCCCGGTTGCAAGGCCCTGTTTTCCCCGCTCCGGATATGTCGCACCTTAGAAGGGGCAATCTAAAATCGGCTTAAATAACACCATAAAGATTAGGTTTATTTGAAAAGGTGAACGGTCTGTTGATCGTAGAATTTTACGTGAGCGCGCAAGGCTTCGTTCACTCTATAGATCCGCATCAACCGCGGATGAAGCGAATGATGCCGGAAAAATCGCGCGACGCCTCCCCGCTTGCCACATATTGGGAATAGATGCGGGCTGCGTCAGCGCCGAGTTCTGTCTTGGTTCCCGAAGTCTTTGCGGCGTCCTGCGACAGTTTCAAATCCTTAAGCATCATCGCAGCGGTAAATCCCGCCTGGTAGTCGCGATTTGCAGGTGACGTCGGGACCGGTCCAGGCACCGGACAATATGTCGTCATCGACCAGCACTGGCCCGACGACTTCGACGAGATGTCGAACAGCTTCTGGTGATCGAGTCCCAGCTTCTCCGCAAGCACGAACGCTTCACTCACGGCAATCATCGACACGCCGAGGATCATGTTGTTGCAGATCTTCGCCGCCTGGCCGTTGCCGGCACCGCCCGCGTGCACAATCGTCTTGCCCATTTTTTGCAGGATCGTTTCCGCGCGTGTGAAAGCCTGTGCACTGCCACCCACCATGAACGTCAATGTGCCAGCCGTCGCCCCGCCGACGCCGCCCGAAACGGGCGCATCGAGCATCAGCAGACCCTTCTTCTCTGCGGCGGCGGCAACCGCTCGCGCCGTTTCGACGTCAATCGTCGAGCAGTCGATCAGCAAGGTGCCGGCGTTTGCATTGTCGATGATGCCGGAGGAACCGAGATAGACCTCGCGCACCTCCTTGCCCGATGGCAGCATCGTGATCACGACATCGGCGCGCGCCGCCGCGGTCTTCGCTGTTTCAACGCCTGCACCGCCGGACGCTTTCAATTTGTCCACGGCCGCTGAACTGACGTCGACACCTTCGACAGTGTGACCGGCCTTGAGCAGATTCTGCGCCATCGGCAGTCCCATATTGCCGAGGCCGATAAATCCGATGCGCGCCATGATGCCCTCCCCGATTTTATTGCGGGTGTTCCTGCGCCGACTTCAACGCCAGCCACAGGTAGACCACAAGCAAACTGCCTTCCAGGACGCCCGTCAGCCAACCGCCGCCGAACACCTGCGGAAAAAATATTTCCACCGCCAGCATGGACGCAACCGCCGTGAGCCAGATCACTGCGCCCCATGCTGCGGCGAGCCAAAGGCCAACGGCGGCCACGAGATCGATGACGGCAAAGAACACGGTCGCCGTCTGCCAGGCGATCGAACGCGTTTCGAACGGAACCACTTCTCCGAAGCCGATGCCGCACACCTGCGCCCAGTGATAGAGGCCCTTGATCATCGAGATCATCGCCATCGCACGCAGAAACAAGACAAGCCGTTGCGTCCAGCGGCCGACCGAACGTTCGCCCTCGTGCTCGCGAACCGGTTCGAGCGTCCGGAGATCTTCGGGCGCGGTGGGGCGATTCACGAGATCACCAGTTCGGCTGGACCAAGCGGCGCAAAATGGCGCTCGACCTCGCCCTCGCCGACATCAGGCAAGGTCGCGGGTCGCCAACGCGGCTTGTTGTCCTTGTCGACGATCACCGCCCGCACGCCCTCATAGAAATCATGTCCATGGATGACACGCGACACTATGCGGAATTCCATGCGCATGCACGTTTCGAAATCCCATGCCTTGCCGCGCCGCACCTGCGCCAGCGCCAGCTTGAGACTGAGCGGACATTTCGAGCGTATTACGGCAGCGGTTTTCCGCGCCCAGTCCGCATCGGCACTCACCGTCTCAGCTTCGCGGTCAAGGCCAGCGAGAATGTTTTCGACCATGTCTCCGGCGAACAACCGGTCGATCGCCGCCCGACGCGCCGCAATAGGCTGTTCCGTCGCGGGCTCGTTGAAAGCGGACAAGACCGCATCGACTGAGACAGTCCCGGCGAGGCCTTCGAGCAATTGAGGGAAGCGATCTGATGGTACGCGATGGGTGGCAATGCCACCCGCGACCCCATCACCGATGCCGAAGCGATCCCCTGTCAGGGCGCAGTAGGTGCCAAGCTCGCCAGGCATGCGCGGCAGAAACCACGTCGCGCCGACATCGGGAAAGAAACCAATGCCGACCTCAGGCATGGCGAAAGAGAACCGGTCTCCCGCGACACGATGCGAGCCGTGCACGGACACGCCGACGCCACCGCCCATCGCAATGCCATCGATCAATGCGATGTAGGGTTTGCGATAGCTCTTGATCGCCGCATTCAGAGGATATTCGTCGCGCCAGAATTGCAGCGCCTCGTCGTGGCGTCCCGCCTTGCCAAGATCATAGAGCGCCCGAATGTCGCCTCCGGCCGAAAAGGCCCGTCCCTCTGCTGCGGTAATCACCACCCGTGTCACCGCGGGATCGTCGGCCCAGCGCGCGAGCTGCGCGCGCAAGGCCAACACCATCGAATGCGTGACGGCGTTGAGCGCTTTCGGCCGATTGAGCGTGACGATCCCCGCCGCGCCACGTCGCTGGAACAGAATGTCGTCCTTGCTCAATTGAGCGCCCACAGATAGGCGACGACCGCAAGCAATCCCAGCGCGGTGCGCCCCCAATGCAGCCGTCCCCACTGAACGATGAGGCCGCGTGTCTGGTCGGTGGCCAGCTCGGGCGGCGTCGATTTGAGCACTCTGTTGGTGGGCATGATGATGAATATTGTATAGGGCCAGGGCGCGAGGATCAGCGCGGCACCGACCAGCCAGCGCCAATCATAAGTATAGAGAAAGGCGATGATCCCGAGCACCCCGGACACGATCGCGAGGCTCGCCTGCATGATCGCGCCGCGCTCATAGCTCGGCTTCCATTCAGTCAATAGCGCCCGGGTATCGAGCTTCAACCGCGCGGGTTGCTCGGCAACGCTGACATAGACCGCCCCGCCGGCAAAGATCGCGGCCGTCGCCAGAGCCAGTTCGCCGGTCCATAGCGCGGCGTTCATGCCCGACTACGCGTTTTCGGGCGACCAGACACCGGCCTTCTGCAAGCGCTCCATCGCCTGATCGGTGAATTCCGCGCGCGGGCCATCGCCGCCGATCACGAACATCAGGATCGATTCCGCATTCGGATCGCCTTTGGTGACGTTTTCGAAGCGGCGGATCATGCCGGGAGGAAACGACACGACATCGAGCGGCCCGAGATCCACGAACTCGACCTCACCTTTTTCATTTTCCCAGCTTGCGCGCCAGGTGCCAGTCATCGGAATGAATGTTTCATTGGTGTCGTGATTGTGCATCTCCGGACCGTGGCCGGGCTTGGCCTTGCAATAACCGAGGTTGAAGCCTTCGCTGATCTTGATCGCCGCGAGCTGCGCCGCGTGGTCACCCACTGGCGACGTCACCGCTCCGCCCGATCCTTTCGGTGGCTGAAAGCCGATCACGTTGAACAATGTGCGCTCGCATCCCGGCATCTTGCTGTCGGGCAGGCCGCCGTCAGAGCCCTTGAGGTCCTTGAAGCGGGCGATGCGCTTTTGCATGTCCTCGCGAGAGAAATAACGGCGTGGAAGTTGTTCCATGGTGTCCTCTCCCTTTAATTACCGAGCATAGCGCGGCTTATGATCATGCGCATGATCTCGTTGGTACCCTCGAGTATTTGATGCACGCGCACGTCGCGCAAGACGCGTTCGATCGGATGATCGCGCAGATAGCCATAGCCGCCATGCAACTGCAGGCAGCCATTGACCACCTCGAAACCCGTATCGGTAGCAAGGCGCTTGGCCTGGGCTGCAAGACGCGTCGCCGCAGGCTCGCCCTCCCCCACGGCTACCGCCGCGCGATGCAGCAGCAGCCGCGCGGCCTCGAGTTCCGTGGCGTAATCAGCGATACGAAATTGCAGCGCCTGGAAATCGGCGAGGCGCGAGCCGAACTGCTTGCGTTCCTTCATGTAGGCGATCGTGCGATCGAGGCAGAACTGCGCGCCGCCGATCGAGCAGGCGCCGATGTTCAGCCGGCCGCCGTCGAGACCCGCCATCGCGATCCTGAAGCCCTGCCCTTCGCTGCCGACCCGGTTCGCAACCGGGACGCGGCAATTCTCGAAGATGACCATTGCGGTGGGTTGTGTCTTCCAGCCGAGCTTCTTCTCCTGCGCGCCGAACGACAGACCTTTTGTGCCCTTCTCAACCGCTATGCAGGAAATACCGCGCGGACCGGGTTCTCCGGTGCGGACCATCACGACGTAGACATCGGAAGCGCCGGCACCTGAGATGAACGCCTTCGCACCGTCGAGCACATAGTGTTCGCCATCGCGCCGGGCGCGCGTGCTCAGACTTGCCGCATCGGATCCGGAGTCTGGCTCGGTCAGGCAATAACTTGCGAAATGCTCCATCGTGCAAAGCTTCGGAAGAAATTTCCTGCGCACCTCCGCGCTGCCGAAGGCATCGATCATCCACGACGCCATGTTGTGGATCGAAATATAAGCGGCGGTGGAGGTGCAACCTTGCGCGAGCTCCTCGAAGATCAGCGCGGCATCGAGACGGCTGAGCGCCGAGCCGCCGACATCTTCCTTGACGTAAATACCGCCAAAGCCGAGCGTCGCCGCCTTGCGCATGCTCTCGACCGGGAAGATCTCGTTTTCGTCCCAGTCGCGCGCATGCGGCATCATCTCCTCGCGCGCAAATGAACGGGCCGTGGCCTGAAACGCACGTTGTTCCTCGGACAGTTCGAAATCCATGAATGGCCCCGACTTGACCCAAGCGGCTTAGCAAGCAAGGCCGGATCGCGGCAACCGGGCGGCCCTTCGCGCATTTATGGCATATGCTGGAATTTTCCGGTGGCTCAAGCATCTAAAAGGACAAGATACAGCGTCCACGGAGGAAACCATGGCGACAGAAGAGAAGAAGCCCAGCGGGCCCGACCTCTCAGCCGGCATTCCGGCTGCCGACCTCGCTGAAGGAGCCATGCTGACAGGCCACATCGGTGACGACGAGGTCCTGCTCGTGCGTCAGGGCGGCAAGCTTTTCGCGCTTTCGGCCCACTGCACGCATTATCACGGCCCCCTCGCCGACGGGCTGCTCGCGGGCGAAACGATCCGCTGCCCATGGCACCACGCGCACTTTAACCTCCAGACGGGCGAAGCGATCGCCGCGCCGGCTTTGGCCCCGGTGACTTGCTGGTCTGTCGAAGAGCGCGGCGGCAAGATTTTCGTCAAGGACAAGAAGGCGCAATCTGCTCCCGGCAAAACCGGGGCAAACGAGCGCGTGGTGATTGTCGGCGGTGGTGCAGCCGGCTTCGCTGCCGCGGAGATGCTGCGACGGCGCGGTTTTGCCGGAAGCGTATCCATGCTCAGCAACGATGATGCGGCACCTGTCGACCGGCCCAATCTCTCGAAAGATTATCTTGCCGGCAGCGCGCCCGAAGACTGGGTGCCGTTGCGTGGTAACGACTGGTACGCAGAGAACAAAATCGACCTCAAACTGAACACGGAAGTTGCCGCACTCGATGTCAAAGGCAAGGAGCTGACGCTGGGCGATGGCAGCACGATCAAATTCGACAAACTGCTGCTGGCAACAGGCGCCGAACCGGTGAGGCTGCCGATTCTCGGCGCAGACCAACCGCATGTTCACACATTGCGCTCATTCGACGATTGCCGTGCCATTATCGCCGACGCCAAATCCGCCAAGAGCGCGATCGTCATCGGCGCCAGTTTCATCGGCCTCGAAGCGGCCGCCGCACTGCGCGCCCGCGAGATCGACGTTCATGTGGTCGCACCCGAAAAGCGCCCGCTCGAACGCGTGTTTGGGCCCCAGCTCGGCGATTTCATCCGTGCGTTGCACGAAGAACATGGCGTCAAATTCCACCTTGAGGATTCCGTCACCTCAATCGACGGGAAACGCGTCACGCTCAAGAGCGGCGGCACACTTGAGGGTGATCTGGTGGTGGTCGGCGTCGGCGTCCGTCCACGCCTCGCGCTCGCCGAAAAAGCGGGCCTCGCGATCGACAAGGGCGTGAGCGTGAATGAATTCATGGAAACGAGCGCGCCGGGTATCTACGCGGCTGGCGACATCGCACGTTGGCCCGACCCCATCTCGGGCGAGCGCATCCGCGTCGAACATTGGGTCGTCGCCGAACGGCAGGGCCAGGTCGCGGCCCTCAACATGATGGGGGTGAAAACGTCTTTCAGGTCGGCGCCGTTCTTCTGGAGCCAGCACTACGACGTACCGATCAACTATGTCGGACACGCCGAGAAATGGGATTCCATCGACATCGAGGGCGACGTGATGAAGCGCGATTGCGTCGTGCGTTACAAAATGGGTGGACGAACCCTGGCGGTCGCCTCAATCTACAGAGACAAAGAGAGCCTCGAAGCCGGGGTGGAGATGGAGCGACGAGCCGGTTAACTGCGCCAGCCGCTCCTTTGCGACACCGGGTAGCGGGACCCCATGAGACCCGCTAAAAGAGCGCCGGGAGTGTACCGATGGCCATAAAGTTCGGCCGACCGCTGGAGCGCAAAATCGGCTTCGTGCCTGTTGAACAGGAGGCACGCGAAGCCACGGATAGCGCTCCGCTCGACCTTGCGATCCGCATGCGACGCAACCGGCGCGCCGAATGGGCCCGCCGCATGGTTCGCGAGCACGTTCTGACGACAGACGACCTGATCTGGCCGCTGTTCGTCAACGACGGGAACAATACGCCAGTCCCGTCTATGCCGGGCGTGCAGCGCCTGTCGATCGACGGCGTTGTCCGCGAAGCTGAAAAAGCAGCCAAGCTGACGATCCCGTGCATCGCGCTGTTTCCTTACACGAACCCCGGCCTGCGCGACGATACCGGCAGCGAAGCGCTCAATCCCGACAATCTCGTCTGCCGCGCCATTCGCGCCATCAAGAAAGAAGTGCCGGAGGTCGGAATTCTGTGCGACGTCGCGCTCGATCCCTTCACCAGCCATGGCCACGATGGACTTCTGCGTGACGGCGTCATCCTCAATGACGAGACGGTCGCCGCGCTGGTGAAGGAGGAGCTCGTACAGGCGGAAGCCGGCTGCGACATCATCGCGCCAT
>Ga0207665_10002088_pt1 | contig 13497 bp, 13 predicted proteins | sample LARL112metaG_FD_184351 | JGI IMG/M metagenome (GOLD analysis project Ga0207665, IMG submission 184351) | Corn, switchgrass and miscanthus rhizosphere microbial communities from Kellogg Biological Station, Michigan, USA - LAR L11-2 metaG... | ecosystem: Host-associated > Plants > Roots >...
CCCGCACCTTGTCGCGGATATCGCCATCGCCCATTCGAGTGGCGGGCCGCACATGCAGCCGGTCGACGATGGTATCCACACCCGGTACACGCGCCGCGGCCTCTAACGCAAGCTTCTTACCGGCGATATGGTCGACCTCACCATCGTGAGTTCGCTCTCGGCGAAGGCGAGATGGATTGGCCCTTCCGTGGGACGGACACGCGGTTCGCTGTGCAGGGCCCTGCGCACCGCGTCGAGCACGGTCCTGTCGGTCATTGCATCGCCTCCTTTGGCCAAGCTGGTTCGGGCACCACCGGCGTGCTGCTTGTTTGCTGCGCTGTCCGGTAGTGGCGCACATAGTCCTGCGCGATGGCACGGATCGCGCGGCCGATGTCGTCGTATACATGGTCTTCCAGATTGGCGAACGACACCCGCACCGACCAGTCCCACGACGGGGACCACGGAGACGCCTCGTCCCGCTCGGCGCATGGCCATGACCTGGACTCCTTGGACGCCCTCTTCGCCGCAGAGGTTCCCGCGCACGCGGGTGGAGGACCGTTAGGCGCCCCCTTCACCAGCCGGGCCTGGATTGTTCCATTGCTTGCGGCACTCTTCTGTGGTGGTTGCGCCAGCGCTGGCATCAGGGACCGGCGCAGAGCGTGGCTCACCCGACAGCCGGTGCGGCTGTGACTCCTGGGACAGCGCCTGATCGGCCGTGTTTGTGGGTGCACACCGGCCGCGCGCGAAGGTGCGCATGTGTGCGAGCGGTGCGAGCCCGCGATTCGCGCGGGCGGGCGGATTCAGACCACTTGACGAGACGCAATCGGCCAAGCGCGCCTGGATTAATCAACGGCTGCCGGATGATGGCTTTGGGCCGTTTCGGTGGCTAGCCGATCGGCGAGGCCTGCGCAGGGCCGAACCAGCAGTACAGGGGGGGTCCGCTTCACGGCGGCCCTGTTGGCCGAGCCCGCCATTCTGTCCAGCCGGTTGCGGCTTAGTCGTGCTGGCAGGTGAAGACAACCGCGGCAACCGACATGTCGCGCTCGCGCGAGGGGTAGCCGAGAAGATCCTAGGGCTACCAGCCGGTGCCGCCGGCACAGCCAGAGACGACCTGGCACGCGCATTACCGCACCCGGCTCGGAAACGATGCGGCCTTCGACGACCGGATCTTCGACCCGGCCGGGCTGCGCCCGCCGATCTGGTTTCAGCAAGTGCCGGAAGACAAAGCGGGGAAGAACCGGCTCCATCTCGACCTCTACCCCACTGGCCGCGACAACGCGCTGCCGATGCAGCGGCGGATCGAGACCGTCGAGGCGAAAGCGGCCGAACTCATCCGGCTGGGAGCCACCGTGGAGCGCCGAACCCGGCACGACGATCCGGAGGACCCGATCTACGACGTGGTCATGTACGACCCGGAAGGCAACGAGTTCTGCATCAGCTGAGACTCTGGCGCACAGAGTTCATACGGCGGCGTTTAGCTGGATCACAAGAATTCCTCTGGTGAGGCCGATAGCTAGCGATCCCGCCACCCACGCGAGGGAACAGGCCGGGTGGTACACGGGCACGGTCAGCAAGCATGCGCCGGTGGCGGGGGTCCCAGATCCGCACCGTGCGATCCCTGCCGGCGCTGGCCAGCAGTTCGCGGCCGGCCACGATGACCGCGCACACGCCCCTGACTTCGCGCCGGTCGCCTTCCAAGGAGGCGCGCAGCTCGCCGGTGCCAGGTTCCCAGATCCGCACCATGCCGTCGCTACCGGCGCTGGCCAGCAGTTGGCGGCCGGCTACCGTGACCGCACACACGCCCTCGACCCAGTGTTTGTGGCCTTCCAGGACGGCGCGCTGCTCGCCGGCTTCGGGGTCCCAGATCCGCACCGTCCCGTCGACGTCGCCGCTGGCCAGCAGTTCACGCCCGGCCACCGCGGCCGCGGCCGGCGCGGTGTGGATCGGGCACCGCGCGTGGGCCGCGTTCGGGAGCAGCCACAGTACGCCGTCATGTTCCTGGTCCCTGCGGATACGCGGGAAGCCAACTCCAGCGCAGGCCGGGCTGGTCCGCTGCTATCTGCGGGCGCTCGCGCACCGCGACACCGCGGGGCTGCTAGCTGTCGCCCCGACCACCCCGCCTGTCCGCATCACCGGGGCCGACCTTGAGCATTCAGCCGACGTGCGCAGCGGGCGGCCGATGGTGACCTTCCTGGCCGCCCTGGTCGACACCGATTGGGTCCCGGTGATCATCACCTACGCCGATGGCGCCACGGAACGGCTGGGTGTCCAGAACATGATCGAGATGGGCGGGCCGTCCGTCTGGCGCATGAGCATCGGGACCGATGTCAACCCCAGCCAGGGTGGCCCGTCTCCAGCCGTGCCCGGCGTGAAGGTGCCGGGTGTTTTCGTGATGGTGGGCGGCCCGGCTCCCGGTGCCAGGTTTCCCTTGCCCGGGCGCATAGTTGCCACCAATACCGCAGGGCGGCGCTTTACCGGCACCGTCGGCAAGAGCGGCCGTTTCACGATGTGGCTGCCGCCGGGCACCTACCATCTGACCGGCCAGAGCCCCCGTATGCATGCCGGTCACCATGAGATGCGGTGTGCGGCGCCACACCCCGTCCGCGCGCGGGCCGGGGGCAGCCCCACACCACGCGTGGAGGTCATCTGTTCGGTCCCATAGGGAAGTGCTGCGCGCCGATGGGCCAGTGAACCTTCGCTGCCGCGCAGCGTGAGGACGCCTCTTCGCGTGCCCGATAGCGGACCCGTGGTGCTGGCACCGCAGTAAAGGGGACAGACTAGAAGCCATGACGGAGCAGAGTGGCAGCGAGCCGACCGACCGGAACGGAATGCCCGCGGGCAGGATGGTCATCGTGGGGCCGGACGGCATGGCCGTCAGCGCGGACAGCGACCAGGACCGGGAGCGGCCGCTCGCCGACATGGTCGAGCAGCCCGCCAAGGTCATGCGGATCGGCAGCATGATCCGGCAGCTTCTCGAGGAGGTCCGCGCTTCGCCGCTGGACGAGAAGAGCAGGGTACGGCTGCGCGAGATTCACGAACGGTCGGTGAAGGAACTGGAGTCGGGGCTGGCCCCCGAGCTTTCCGAGGAACTCGAACGGCTGTCGCTGCCGTTCACCGAGGACGAAGCGCCGAGCGAGGCGGAGCTCCGCGTCGCCCAGGCCCAGCTTGTCGGCTGGCTGGAAGGCCTCTTCCACGGCATCCAGACGACCCTGTTCGCCCAGCAGATGGCCGCGCGGGCGCAGCTTGAGCAAATGCGCCGGGCCCTGCCTCCGGGCACCATGATGCCCGGCCCCGGCGAGGAGGGCGGCCAGCCGCCCCGGGGATCGGGCCCCTACCTGTAACGGGCCGGCCCACGGGCCAGCGGGTTACACCCTGCCGTATCTGAGCCGCCCGAGCCAGGCCGCCGCCTGGGCGAACTCGGCGTCCGAGGTACCCGGGCGCACCTGTGCCGGGCCGCCGTCGTGGCGCGGGTAGCTGCCGAGGAACCTTACGTCGGCGCACACCCGGCGCAGGCCCATCAGCGCCTCGCCGACCCTGGCGTCGTCGAGGTGACCCTCGCAGTCGATGGAGAAGCAGTACTTGCCGAGCCCGTCGCCGGTGGGACGGGACTCGATGCGGGTCAGGTTGATGCCGCGCACCGCGAACTCGGTGAGCAGTTCCATCAGGGCGCCGGGGTGGTCCTCACGCAAGAACGCCACCAGCGAGGTCCGGTCGGCGCCGGTCGCCGCGGGCACCGGGCCCGGTCGGCCGACCACCACGAACCTGGTGACCGCGTCGGCCACGTCGCTGACCTCGCTGGCCAGCACGGCCAGGCCGTACCGGTCGGCGGCGAAGGCCCCGGCCAGCGCCGCGTCGATCAGCCCTTCGGCGGCCTGCCGGGCTGCCTCGGCGTTGGACGAGGCGGGCATCCACTCGGCGTCGGGCAGGTTCTCCGCCAGCCACCGGCGGCACTGCGCCTGCGCCTGCGGGTGCCCGCCGACGGTCTTGACGTCGCCGGTCGAGGTGCCCGGCCGGGCCAGCAGGGCGAAGGTCACCGGCAGCAGGAGTTCCGCACAGATGACGATGTCGGGGCCGGTGGCAAGTTCGTCGAGGGTGGCGTTGACCGCCCCCTCCACCGAGTTCTCGATCGGCACGATCGCACGGCCCACCTCTCCGCCGCGCACGGCGTCCAGCGTGGCCTGAATCGTGGCGCACGGCAGTGCGCCCGCGAGGGCGGCGGGGTCGAAGGCCGCGAGGGCCGCCTCGGTGAACGTGCCCTCCGGCCCCAGGTAGGCGTAACGGTCTGCCGTTTTCTGACCTTCCACGGTCCCCAACCGTAGCCGACTGACCAGCCCAGACGGGCCCCAAGCCGGCAGCGGGGCGGCCGGTGAAGGGGCGGGGGTCAGACGCACAGGCCGGCGTCACGGAGTACAGGCTTTTGCCAATGACAGGTCATTTAGCGTGCAATACGCTCCTGGCCCCAGACCGGAGCACCACGACGAGCAGCACGGCCGTGCCGAGCAGGAGCAGGGGGGTGACCCCGGAACGGACGACCGTGCGGGTCCAGTCGAGGCCGGGTGGCAGGGCGATTCCCCGGGCGGGCAGGTAGCCGAGCGCGAGAACGGTCGTGCGGGCCAGCACCAGCCAGTCCAGCGCGGCCCACGGCGCGGGCAGCCAGGGCAGCAGGGCGAGCAGCGCCCAGGCCAGGCCGTCATACCAGGGGAGCACGTAGGTCCAGGCCACCAGCCAGGCGAACACCACGGCGAACACGCTCGCGGCCACCAGCGTGAGTGCCTCTGTGCGGTCCTGGTGGCGCCGGGCCAGGGCGGTCAGGGGGCGGGCGAACAGCGCGAGGACCGCCGCAGCGAGGATCACCGCGCCGGCCCGGACCAGGTCGTTCGCGGTGGCTTCCGCCATCGCCAGGCGCAGCGCGGATCTGACCGGCCGCCAGGGTGAGCCGATCGAGACGTAGCTTCCGGCGCGCAGCGCCGGCCCGAGCACCCCGAACCCCCAAGGGATGAGGGATCCGGCGGCTGTCACGGCAAAACCAGTCAGCAGCCCGGTGGTTACCACGGCGAAGGATTGCCGGCGGGACCGGTCGGGTGGGAACGCGGCCAGGGCGGCGGCGATGACCAGGCCGACGGGTACCAGCACTAGGGAGATCTTGACCCCGAAGGCGAGTCCGGCGAGGACGCCGGCGCCGGCGGCGATCAGGAAGGAACGCGGTAGCCGACCGGATGTGGGTGCAGAGGGCGGGACGGGTTCCGGGGTGACCGGGGCCAGAGTTTCGGCGGGGGTCAGGGTGGCACGGCCGGCGTAGCGCAACGAAAGAGAGAACAGCCCCAGAGCGGGTACGGCGCAGCACACCGCCAGGCCGTCGACGTGCGCGCCCGCGACGAGCACCTGCAACAGCAGTGGGTTGGCGGTCCACAGCAGCGCCGCCCGCAGCTGCCGGTCCCGGCGGCCGCGGGCGAGCCGGTGGGCGAGCAGGCCGGTGCCGGCGAACGCGGCCAGGTTGAGCAGGGACAGCACGAACACGATGCCGCGCGCGGACCGGCCGCCGACCGCCGCGGCTACCGCCTGCAGGCCGGTCGCCGCGCTGCCGTACACCGATGGGGAGTGCCGCCAGTCCTGCACCGCACGGGCGACCGGGTCGCCGAGCCCGGCCAGCATCGCGGGCGTGGTCGTGTAGGGGTCGTGGCCGGTCACGGCCATCCGGCCGTACGCGGCGTAGCTCAGGTGGTCGGCCGAGCCGAACGGCGGAACCAGGGTGAGCGCCGCCGCCGCGACCAGGCCGGCGCCGAGCAGCAGGCGCGGGGAGACCGCCCAGCCGTGCCGGGCGGCGTACAGGCACAGGCCCACCCCCATGGCCCCCAGCGCGAGGGCCGCGGCGGCCAGCCCCATCGCCAGGCCGGCGGGCAGGTGCAGGGCAGCCGACCACGGCGGCTGGCCCGCGGCGCCGGGCAGCGCCGGTTCCATCACCGAAGGACCGGCGACCGCGACGCCGAACGTGAGCACGAGGCTGGCCAGGCTCGCGGCCAGGCCTGCCCCGCCCGCGAGTCCGGCACGCCGGCGGGCCACCGGCGGCACGGGCCGGGCCACCGGCGGCGTGGCCCGGGCGGCCGGCGGCCCGGATGTCACGAACGCCCTGGACGGAGCCTGCCCGGGCCGCGCCCGCCCCGGCCGGCCACGAGGCCCCGGGTCGCCGGTTCCCTGACCGCGAGCGCGCGGGCCACGTCGGCGAACTGGCGGGCCCGGTGCCGCTGGGACGCCCAGTCGTTCCCGGTTGCCCGGTGCGCGAGCGGCACCTCGACCTCGGTCACCCGCATCCCCGCCCGCAGCAGGTCGATGGTGAGCGCGGTTTCCACCCCGAACCCGGCCGCGAGCGGGCGGCCGGCCTCGAACGCGGCCCTGGTCAGGCAGCGTTGCCCGTTCAGCGGCTGGGCGGGCCGCCAGCCGGTGGCCCGCTCGATGCCCGCGCCGGACAGCCCGACCACCAGCCCGTGCCCGCCCTGGCGGACCCTTTCGGTGAACACCGCGATCGTCATGTCGGCGTCGCCCGCGCGCACCGGTTCGGTCAGCGGGCCGGCCGCGCTCGCGGTTTCGCCCAGGTCCGCGTCCAGGAACAGCAGGTGCCGGGCGCGGTGTGCGCCGGGCGGCGCGTCGGTGGCCTCCAGCAGCCGGACGGCCTCGGCGCCGGTCTCCATCGCCGCCGCCTTGCCCCGGTTGCGGCTGTGCCGCAGCACCGTGGCCCCCGCCTGGCTGGCCCGTGCGGCGGTGTCGTCGGCGGAGCCGTCGTCGACCACGATGACCAGGTCGACCCCGGGCAGCCCAGCGGCGCCGGCCACCGTGGCCTCGATGCGGTCGGACTCGTTCCTGGCCGGAATGACGACGGCGACGTCCCCGCCCGCCTCGCCATCCCCCTTCACTGGCATGCGCAGATACTAGAGCGCCGGGCGCGCGTGCGCCCGGCGCCGGTGAAGATCGGCCGCTACTGGCCGGTGACCGCGGGGACGTCGTCGTGGATGGTGAACACCGACTCCAGGCCGGTCACCTCCAGGATCTTGCGCACGGACGCGCGCGGCGCGGCGAGGGTGAGGTCCCCGCCCCGCTCGTTGGCCAGCCGGTGCCCGGCCAGCAGCACGTTCATGCCGGTGGAGTCGCAGAACTCGACCGCGGACATGTCCACCACGATATGCGCTGTCTTGCCCGCTGCCAGGGCGGACATGAGTTCACTCTGCAGCTTCGGCGCCGTGTACAGGTCGATCTCGCCAGCGAGGGCGAGGACAACGTGATCCCCCTGGGAACGGCTCGACACTCTCAACTCCACGTGCCGCACCTTACCGGTCCCAGCATCCGGCGACCATAGCCTCCGCTCAGGAGTGGCTTAAGACACGCTGTGAGCGGGCCGGCTTGTCACAGATCATCCGGCTGTGTACCCCGGGCGAGGTCCGCGCCCGCGGTCAGCGCGCCCGGGCGCCGGCCCTCGACAGCTCGGCCAGGCGGGCGGTCTCGGCATCGGCCGGTGCCGGCGGCAGGATGTCCGGCACCGCGGCGGTCTCCTCCGCCGCGGTCCCGCCTTCCGCCGTGACGAGGGTCAGGGCCGACGTGCCAGCCGCCGGTACCGCCGCCAGACTGTCCCGGCTGACCGGGCAGGACAGCGCGCGCGGCCCGCCCCGGGCGCCGAGTTCGCTGCCCGGGATCCTGATCACCTCGACACCGGCAGCCTCCAGCCTGGTGTTGGTCTCCACGTTGCGCTCATAGCTGAGCATCACCCGCCGGTCCACGGCCAGTGCGTTGCCGCCGTCGTCCCACTGGCGCTGCGACGAGGCGGGCGGGTCCACCCCGGTACTGATCACGGTCAGCGCCTCGACGCCCATCGCCTGGGCCACCGACTCCAGGAACGGCATCGGCCGCGACAGCCGCGGCTCACCGTCGGCGCAGGTGATCACGTGCGCCTGGAGGACATAACCGAGCGCGGGGAACATCAGCACCGTGTCCCGGTCGATCACGGTGCACACGGTGTCCAGCCGGGTGCCCTCGGGAAGCTGCCGCAGCGGCACGGCCAGCACGCTGGCGGCCAGGCCGGCCTGGAACAGGCGGCTGGCGAGGGACTCCACACCGGCGGCCGTGGTCCGCTCGCCCATTCCCGCGGCGATCACCCCGGGCGCGAGCTGGAGCAGGTCACCGGCGTCGAGCGGCTCCTGTTCGGGGCCGTAGACGCAGGCCACCCCGGCGAACCTCGGGTGGTGCCGGTACAGGGTCCTGATCAGGGCGGCCTCGCGCCGCCTGGGCCCCTCGATGCTGGCCATCGCGACCGCGGCGCCGATCCACAGGTGGGAGTCCCGCAGGAACATCAGGTTGGGCAGCGGCGGGATCACGAAGTCGTGCCGGTCCATCAGCCCGAAGACGACGCCGTGGCCCAGCCGGAACTCCTCCCGCGACAGCCCCGTCACCAGGACGTGCGCCAGGTCCTCGGGGTCCAGGCCCGTGAGGTGGCTGCCCAGGTCCGCGCGGAGCCGGTCGCCGAGTTGCTGCGCGCCGAGCACGGCCACGATCGCCTCGGCCCTGGCGGTGGGGTACTCCATCACGTCCTGCAGCAGTTCCATGACGTAGAGGACCTCGACGCCACGGTCGCGCAGGCACTGCGCCGCGATGTCGTGCTCCTGCTGTGCCCGGGCCAGCCAGGGCAGTCCGGGGTAGCACAGCCGGTCCTTGGTGCGCGGAGTGATGCGCAGCAACTCAGCGCCCGGACGGTGGGCTAGCACCGTCCTGAGTCGCCCGACCTCGCTGTCGACGCCATGAATGTGGCCCACAAGCAAACCCCCGCTCTGCGTGCCGGGGGCCCGTGGCCGGACATCCCGTCGCTGGGAGTATCACCGGTTTACCTGCGGCTTACGCCTCGCTGGCGGTCTGAGCATGGCCGTTGACCGCGCCGTGTCCGCGGCACGGCGGCGCAGGCAGGATGGCCCACACGGTCACCCCGCCGGTGGAGTCCTGGACCCCCCAGGTGCTGGCGAGGCACTCCACGATGGCCAGGCCGCGCCCGCCCACGGCGGACGGTGATGGATGCCCGGCGTGCGGGCGGGTGCGGCTGCCGCCGTCGCGCACGGATACTGTGAGTGACCCATCGCCGAGCGCCCACGACACCTGAACCAGGGCGCCCGGCAGCGGCGTGGCGTGCCGGATGGCGTTGCTCAGAAGTTCGCTCAGCACCAGCGCCGCATCGCCGATCGCGGTGCCGACCAGACCGGCTTCCCGCAGGTCAGCGGAGAGTTGCCAGCGGGCGGTCGCGACGCTTGAGGGTGCCCACGGGAGCAGGACGACGCTCGATGCACTCACCTCCCGTTGCCCGTCCCGCGGACTGCTCTGATGAGCCGGACATGCCCCGATCATTCGCCCCGGAAACGTACACCTGCCCCTCAAGCATCACACTGCGCAATCGTATAGAGATATTGATACGGAACGGAGTTTTCGTGATGCAATGAGTCACGAAGAGTCTGGTATTGCCGGGTCCGGTGCGCCAATGCGGCTAGCATGGGTTCGCCGTGGCGGCCTCGGGCCGGGGGGGTTTGCCGGGATGCCAGGGCTCGATGAGGCAGCGCCGCACGACGGGCGCTGGCCGGTTGACATGCTGGACGAGGTGAAGTGATGGGACCGGCCGACCAGGATCGGTCTGGCCACCCGGCGGCAGCGACGGCGGGAACACTGGATTCCGGTGAGCAGGCTGCTGAGGCGACGGGACTGACCCAAGGGCAGGCGGAAGGCACGGCTGGGCAGGCGGAAAGCGGCCCGGCCGGAGCACGTCCGTCCTGGCTCCGCGCGGCCGTCCCGCATCCGCGGCAAGCGGTGACCGGCTCCTCCGGGGTGCGCCGGGTGCTCCGCAGCCCCTTCGCCCGGCACGCCGGCATCCTGCTGTGCTTCATCGCCGCCGGGGTGCTGGTGACCCTCCCGCTGGCCGCGAACCTGGCCGGGCGGATACCGGCCGCCAGGGACCCGGCCAGCTACGTCTGGGATTTCTGGTGGGTCGCGCACCAGGTCACCCACCTGGGCAACCCGTGGTTCACCCCGCTGATGGCGGCGCCGGTCGGGGTCCAGCTCGGGTTCCACACGATGATGCCGCTGCCCGGCCTGCTGTTCACCCCGGTCACGCTGGCCTTCGGCCCGGCGTTCTCCTACAACCTGTGGACCGTGATCCTGCCCGGGTTGCTCTGTTACGCGACGTACCGGGCGGCCCGGCTATGGCTGCGCTCGGCCACCGGCGCGGTCGGGGCCGCGGTGTTCTTCGGCCTGTCCTGCATGCTCACCCAGCAGGACTGGTACCACCTGAACATCGCGCTCGGGGCGATGTTCCTGCCGCTGGCCCTGGAGGCGTCGGTGCGGCTGCGCCGCACGCCCGGCCGGCGGCAGGCGATCATCCTGGGGCTGGTCATGGGCGTCGCGGTGCTCACCGACCAGGAGTCGGCGCTGCTCGCGTCCATCGTGGTCGCGCTGGTGCTGCTGCCCTGGCTGCTGCGCCACCCCGGCTGGCCACGGCTGTGGCCGGTGCTGCTGGCCTGCGTGACCGGCACCGTGGTGGCCAGCCCGCAGATCATCGCCATGCTCCAGGAGATCGTGGGCTCGCATGGCGGCCTGTCGATCGACCCGAAGCTGCTGGCCGTGTCCTACAAGCAGTACGGCATCGGGTTGCCCGGGATGTTCACCCCCACGCCGCGGGTGACCACCTTCGGGCTCGACCCCCTGGCCGGCCCGTTCCTGCACGGCCGGGACAACGAGGGCATGCCGATGTTCGGCACAACGCTGACCGTGCTCGCGCTGCTCGGCCTGATCGCGAGCTGGCGGCGCCGGTCCGCGTGGCAGCTCGCCGCGCTGTGGATCGGGTGCGCCGCGCTCGCCCTCGGCACCTCGCTGTGGATCGGCAAGCACCAGTACCTGCCGCTGTCCTCGGTGTGGAACGGGGTGCGGGTGTCCAATCTGATGCCCTACACCTGGTTCGTCCGGCTGCCGGGGCTGTCCAGCTTCCGTGAGGCCGACCGGCTGGCGATCCTCGGGCTGCTGCCCGCCGCGCTGCTCGCCGGGGCGGCGGTCGAGTGGTGCCGGTACCACGCCAAGCCACTGCTCGCCGTGATAGCGGCCGCCGCCATCCTGGAATCCGGCTACAGCGGCACCACGCCTAAGGTAGGCAGCATCCCGGTCAGCTTCCCGGGGGTGGATCGCGGCATCCTGAACGACCACTCCAACTCGATCGTGCTCGACCTGCCGTTCGGGCTGCGCGGCGGTATCCCGGTGGACGGGGTGCCGTTCTTCCCGCAGGCGCTCGTGATGGCCACCGAGGACGGCCACCCGCGCTCGATCGCCTACACCTCCCGGGTGCCGGGGCCGACCATCAAGGCGATCAACAACCACCCGTTCTACGACGCGCTGATCCACGCCGAGCACGAGGTGGCGGAGACCTGCCCGTTCCGGGTGCCTGGGCAGAAGGGGTCGCTGAACCTGTGCGACCACCCGTACGGGGTGTCGCTGCCCGGCCCCGCGGTCCGCGTGAACACGGTCTCGGAGTTCCTCACCCCCAAGAAACTGGCCGCCGCCAAGCGGGACGCGGCCGCGATGAACATCGGCTGGGCCGTGGTGTGGAAGCGCAATGGCAGCGTCAGCAAGTTCCTGCTGTCGTACCTGCAGAAAACGGGGTTCCACTTCGCCTACAACCAGCAGGTCCACGGCAAGGACTACGTGCTCGTGTACAAGCGGACACAAGCCTGAAACCCCGGGCGGGTCAGGCCGTCAGGCCTGGCCGTTGGTGGGCGGCGGGGCGGCCAGCAGGCCCTCGGCGGCGAGGCCGCGCAGCACGCCGCGCAGGCCCAGGGCCAGGCCGGCCCGTTCCTCCGCGGTCAGCCCGGCCAGGATGCGCTCCTGCCGCGACTGCCACGCCTGCCACAGCCGGTCGGCGACCGCCCGGCCCTGCGGGGTGAGATAGAGCCGGACGTAACGGTGGTTCTGCTCGTCCCGGCCCCGGCGGATCCAGCCCTTGCTCTCCAGGCCAGCGGCCAGCCTGCTCACCGTGCTCTTCTCCAGGCCAAGCAGGGCCGCCAACTGGCCCTGAGCGATGCCGTGCGCGGCGAGCAGTTCGGTCAGCGCACGCGCCTCCGAGGCCGAGACGGCGGGCGACCCGGCCGGCACGCTGCTTGCTGACGCGCCGCCGTCCGGCGCTCCGCCGCCCGGGACTGTGCCGGCCGCGTGGTCGTTCCCGGCGGGCCGGGAGCCTGACGGGACGGCACCCGGGCTCAGCATGCGCAGCAGCAGCCCGAGGAGCTGATCAAGCTCCGCACCGCCCAATACGGGATCCATAGGAACAGTTGTACCCCACAACTCAGCCCGTGGTACCTTCGACACGTGAGAGTTGCGCCATACAACTACGGATTCGGCCGGCACACCCGCGCACAGACCATAGGCTCACCGCTGTGACTAACCGAGGACGCCTCAGCGCACCCGGCGGGCTGACCAAGCCCGGCAGCCTGAGCGGCCCTGGTGGCCTGCCGGACAACGGCAGCACGGCCAGCTCAGGATCCGCGACCGCCGTCGCCGCCGAACCGGCCGAGACCTACTTCGCCGACGACGAGGTCCTGGCCGGTGAGCGGCTGAGCGACTACGCCAAGCAGCACAGCCTCGAACCAGCCTCCGCCCGCCCGCCCGCGCTGAAGTACCTGCGCATGCTGTGGCAGCGGCGGCAGTTCATCACCGGCTTCGCCACCGCGAGCAACGTCGCGATGTACAGCGAGGCGCGGCTCGGCCAACTCTGGCAGGTGCTCACCCCGCTGCTGAACGCGGCCGTGTACTTCCTGATCTTCGGCGTGCTGCTGCACATCAGCCGGGGCGTGCCGGACTACATCACGTTCCTGGTCACCGGCATCTTCGTGTTCAACTTCACCCAGCGCGTCTGCATCACCTCATCGGTGGTGATGCGGGACAACCTGCCGCTGATCAGGGCGCTACCGTTCCCGCGCGGCTGCCTGCCGCTCGGCTACGTGGTCATCGAACTGCAGCAGTTGCTGCTGTCGTTCTGCGTGCTGTTCGTGATCATCCTCGGCTACGGCGAGCCGTTCACCTGGTACTGGTTCCTGATCCTGCCGATCCTGGCGCTGCAGACCCTGTTCAACGTCGGGTGCGCCTTCATCCTGGCCCGCTGGGGTTCCGGCTTCGACGACGTCAGCCAGTTGCTGCCGTTCGTCATCCGCACCTGGATGTACGCCTCCGGCGTGATCTTCAGCATCACGACCTCGCTCGCGCTGGTCCCCAGCCAGTCGCTGTACTTCCACAAGCACCTGGCCTACCTGCTGCAGGTCAACCCGGCGGCCGTGTATATCACGCTGATCAGGAACTCCCTGCTGACCAGCCAGCGGATCAGCATGCCGGGCTACCACCCCTTCAACGCGTTGAAGTGCGCGATGTACGGCAACCCGGCGAAGTTCCACATCCCGTCGGACGTGTTCGCAAACAAGGTCATCTACTACAGCTCCTACTGCAAGCCGATCGTTACCCAGC
>Ga0207665_10002089_pt1 | contig 13495 bp, 14 predicted proteins | sample LARL112metaG_FD_184351 | JGI IMG/M metagenome (GOLD analysis project Ga0207665, IMG submission 184351) | Corn, switchgrass and miscanthus rhizosphere microbial communities from Kellogg Biological Station, Michigan, USA - LAR L11-2 metaG... | ecosystem: Host-associated > Plants > Roots >...
CCGTCGCCATCGAGCGCGAAGGTGGTGGTGAGGGTGGTGCTGCCGTCGGGATGCGTGGACGACGACACCGTGCGATCGAGCTCGTCATAGCCGTAGTCGGTCACCACGCCATTGGCTTGGGTCACGTGAGTGGCATTGCCGTTCGGGTCTCGGGTGACCTGGGTGGTGTACACGAGCGACGGGTTGGTCACCGGATTGGGCTTCTGCGCCACCGTGGCGAGCCGCACGTTGTTGTCGTAGATATAGGTTGTGATGTTGCCGTCGCGGTCGGTCAGGGTTGTCTGATTTCCCGCGCCGTCATAGCTGTGGGCGAGGACGCTCCCGAGCGGGTCCACCTCGGTCTTGACGCGGTCGTTCTCGTCGTAGGTCGTGATCCACGTGTGATCGAGGGCGATAGCGCCAACGGCATATCCGTCGGGGTCGACCCGACTCGTCTGCCGACCGACTGCGTCGTAGGCGAACGTGGTCTTCGCACCGTCAGGATCGACACGCGTGATCAGATTCCCTTGGGCGTCGTAGGTGAGGTTCGTGGCATAGGCGTAGTCGGGTGTGCCATTGAGATTGCCGCGCGGGGTAATCGACCGTGTCGGCATTCCCTTGTTGGTGGCGTCGGCGTACTCGTACTTGGTCACCGCGCTCGTGGTCGCGTCGATCTGCGCGGTGACCGATAGCAGCACATTCGTCGTCGCGTCGTAGGCGCTGGTCGTCACGAACGTGCGCGGGTCGGTGACTTGGGTGAGGTTGTTCTTCGAGTCGTAGACGAATTGCGTGACGTACCGGGGCGTCTGCTGATCGACCTGCGGGTCGGTCTTCGTGAGCACGTTGCCTTGGGTGTCGTAGGTGTAGTCGGTCGTCTGGTTGTTTCGGTCGGTCACGCTAGTCAAGTTGCCTGATGAGTCGTAGACGCGAGTCAGGATCAGGGTCTGACCGGACACCACGCGGCTGTCGACAAGCGCGCGCTTGCGCGCGTCGTAGCTCTGGGTCGAACTGTTGCCCCGAGCATCGACCGTCGTCGTTGACCCGCTGTTGTAGGTGATGGTCGTGAGCTGGCTCAGTCCGTCGCGCTGCTGGTAGACCCGGCCACTGGCGTCGTACGTATTGGTGATCCGCACGCGATTGTCAGGGTCAGTCACCGTGGTTATGTGCTGGGTGGTCCCGTCGTAGCCATATTTCCACTGGTGCTGAGTCGGCACCTGCCCGGCGGCATTGCCGATCTTGTCGGTCACGGTCGCCAGGCGACCGTTCGTGTCGTATGCGTAGGTCACTTTTCGACCGAGCGGATCTTGGATCTGGATGATCCGGTTCGAGGTGTCATAGCCGATCGATACCGCTCGGCTCACTGAGTCGGAAATGCTGGTGAGGTTTCCCGACGTATACGTGAGCACGATCTGATTCCCGGCGGGCTCGTGTATCCGGGTCAATTGACCGGTGGCGCTGAACTCGTACTGGGCCTGATTCTTCAGCGTGAGCGTGAACGTGCCGTCGCCGTTCTTGACCATCGTGTCGAAGACATTCGGCGGATCGGCATACGAGCCGTCGACGTTCCGCGTGAACAGGTCGCGCTCGCCATCGCCGCGCCGAAGTGTGAGGTAGCCCCCGGCGTCGGAGACCTTCCAGTAGAAGGAGTGGCTCCACGCCGGCCCTAGCGGCCCGCTCGATGTGTCCGACGAGTTGTACGACCGCGTGAAGGCAAACGCGAGGATCCGGCCGGGCATGGCGAGGTCGGTCGCACTCGTCGTGTACACCCCGGTGCCGACATTGACGCTCTCTGGCGTGTAGCCACCGTTGCCGTCGTCGCCATAGGTGTACGGAGCCACGGCACCGGCGTCGACCGGACCACGGTCGCGGACGAAGACATCGTCGACAGCGTTGGTGTCGCCCGTGACTAGATTCGTCGCCGAGGACTGGAAGACCACATAACGGCCATCGGCACTCACGGAGGGACTAAACGAACGGCCATTGCCAATCGTCCCGCTGGACGACTGGGAGATGAGCTCGATAGCGCCATCCTGTTGATCGCGGAAGAAGACATCCGCATTGCCGTTCGTGTCGCCGGGGACCAAGTTCGATTGCAGGGAATCGAAGACGACGTAACGACCGTCGGGCGAGAAGTAACCGCCGTCGGAATTCTCGGCGACCCGGGTGATCAGGCCCGAATTCATGTCGCGGACGAAGAGGTCGACGAGCCCGTTGGTATCTCCGTTGATCAGGTTCGTCGCTCCAGAACGAAACAGGACCTGGGAGCCGTCCCCACTCAGGACCTCGGTGTTGCTCTGTGCGTTGCCCTGGGTACCCGACGATGTCTGTGACACGCGACGAGTCGTACCGAGGGTGCGATCGTGGATGAAGATGTCCCAGATCACGTTCTGATTGAGCTTCGGCATGGCGATGTTCCACGCGCGGGTGCCGAACGCCACGTAGCGACCGCTGTCGGAAACCGTTGGATCAGTGACGATATCGTTGGCAACGGCACCGTCATCGCCGATCGAGATGAAGTCGGTCACGCCCAGCGCGAGGTCCCGCAGGTAGATTCCGCCGCCCGGAGCCGGGCCGCCGAGGTTCGCGTCGCTGACAAATGCGACAGAGTGACCGTCCCCGGAGATGTAGGCGCCGCTCGAGGCTGCGGCACCCTGGTTCCCCGCGGAGTCGACCGAGACGCGCACAGTCGTGCTCAGCGTGAGGTCGCGAACGAACACGTCGGACTGCCCGTTGGTGTCGCCGGAGACTAGATCTGCTGCGAGCGAGGCGAAGGCCACGTACCGTCCGTCACTCGAAATGGTCGGCGTGGAGCCACCGCTGGCTCCGCCAGTGAGGTTGATCGAGACCAACGTCGTCGTGTTCAGCTGCGTGTCTCGGACGTAGACATTGCCGCCGCCGACATTCCCGGGTCCCGGTAGGTTTGAGGACGCCGAAGTGAACACGACGTAACGACCGTCAGCCGAGATCACACGGCTCGGCACGCTGCCCCAAGAAGTCGCCTGCGAGGTGAGCTGCGCGCCGGCAGACGTGACCGAGATGCGCGATGTCGTCGTCGTAGCGGCGTACGCGATCGTATCGCCGCTGGTCCAGAGGCCCGTTTGAACGAAACGTGCGGTCTGACCGGGCAGACCCGAAACCACTCCTGAAATTACAAGGACCAGGCAGAGCGCGATCGAGAGCTCGGTTCGACGACGCGCACGAGCCATTGAATAGCCCGAGTGTCGATTAGACCGGCTCATTGTTGGCCTCCCCATCGCAGCGCGTCCGTGGGCCTTCCTCGTCGGTGACCATTGGCGACCGTAGTCGAGGATCAGTGCCGGTCAACGGGTACTCGCGGGCAGAGCAGTAGCAATAGTGAATGCGCTCAATTTTCGACGAACGGCTGATCACGCGGCGTGAGCGGATAGGTGCGGTGAAAACGCTGCGTGCCACGCCTCAACACGGTGATTTGATCTACCGGTCGACGAGCGTACGCGCCGGTGACAACAGCGCACGCGACCCAGTCCCCCCGGGCGTCAATGCGCCGTTCGCTCTCATGTCGGTCGTGGTGGCTTCTTCACCGCGTGCTGGGACTTCATCCCGCGTTGAACTTGAAGGTCACCTGGTCGCGCGTATTGCTTCCTGGCCTCGGCCCAATGCGCGACGATCTCCTCGAGGAGTGATCGCGCGTCTGAATACGCTCGCAGCGCCTTCCCAGATGCGATCCACGCCAACGGGACATCGTCCCAATGAATGTCCTCGCCGTTGTAGATGTTGTCTTCTTGGGGGTGCTCGATCGCGTCGCGCACGCGCTGAAGCTCTGCGAACTGCCCGTACCGAGGGTCCTTGCCCAGATCAGCGGTGAAGCCGGTCGCGCGGAGCGCTCTGACGAGTCGGTCGTTGAGGTTGTCGGAGGGCTTGGGCTTGATCTTGGCAGCGACCTCGATCTCCAATACGAGCTGATGGACAGCGAGAATCGTGTTGAGAATCATCTCGGAGCCCACGTGATAGAGCCCGACCGTGAGTTCCTCGTCGAGAACGCGACTGTTTGATGAGTCGATGGGCGTCGCCAGAACACGCTCATCGAGGGATCGCAGCTCACCGAAACGAGCCTCGGCCACTCGCAGGTGAAGGGTCCAGTACTGCGGTCGGGGGATCATGACCACGCCGTACGTCGTGTGCAGCGCCGGTTGGACCAGCGTGACTTTCGATCCCGTAGCGTGCGGTTTGGCGATCTGCGGATCTGACTTCAACTTGATCTTGCGTCCCACGGCCACCTTCCAACGTCAGCCTACGACCGCATCGAAGAATGGCTGCGATCCGGAGAGTGAGACTTCGCGAAGCCGCCGTGTGTTGCCCATGTACATGGTCCAATCTTGGCTCAACGACCGGAGGCCGTTACCGCCAACCGTCCATGGCCTTCAGGTGATCGTGGGAGTCGGAAGAATCACCAGCGAAGAGCATCCCGCTCGTTGTCAGTCGGACAAGACTGGGGCTGCTAGCTGCCGGGCATCCGAAAGCAAGCGGAGGTTACAGACAAAGCCGGCCCTCGAGTCGAAATGACGCATCTGTGAATCGGTACACGGCGCTCCCGGTGTCATCGTCCCGTGGCTACCGGCCCTTGCGGTGGTGCGGATCGGTCAGCTTCTCTGGCCGATAGCTCTGGTTCGGGCCGGGCGTCGGCGGGAAGGGGTCGCCCCGGTTGACTGTCACGCGATCGCCGGTCTTCGTGTTCTGGTAGATCCCGGAGTCGGGGACCGGCTTGCCGGGCGTGTTCTTCGGCATTTCATCACCTCCTTTCGTGTAGGAGTCATAGCGGGCTCTGCGGATCGAGCACCGGGGAGCGCCAGTACCGACACTTGGATCGAGGACGCGCGGCCCTCTCCCGACCATCACCAGGCTAGGCAGCGGCTGTGGCCCGCTTCGGCGGATCTGAGAGCAGGTAGAAGTCCTCCGTGCTCTCGGAGAAGCCCTTCAGCTTGTTAACTGGGCCGATGACCACCGCCTCCGCCTTCGCGCCGAACAGCGTCTTGGCGTCGAGCGCGATGCGGCTACCTTTCGACGCCTCCTTCTGAAGGCGTTCCGACAGGTTGATCGCCAAGCCGGTGTAGCGCCGGCCCGCGGTCTCGACCGAGCCCGTCGCCAGACCGATGCGGATCGAAGCGTCCAGCCGGTTATGCTCGCTGAGGCGGATCAGTGCCTGGAGCGCCCGTGCCGCGGCGATCGCGTCCTTCTCCTTTTCGAAGAACGCAAAGCCGCCGTCGCCTGTGTCCTGGCCGAAGTGACCGCGATGCGTGCGCGCGACCGACATGAGGCCGTCGCGCAGCGTCGCGACGAGCTCCGCGTAGAGGGCCTTCTTGTGGCCGAGCGCCGTCGAGTTCTCGATGTCCACCATCAAGACCGTGTAGGTGCCGTTCGGCAACAGTGGTCGCTGCTGGTACAGAAGCTCAGAGCCGCGAACCCAGAACTGCTCGCCGGTCCGCTCGTAAACCTCGAGGCGCATCTGCACGAGCATCAACGAGATCCAGCCGAGCAACTCGTCCGCGGGCTCGAACGTCAACGCGGTCGTCAGCATCGTCACCGGCAGCTCGTGGCCCTGGTAGCAGGTGAAGGACCCGCCACCGCAACGCGCGCAACAAAGCTCCTCCGCGTAGTTGAACTGGACCGCAGAGCTCCGGCAGTGGTCGCACTTGGCCAGGACCATCTCGCCGCACTGAACGCAGTCCGAGCGGGCCGACAGCGACCCGGACTTCGCGGGAAGCTTCGCCGCCAGCGCGAAGGCATCCTTCTTTATCGCCAGGCGCTCGTGGCCCGTCTTGCGGCAGGTCGCGATCGCGACCGCGAGATCGGCGACCGCCTCGTGGTGCGAGCGGGGTACGCCATCGACGATCTGCTTGTGGATTCCGATGAAGAACGCAATCGGGTCTTCCTCGCGTAGAGCGAGCTGGCTCCGAGCGAGCCTCGTCAGCTTGTCGCTCGCCCAGTCCCGCAGGCCAGAGGCGGGCACCGGTCGGGTTGTGTTGAGTCGGCTGCGCTCGGCGTTCACCGACACGTTGACCATGCCGACGCCGGCGATGTCTTCACCGTAGAGCGCCCGAAGCCGCTGGTTGTCGACATCGCGAGCGACGACCTCGTCGTACGCGGCGGGATCGCCCTTGAGGCCCTCGCGCGAGACCCGCCGCCGGGTGCCGGTGAAGAGGTCGAGGTGGAGGATGCTCGAGATCGTTTCCATCTTGAAGTGCGCGTCCATCGTCGACTTGCCGAACGCGACGCGCACTGCGCCCTTGCCGAGCACCGCGCTCACTGCTCCGATCATGTCCGCTACGACGCGCTCCTCACCGCTCACGGCAATGAACTGGTCGCGCGCGCAGACCCAGGCGAAGCCGAAACAGCTCTCGATCACCGACTTGGATCGCTCTTCGAGGTCGAGGTACTCATGGTGGTGGCCGTAGCGGAAGCTCAACTCAACGATCTGATCCTCGTCGAAACGGTCTTCGCCGATCAGGACGATGGCGAGCTCGCGCTCGTCATCGCCCGCCTCGCGTTCGACCCGGGCGCGCTCGAGTTCTTGGCCCACGTCGGAGAGAAATCCAGCGCCGGGCTTCTTTGGACGATCCTCGAAGATCGCAAGGGTCAGGGCGACGCGGCTGCCGTACCGCCACTGCTCCCAGAGCTGGATGATCTCGGCGGAGCTCAAGGTCCGGTGGGCCAGCACGTGCTTGCGCAGCTGCGTTCCCCCCATCGTGGCCAGCGCGCCAGGGGCCTTGCCGCTCGCCGCGACGGCGTCCTGCAGCACGTTCATTGGGATGAACCCGATGACATCGCCGGCCCGCTGGTCGAGCTTGCGGTTGTCGGCCACGCATCCTCCGTGGAGCTCCAGACCTATCTCCTGACGGTCTCACGGCACTAGATGTCGCGTCAAGAGCCTTGGTCGCCACAACATCATGTGTGAACACGATTGTCGCGACGCTAAGTAGCTTGGTAGGCTACAGCGCAACTTTTATGCTCTTAGCGCAAGTGAGGAATTTGCCGCTGAAACACCTGACCGATGAACGAATGCGCCAGGTGATGGGCGAACGAATCCGTGCGGCGCGCACGCAACGCAAGTTCACGCAGTTGCAGGTGGCGCACGCCCTGAAGATCGACAAGGGACAGATTTCCCGTTGGGAGTGCGGGAAGAGCGCCCCCTCGGTGATGCAACTCCTGCATCTCGCACGGTTCTGCGGCGCCCGACCGGAGACGTTCATCGAGGGTCTGGTCGAGATGGAGTGGGAGCAACTCGCGCACGGTCTCGACGGTCAGGCGAAGGCGGTGATCTTCGACTTGGCGAAGCTGCTGCGAGATCGCCCTCCGTCTAATCCGCCGGCGACGCCGGAAGGCCCGCAGCAGGAGTCCGCCTCGTCGGTCGGATCCGCGCTGGGTTCCGCGTCACCTTTGACCTTCTGAATGTGAGCCCCATGCGCCGACCTCTATTCGCCGTCCTGCGTGGAGACGAAACACTGGCACTCAGCTGACAAGCGGAAGAAGTGGTTCTCAGATCTATACACCGCCTCGGTGGCCGGGAGCCAGACCGTGATCGAGGTCCCTTACGTTGGGGTCGCTGGTGCCACGTCAGCTCTGGAGAGTGCTTCTCCTAGGTCGAAGCGGCGGCTAGCAATGCCCCGGCAAAGACCGCGAGTGCGGTCGCGTTGACCAAGTGAACCGATGAGGCCCGTCGAAGCAGGAACTCAGATGCGGCGATCTCGCGCGTCCCCTCGTCCCTTGTAGGAACAACCCTCGGCAATAGGAGCGCTGCCGCACGCGCGAGTCCAAATGCCGCTCCGACAGTCGCTCCCTGCACGAGCGATCCACTGAGAAAGGCCCACAGGACGGCCGCGTGGTAGGTCGCGAACGGTGCACGCGTCAAGAAGCCCAGACCCATCACGACTCCATACGCCACGGCACTCCGGAATGGACCCGCTCGCAGCCAGGCGCTCGGGACCTGCCACGAACGAGAGGGAAGCGGGAGTCTTATCAAGCCGACTTCGTGGAATACGCAGGTCAATGCGAAGACACCGATCAACGCGGCCGCGAAACTGGTTCTCCAGATGGCAATACCGAGGAGCGCGGCGGCTGCAAAGAAGACACTCCCGCCGATAACGACTGACGCGGCATAGACCGCGGCCCTAGGGAGAAACTGGCGGGTCCCCTGCACGAGGGGCATGATCACGAAGATCATGTTCACCCCTCAGGGAGAACATCCTCCGACCGAGGCTCCGGCGAGAACGCCGATTCCCACAGCCAGTAGCCACGGCGACACACCGACTCCGGCCAATACGATGCCCACCCCGACCGCCATGGTGGGGACGCTGGCCACTGCGACGGCGCGCTGGATCGCCAGCCGTGTCATTAGGAACCGCGGATCAGCGAGCTGCAGCTGGCGGCCTGACACCTTGTGATCGGCACGTGCACGCCGTCCCACTGCAAGTGCAATCGCAACAGGTGTGGCCAAGATCCTCGATCCAACAGCTGCCCGGGGCGTGAATGCTCGTGTTCCGGGTGCATCCACCTGCGCACCCTCCATCGACATTGCAATACGAACTGTTGATGGAGTTGCAGTAGATGCCGTTCAAGGGCGTGCACCCGACCACTCCGTAGGCAATCGAACTCCGGGAGCTGCCGGTGAGCATCGCAGCCAGCGTGACGAAGGTGCCCTTTGCCGCCCAGCCGATCATCGAACGGCGGCTCAGCGTCCGCCGCGCGACGCGTTCACTCAGGTGTTGAACTACCTGGCCCATGACTCGATGCCCTCCTTCGCGTGGCTTCCGTCAATTTCGCCGCTCGTGTGCGTCGTTCCCGCGTCGTTCTTATCCTCGCGAGCGCGAGCGTCGGCTTGGGACAGCAAGGTCCGGAGGCCCGCCTCACCGCTCGCTAATCCTTTCGCACGCACCCGGGAGTCCTCGCCGAGAATGAACGCGAATGGCGTAACGCGGACGCCATACGCGTCCATCGCGCTGCGACTCGCAACAACGGGGACCCGGAGCCCAAGATCCCTGGCTGTGTCGCCGGCACCAGAAGCGTTGTCGTCCACGACGAACAGCGCGTCGAGGCGCGGAGAGTGCAGGTGCGCAAATCGATTTAGATCGGGCGCCAGAGTGCGGCACGGCTGACACCGCCGGGAGCCGAAGACCAGCAGCAGCTGTCGACCGGGCGCCGGCGCAATCAACGTCTGACGGTCCTCAACGGTCACTGCTTCAACACGCGGCAACTCGGTACCGACGGCCAGTCCATCTCGGGAGATCACCTCGGCGCTGCTCTTCAGCAGCCGGACTCCCAACTCGCGCATCAGAACGAAGATCAGGGCACCTTCGACGAGAACGAGGGCCCACAGTGCGAGGTAACTTGCGAACCAGATGTCCGTCATTAGTTGGGCCTCATGGCGTCAGTACCTGGAGTTCGTGGCGTTCGCCGAGTTCGCGCGCTTCCGTTTGGCGCTCCGGCGGCGCGACCTCAAGGCCAAAAAGCCTGACCGCCTGCGCGTATACGAGGGCGCATCCAGCCGCGATCAGCACGCCCGGTAGCAACTGCCCGATTGCGTCCGCCAAGAGGTTCGGCCCAGGATGACTGATGGCGATCGCAGAGAGTGTCAACAGAACAGCGTTTCGCACGAAGGTGAGCCAACTGAGACGCTCGCGGAGTGCGCCGAAGCAGTGACAATCCCCACGATCGCCCCGCACCAAATAGCGGATCGCAGCGCCAAGCGTGAATGCGATAAGCAGCGCGAAGGCAAGCGCTCCGCCTACCTGAGAGATTGGCGCCGCCCAGAGCAAACCAAACGTCGCGAGAGACTCAGCGGTAATGAGCGTGGTGGCAGTGGCGCCGCGCAGGCGCTGCGGGACAAAGTAGTCGGCGAGTACGGAGGAATTGGAGCGTAGTTTTGTGATGACGCTGAGCAGGAGCACTCCTGCAACCATGATTCGCGCGACCGTGAGCAAAGCCTCCACGAACCGTCGTGGTATACAACTCGAGTGCCCTGCGATGCAAGTAAGACTAAGGGACCCTTGAGGCGAACCAAGGCTTGAGCAGGATCGCGAAACTGGACGCATTCCTAACGATCGCGTTGCTTACTTGCGCCTGCGCGGCAATTCCTGCTCCCTCGCCGACCCCTGGGGTTAGCGCAGGCATATGTCAACCGACACCGACGCAGCCTCCGGTCGGCAGAGTCGGCGGCAACTTAGCAGCTCGGGTTCAGTCCGATGGTCAAGATCCCCCTTCCGATGATCTTCAAGCCGGTCGCATGCTTACCTTCCTGTGGATAGTGCGCATGCCACATGGGGACACGGTGTTACGTCTTGCAGTCGAGCGGCTCGATGGACCGGGGACGGGCCAAGTACTCAGTATCGGCAGGGTGGGCCTCCCAACCGGCCTACCTACAGGGTGGGAGTCCGCGTCCGCGTTCATCTCCCACCTGATGTTCGACTCGGGAGGCTGTTGGCGCGTTCATGACTTAGATGGATCCGACGGGGACGCAGTAGTGCTATCGGTAAGACCGCCGTAGGCCGTGCTGGTGTCGAACTGAGCTTCCCGCTCGTATTAGTGGTCTAGGCGGTCAGCCGCATTCAAGTGATCGGATTCACATTCGAGCGTTCTGGCGGATTCGAAATCGCGCGCGAACTAGAAGATTCCCCTGACCTCTTGAGTGCGATCCCTGCTGATAGCCGCATGCGCTGGCTCTTTGAGCCATCATCAACCTCACGTGCATACCGCGGCAAGAGGAGTTTCCAAATGCCCAATCGCCCGGCCTCGGAACGCAATTCGGGCAAGCCGTGGACCCCGGCGACTGAACAACAGCTTCGGCAAGAGGCGGCTGGCAATACCCCGACCAGGGTCATCGGGTTGCATCTGGGTCGCACGGAGGACGCCGTTCGAGCCAAAGCTGAAGAACTCGGGGTGAGCCTGAAGCCGACGAATCAGTCGCCGTACGGAACGAAGAACAAGAAGTAGCCGACACATTCACTGAGGCGCAGTCATGTCCGCCGCTGCCAACCGGGCGTCTTGGAGCGCAGGCTCGCCACGCGCGGACGTAATCCAGGTTCGCATTTCCTTGGTTGCAGCCGATTCCCCCGACCGCAGGTACACGAGAGGGTTGTAGCTGGGCCGTTCCGACAGGACCGGCTCGCACTTAGGGAGAGGAGGTTCCCGATGGCGAAGACACCGCACAAGATCGGGCGTGACGCAAAGACCGGCGAGTACATCCCGGTCAAAGAAGCCGAGCGCCGGCCGGGCACGACGGTCGTCGAGACGATCAAGCCGGCGCCCAAGAAGAAGTAAGAGCAGTTGTGTCCACCCCATTCGGATGGAACGACCAAGGCCGCGGCTAAGACGGGCATTGAGGCGGTTCGACGCGAAGCAGCCACGGCTGCGCTCGTCGACTACACGGGCTGATTGATCCTCGCGGTCGCAAGTGTTGCCAGTCGACAATCCGGGTGGGCGATTCGCGATGGGAGGCCACACATTGGCACTGGTACAGATTGAGAACATCGTCGATCACCTGAGCAGCGAAATGCGCAGGGCACTCCGCGATACCGTGAAGGAAGTGCTCCACGACGCCGAGTTTGACGAATACGCGCTGTTCCGGACGTTCCGACGACAGGTGGGTCGCAAATGCAGCACGTGGGAGAACGTCCCGGATCGCTACGTCCAGTGTTGACCTCCTAGCGGAGCGCAGCGATCCCGACGTGCTAGCCGTCATCTACGAGCTGGCGAAGGCACGCCGACGGGTGTCCAACCAATGCATGTAACCCCAGGGTGTCAACTGCATGAAGTAACCCTTGGGTTACACACCCTGCCCCTGTCCTTGGAGAAACCAAAGAGTGGCCGCGGGCTCGAGATCGATCAGGCGACGCAGGACTCCACGATGTCTCGATGGTGTCGACGCGGCGGACCGACCTATGGTTCGTCAAGCCGGACAAGTGTTGGCTTTCCAGCGCCCGCGTTCAGCACCGAAGACGGGACCGGCGGCCGCTAGCGGTCCTCGCGACTCGTGCGCGTCCGAAGGTGGAGCAGGTTGCCCCGACGCGCGCTGTCAGCCTTCGCGAGCGTGCGCAGCATCTCGGCGACCAGCGGATCCTTGCGCAGGCGCACGTTGAGGTCCTCGAGCACCGGATCGAGGAGTTCCTGCGGGCCGCGCAATCGCTGCAGCAGCACCGCGACTGCGATGGCGTCAAGTACCGGCTGGCTGACGCGAATGTTGAGCTGCTTTCGGCGATCCTTTGTGGGCATTTCAGGGCTAGGTTACGCCAGTGCTAGATGCTAGAATCTAGCAATCAAGGAGCGACCGAGTCACCGATGACACTTGAAGAAATCGCCACGAAATCCACCTTGGCCAATCGCGATGGCCCCGATGATTGGCCCTCTCGGGTCATTGCCATGGCACGCGATTTGGACGTGCACCTGTCGGAACCAGATGGTCTTCGCGCGGTGGTCGGCGAGCTCGTAAGCATTGCGAAGCGCTTGGAATGTGATTCCGTGGCTGGGGCTTCACCAATCGGTGAGCGCCTCGCCGGGGCGGTGGCTGCGTCCGATCATGGCCTGCGGCTGTTCGCGAGAGGTCAGTCAGCGCGCTCAGTGCTCGTGCTCGACGGCATGCTCGCCACGGGCGTACAACTTACGCGCGCTATGCACCTCGCACGAGAAGGCGGCGCCCTGCATACCCCGGCGGCAACATTGATGGCAGACCGCGATAGCCTGCGGGCGCTTCGCGCGCGCTCACACGAAGAGGTGTTCGCGCTCCGCGAGTTCTAGAGCTTCTTCCCGATCTGCATCGCGGCGAGTGCCGCCATGCCCGCCTCCTGACGCTCCAGACCGAACCGCCCACGCGCGTCCGCCGCCACTTCGTCTTTGGTCATCCCACAGTCGGCGCCGATCTCCTTGCCGCTGCGCGCCTGGACGACCGGGATCTTGCGCCGGAGCGTCGCGAGCACGACACCCTCCATCTGCAAGCGCGAGTCCGTCGTCGTCTGCTTCCGGCCGAAGGGTGAGCGATCCATGGCCCGCACGACGGCGACCGACGCAGTCGTGTCCTTCACCGTCGCCTCCACATCGGCTTGGATGTTGGCGAGCTTTTTCGCCGGATCCTCGTCGGGATTCGTGCGATGCCGTAGCACTTCCGCATGCTGAACCGCGCCCGAGTCATCTGCGACGAGTTCGAGGATCACGACGAGCAGTTCTTTCGCATCGAGCGTGCAGGACACGCCCCAAACCTTCATCGACCAAACCTACACTGCTCCTAACAGTTGACTCTGTTCGCTGATCGGTATGAGTACAACGACCCCGGCGATCTCCTCGGCAGCGGCATCTTCGGTGTCGTCTATCGCGCCTGGGACCACAACCAGAAGCAGACGGTGGCGCTGATAGTGTCGAGCATCGACTTGGCCTGAGCCGCGTCGGGTTCGGCGAATGCTCCGGCGACGAGCGCGTTGCTGAGGATGCGGCGAGCGCCGAGAAGATCGTCGGCGTCCATCTTCGCCTTCGCGTCGGCCAGCGGCGTGCCGGAGAC
>Ga0207665_10002090_pt1 | contig 13492 bp, 8 predicted proteins | sample LARL112metaG_FD_184351 | JGI IMG/M metagenome (GOLD analysis project Ga0207665, IMG submission 184351) | Corn, switchgrass and miscanthus rhizosphere microbial communities from Kellogg Biological Station, Michigan, USA - LAR L11-2 metaG... | ecosystem: Host-associated > Plants > Roots >...
GTGCTGCGTCAACAAGAGCAGTATCAGGTTGCCGGGCTGATGACGACCATTAACTCGGCCTTTGATCGCGTGGCCATGCACAGCACGCGCCGTGCGCTGGTGGAAATGCAGGCCGAAGCTGCCGGGCTTCCGCTGATTGCGGCGCCAATCCCCTGGCCGTGCTCCAACGCCGAGTATGAATCGGCCATGAAGCAGGTCTGCGACCAGGCGCTGGCACAAGGCATTACCGCAATCGCGTTTGGCGATCTTTTTCTCACCGACGTTCGCGCTTACCGTGAGCGCCAACTGCAAGGCACCGGATTGGAACCGCTGTTCCCGATCTGGGGACGCCCGACCAGGCAGTTGGCCCAGGACATGGTGAAGGCGGGACTGCGCGCAAAACTGGTCTGCGTTGATCCCAAACAGTTGCCGGCGAGCTTCGTTGGCCGCGACTTTGACCCCTCGCTTCTGAACGACCTTCCCGCGGCGGTCGATCCTTGCGGAGAAAATGGCGAGTTCCACTCGTTTGTTTATGCCGGGCCAATGTTCACGCGCGAGATCGCCATCAGAACGGGCGAAAAGGTTGAGCGCGATGGCTTCTGGTTCTGTGACGTGCTTCCTGAAGCTAACGCGTTTACGCAGTCAGGGCAATGACCCGCAACGGACTGCCCGAGCCGTTCACGATCTTCAGCGGCGCGGCAATTACCACGGCGCCCACGGGAGGAAGCTGGTCAAGGTTGCACAGTCCCGCCAGCCCGAACTTGCCGCTGCCGTGCATGATGTAGTGATTGGGAAAAGGCGGATCGAATGTTGAAGCGCGTCCCGCATCGGTTCCCACCGTCTCCACGCCGACACCTAAAACGTCGCGCTCTTTGGCCAGGAACTCTGAGCATTCTTTCAGAAAGCCGGGCGTATGCGGGCCGTCTTCCTGCAGGTTGATGTACTGCGCCGGATCCGTGCGCTTTGACCACAGCGTGCGCAGCAGGAACCACGCGCCCGCGGGAATGCGCCCATACTGCCGCTCCCACTGCTGCACGCGCTCCACGGTGAGCAGGAAGTTGGGATCTCTCTGCACGTCCGGGCTCACGTCAATCACGCAGGCGGGGCCGACGAACTTCCGGGGATTGATCTGGTCAACGCTGTTCTCGGGCAGGTCTTTGCCGCTTACCCAATGGATGGGCGCGTCAAAATGCGTCCCGGTATGCTCGCCGGTCTCAAAGCCGTTCCAGTACCAGGCGGGTCCGCGATCGTCATACCGGGAAATTTCCCACAGGCGGAACTGCGGCGTGTTGGGCCACTGCGGTGGCAGCGGCAGCAATGGAGTCTGCGCGCTGAGCGGCTGGGTCAGGTCGACCACCCGCAGCTTGCCGCTATTTAACTGGTCAACCAGTTCTGCAAGAACGTTAGCCATGGGCCTCTCTATCTTTAATCTTTGGATCAGAAGGTCAATCTTAACGCGAACTGGATTTGCCTTGGGTTATAAACCGCCCGAGGCGTGCCATAGTTCGGGTTGGGTGATCCTTCCAGGAAATGCTGCGTGGCGGAGCAGCCCTGTGCTGTGGCGTTAAAGTTGCAGAAATCGGCCGCGCCATACACCGTATTGAAGAACCTTACGTTCACGGTGTTCAGGAGGTTGAATGCCTCCGCCAGCGCTTCAACGTCAAGCCGTTCGGTTGCCTTGAAGGTGCGGGCAATTCGCATATCGACCGATTGATAGGTGTCGCCCTTGAAAGTATTGCGCGGCTCAATGCCCACGCGGTCATTGTTGCCAAAGATGTCGCCATTGGCATCAAAGCCGGCAAACTTGGTGAAGTAGTTGGGCGACTCCAGCGTGACAATCGTGCTGAGCTGGAAGTTGTTGACGAAAACATTCTTCTTCGTCGGACCCGCAAGGGTGGCGTTCATGACAAAGCGCTGGCCGACGCTGTCCGACGAAAGCGCCCGCTCGGCTTTGAAATTTGCGCTGTCCTGGGGAATCAGGACGAAGCTTGGATTCGGGCCGTCATCAATTCCTTTAGACCACGTATAGCTCACGCCGGCGCTGAAATGGTGGCTCATGCGCTTGTTGAAGTCCACAAGCAGACCATTCCACGATGAGTTCCACCGCGAAGCGGCCTCAAAATAAACGGCGTACAACGTGGGGAAGCCCGGAGCGCCGCTGCGCGCCCCCGGAATTCCCGGCGAAACGAAGTAGGTGTTCTTGGCGCCGGTCTGCCCTGCTGTGTTATGGACGGTCACTGTGCCGCTGGGGTCAGGCTGGTTCACGTTGAAGAAGCTGCCCAGGTGGACGCCTTTCGAGCGCAGGAAGCTGATGTCCATGGCGGAATTCTTTGTAGGCTGGAATTCCAGTCCCAGGCTGGTCTGGAATCCGTAAGGCGCTTTGTGGTCTTTATCAAAGCGGGCGATCACCGCGTCGCCGAAAAAGCCGCAACCTGAAATTGTTCCGCCGGGGCAGAAGCCGAGCGGCGCGGCATCAGGATACGTTCCGGCGAGCATGCTGGAGAGCGCAAGCTGGGTAATGTTGGGAGCGCTGGCGAAGGCGAAGAGTCGCGTGGTTGAGTTCAGGGCATTCTCATTCGGTCGGCCTGGAAATGTTCCCGTGGTGCCGCCGCAGGAAGGCGCCTGGCAGGCCAGCAGGGGCATGGGAATGATTCCGTGGAAAATTCCCGCGCCGGCGCGCAGCACTACGTTGTACTTGCCGCCAAAATCATAGGCAAAGCCTCCGCGTGGATCGAATTCCGCCTTGGGACCGTTCAGCACGTTGGCGGGAAAAGTCTCAAACTGGTAGCGCAGGCCAAGGTTCAGGCTCAAATTGCTGCGGGCCTGCCAGGTGTCTTGAAGATAAAGCCCGCCGTAATTGTGCGGCGTCTCTCCCTGCGCCTGGTTGCGCACGGCGCTGGAGATTCTTTGTCCCTGGAACACGGAAGGGTTGAATGTCGGCTCGGTGAAGTTGGGCGCTTTAAAGCGTTCAAAGAAGATTACCTGCGGCGCGCCGGCCTGCAGGCTGAATGGGCACTGGACCGCCAGCAGGCAACCGAAGTCGGCTTCAAAGGGATAAAACAGCGGGAAGGATTCCAGCGTATTCACGTGGCTGAAGTCACCGCCGAAAGTCACGCTGTGCTTGCCGCGCTGCCAGGTGGCGTGGTCCACAATCTCGGTGCGGCTCTCCTGGTAGAAATCAGGATTGCCCCGGTTCACGCCGGCGGTAAAAGTGTTGAGCACTTCCAGGTGGGGCTGCGTGGTGACTGTGGGGAAGTCGAACGTGCGGTGGCCATATTGCAGGCGCAGTTCATTCACCAGGCTCGAGGAGAACGTCGAGGCCAGGCTTCCCACCAGCGACTGGTCACGAAGATTGTTGTCCTTGAAGCCTGAAGGCAGGTCAAACCCGTCATTGAGCGGAGAAACGTTGGTCAGCCGGCCATCGTTGAAGAAGTAGCGCAGGAACATGTACTGGCGCTCAGTAAATGAATGGTCCAGCTTGACCAGGAAATTATCGAAATCGCTCTGCCGGTTTACGTTCAGCTGCTCGGTGGGAAGTCCAAAACTGGTCTTGAACTGGTTAATCAAGGTAAGGTTGCCGAGGATCACGGAATTGTAATACGGGTTCTCACTGCGGCGCTGGCCCTCATAGTTGCCAAAAAAGAAGGTGCGGTTTTTGCTGATGGGACCGCCCAGGGTAATGCCAAACTGGTTTTGCCGCAGCTTGTTCAGTCCGGGGGCCGCCAGTTCGCTTTTCGCGTCCACCGCATCATTGCGGAGATATTCATACAGCGAGCCGTGAAATTCATTGGTCCCGCTCTTGGTAATGATGTTCACGATCCCGCCGACAGCGCGTCCGGCTTCAACGCTGTACGTGTTGTTGATGACGCGAAACTCGCGCACTGCGTCCGTGGATGGCGTGGTCTTTTGCACGCCGGAAGCCGTGGAGATATTGTCGGCGCCGTCAATGGCGATAAAGTTGTAATGAATGTTCTGGCCGGCAAATGAGAGCTTGGTGACGGGCTCAATGATCACGTCAGTACTGCCGGACGTGGTATCGCCAATGGTAACGCCGGGGGCCAGCAACGCAAAATCGATAAACTGGCGGCCATTCACCGGCAGATTCTGGATCTGGGCCTGCTCAATCACCGTGTCGGTGGACGTGCGAGTAGGCTCGATCATCGCGCTTTCCCCCGTCACCGTGATCTGCTGCTCTACCTGGCCGGGCACAAGAGAGAAATCCAGGGTCGCACTCTCTCCAATGGTGAGCGCGACATTACGCGATTGCGGCTGGAACGTTCCCGCCTTGACTTCAACCTTATAGGTGCCTACCGGCAGCGAGGCGATTTTGTATTGGCCCAGCTCGTCGGAGGTGGTGGACCGGGAGAACCCCGTCTCAGTGTTGGTGGCCGTGACATTGGCCTTGGTCAGGACCGCTCCGGAACTGTCAGCCACACGCCCCTGCAGTGAAGCGGTGATAGTCTGGCTGAAGGCCGCCGGGCACAGCAATAAAACCAGCGATAATCTCACGGCAATCATGGCAAAACGGCTTTGCATTGCGATCCCTCCCTCGCGCGCGACGAGAAATATATTCCTCAACGGGCAGGATTGGCAAGATATTTGACATCTAAAATGTTTAGACCTAGAATTTCGCCAAGTACCCCGGCATAAAAAGGCCACGTGGGCCAAGCGCTTGGTTCTTTTTAACATCCCGATTGTCAGGAAACCACGAAACCCCAATTTGAGGCGGAAATGGCCGAGCGGTTTTTCAAGAAAGAAGTTCAAAAGCTTTACCTGGGTGAAGGACAGGAATTTCGCGGCGAAGGCATACTCGCCGTCACCAAAGCGCTGCTGCAATCCGGGGTTTCTTACGTTGCCGGCTACCAGGGCGCTCCTATATCCCACCTGATGGACGTGCTCACCGACGCCAATGACATCCTGATGGAGCTGGGTGTCCACTTTGAGCACAGCGCTTCTGAGGCTACCGCGGCCGCCACCCTTGCCGCATCGGTGAACTATCCTCTGCGCGGCGCCGTAACTTTCAAATCCACGGTGGGGACAAACGTAGCTTCTGACGCGCTGGCCAACCTGGCTTCCGGCGGCGTAACCGGAGGCGCGCTGATCATAGTCGGCGAAGATTACGGCGAGGGCTCCAGCATTATGCAGGAGCGCTCGCACGCTTTTGCCATGAAGTCGCAGATGTGGCTGCTCGATCCGCGTCCCAACCTTCCCTCCATTGTGCGGGCCGTGGAGCAGGGCTTTGCGCTCTCAGAAGCCACGAACACGCCGGTGATGCTGGAACTGCGCGTTCGCGCCTGCCACGTCCACGGGCGCTTTATCGCCAAAGACAATGTGCGCCCCAGTTTCACGCTGAAAGACGCGATGGAAAATCCCGTGCGCGATGCCAGCCGCATTGTGCTGCCGCCCGGCAGCTTTCTCCACGAGCACGAAAAGATCGAGAAGCGCTGGCCCGCCGCGCAGAAGTGGATTCGCGAGCACGGCCTCAACGAACGTTTCGCGGACGGCACGCAGGACTTTGGCATCATTCTTCAAGGCGGAATGTACAACGCCGTGGTGCGCGCGCTGGAACTCCTGGGATTGGGCAACGCCTTTGGCGATAGCCAGGTTCCTTTATATGTCCTGAACGTGACCTATCCGTTGATTGATGACGAGGTGAAGGATTTTTGCGCCGGCAAGCGCGCCGTCTTGATGATCGAAGAAGGGCAGCCGGATTTCATCGAGCAAAACCTGCATGCGATCCTGCGCAAGGCCGATGTTCCAACAAAGATACACGGCAAAGATATGCTGGTGATGGCCGGCGAATACACCGCTGCCGTCGTGACCAAAGGCATCCTGAAGTTTGTTGAGAGCTATGCGCCGCATCTGCTCGGCGCGCGAGAGCTGCCGGCCGTGGTGAAGCCGGCCGCAAAATCAGAGATGCTGCCGGTCCTGCAAAGCCAGGTGCAGCCGCGGCCGCCTTCTTTCTGCACCGGATGCCCGGAGCGCCCGATCTTTACCGGCCTGAAACTGGCGGAGCGCGAACTAGGCCCGCATCACGTGGCTTCCGACATCGGCTGCCACCTGTTTTCCATTCTGCCGCCGTTCAACATCGGCGCGCACACCATGGGCTACGGACTGGGCTGGGCCAGCGCGGCTGCTTTCAATACTGAAGAGACATCCAAACGCACTATCAGCTTCATGGGCGATGGAGGCTTCTGGCACAACGGGCTCACCAGTGGCGTGGGCAACGCTGTCTTCAACCAGAGTGACAGCGTTCTGGTGATTGTCGATAACAGCTACACGGCGGCCACCGGCGGCCAGGACATTCTGTCATCGAACGCGAGCAATCCCATTCGCACCACAAAACTTTCCATTGCCGAGGCGGTGCGCGGCGTGGGCGTGAAGTGGATCAAGACCATTACGCGGACCTACGACGTGGCGGCGGTCCGCGACATCTTTAAAGAAGCACTGACCACCAAAGTAAAAGGGCCGAAAGTGATTGTGGCGCAGAGCGAATGCGCTTTGAACGAGCAGCGCCGCCTGAAGCCGCTGGTAAAGAAGCGCATCGACGAAGGACAGCGCGTGGTGCGCGAGCGTTTTGGCGTGGACGCCGACACCTGCACGGGCGACCACTCCTGCATACGTCTCTCCGGGTGCCCATCGCTTACGATCCAGCCAAATCCCGATCCGTTGCGCAAAGATCCAGTGGCGACCGTGCTGGATAGTTGCATCGGCTGCGGCGTCTGCGGTGAGGTGGCGCACGCAGCCAGACTGTGCCCGTCATTTTTCCGCGCGGAAGTTATTTCCAACCCAACCGCGTGGGACCGCATGAAAGCAAAGCTCAGAAATGCCGTGATCAATCTGCTGCAGCGCCGGATTGATCGCCGCCTGGCGCGCATTGCCGCCTGAAAAAGCATGGGTATCACTCAGCTTCCACAATCCGCTTCTTCCGGCGCCGGCGTTCCCGTGGCGCGGTCGATCAACATCGCCATCCTGGCCATGGGCGGCGAGGGCGGCGGCGTGCTGGCGGACTGGATTGTCGATCTGGCGGAAAATTCCGGCTATCTCGCGCAGACCACTTCGGTTCCGGGCGTGGCCCAGCGCACCGGTTCCACCATTTATTATGTTGAACTTTTTCCCGAAGAAGCCGCGCGCGCCGCAGGAAAAGATCCGGTACTGGCGCTGATGCCGGTGCCGGGCGAAGTTGACGTGGTGATTGCATCAGAGCTGATGGAAGCGGGCCGGGCCATTGCCCGCGGGTTGGTCACGCCGGACCGGACCACTCTGATTGCGTCCACCAACCGCGTGTATTCGATGACGGAAAAAATCGCCATGGGCGATGGCCGCGCCGACGCAGATGCGTTCCTCAAGGCGGGTAGCGAAGCGGCCAGGGTTTTCATCCAGCGCGATTTTGCCGCCATGTCCGAATCGAACCGCAGCGTGATCAGCGCCACGCTGTTCGGCGCTTTGGCGGGCTCGGGTACGTTGCCGTTCCAGCGCCGGCAATTCGAGGCTGCGATCGAGCGCAGCGGGATCGCCGTGGCTTCAAGCCTGAAGGCCTTTGCCGCGGGCTTTGATGCTGCCACCAGCTCTGAAGCCGCCGCTGTTGCAGCAGGCAAGCCAGTGCCGATGCCCGGGCCAGCCCTTGCAGCGCTCGCCGCGCGCCTCACTGCAAACTTTCCTGCAGCCAGCCACGCAATTCTGTTCGCGGGAATTGAGCGCCTGGCGGACTATCAGGACGTTGCTTACGCTTCCACATATCTTGACCGGCTGGAACCGATCAGAGCGTTGGCACAACAGCAAGGCGGCCAGGATGCGGCGCTGCTTTCTGAAACCGCGCGCTACCTGGCGCTCTGGATGTCTTATGAAGACGCGATTCGCGTGGCCGATCTTAAAACCCGTCGCACACGCTTTGAACGCGTACAGGCCGACGCGCGCGTTGCGGGCGATCAACTGCTCCAGATCAAAGAATTTCTCCATCCTCGCGTGGAAGAATTTGCTGACATTCTGCCCGCGGGGCTTGGCTCATGGCTGCTTAGAACCAGCTGGGCCAGCCGGTTCGTCAATCGCCTGACCAGCAAAGGCAAGGTCCTGCAAACAACTTCGCTGTGGGGCTTTTTCCAACTTTACTGGCTGGCCGGTCTGCGCCGTTGGCGGCCCAGAACGCTTCGGTTCCAGCGCGAACAACAGCGAATCGAGCAGTGGCTGAAGCAGGTGAAAGATGTGGCGCAGTCGGATTATGCTCTTGCGCTGGAAGTGGCCGAGTGTCCAAGGCTGGTGAAAGGATACGGCGATACGTACGCGCTTGGATCGCGCAACTTTGAGCGCCTGATGCAGGCCCTTCCGCGCCTGCGGCAGATGGACAACCCGGCCGCCAGCCTCAGGGACCTGCGCGAGGCGGCGCTGGCCGATGATACAGGGAAAAAACTTGAGGACGCGCTAAGCAAACTGAATCTTCTTCCGGGAGTGAAGCTGTGAAAATTGTTTGTCTGGGCGGCGGACCCGCCGGGCTCTATCTCTCGATCCTTCTCAAGAAAGCGAATCCTTCATGGGCCGTAACCGTGATCGAGCGCAACCGCCCCACGGACACGTTCGGCTGGGGCATCGTCTTCTCTGACAAGACCATGGACGGCTTCAGGAGCGCGGACAAGGAAACCCATGCGGAAATTACCCGCGCCTTCCGCCATTGGGACGACATCGATGTTTTTTTCAAGGGCGCCAAGATCACTTCCGGCGGCCATGGCTTTTGCGGGATTGCCCGCATCAAGCTGCTCAAGATCCTGCAAAAACGCGCGTCCAGCCTGGGCGTAAAGCTGGTCTACAAGACCGAAATTACCGATCCTGACGATTACTCCGCCCACTATGATCTGGTCATCGCCTCGGACGGCGCTTCTTCCATCACGCGCCGCAAGTATGAGCAGGTCTTCCGGCCCAACGTGCAGGTCCGCCGCAACCGCTTTGTCTGGCTGGGCAGCCGCAGAAAACTTGATGCGTTTACCTTCGACTTCAAGGAGACCGAGTGGGGCTGGTTCAACCTGCACGCCTATCGCTTTGATAAAGAGTGGTCCACGTTCATTGTTGAGATGCCGGAAAAGACCTGGCTGGCCGCGGGGATTGACAAGATGGAGCAGCGCGAGTCGATTGCGCTCTGCGAGAGGCTCTTTGCGGAACGGCTGGAAGGCAACCCCCTGGTTTCCAACGCCAGGCACCTGAGCGGCCCCGCCATCTGGCTCAAATTCAACCGCGTGCTGTGCGAAAAATGGTTTCACAAAAACATCGTGCTGATTGGCGATGCCGCGCACACCGCGCATTTTGCCATCGGTTCCGGCACCAAGCTGGCCATGGAAGACGCCATTGCGCTGGCGCGCGTTCTCACGACTCACAGCGGCAGTGTGGAGGACGCTTTACGTCTCTACCAGGAAGAGCGCGAGATCGAGGCGCTGAAATTGCAAAGCGCGGCGCGCAATCGCATGGAGTGGTTTGAAGAGGTGGAGCGTTACGTCCATCAGGAGCCGGAGCAGTTTGCTTACGGCCTGCTTACCGGCAGCCAGCGCGTGGGACATGCCAACCTCAAGCTGCGCGACTCGCGCTACGTGGAGCGCGTGGAGAAATGGTTTGCCGGCCGCAGCGGTGTGGACCATTCATTGCCGCCCATGTTCACGCCGATTTCCGTTCGCGGCGTCACGCTGAAGAACCGCGTGATCTGCTCGCCCATGGCCACGTATATGGCGCAGGATGGCGTGCCTAATGATTTTCACCTGGTGCATCTCTCGGCGCGCGCGATGGGCGGCGCGGCCATGGTGGTAAGCGAGATGACCTGCGTCTCGCCAGAGGCGCGCATCACCCCGGGATGTCCCGGCATGTGGAATGACGAGCAGCAGAATGCCTGGAAGCGCGTGGTGGATTTTGTGCACACACATACCGACGCAAAGATTGCATCTCAGCTCGGCCACGCCGGGCGCAAAGGTTCCACGCGCATGGGCTGGGACGCGATCGACCAGCCGCTCAAGTCGGGCAACTGGCCGCTGCTTTCGGCCTCACCGCTGCCGTATATCGAAAATCTTTCCCAGGTCCCGCATGAAGCCACGCGCGCGGACATGTGCCGCATCAAGAGCGAGTTTGTATCGGCCGCGCGGCGGGCGGCCGCGGCCGGTTTTGACTGGCTGGAGTTCCACTGTGCCCACGGCTATCTGATGTCGAGCTTTATTTCGCCGCTCACCAACCAGCGCACGGATGAATATGGCGGCTCCCTGGAGAATCGCTGCCGCTATCCGCTGGAAGTTTTTGCCGCCATGCGCGCCGAGTGGCCGGAGGAGTTGCCGATGAGCGTCCGCATCTCCGCGCATGACTGGGTGCCGGGCGGCCTGACGCCGGAAGATGCAGCCGAGGTGGCGCGGCTTTTTAAACAGGCCGGCGCTGACGTGATCGATTGCTCTTCAGGACAAGTGAGCAAGGCGGAGAAGCCGGTGTATGGCCGCATGTTCCAGGTCCCGTTTGCCGACAAGATCCGCAATGAGGTTTGCATTCCGACCATTGCCGTGGGCAACATTTTTGACGGCGATCACGTGAACACCATCATCGCCGCCGGCCGGGCCGATCTATGCGCCATTGCGCGGCCCCATTTGGCCGATCCCGCATGGACCCTGCATGAAGCGGCCAAGCAGGGGTTCACTGAGATCACGTGGCCCAAGCAGTACCTGAGCGGAAAAGAACAACTGGAAAGGAACCTGGCGCGCGCGCAGTTGATGTTGCAGGTCTAAACGACGCATGGAGCAGAACTCACAAGCACTGGCCGGCAAGCACGCCGTGGTCACTGGCGGCGCCCGCGGCATTGGCGCGGCGGTTACGCGGTCGCTGGTTGCACACGGGGCGAACGTGACCATGCTGGGGCGGAGCGCCGCTGCTCCAGAAAATCTTGCGGGCGGTCCGCATCTTTATTACGCTCAGGCGGACGTCTGCGAACCGGGAAGCCTGAACAAAGCATTTGACTCAGCCCGCGCCAGCTTTGGTCCCATCCATATCCTGGTGAACAATGCCGGCCAGGGACGCTCCGCGCCTTTCCTGAAAACCGATTTCGCGCTGTGGCGCAGCATGATGCAGGTAAATCTGGACGGGACCTTTCACTGCATACACCACGTTTTGCCGGCCATGCTCAGCGCCGGATGGGGGCGAATCGTAAACATCGCCAGCACGGCTGGGCTCATCGGCTATGGCTACGTGACTGCGTATTGTGCCGCGAAGCACGGCGTAGTCGGCCTTACGCGCTCGCTGGCGCTTGAGGTCGCCAGCAAGGGCGTGACCGTGAATGCCGTTTGTCCCGGTTACACGGAGACGGAAATGTTGCGGCAGACAATCGACGGCATTGTGGCCAAGACGGGCCGCACGCCGGCAGAGGCTCGCGCGGAATTGAGCTCAAGAAACCCACAGAAACGAATGATCCAGCCGGAAGAGGTCGCCAACACGGTCACATGGCTGTGTCTTCCGGGGAGTGAATCGATTACCGGCCAATCCATTGCGGTGGCCGGCGGCGAAGTGATGTGAGGTAGCGAATGGCAAGCACTTCAACAATGCGCAAAAGCAGCAACGGTCAGGGCCATGACAACAATGTGATGCTTGATCTGGAGACGCGCGCCACCCAGGGCGACCATCAGGCCCTGCGCTTGTGGCTGCGGCTTCTCTCCTGCACGGTGCGCATTGAGAACAAAATCCGGCTGCGCCTGCGCCGCGAGTTCAATACAACCTTGCCGCGGTTTGACCTGATGGCGCAGCTGGAGTGCAGCCACGATGGGCTGCGCATGAACGAGCTGTCCAAGCGCATGATGGTCTCCGGCGGCAACGTGACCGGAATTACGGACCAGCTCGAGCTTGAGGGTCTGGTGACCCGCGAGGCCTGTCCCCTGGACCGCCGCGCTTTTACCGTCAGGCTGACCTTTCACGGATTGAAGCGTTTTCGCGAGATGGCAGCGCGGCATGAGCAGTGGGTCATCGAGCTGTTGGCCGGCCTGAGCCGGGACGAGAAAGAAACCATGATCAACGCGCTGGGAAAAGTGAAGACACGCATCAACAATACGGCGTCTTCGCCCGCCAAGCGGCAATCCGGGAGGGGCCGATGAGTGATGGCGCCAATCCAGCCGGCCCGGCTTTTCATAGACAGGCACTAGCCGGCTACGACGCACAGAATTTCAAATACGCCGTCCACGATGGCGTGGCCTGCATCACGCTTGACCGTCCGGAGCGCAAAAATCCGCTGACGTTCGATTCTTACGCGGAGCTGCGCGACCTGTTTCGCGCCATGGCGCGGGCGGCAGACGTGAAGGCCGTGGTGCTGACAGGCGCGGGCGAAAACTTTTGTTCCGGCGGCGATGTCCATGAGATTATCGGTCCGCTTACCAGGCTGGACATGCCCGGCCTGCTGGCTTTCACGCGTATGACCGGCGACCTGGTGAAGGCCATGCGTGCCTGCCCGCAGCCGATCATCGCGGCCATCGATGGCGTTTGCGCCGGCGCGGGAGCAATTCTTGCCATGGCGTCTGACATGCGGCTGGGCACTGCGCGCAGCAAAACGGCGTTCCTGTTTACCCGCGTGGGGCTTGCCGGTTGTGACATGGGCGCGTGCGCCATGTTGCCCCGAATCATCGGGCAGGGCCGCGCTGCGGAGTTGTTGTTCACCGGGCGCAGCATGGCCGGAGATGAAGCGGAACGATGGGGCTTCCTTAACCGCTTGTGCGCGCCGGAAGATTTGCTGGCGGCGGCGATGGCGCTGGCAAGCGAGCTCGCATCCGGTCCGACGTTTGCTCACGGCATGACGAAGAAGATGCTCCACCAGGAATGGAACATGGGATTGGACGAAGCCATCGACGCTGAGGCGCAGGCGCAGGCAATTTGCATGGCGACGAACGATTTTGATCGCGCATACCAGGCCTTCGTGGCCAAACAAAAGCCGGTGTTCAAAGGAGACTGAGGATTGACGAGCAGCAGCCATCTCGACTGGCCTTTTCTGGAGCCGCGCCACAAGGCGCTGGCGACGGAGCTGGACCTTTGGGCCGGACGAGTGCTGTCTGAGGACCTGGAAGACCACTCCGTGCGCGGGGTGGATGATGCCTGCCGCAAGCTTGTGCGCCAACTGGGCGAAGGCGGATGGTTGAAGTATGCCATCGGCGGCACGGCGTATGGCGCTTCTGCCGATACGATTGACACGCGCGCCGTCTGCCTGATTCGCGAGACGCTGGCCCGCCATTCCGGCCTGGCCGATTTTGCCTTTGCCATGCAGGGGCTGGGCTCCGGCGCGATTTCCATTTTCGGCAGCCCCGAGCAGAAGCAACGCTACCTTCCTTGCGTGGCCAAAGGCACTGCGATCGCCGCGTTTGCGATCTCTGAACCGGATGCGGGATCTGACGTTGCCGCGGTCACGTGCGCGGCGCGGCAAGACGGCGACTTCTACGTGATCAACGGAGAGAAGACATGGATCTCCAACGGAGGCATTGCCGATTTCTACCTGGTATTTGCGCGCAGTGGCGAAGCAGCAGGCGCCAAG
>Ga0207665_10002091_pt1 | contig 13489 bp, 10 predicted proteins | sample LARL112metaG_FD_184351 | JGI IMG/M metagenome (GOLD analysis project Ga0207665, IMG submission 184351) | Corn, switchgrass and miscanthus rhizosphere microbial communities from Kellogg Biological Station, Michigan, USA - LAR L11-2 metaG... | ecosystem: Host-associated > Plants > Roots >...
TCGGAATGAGAAAGACGCACCGTCGCAAGCACAGTGGACAAGATGTTCTTTGTCCGATGCTCTGCCTCGCGCGCCAGGTTGATGATTTGCGCTTCGGTCCGTTTGCGCTCCGTTATATCCTGGAAGCAGTTGACGGCGCCGACGATGTTCCCATCGCCATCCTTGACTGCCTCGATGTCGACGAGCGCAATGCCGCGCACCGCCTCAGGCGGGTGGTGCACTGCACACTCCGGGAACAGCCACCGCCGACCGAAAAAAATCACTCTTCCACAATAAAATTGCGGGTGCTGTTCCCTATTGAACACACCGATCAATTTTTTATTTCACAATTTCCGTCGGACCGAAGGAGGGGTCTTATGGGAAAAGCAGCCAAGAACGGGTTCAATCCCAAAGTGTTTCTCGCCAAGGTGGGGACCGGGAAAAACATATCGAAATTCCGCAAGGATCAAATCATCTTCGCCCAAGGCGATAGCGCGGATACCATCTTCTACCTTCAAGAAGGCAAGGTCAAAATCGTCGTCACCTCCGATCAGGGCAAGGAAGCGGTTGTCGGAGTTATCGGACCCGATCAGTTTTTCGGCGAAGGTTGTCTCAACGGCCAATCGGTGCGCATCGCGACGGCTTCGACGATGGAAGAATGCCTGATCACTTCGATAACGAAAAAAGCCATGCTGGCGGTCCTTCACAGTGAGCCGAAGTTTTCCGAGATGTTCGTGGCGCATCTATTAACTCGGAACAACCGGGTTGAAGCGGATTTGATCGATCAGCTGTTCAATTCCAGTGAGAAGCGACTTGCGCGCTTGCTTCTACTGCTCGCCAATTTCGGCAAGGAGGGCAGCCCGGAACCCATCGATGCGAGTTTCGATCAGGGTACGCTGGCGGAAATGATCGGCACGACGCGATCTCGCGTCAGTTCCTTCATGAACAAATTCCGGAAATTGGGCTTCATCAGTTACAACGGCAACATAGAGGTCCACCGTTCGCTGTTGAATGCGGTCTTGCAGGAGAGGTCGCAAATTGACCGGGATGAGAAGCAAAATTAAGCGCGCGGCGCGAGCCACCACGGACTTGAGATTGATGGCTGGAAACAACGCGCGGGATTTCACGCCTGAACGGTGATTTCGCAAACAAGCCCTTCCAGGCGCCAGTCAAAGTGTGTTTTGCCGCCTAGTGCTCTGATCGTTCCCTCGATGAGACGACTACCAAAGCCCAGGCGTTCCGGCGCTTTTACCTTCGGCCCACCCAATTCGGTCCAGCGAAGCGCCAGCTGTCCATCCTCGTTGCACGACCACGTCAGTCTAATCTGACCTTTCGCATCAGACAGCGCTCCATACTTGGAAGCGTTGGTTGCTAACTCATGCAGGCTCACGGCAACCGCCTGTGCAGCGCTCGGCTTCAACACGGTTTCCGGACCCTCCATGCGAACCCGCACGTCGTGCTCGTCGAGATACGGAGCAAGTTCATGCTTGGCGATCGCCGAGACTTCCGCGCCTATCCACCGCGTTTCAACAAACAGCGAGTGAACATTTGCCATCGCCTGGATCCGCCCGCTGATCACGTCCTTTAGGCCATCGGAAGTGTCAGACCGAGAAAGATTGATGATTGCCTGTACGTTCGAGAGGATGTTCTTGCTTCGATGCTCCGCTTCGTGAGCCAGAACGCTGATGTGCTCCTGATTTCGTTTCTGCTCGGTAATATCTCTTGCAATCTTTGATGCGCCAACAATTTTTCCATCAGCATCTTTCACGGGAGAAACGGACAACGAAATGCTGACAAGGTCGCCATGCTTGCGCTGCCGAATTGTCTCATAATGATCGATCCGCTCTCCTCGCCTGATACGAGTCAGAATCAAGCGTTCTTCGTCAAGCCGGTCTTGTGGAATAATCAAGGTGATGGGCTGGCCAATCGCTTCTTCCGCCGTGTAGTCGAAGAGGCGTTCCGCACCCCTATTCCAGCTGGTGATGATGCCGTCCAGGTTCTTGCTTACAATCGCATCATCACTCGACTCCACGACGGAGCCGATCCAACGCAATCGTTGTTCACCTTCGCGAAGCGCCGTGTCGGCTTGCTTGCGTTCGGTGATGTCGATTCCGGACGGATGCAGGAACATCACCGACCCCGACCGATCGCGAATGGGGTGCATGGCAAAATCCACGATCCGCTCGCGGCCATCGCCCAACCAGTATGCAAGCTCTTCGCGAAAGACGAGGCCAGCTGCCGCCTGATCCGTGGCAAAGCGAATCCTCGCTTTAACCCCCTCCGAGCCCCTCCACCATGGCGTTTCCCAGAAAGGCTTGTCCAGAACTTGCTCTCGCGTGTAACCGCACCATTCGAGCGACAAATTGTTCGCTTCACGCAAGTAACCCTGCAAGTCCATGATCCCGGCAAAAATGCCCGATTGGTTGAATAGCGCCTCGAATTTGGCTGCGGCGGCCGAAAGCTCCCGCATTAGTGTGGCTTGTCGGGCCGCCAGCGCCTTGATCTCTGTAGCGTCGCGATTGACCTCAAGCACGGCGCCATCGTCCAGCAATTGCATCCGGCTGTCGACGACGACTTCGCGACCATCTTTGCAAGTGTGACGCAGCTCGCCCGACCAGTAACGGCCATTCACAAGCTGGGAAATCAGGTCTGCGAGTTCTATTGGAAACTTGGTTTGTAGAAGCGCGTGGCTGACGCGACCCAACGCCTCTTCTGGACTAAATCCATAAAGTCGTTCAGCTCCCGCGTTCCAGCTCTCGATGCCTCCGTCAAGCCGCCACGTCAGGATTGGCTCGTAGGACAGTGTAAGCAAATCTGTCATGGGCTCCGGGCGTGCCGAAGTCGCGTTTGACCGGACCGATTGCTCTTTCATCTTTGACTGCTTCGTCCACCAGCGAGCATCACGACCAAAAGTCGTCTATGTTCAATCGCTTAAGTGATTTGGAAGCGGGAGCCGGAGCCTCCCGTATACGCCGTCCCCGAAGCGGACCAGACATCCTACAGCTCTTGAGCGCGGGGTGTCGAGATCGCGGTAATAGCTGATCCGTGGCAAACGACCGGCTGCGAGCTTCCTCGAAGGTCAGCACCGTCCCGTGAGCGAATAAAGCTGATCTTTGAGCTCCAACGGTGAATACGGTTTGGAAATAAACCCCGCTCCCGTCGGCACGTCAGCCGTTGGATGGTTTAGCTTACCGGAGGTGATCAGGAGGCCAATCGGCGGCCAACGGTCTCTCACGACAGCGGCAAGCAAGAGGCCGTCCATTGATCCGGGCATCTGAACGTCTGTGAACAAAACCGTTATCCCCGGAACCGATTCGAGAAGAGAAACCGCGTGATCGGCATCTTCCGCCTCTATAACATCGAAGCCCAGATTGCGGATCACGTCGGCCGAATTCATGCGGACCAGGGCTTCGTCCTCAACTACCAAGACCAGATCCCTGGGTTTTGCAAATTGGGCCACTTTTGCTCCGGCATAACAGTGGGTAACTTATCGGCAGCCCATTCGTTCCAAGAACATTCGTTGTTCCTATGCGTTGACGTGAAGGCCCAGGGGCAGTGCGATTTATGATGGCGATTGACATTGAAGCGGAAGTAGACGCCGTCCAGCAAATTGGCGCTGTTCCGAAAATCCTCGACGTTGTCGGCAGGATGACAGGCATGGGCTTCGTTGCCATCGCCCGCGTAACTTCCCGGCAATGGGTGTGCTGCGCCGTTCGTGACAAGATAAACTTTGGCTTGAGAGAAGGCGGCGAACTGCAAGTCGAAACTACGATCTGCAATGAAATACAACAGCATGGCAAGACCGTCGTCATAAATGACGCACAGACCGACGGCGCCTTCTGCAATCACCCAACGCCGGCTAGGTATGGCTTTAGAAGCTATATTTCTGCCCCAATCATTCTCAGCGACGGAACGATATGGGGGACGCTCTGTGCCATTGACCCGAAGCCGCGAGAACTCGGCAAGCCCGAAATTCTCGGCTCGTTTCAGTTATTGAGCGAACTCATTGCGGCGCAACTGGAGCTCAACCAACGCTTGGAGCAAAGTCAGGCCGACCTGCGGATGAGTCAAGCCGACTTACTCGATGAAAGAAGGACATCCGAGCTTCGAGAACAATTCATTGGCGTTCTAGGGCACGATCTTCGCAACCCCCTTGCATCCGTCGAGGCCGGAATGCGTGTCCTACTCAAGAATCCAGACACTCAGAAAGCACAAGAGATCATTTTAGCGATTCAGAAGTCCGTCCTGCGCATGGCAGGCCTTGTCGATAACATCATGGACTTTGCCAGGGGACGCCTGGGCGGCGGCCTGACCGTCAAGCGCGAAGCCAAGGAGCCCTTGGCGCCCGTTCTTGAGCAAGTGATTGCTGAGCTCAAATCCGCGTGGCCCGGCGTCACAGTTGAAGTCGAAATCGACATCCAAGAACCGGTCAACTGCGATCGAAGCAAGATAGGGCAACTGTTCTCCAATCTCCTGGGCAATGCCATCATGTATGGTGATCAAGGCAGGCCCGTTCGCGTCTCCGCGAGAACGATCAATGGAGTGTTCGAATTAGCGGTCACAAACTATGGCGTTCCAATATCTGACAAGGCAATGGACAATCTGTTCAAGCCATACACGCGCGGCGACCGCCCTTCCCAGCAAGGCCTGGGGCTTGGCCTCTATATCGCGTCACAGATTGCTCAAGCGCATGGTGGCACGCTGAAGGCGTCTTCGAACCTCGAAGAGACGAGATTCGTTTTCGAGATGCGCCAGGGTCATTAGCTCTCGACAACGAAGATCCGGTCCCCAGACATGAGCAGCAATCGAGATAGGCGCCGAGCAATGTCGGGCCTGCCCAGAGGTGCTGACGGCAGGAACCGCGGTTCAATTGGTGAAGGGAATCCAGGTTTGTGCCACGCCAGTGTGGCGGTTCAGAAGTCCGCATCATTGCTACTGCGAGTTTCTTTCGATTCCGAAGTTCGCAAACAAGATCACCGCAAAATGATGCGAGCTTCGGAATCAGGACACTAGACAGTAACAACAGCGGCAGCGGCTGGCAGTTCGTGAGAGCTTGAAGTCGTGGCCTCCTTGGTGATGGCCGAAATCGAATTCCCGGACTTCCGAACTACGCTGGCGAACTGTTCCTCCGATAGCTTGAGGCGCTTGCGCAGGACCTTGACCTGCACTTTATCCCTCAAATCCAGCGAATTACGAAAATAGTTGGGCTTGCGCTTGTTCATTGTGTTTCGCTCGCGATGGAGGGATGAGACTGGACCGCGACTAGGCGGGCGTTACGCCGCCTTGGTCGCGATGGTGACTGTCCCGCTCCTCGCGAAGATTCCGTCGCCGTCAAGGCAACATACGGCGTGGACCGACGTTCCGCCGCATTTGGAAATATTCTGAAACTCAAGCATGGATTGGTTAAAGGTGGCCGGAGAATTGCAGCGCTTATTCCGCCAGGCCGCCAATGCGTCCCGGTTGTTGGATCGGGACTTATAAACCGAGTTTGATCGGCGCGGTTTGATGATGTCCGCTATGCCCCGATTGCGACCAAATTCCGCACCGCACCGAAGTGACGCGAAGGGCCAAATGCCGACTAGTTTCCCTTCCACGAAACGGCACACGTTCGCTGAAAAATTTCAAATCGGGCCAAGCGCAAAGCAGAGCTTTTTCTGATCTATTCTCGCGCTGATCTAACATGATAGAGGAAACCAAGGATCGTCCATGGGCGCCTTCAATGCGGGCAGGAGACAGACTATGAGCAACTGGCTTCACAATCTTCCATTGATATGGATGGCAATCGTTGTCTTCAGCGCCACCTATCTCTTTGCGATCCTGGTACAAACTGTTATCGGGATGCTCGCGACCGGCGAACGTGTACGCGCGTTCAAGGCTGTCTCGCCGGGAATGCTCTCGCCGCTGGGCATCATTTTCGGCCTCTTTGTGGCGTTTACAGCTGCGCAGGTCTGGAGTGACAACGATCATGCAAGTGCTGCAGTGAATCGCGAGGCCAGCGCCCTGAAATCGGTTTTGATTCTTGCCGCTGCCTTTCCAGGAGAGCCAGAGGCGCAACTGCGAAGCCTCGTTCGGCGTTACATTGAAGACACCGCCAACAAGGAGTGGCCGATGATGGTTCGGCATGCGGCTACACTGAGCATCAGCCCTGCACCACTCACCGAAGCCCTCCAGCAAACCCTTGCCTTATCGCCCAACAATCCAGGTCAGCAAATTGCACAGCGCGAGATCGCCACGTCGCTTGAAAATGCATTGGAAGCGCGCCGCCAGCGCATTCTGGTTAGCCGATCTCACGTTAATCTGACGAAATGGGCTTGTCTTCTCCTGCAGGCCGCTTGCGCGCTGCTCGCGATCGCGGTCGTTCACAGCGACAACCGGCTTGCTTCGACAATCAGCATGGGAGCCTTTGCGACCGGCATCGCCGCATCTATCCTTCTGATACTGGCTCATGACGAACCGTTTATAGGGCAGGTCTCGGTCGGGCCTCAGCCGCTGCTGCAGGTTATGGCGGGCCTAGCGAGTGGTTGATGGGGCGCGCCGCAATCGCGTGCCTTCGGATTGCGAAACAGAGGTCCGCTTCGGGTCAAGCGGAAGTAAGTTCAAAGCATTTAGCTGGCCTTGCGGGTGATGTTGCCGCCGACGCAATTAAGGCTTCACCGGTCTGACGGGATCAAACTCTAATCCTGCGCCTTGAGCCGATATCCGATCCCGGTTTCGGTCAATACGAATTGCGGGCGCTCCGGATCGGTCTCGATCTTCTGCCTGAGCTGCCGCACATAAACCCGCAAATATTGTGCGTCGGTCATTTCGTCCCACAGCTCCCTGAGCAGAAACCGGTGGGTCAGCACCTTGCCGGCGTGCTGCACCAGCACGCGCAGCAGATCGTACTCCTTGGGCGAAAGCTTCACCTCGCGCTCTCCGACCTTGACGATGCGGCGTACCAGGTCGACAGACAGGTCGCCGGAGCGAAACACCGGCCGCTCGCCATGCGCCTGTAGTTGGTGGCGCAGCGCCGCGCGCATGCGGGCGAGCAGTTCGTCCATGCCGAAGGGTTTTGTCAGGTAGTCATCGGCGCCGAGATCGAGCGCCTGAACCTTGCCTGCCTCGTCGCCGCGGCTTGACAGCACCACGATCGGAACGCTGTCGTTGCGGCCGCGGATCATGCGCAGCAACTCGTGGCCCCGAATGTCCGGCAGTCCGAGGTCGAGGATGATCAGCGCCGGGCCTTCATTCATCAATTCGAGCGCCACCTTGCCATTTTGAGCTTCCAGTATCTCGTAGCCCTGCGTGGTCAGCCCCATGCGCAGCAACTTTCGGATCGGCGGCTCATCGTCGATGACGAGGACCTTGATGGGCGCGGCGCTCATGCGGCCGTATCCAGTGCATTTGACGCCGCCGGGATGGGCAGTCGGATCGTCAGCACCGCGCCACTGCGGTCAGCGCGGTTGCCGGCGGAAATCGTGCCGTGCATCGCCTCGATGAAGCCGCGGGAAATCGCCAGTCCAAGGCCGGTGCCAGGGCGAACGTGGTCGCCCTTCTGCGCGCGGTAGAACTTGTCGAACACATTCTCCAGTTCGGCGCGGGGAATACCCTCGCCTTCGTCGACGATCTGCAGCGTGACGAAGTTCTTGTCCTGCCATCCCCTGATCGAGATCATGGTGTCGGGCGGCGCATATTTGGCGGCGTTGTCGAGCAGGTTGAACAGCGCCTGTTCGAACAGCACCGCGTCGAGTTGAAGCATCGGCAAATCGGCGTCGAGCTCGAGCGATACCTTGTGGTGCACGAGAATCTTGCTGGCGCGGTGCAACGCGCTGCCAATGATTTCACCAACGTCGTGAGGCGCGGTCTTTGGCATGACGGCGCCGGATTCGAGCCTGGTCATATCGAGCAGATTGGCGATGAAACGGTTGAGCCGCTCGGATTCGTCGATCACGGTCGCGAGCAAGTCGCGTTTTTGGGTATCGGTCAGCCCGCTCGAAAGATCGCGCATCGTGGAAGCCGCGCCCAGCACCGACGCCAGCGGGGTCTTGAGGTCATGCGAGATCGAGGTCAGAAGCGCCGAGCGCAGGCGGTCGGACTCGATCGTGCGCTTGACACGATCCATGTCTTCCACGAGCAGCACGCGTTCGATCGCCAGCGCGCCCTGATCGACCAGCGCATCGAGCAGGCGGCGCTGGTCCGGCGTCAGCAGCGGGCCGGTCTTGTCGTTGTCGATCCCGATGACGCCGATCAACCCCCGTCCCGTCCGCATCGGCAGGAACAGGCGCTTGGCGCCCGGCAGCGTATCGGAGCCGCGCCCGGCGGAGCGATCGTTGTCCCAGGCCCAGTTGGCGGCGGCAAGGTCCGCCTTGTCGAGCTGGTCCTCCGGCGGATAGCCGGCCTTCACGGTCAGGACACCGTCTTCCGGCAAGAGCAGGACCACGCGAACTTTCAGCATCAAGGCGGTCTGATAGGCGGTCGCCCACAACACGTCGTCGAGAGTCGCGGTGCCTGCGAGCTTGCGGCTGAAAGCGTAAAGCAGTTCCGTCGTCCGCACCCGGCCGATCGCGGTGTCGGCCTGCGCTCGTACCCTTGCCGCGACGTTGGAGACCAGAACCGCGATCAGCATGAAGAAGAAAAATGCCGCGACATTGGTCGGTTCGGTGATCGTGAAGGTGTAGATCGGCGGCAGGAAGAAGAAATTATAGGAAAGTGAAGCCGCGACGCTCGCCAGTAGCGACGGCCACAGGCCGTAGCGAACCGCGACCGCCACCACGGCGGTGAGGAATACCAGGTCGACATTCTCGATTCCGAACAGCGGCTGGATCAGTTCGGCTGCGCCAAGCCCGATGGCGACGATCAGGAGCGCCATCAGGTGCGGCCAGGGATGAAACGGCTCATGGCGTTCCGCGGTGCGCACGGTCTTCTTCGGAACCGGGTCTGCGGCAAGCTCCTCGCCGGCAATCACATTGACGCTGATATTGCCTGCGCGGCGGACCAGATCATGGACCACCGAGCCGCGCGTGAGCTCGAACCACCAGCTGCGCGTCGACTTGCCGATGATGATCTGGGTCACATTGTTGGCTTGCGCGAAACCGACAATGTCGTCGGCGATACGCCGTCCAACGGCCGGAATGGTCAGCGCCTCCCCGCCGAGCGCCTCGGCGAGGCGCAAAGTGTCGACCAGCCGGTCAGTTTCTTCGTCGCTTAAACGCAAGGAGCGCCGCGTCTCGATGCTGAGCGCGGTCCACGGCGCGTGCAGCCGGTCCGCAAGCCGCTTGGTGTAACGCACGAGTCCCGCGGCGCGCGGGTCCTCGCTGATGCAAACCAGAATGCGCTCGCCGGCGGCCCAGGGCCCGGCGATCGCATTGGCCTGCATATGGGTGAGCAGCTGCTCGTCGACCCGCTCGGCGGTCCGCCGCAGCGCGAGTTCGCGCAGCGCCGTCAGATTGCCCGGCGAGAAGTAATGCTCGAGCGCGCGCTCGGCCTGTTTCGGGACGTAGACCTTGCCTTCCTTCAGCCGCTGAATGAGGTCGTCAGGGGTAAGATCGATCAGTTCGATGGCGTCGGCGCGATCGAAAACCGAATCCGGCACGGTCTCACGCACCCGCACATGCGTGATCTGCGCCACCACATCGTTGAGGCTCTCGATGTGCTGGATATTGACCGCGGTATAGACGTCGATGCCGCGGGAAAGCAGCTCCTCGACGTCGAGATAGCGCTTCGGATGCCGGCCGCCGGGGGCGTTGGTGTGGGCGAGTTCATCGACCAGCGCAAGCCGCGGATGCCGCGCGATCAGCGCATCGAGGTCCATCTCCTCCAGCATCTGGTCGCGATAAAGGATGCGTTTGCGGGGGATGACTTCGAGCCCTTGCAGCAACGCGTCCGTCTCGGCCCGTCCGTGGGTCTCGACCATGCCAACCACGACGTCGACACCGGCTTTGCGCCGGGCGTGCGCGCTCTGAAGCATCTCGTAGGTCTTGCCGACGCCGGGCGCGGCGCCGACGAAGATCTTCAGACGCCCGGCGGAGCTGCTCTCGCGCCGTGCCGCTTCCAGCAAGGCTTCCGGCGAAGGGCGTTGTTCGAAATCGCGGCGCTGCTGCTGGGCCATCGGGGCAATATATTCCTTAGGCTCAGTCGGGCATAGACGGCCCTAAGACGATCCTATCATTTGGCGGCGGCATCCAGCGCCAGATTGAGCGCCAACACGTTAACCCTGGGCTCGCCGAACAGCCCCACAAGGCGTCCCGAGGTATTCTCCGTCACCAATTGGCGCACGCGGTCGTCTGGGACGTTGCGCGCCTTGGCGACCCGCGGCACCTGAAACAGCGCGGCATCCGGCGAGATGTCCGGGTCGAGCCCGCTTGCCGAGGTGGTGACGAGATCGACGGGAACGCGCGCGGAAGGATTTTCCGCTCTTAGTTTCTCGACGTCTTCCTTCATCCGGTCGTTGAGCGCCTTGCTGGTCGGGCCGAGGTTGGACCCGCCGGAATTCGCCGCATTGTAGGGCGCAGGTACCGTCTTGGTGGAATCGGCGGGGTCCGGCGCCGTGGTCGCCGAAGGGCGGCCATGGAAATATTTGTCGTCCTTGAATTGCTGGCCGATCAGGGCCGAGCCGATCACCTTGCCGTCGCGTTCGACCAGGCTTCCCTGCGCCTGTTTCGGAAAGATCGCGCCGGCGACCTCCGTCATGGCGAGCGGATAGGCAAGGCCCGTGATCAGCGTCAGCATGACCAGAATGATGATGGCGGGGCGGATTTCTCTGAGCATTTTCAGTCTCCGTAAACTCCGTCATTGCGAGGAGCAAAGCGACGAAGCAATCCAGTTTGTGATTGCCGGGGCATGGATTGCTTCGCTCCGCTCGCAATGACAGCTAGGCCAGATGCAAGGCGGCGACGACGAGGTCGATCGCCTTGATGCCGATAAAGGGAATGATGATGCCGCCCACGCCGTAGACCATGAGGTTACGCCGCAGCAGCGCACCGGCGCCGACGGCGCGATAGGCCACGCCCTTCAGGGCCAGCGGAATCAGCGCGACGATGATCAGCGCGTTGAAGATGATCGCCGACAGGATGGCGCTTTGCGGGCTTGCCAGATGCATGACGTTGAGCACGGCAAGCTGCGGATAGAAGGCCAGGAACATCGCCGGAATGATCGCGAAATATTTGGCGACGTCGTTGGCAATCGAGAACGTCGTCAGCGCGCCTCGGGTCATCAGCAGCTGCTTGCCGATTTCGACCACCTCGATCAGCTTGGTCGGATTGGAGTCGAGATCGACCATGTTGCCGGCTTCGCGCGCGGCTTGCGTGCCGGTATTCATGGCAACGCCGACATCGGCTTGCGCAAGCGCCGGCGCGTCATTGGTGCCATCGCCGCACATCGCAACCAACTTGCCCTTGGCCTGCTCGTCTCGGATGAGTTTCAACTTGTCTTCGGGGGTAGCCTGGGCCAAAAAATCATCGACGCCCGCTTCCGCGGCGATCGCGGCCGCCGTCATCGGGTTGTCGCCGGTGATCATGATGGTACGAATGCCCATGCGGCGCAGCTCGGCGAAGCGGTCGCGGATGCCTCCCTTGACGATGTCCTTGAGCTGCACGATGCCGAGCAGACGGCCATCCTTGGCAACCGCCAGCGGCGTTCCGCCCGTCTTGGCGATCTCGTCGGCGATCGATCGAATCTCGCGTTCGGCTTCCTGGCTGACGGCCGGATGAAGTGCCCGCACCGTCCCGCCCGAGGCCGCCGCCAGTGCCACGCTGCCGCCGCTGACGTAGTTGAGGATGGCGTCGACCGCACCCTTGCGCACCGAGGAGGATCCGGCATCGACGCCGCTCATGCGCGTCTGTGCGGTGAAGGGAACAAACGTCGCCTTCAATTCCGCCATATCGCGGCCCCGGATGCCGTATTTTTCCTTGGCAAGCACCACGATCGAGCGCCCCTCGGGTGTTTCGTCGGCGAGCGAAGCGAGCTGGGCCGCATCCGCCAGGTCCTGTTCAGTGACGCCGCGGATCGGGCGGAACGCCGTCGCCTGGCGGTTGCCGAGCGTGATGGTGCCAGTCTTGTCGAGCAAGAGCGTATCGACGTCGCCGGCGGCCTCCACCGCGCGGCCCGACATCGCAAGCACGTTGAAGCGCACCAGACGGTCCATGCCGGCGATACCGATCGCCGACAACAGCGCGCCGATGGTGGTCGGAATCAGCGTGACGAACAGCGCGACCAGGATGACGACCGAGATCCGGCCGCCGGCGTAAGCCGCATAGCTCGGGATAGTCACGGTCGCAAACACGAAAATGATGGTGAGGCCCGCGAGCAGGATATTGAGCGCGATCTCGTTCGGGGTCTTCTGGCGTTCGGCGCCTTCGACCAGCTTGATCATGCGGTCGATGAAGGTCGATCCCTGCGAAGCGGTGATGCGAACGCGAATCCAGTCCGACAATACCTGCGTGCCGCCGGTCACGGCCGAGCGGTCGCCGCCGGACTCCCGGATCACGGGTGCCGATTCGCCGGTGATCGCGGCTTCGTTCACCGACGCGATGCCCTCGATCACTTCACCGTCGGATGGGATGTTATCACCGGCCTCGACCAGCACGATGTCGCCGACCTTCAGGCTCGCGCCAGGCACCAGGCGGTAAGTCGTGTCCGATCCGGCCAACAGCTTGGCCTGGCTTTCGGTACGGGTTTTTCGCAACGATTCGGCTTGCGCCTTGCCGCGGCCTTCGGCGACGGCCTCCGCGAAATTGGCGAACAATACGGTGAACCACAGCCAGAGGATGATCTGGAAGGTGAAGCCGGAATTTGCGCCGCCGGTCGCGAGGTCGCGAATGAAGATGACGGTCGTCAGCGCGGCAACGACCTCCACCACGAACATCACCGGACTTTTGACCATGATCCGCGGATCGAGCTTGCGGAAGGCCGACCCGATCGCGGGCATCACGATCTTCGGATCGAGCATCGTGGCGGCCGGTGTCCGCTTGTTCATTTTTTGGACGGTTTCCATGGTGAAACTCCAAATGACCGATCAGAACAGGGTGTTGGCGTTCATCGCCAGATGCTCGACGATCGGGCCAAGTGCGAGCGCCGGGAAGAAGGTGAGACCGCCGATGATGAGGATCACACCGACGACGAGGCCGACGAACAGGCCACCCGTGGTCGGGAAAGTGCCGGCTGACGGCGGAATCGACTTCTTGCCGGCCAGCGAGCCGGCGATCGCCATGGCCGGAATGATCATGAAGAAGCGGCCGACGAACATCGAGCTTGCGAGCGTCAGATTGTAGAAGAAAGAGTTGCCGGACAGGCCTGCGAAGGCCGATCCATTATTGCCGGTCGCGGAAGTGTAAGCATAGAGCACCTCGGTGAAGCCGTGCGGTCCGGCATTGCCCATCGCGGCGGCGGCCGGCGGCAATACCACGGCAACCGCTGTCCAGCCCAGATACATCAAAGGCAGCACGAGAATGGCGAGCATCGCCATCTTGACCTCGCGCGCCTCGATCTTCTTGCCGACGTATTCCGGCGTGCGGCCGACCATCAGGCCCGCCAC
>Ga0207665_10002092_pt1 | contig 13481 bp, 12 predicted proteins | sample LARL112metaG_FD_184351 | JGI IMG/M metagenome (GOLD analysis project Ga0207665, IMG submission 184351) | Corn, switchgrass and miscanthus rhizosphere microbial communities from Kellogg Biological Station, Michigan, USA - LAR L11-2 metaG... | ecosystem: Host-associated > Plants > Roots >...
CCGATTGGGCTCCGTCGCCCATGACCGCGACGGGCTCACCCGTCAACACGAACTGCCCCAAATCAACGGATATCCGTTCCATCCCAGCGAGCAGGACATGATATCCGCCGCCGGCATTAAGGATCAAGAGTTGGCCATAATTGCGGAAAGGACCCGCATAAACCACCCATCCATCGCACGGGGCCGTGATTTGGCCGCCAGGACGGGCGGATATCGATACGCCCTTTTCCGTGCCCCCGAGGCCGTCCGCGGCGCCAAATTCCTTGATTCGCGCGCCGTTGGCCGGCAGCGGTAGCGTGCCTTTGGCGGAGGCAAAGGCAATCGCCGGGGCGAGACGCCCGGGATCCTTCAACGCGGCGAGGTCGGGCCGCCCGCCCGGCGCCTTGGCCTCTTCGCTCGCGCGCGCGGCCGCGCGCGCCGCGCGGGCGGCGGTGTCGAGACCCTGTTCGAGCTTGGCGATCAATTGCGTGAGATTTTCGGCCTGGCGGGCCAACTGCGCCGCGCGTTGGCGCTCCTCGCTGAGCGCTTGCTCGGCCTCCCCCAGTCGCTTCTGGCGCTCCTCAATGAACACCGAGAGGTGCTGACGTTCGTCCGCGAGCACGAATAAGTCGCGCGCGAGACGGTCGCGCTCGGCGGCAGTCTGCTGGCGCAGGTGCACGAGCTCGGCAAGATCCGCTGCGAGCACTTCGGCTTGCTGTCGCATCTCGGGCAGCACCGCTCCCAGCATCATCGCCGAGCGCACCGATTGCAGCGCGTCGTCGGCGCGCATCATCAGCCCGCTCGGCGGGCGGCGGCCGATGCGCTGCAATGCCGCCAATATTTCGGCGATCACGCCGCGGCGCTGCTCCAACGAGGTCCGCAGCGCCTGTTCCCGCTCGTCGAGCGGCTCCAGACGCGCTTGCGTTTGCGCGATCCGCTCTTCCACGGCGAGCACCCGGGAGGCCGTGTCGATGAGCTGCTGATTGAATCTGCGCCGATCGTCGCCGATGGATTCGATCTCGCGCTTGAGCCGCGCCTCGTTTTCCAGCGTCCTTCGTTGCGCGGCGCGCAGCGCCTCGAGCTCCTGGTCGCGCGTTTTGATCGCATCGAGGTCTCCAGCCTCGGCCGGAGCTTGCGGGCGGGGCGTTTGGGCCGACGCGGCGGTAAGCCCCAACGGGGAAAGGCCGAGAGCCGCCAGCATCAGCGCGGCAAGGACGGGAAACGGCGACACGACCGACATCAACTCGTTTTGCACACGCGGTTCCAACGGCAATACTTAGCCATGATTGGCGCCGGATTAAGACGCGCCCGGGTGAATTTCTTCGTGCTCTCCGCGAATTCAGGCGCGATGATAGGGGTGTCCGGCGAGAATGGTCACCGCGCGATAGAGCTGCTCCAACAGCATGATGCGGATGAGTTGATGCGGCCAGGTGGCCACGCCGAAGGCGATGGCAAGGCTTGCTTTTTCCTTGAGGCTCGGCGCGAGCCCATCGGCGGCGCCGATAATGAAGACGACCGCGGGGTTATCCTGCTGCCGCCACTCGTGCAGTCGCCCGGCGAACGCCTCGCTGCTCAAGCTTTCGCCGCGCGCATCCAAGATCACGGTGATGGCGCGCTCGGGGATGAGGTTGGCGACGGCGATCGATTCTTCGAGCATGCGCCGGGCGGTATCGCCGGCGCGGCTCTCCTTGATCTCGACGATGTCGACGGCGTTCAAGCCGGCGCGGCGACCGGCGTCGGCCGCGCGCTTGCGATAGCGCTCCGCAAGCTCGCGCTCGGGACCCTGCTTCAAGCGGCCGATGGCGGCGACCACGATGCGCATGCGTGACGATACGCATGGATCATGGATCGGCTCAAGCCGCTCACGCGCCCCGAGCGATACCGCCGGGACCCTTAACTCGCCCGCCACCCATGCCGGCCGGTCGACGCCCACATCTTCTCGAGATTGTAGAAGGCGCGGACTTCGGGCCGGAACACGTGGACGATGACGTCGCCGGCGTCGATGAGCACCCAGTCGCAGTGCGGCATGCCTTCCACGCGCGCGTCGGGCACGCCGGCCGCGGCCAGGTCTTCGAGCACGCGATCCGCGACCGAGCCGACATGGCGGTTCGACCTGCCGGAGGTCACAACCATGGCGTCCGCGATCGTCGATTTGCCGGTGAGGTCGATGGTGACAGTGTCCTCGGCCTTCATGTCATCGAGGCGTGCGAGGACCAGGCGAAGGATCTCCTCGGCGTCAGGTCGTACCTTGGAGATGGGTTCGGCGGCGCTGTGGGCGCCAGCGCGAGAGACTGCAGGTGTCAGCAGGGGTCCTTTCCTTTCGTTCATCGCCCCGCGCGAAGCGAAGCAAGCCTAAGATAGGCACGGCCGGTTAACGGTTTCAACCTGCCGCCGTTCCACAATCCCCATACTGTGGCGCTTTGGCATCAGTTCTATGACGGGCGGCGCGCAAGGCCGTCGACGACAGCGGCGATTTGAGCCCATGGAGGTAAACCCAGGCCGGCGGTTTGCGGTAAGGGAGAGACTTCGCCGCGGTTTCCGGGATGCGCGCGCGCGAGAACGCGTGGCCTGCCGGGCTGGCGTTGGCATAGAGGCTAGGACCTAGTCGATCGACGACCGCGATCGGCACCACGGCGGCGATGCCGCGCCATCGTTGCCAGCGGTGGAAGCTGCGCAGATTGTCCGCGCCCATGATCCAGACGAAGCGGACACCGGGGCAGTGGCGGCGCAAATAGGCGATGGTCTCGTAGGTATATGTTGTGCCGATTTGCGCCTCGAGGCTGCTGATGTCGATGCGGGGGTGGCGCGCCAGCGCGCCAGCGGCGACGATCCGCTGCGCGAGGGGAGCAAGCCCGCGCGTGTCTTTGAGCGGATTGCCGGGCGTTACCAGCCACCACACGCGGTCGAGATCGAGCCGCTTCATCGCCAGCAAAGAGGCGCTGAGATGCGCCTCGTGCGGCGGGTCGAAGGTGCCGCCGAACAGGCCGATGCGCATGCCTGGGGCGTGCGGAGGCAGCACGATGCGTGGCACCGCCGCTTGACCCTCTGCCCGGGCGGGAGGGGGTTGCGACGGCGCAAGCGATGTGGTCACGGCCTGATCTGCCCCGAGCCGCGCACGCGATACTTGAAACTCGTCAGTTGCTCGACGCCGACCGGTCCGCGCGCGTGGAAACGGCCGGTGGCGATGCCGATCTCGGCGCCGAATCCGAACTCGCCGCCGTCGGCGAATTGGGTCGACGCGTTGTGCAGGACGATCGCGGAGTCGACCTCGCGGAGAAACTTTTCCGCTGCGGCGCGATCCTCGGTGACGATCGAATCGGTGTGATGGGAGCCGAAGCGCTCGATATGGCTGATCGCGCCATCCACGCCGTCGACCACCTTGGCCGAGATGACGGCATCGAGATACTCGGTCGACCAGTCCTGTTCGGTCGCCGGCTTGACGCGCCGGTCGGCCGCACGCGCCGTCTCGTCGCCGCGCACTTCGCAGCCGGCGTCGAGCAGCATGGTGACGAGCGGCTTGAGGTGCGTCGCCGCGGCGGCACGGTCGACGAGCAGCGTCTCCGCCGCGCCGCACACGCCGGTGCGTCGCATCTTGGCGTTGAGTACGATCGTCTGCGCCATGTCGAGCTTGGCCGCCTTGTCCACGTAGACATGGCAAACGCCTTCGAGGTGGGCGAACACCGGCACGCGCGCCTCACTTTGCACGCGCGCGACCAAGCTCTTGCCGCCGCGCGGCACGATCACGTCGATCGCGCCGTCGAGCCCCGCAAGCATCATGCCGACGGCGGAACGGTCGCGGATCGGCACGAGCGCGATCGCGGCCTCGGGCAGCGATGCCGCGAGCATGCCTTCAACCAGCGCGGCGTGAATCGCTTGGTTCGAGCGGTAGCTTTCCGAGCCGCCGCGTAGGATCGCCGCATTGCCGGCCTTGAGGCAGAGCGAGGCGGCGTCGGCGGTGACGTTGGGGCGGCTCTCGTAAATGATGCCGACGACGCCGATCGGCACGCGCACCCGTTCGATGGTCATGCCGTTCGGCCGCGTCCAGCGCTCGGTCACCGTGCCGACCGGATCGGCGAGCCCGCGCACGACCTCGAGCGCCTCGGCCATGGCGGCGACGCGCCGCTCGTCGAGGGCAAGGCGGTCGAGAAACGCCGCCGTCGCGCCAGCGGCCTTCGCCTCGGCCATGTCCTCGGCATTGGCGGCAAGGACCTGCGCCTGCCGGGCGCGAATCGTTGCCGCCATGGTGGCGAGCGCACTATCCTTTTGCGCCGTCGGCGCGAGCGCGAGCACGCGCGCGGCACTTTTCGCCCGCACGGCGGTTTCGTGCATCAGCACGGCGATGTTTGATGCTTCCACGGTCTTGAGCGGCGCGGTCATGGCCACATCCGTTTTTCTTGGCATTTGTTCCTACCATGTTCGCGGCAGTCCCGCGAGGCCGGCTTGCTTGCGACATGGCCAACCGTAAGAACCGCCGAGGCCGTGGTGTTTTTAGCGAGCCAGGATTCCCTGTTCACGGGCGGCGCCAATCTGTTCGTCGACGGCGGCGTCTCGGCGATGGATTTATCGTGATCGCGGGATGCGCTGTCACACCTTCGCCTTGAGCAGGTTCGCGAGCGGCATGCTCGGATCCGCGAGCTCCCCCGCATCGATCGGGATGCTGCGCTCGATCAGGCGCCGCGCCAGCGCGATCTCGCGCTGGGCATTGATCCCCCACGCCTGGGCAAGACGCGGCCCGTCGAGCTCGAACATGAGCACCGCGCCGCCAGCGAGCGGCCGGCGCACGCGCCCGCTCGGTTGCGCCGATGGCCAGCCCACGCCCTGGATGTACATGTCATGCTGCTCCGACCAAAACGAGGGCACGGCCGCATAGGCTATATCGCCGCCGGCGGCGTTGCGGCCGGCAATCGCCCCATGCTCCTGGGCATGGCGCCAATTTTCCAACCGTAGCGATCCGTGCGGTCCAAGAAAACGCGCGCAGTCGCCGGCCGCGAAGATGGCTGGATCGCTGGTGCGCGCACGGCAATCGACCATGATGCCGTCCTGCACGGGGAGCCCGGCCTCCCTCGCCAGCCGATCGTCGGGCATGACGCCGGCGCCGACCACGATGAGATCGGCCGTGATAGTGCCGCGCTGTGTCTCGACCGCGAGGCGGCCGTCCGCAAGCTCGCGCAACTCCCGCGGGGCGGTGTCGATGTAGAGATCGACGCCGCGCGTGGCGTGGCGCTCGTGGATCAAGGCGGAGAGCTCCGTGTTGCAGGCCCGCGCGAGGATGCGCGGTGCGATCTCGATCACGCTCGTCTTGATGCCGAGCTCCGCGGCGGAGGCGGCCACCTCCAGCCCGATCAGGCCGCCGCCGACGACGAGAAGCGACCGGCTCTGATGCAGCCGCACCTTGAGCGCGCGGGCGTCCGCCTCGGTGCGCAGATAATGAATACCGCTGCGCGCCGGCGGGAACAGCGGCAGCACGCGATTGATCGACCCGGTGGCGAGCACGAGCGCCTCGTAGCCGATGCGCACGCCCGCCTCTGTCACCACCGTGCGCGCGCCGCGGTCGATAGCCTTGACCGCGCTGCCAAGCGCGAGGCGCACGCCGTGTGCGGCAACGCCCTTCGGCCCAGCGATCGGTGCATCCTCGGGCAGCGCCTTGCCCGTGAGCACGGCCTTCGACAGCGGCGGCTTCTCGTAGGGCTCCTGCCGCTCGTCGCTGATGAGGACGACCTCGGCGGCGCTGTCCTGTTGCTTGGCTGCGAGCGCTGCGGCGACGCCCGCCGGTCCGCCGCCGACAACGACGATCCTGCGCGCGCTCATCGGCGCCCTCCCTGCGCATGCGCGGCGCCATGGCGGCAGCACGCAAGCACGACTTTTGCATCCGCCGTCATGCTCGCAGCGCCGACAGCATCTCCTCGATGTACTCGTCGCCGTTGGCGATGACGATCATCGATGCGTAAGGCCGCAAGGTCGCCAGCGTTTTCGACAGCGCATCGTCCGATTGCTGTTCGCTGCCGATGATCAGCGCCATAGTCATCACCTTGCGCGCGGCACAAGCTTCGCCGATCACGGCAGCCGCCTGCGCGCTGCTGCCCGCGGTCGACACCATCACCACGAGGTCAGCGCCCGCCACCTCCTCGACCAGCGCCTTGGTGCGCCCGGCGAGGTCGCCGAGCCACGCCTGCATCGACCAGCTTTCTCCGCCGCGCGGGACGCCCTCGAACTTGATCGAGGTGAAGAACGTCGCGCGTTGCCACGCCTGCTGGGCAACGCGCTTGACCACGCGTTCGCTCGGCGTATCGAGCGCAACCACCTTGACGACGCGCGCCTTGGAGTTGGGGTAATCGACCCGAAAGCGGGCCTCAGCGGCGGAGCTCATGCGTGCGCTTTCGCTGTCCATGCTCGCTTCTCCACGCCCGCCACCGCGACATGTGGCGGCGGTTCTCCCGTTCCGCCGCCGGTAATAGCATCTTGGCCCAGCCGGCGGCGACGAGCAACGATTTGGAACTCTGAAAGAATCGCCCGACGGAAGTTTCTCTATACCAACGGCCGAAAGTTCGTGCACGCGCTTGGACAAGCCTATATCTTGGATCAGTATCGGCGGGATTAGAGCGTCCTCGTCAGAGTCCAATCTCCTCGCGCTGGCCGCCGTTTTGCACCACTTGAGCGGCGGAGCAGAGATTTGCTCTCTGAGAAAGACGCACCGTGGATTGAAAGTGGGATCGGAGGGGGCAACTCGATGGCGGAGCCAGTAGCCCTAGCGCGGTCGAGGGAAGCGCCTTCCTTCGAAGCCCCTGCGCAGTATCCAGAGCAAGTCTTTCTGGACTGGACCAGCTATTGCAACGCCAAATGCTTCTTCTGTCCGCGCAACATCGAAGGAGGCGAATTCGTCCCGCTGGCAAAGCTCACCAAGCTCGAGAAGGTGCTGAGCAGCGTCAAGTACTTCAGCATGTCGAGCTCCATTGGCGAACCGCTGCTCCATCCGGAATTGCGCCAAATCCTTGAGTGGCTCTATCGAATAAACCCAACGGTACTAGTTCGCGTCACCACGAACGGCACCGCCCTGACGGCGGAAAAGGCGGCGTGGTTCGCGGGCCATCTCGATTGGTTGTCCATTTCGCTGAACGCAAGCAACGGCGAAGCGCACATGCGCGACATGTTCCCGCACCTGGCCAAGCGCGGCGTCGACGCGGGCAAAAGGTGGGAGCTGCACCTTCGTCACATCACGGAATTCATTGCCGCGCTGCCCGCCGAAGATCGCCCGCGCGTGCGACTCAACATGATCGCGCATCGGCACAACATAGAGGATATCATCGACTTCGTTTATGTCGTCCAGCGAGTGGGCAGTTCGCACGCGACAATAACGAATATCATGGTACATCCGAACATCGTGGACTGGTCTTTGTATGGGGTCCGAGATCTTTACAACGAGGCTATCGACGCGGCATGCCTGCTTGGCACCCAGCTCGGCATCCGGGTCGATGCGTCTCGGTTCCTCACCAGCGTGAAAAGCGCCATCGATCTCGATACTTACTGCCGTGAACCCGTCAATGTTGCCTATATCAGCCGCTCGAGCGTCGGCGCGCCCTGCTGTCAGTGGAGCGAGGAAGCGCTGCCCCAGGACGTCTATTCCGATGACGAGGGTTTCGACCGGTATTGGAATCAAGACGTCTATCGCCGCCTGCGGCGGAAGCGCGATCTGGCAAGCTGCCGCGCCTGCAACCTCGGGCGCGTCTTCGACGAGAGCGGGTTTCACTTGTCGCCGCAACTCAAGCACGTCCTCATCGCTTCGGGACAGCTGCCGGAAACTCACCGCGAGAGTGATTATCCGGAGGAGCAGTTGGTCCGGACCTGCGTCGAGAACCGTTTGGACCTTCCGAGCATCAGGCACACGCTGCGGGAGCTAGATCTTCCCGTGGAAATGAGCGAGCAAATCGAGAGCTTGAAACTCGCGGCGCTACCTGCGCTCGATCAAGCGTGCTGGGACGCATTCCGGAAGCTCGACACACCTGCCGGGCCGAGTGACATCTACGTTGCGGGTCCTTTCATCGGGATCGGATGGGGACCTCCCGTCCATGATCCCGGCCAGAAGATTTCCGGACGATGGCTCGGAGGCGCGCAGGCGGCCTCTATTTTCGTCCGCGTCACGCCTGGCCTTGACTGTGCGATTTATGTCACGATCGCGTATCCCTCCGAGCTGGAGCACCGGCTACAGGTCGAGGTGTGCGGCCGTCCCATCGAGCCGCGGTTTTCCCGCGACGAGGCGGGACGCACCTTGCTCGTCGCTTTTGTCCCGGGTGACCTGACGCGTCTCCACGACGGACGGCTTTGGGTGCGGCTCGCATGCCGCGATGACGCGGGGGAGCCGCTCGCGGGATGGCTTATAGTGATGCGGTTTTCGATATCGCAAGCGGACGCAATGGCAGCGGGGCCGGAACAGCTGGTGATTGAGCTGGAACGGCTGGCCGCGGACAGGGAGGCCTCGCACAGGCAACAGGCCGCGCAACTAAGTGAGCTGGAGCAGCAGCTGTCGCAGCTGGAGCAGCAGCTGTCGGAGCGCAACGCCAAATTGGCTGAATTGGAGCGGACCTTGCAAGAGACGTACGAGTCGCGGTCGTGGCGGCTGACAGCGCCGCTACGGAAAATAAAGGATTGGCGCTCCTGACGAAGAGACCGCGAGTGTACCGAACGATTTGAAGCGGTGCCTTCCTCGCGCCCTACACCGCCTGAGCGTCGGAGCACCGATGCGGTTCTGACAAGAAGCGCTGCTCGTTCTCCACACCCGCCGCCCGATATGCCGCCAGCAGTGGCATCCTGGCCTAGCCCGCGGCAACGAGCAACGATTTGGGAAAGGATCGCCCGATGCAAATTCTCTGCACCAACGGCGTGAAGTCGGTGCTGCTCGAGCTCATCCCTTCGTTTGAGCGCGCCCGCGACACCAAGCTTGCGGTCACCTGGGGATCGACGCACGCGCTCCTCAAGGACCTCGAAAGCGGCGTCGGCGGCGACGTCGCCATTCTGACCGCCGAGGCGATCGATGACCTTATCAAGCAGGGTAAGGTCAAACCCGGCAGCCGCGTCGATCTCGCCCGCTCCGGCATCGGAGCTGCGGTGCGCAAGGGTGCCAAGCGGCCCGACATTGCTTCGCCGGAGGCGCTCAAACGCGCGCTGCTTGCGGCGAAGAGCGTCGCCCATTCCAAGACCGGCTTGAGCGGCATCTATTTTCCCACGGTGCTCGAGCGTCTCGGCATCGCCGAGGAGATGAAAGCAAAGATCGTGATGCCGGATGCGGGCACGCCGGTCGGCGAGCTCGTCGCCAAGGGCGAGGCCGAGATCGGCATCCAGCAGATCAGCGAGCTTCTGCCGGTCGCCGGTATCGACATCGTCGGCCCGCTGCCGCCCCCGCTGCAGAAGATCACGATCTTCTCGGGCGGCGTATTGACGGCGGCGAAGGAGGCGAGCCTTGCGGCGGCGCTGCTAGCATTCCTCTCGGCGGAATCTCCGCGCCTGCTCAACGCGAAGGGCCTGGAGCCGGCGTAGCGGGCGCACTAATCACCGGTGCTGGGTTATGGTGTCGACGAGTGCCAGCCGTCCCTTCTTGACCTCGGCGAGCGCGCGCAACAGCGCGGGACGTACCTCCTGCGGCTTGTCGATCGGGCCCTCGCCGTAGCAGCCCATGGCGCGGGCCAGCGCGGCGAAGTCGGGCTCCGGAGCGAACAGGTCCATGCCGATATGGGCCTTGGACTCGTCGGTCCCGCGCAATCGCGCCATGCGGATCTGGTGCTCCCAGTCGTTGTAGTAGGCGCGGTTGTTGTGCATGACGACGAGCATCGGGATTTCATATTTAGCGGCAATCCAGAGCGCGCCGGCATCGAACATCAGATCGCCGTCGGGCTGGATGTCGACCACGACGCGGCCCGTGCCTTTGTGCGCGAGCGCCACGCCGAGCGAGATGCCGATCTGGGTCGAGGTGCCGAGCTCGACGCCGGGATGCCGGTAGGGCTTGTCGAAATCCCAGAGCTTGCGCACTTGTTGCTTGAGCGTGTTCGCGGTGAGCACCCAGTCCTCGTTCTTGATCACCTCCCAGACTTCGAGCGCCAGGCGGGCGAAGGTGATTGGAGAGGCATCCCAATTGCGCCGCGCCTCCTCCTGCCACTTTGCCCAGACTTCGTCGTGGCGCTTGGCGATAGCGGCTTTGCGCTCGGCGATGCGGGACGCGAGCTTGCCCTCGCGCGCGACGCGCTCCTTGCACAGCCGCGTGAGCTGCGGAATGCCGAGCGCGGTATCGCCCAAGGCGCGGATCGAGCAGGGCTGCATGCGGCAATAGTCGAACGCCCACTTGCTGATATTGATCTCGCCGAAGCCGATCTCGACGAAGTCGCACGATGCCGGCGTGAGCCGTTCGCGCGTGCGCGTGGCGCTGTCGAGCTCGGTGAGCTGCTTCTCCCAATCGTTCACGTCGAGACCGACGACCAGATCGGTGTGGCGGAGCGATGCGTGGTCCATGCTCAGGCACAACGGGTGCTTGTTGGGAAAATTGAGCGCGCTGTTGACATCCCACACCGCGGCGCCGGCGGTCTCTGCCAACGCCACGAGACTCTCGAAGCCGCCCGCACGCCGGCCGGCATATTCGGCGAGCAGCAGGGGATGCTCGGCGGCAAGCAGCTTCTCCGCGATCGCGGCGATCGCATCTGGATCGGGAGCCATCGGCGCCGGCGTCGCCGCCGCGCCAGCGGGCGGCAGCGGCACATTCGCCGCCAGCGGCGCCTCCTGCAGCGCCGCGTCGTAACACATATAGACCGGGCCCTGCGGCTCGGTGGTCATGATCGAAAAGGCGCGCGCAAAGCTTTCCGGCACGCCCTCGATCGAGGTCGGCTGGTAGTCCCATTTGACGTAGTCGCGCACGGCATTGCCCTGAACCAGCGCCGAATGCGTCCAGTCGATGTGCGGGCGCCGCTTGCCTTCATCCATCGGACCGGTCGCGCCAATGATGAAGATCGGCGCCCGGTCGATGTAGGCGTAATAGATCGCCATGCAGGCGTGCAGCAGCCCGACGAGGTCGTGCAAGATCACCGCCATCGGCCGGCCGGTCGCCTTGGCATAGCCGTGTGCGATCTGCACCGCGATCTCTTCGTGTTGGCACAGCATCATCGGCGGCTCGTTGCCGCCGTAATTGACGAGCGAATCGTGCAGCCCGCGAAAGCTCGCGCCGGGATTGAGCGTGATGTGGGGGAAGCGGTAGCGCTTGATCAGATCGACGATCACGTCGGACTGCCAGCCGCGGTAGTTGGCCGGCTTGCCTCGCCCGGTCTGTTCCTCAATCTGCGCGCGCTTGCGATCCATCATGCCATATCAACGGAACGCGCGCGGCGGCAACGCGTCAAGCCTCACCGCGCTGACTGTTGGCTCGCCTCGAATCCCGGCGCGCTTTCCACTTGATCGAACCAGTCGAAGCCCATCTCCTTGACGATCCGGTTGCTCATCATGATGAGCCGCGTCTCCGCGGTCGCGAAGTGCTGGTGCGTAGTGAAGGGCGGAATATAGATGTAATCGCCCTCTTTCCACTCGAATTTCTTCGGCACTTCGGCCCACTCCCATTTGAACGCATCGAGGCAATCGAACTTCATGTCCCAGTGCAGGTCGTAGCCCGAGCCCTCGACCACGAAAATGATTTCCTCCCACATGTGGCGATGCTTGCCGGAGCGCTCGCCGGCCTTGAGGAACTGCATATAGGCCTCGACGCAGCACTCGCGCGTGTTCAGACGATGGTGCACGAGATGCTTGATCAAGCCATCGGGGCAACGCTCCCACGGCATCTCCTCGGCTTTGACGACATTGGCCAGCGTCTCGTACTGCTTGCGGAAATTCTGCGAGGCCGCGACGTCGTCGGCATGGAACGTGCAATTGGCGGAGCCCGACCATGCCTGGGCTTTGTCTTCGAACGACATGCGCGCGTCTCCTCAAATATCGGCGGGCGGTTCGTAGGAGTCCTGGCCGGGCGGCAATTTCTCGGGGGGCCACTCCACGATCTTCTGGAACAGGAGGTGCATGAAGAGGAACAGCGGCTTGGCTTTGAACACCAGGAGAATGGCCTCCTCGTTGGGATCGTCGTTGAAGTGCTGATGCACGCAACCGTTCTCGACGATCATCACGTCGCCGGCTTTCCAAGGGATGTGGCGGCCGTCGTGCACGTCGTGGCCGCAGCCCTTGAGCACGTAGAACACCGCGCTGTTGAGGTGGCCGTGCTTCTGTCCGTAGGCGCTCGGCGCGTAAGCCTCGATGTGCGATTCCATCGATTGGACGATGCTGGTCGCTTGCGGGCTGATGACGCTTTTGCCGAACTGGCCGGGGCCGCCCTTCCACGGCACGTCGCGGGACGGATAGACCCGCTTCTCCTCAAGGAGCGCCTTGTAGAGATGACTGTAGGTGCCTTCGAGCGCGCGCACGAAGGTACGCTTCTTGGCCCAGCGCTCCCAGCGCTCGTGCTTCTTCTCCTCGGCATATTCCTCGGGCTGATTGTGCCCGATGCCGGGCCGCACCTGGTCGTACATCCCCGTCATTCCGGCGTCTCCCTGGAAACGGGTGCGCGATGGCGTTCCGCGCCAGCCGTCGTTGCAAACACACTGTGAATTGGCCTTGTGGGCTGTCATTACGGGATAACGGGATAGCGCGCAACGCTCCGGCCCCGCCACTTGGTTCTCGCGATCCGGAATGTGTGGGCGCGAGCGCCATGCGCGGTGCGCCAAGCATGGCGTTACTCCCGTCCGCACGCCGCGCGGGCTTTCGACCGCGCGTCGGCAGACGCCGCCGGCGACGGTTCAAACGAAGGGGAAATTGGGAGAGACTGCTAGCGCTGGCGACCGAGCCGCAGGCCTGCGATCTATTTCGCGGCGTAAAATGACGTAGCGCTGCGCTGTTTGAGATCGCCGAAGGCGAGGACCCGCGCGCGAAGCTGCGCGAGCGTTCCGCGCTCGGTCAACGGCAGACCGCAGACCTTCTCTGCCGCCTCTTTTTCGCTGCCGGCATCGACCTTGCGCCAGTTGTGCTCAGGATTCCATTGGCCGTTGGGCCAATGTTGCACCTGGTAAGTTCGCTTTGTTTGCATCGTGTTCCCCCGATGTTTCGTGCGGCAGCGCGGGTACAAATCGTTTTGGGCGACAATCGGGCGCCGCGCGTGAACTCTTTGTGAAATCTCTCGCCGCGGTGTTGCCGCTTTCAAAGCGCGCCCGCATCCGCACGACGGCGGCCGTTAATCCGCGATTCTAGCTCCCAGCGATGTTAACGAAATGTTAACGCCGCCGACCTCACCGGCGGTTTCTTGCGCGGGTCTTGCTCGCGGCGCGGGCCACCCGTCGCGGCGCCGACCGCGCCGGCGTCAGGCCGGCGGTTTGCGGCCGCGCGATCCTGCCGAGGTCCTTCATCCGCGGCAGTCCGGCGGCCGCCCACATGGCCTCCGCCTTTTGCAGCCGCGTAACCCAATACTCCCACGCCCGCTCGACCCCGCGCGGGCCGAG
>Ga0207665_10002093_pt1 | contig 13478 bp, 9 predicted proteins | sample LARL112metaG_FD_184351 | JGI IMG/M metagenome (GOLD analysis project Ga0207665, IMG submission 184351) | Corn, switchgrass and miscanthus rhizosphere microbial communities from Kellogg Biological Station, Michigan, USA - LAR L11-2 metaG... | ecosystem: Host-associated > Plants > Roots >...
CCACGATGGTAATCTCGCGATCCGATTCGAAGCGCCACAATCCGGCGGTGTCCGCGGGCACGCATCGGCGCATCTCCTCGGCCACCGCGCCAAACACCTCCACAGGTTCAACGCCGCGCGCCACAAGCGTGGCGAGCCGGCGCAGGGCGGCCTGTTCGGCGGCGAGCCGGCGATACTCGGCGTACCACGTGCCCTCGTCGAGGTTCTCGTCGACTTCGGCAGCAAGTTCCTCGGCGGTTAAGAGTCCGTCCACCGCATCCTGATCAATCGTCAGGTCAGAGTGCAACCCTGCGCTCAGTTCGCCCTCGCTCGCGCGTCTTGCCCGCGCGTCGGGATCGATAGTGCTGCTTGCTGATTCGGCGACCGAGCTGGGCGAGTTGGCGGTCATCGGGACACCATCGCGTACCCAGCGACACCGAACACCACCGGCAGCATCGCCAGCATTCCAAGCGTTGCACTCAGCATCTTTCGCTCTTTTCCTCGTCTGCAATCAGTTGGCCATGTTTCGCAGCCGGATGAGCTGCCGATCGCGCCAGCGGACCCGCTCGTCCCAGTCATCGAGATCCAGCAGGGCCCGACGCTGTGCGGTCACATCGGCGACCAGCTCGGGTGTCCACGGGTCGTGCTGTCCACGCTCGGCACCCATCCGTTCGTAGGCGGGACCCATTTTCGCGGCGTGAGATTCGATTCCACCGCGGGTGTTGAGGTCGGCGGTCTCGAACGGGCCGATAAAACTCCAGCGTCGCCCAAGGCCGTTGCGAACTACCTCGTCGATGTCGTCGACGGTCGCGATGCCGTCGCGCACCAAGCAGTACGCCTCGCGCAGCAGCGCACCCTGCAGTCGGTTGAAGAGGAACCCGTCGACCTCGCGGCGCACCAGCACGGGCCGCAGTCCCGTCGTGCGGTACACCTCGACCGCTTGTCGCACGATGGCATCGGCAGTCAACGGTGACGGCACAACCTCGACGACCGGCAGCAGGTACGGCGGATTCCCCGGGTGACCGACCAGAATCCGTGCGGCGACATCGGAATCGAGGCCCTCGGCAAGACAGCTCGGCACGATCGCCGAACTGGAGCTGGCCAGAGGCACCATACCCGAGGTCAGAGAAGCGGCCTGCCGCAACAGGGTCCGTTTGAGATTGACGCGCTCGGGTGCGCATTCCTGCACGAACCCTGCACCGGCGAGGGCCGAGGCCAGATCGGAGGTGAACCTCACCCGCGCTGCAACCTCAGCGCGATCGGCGTCGAGCCCGCCGCCGGCGTGCAACTGTTCCAACCGCTCCCGCAGGTCGGAAGCCCCGCGAGGCAGCGCCTCGTCGACGGGGTCGTACACTGCGACGTCAAAACAGTTGCAGGCGAAGAGGATGGCGAAGGAAACTCCGATGGAGCCAGCACCCAGGACCGCCACAGGCGGGTTGCTCACAGCTGCCACCAGCTCCGGTCACCGTCGTAGCCGCGCTCCAGAATCGACACCACCGAATCGGCGGTCAACTCACGCGGGTTGTTGGCCGTTAGCCGGGTGGCCAGCATGGCCTGCTTCGCGACGAAACCGAAGTCTGCCGGCGCCAACCCCAGCGTACGCAGATCCAGCGGAGCCCCTAGAGTGGCCAAGAGCGTCTCGATCCGCTCGATCGCCGACTGAGCCTGGCGCTCTTCGGATTCCGATTCCCCAGCCACCCCGAGGATGCGGCCGATCTCAGCGAACTCCGGGATCCGGGTCGGCAAGTTGTAGCGCATCACGTAGGGCAGCAGTGCACTGATGCCGAAACCGTGCGGGGTGTGGGTGAGGTTGCCTATCGGCGACTGGATGGCATGCGCACCCGCAGTCCCGGCGGTGTTGATCGCCATGCCGGCGCAGTACGCGCCGAACAGCGTGTCAGACCGGGCCGCCAGGTCACTCGGGTTGGCAGCCACCGCAGGCAGTGACGTGTTCAATAGCGCAAGACCGGTGCGCGCGTAGACGTCCGCCAGAACGTTCTTGCCCGCATACAGCGTGGTGGCCAACTGTTCGGTTCCGGGGTTCTTGGCCCGTCCCGTGAACGACTCGATGAGGTGCGACAGGGCGTCGGCCCCGGAGGCGGCGGTCAGCCCGGGCGGGCAACTCAGGGTCAGTTCGGGGTCGATGATCGCCGCGTAGGCCTCCAGGTGCGGGCTCGCGACCCCCACTTTCATGCCTTGGTCCTCGTCATAGACCACCGAGATGCAGGTGACTTCGGCGCCGGTGCCGCCGGTGGTGGGGACGGTGATCACCGGAACCCCAGGCCCCGGTACCAGGAACTGGCCGTAGTAGTCGCGGACGTCACCGCCATGGGTCAGTACTACCGAGGCGACCTTCGCCAGATCCATGCACGACCCACCGCCGATGCCGACGACGGCCTCCACCGAGGCGGTACCGAACCGCTCGACGAGGTCGACGACATTCCGGCGTGGCAGGTCGGACTCGGTGCCGTCATAGACGGACACGGAGACACCCTGTTGCACAAGCGCTTCGACGATCTGCCCGAACTCCGCACTGGCGGCCATACGGGCGTCGGTCACCATCAGGACTCGTTGAGCGATGGCGGTGACGACCCGCGGGATCTGTCGGCGCTGGCCTGGCCCGAACAACACCATCGCCGGTTGGCGCAGCAGTCCGACCCCGAGATCGTTGGTGGTGCGAAGCGGTGAGGGTGCGGTGATGGTGCTTGTCATGACAGGGCTTCTTCCTCGTTGACGGTGACGGCGAGGTACTTCGGTTCGAGGTAGTCGTAGATGGCGTCGTGCCCACCCTCGCGGCCCAGACCAGAGGCATTGACGCCGCCGAAGGCTGCGGCGGGGTCGGCCATGATGCCGCGGTTGATGCCGACCATGCCGAAATCCAGCCGCTCACCGACCGCGACGGCGCGCGACAGGTCTTTGGTGAACACGTAGGCGGCCAGCCCGTACCGGGTGTCGTTGGCGAAGGAGATCGCCTCGGCCGTGGAATCCACTTCGTAGATGGTGGCAACAGGGGCGAACAGCTCGCGGCTGCACAGTTCGGCGGGCCGTCCGTGAACGCGAAAGACGGTGGGCTCGAAGAAGTATCCGTCGCCGGGTCGAGTGGAGCCGCCGGTGAGTAACTCGGCTCCCGTCGCGCGGAGAGTGTCGACCAGGTCCACGACGGTGTCGCGCTGACGGGCCGAGATGATCGGTCCGACGTCCACGCCGGGGTCGAAGCCGTTGCCGACTGTCAGCTGTGTGGTGAGTTCGACGAACCGGGCGGTGAATGCCTCGACCACGGCGCTGTGCACGATGATCCGGTTGGCCGCCACACACGCCTGCCCGGCGTTGCGGAATTTGCATACGACCGCTTGTTGGGCGGCCAGTTCGACGTCCGCGTCGTCCAGAACGATGAACGGCCCGTCCCCGCCAAGTTCCATCGACGTGTTGATGATGCCGGGGGCGGCCTGCTCCAGCAGAGTGACCCCGACACCGGTAGACCCGGTGAAGCTCACCTTGCGCAGACGGTCGTCAGCCATCAGTGCCGCCGACACCGCGGCCGAGGACGTCGTGTGGACGAGGTTCACCACACCGTCGGGAAAGCCTGCCTCGCGTAGGATTTCGACGAACAGAGCGCATGTCAGCGGAGTTTCCTTGGCGGACTTCACGATCACCGGGCAACCCGCGGCCAGTGCCGCGCCGGCCTTGCGGGCAATCATGAGCATCGGGAAGTTCCACGGCGTGACTAACAGGGCGGGCCCGACGGGCTGGTGGGTGGTGACCACGCGGTATCCGCCGTGGGATGCCGGCGCCCAGGTGCCGTGCAGGTGCGCGATCTGCTCGGTGTACCAGAGGAAGAACTCTGCGGACAACGCGAACTCCGCGCGGGACTCGGCCAGCGGCTTGCCGCTCTCGGCGGTCATCACGTCGGCGAACTCCTCGGCCCGTGACAGCAGTAGTCGGTGGGCGCGGGTGAACAGTTCGGCTCGGTCGCGCGGCGCGACGTGCCGCCACCAGGCCTGCGCGCCTGCCGCCGCCTCGAGGGCGGCGATCGCGTCGTCGGCGTCACCGTCGGACATCGCGGCGATCTCGGTGCCGGTGGCCGGATCCAGTACTGCGAAAGTCGAATTCGTCCGCCGCCATTGACCATCGATGAACAAACCGGTGGGGACGCGCCTGCCGTGGACCACAGCGGTGTCCGTGGTCGCGTCGAATGTCTTGTCGGAAGGCCCGACCAGGGTAGTCGTCATGGTTCCTCGTCTTCAGTCGAGCGAAATTCGAAAGCCAGCGGGGCTTGTCGCCGCGGTCTAAAGTCACGCTAAGACCGAAATGTGACGCCGGATACGACTGCGTCTTTTTGAGACAGTCAGCGGCTACGCGTGCGCTCGGCCGCAAAGTCGGGTCCACTGCATCCCAGCGGTGACCTGTTCCTTCTACGGTAGGATGTGATCCGGATCGCATTCGAGGATCCGAGGTCGCTTCCGATGATCCGACCGACCATCTGTGATCCCGAAGGCGTGACGCAAGGAGTTGTTCGTGTCGGCACGGCCCAGCGGATCGCGGATCGAGGAGATACGCGCACAGTTCCTCACTGCCTCCGACGCAGGTCAGGCGGTGCCGCCCGACCTGCTTCAATCGTGGTTGCGGTCGAAGAGCGCGCTGGGGGCACCCGACAACGTTCGCGACGTTCCCCGAGTCGACGAGGATCTGCTCGACAACCATCTGCTGGAGATGTTCCAGGCGCCGATGGCCCGTGCCGCCGAGGATTTGGCCGGATCGGGGATGGGGCTGCTGCTCGCCGATGCCCAGGGCCGCATCGTGCAGCGGTGGTCGCTGGACTCGTCGGCGATGAACCACCTGGACCGGCTGGGGACGGTGCGCGGGGCGGTCCTCGCCGAGGACACGGTGGGCACCAACGGGGTAGGGACCGTGATCGCCTCGGGAAAGAGCGTGCAGATCGAGGGTGCCGAGCACTTCGCTGACCTGTATCACAACGCCCTGTGCACCGGTGCGCCGGTGTGGCACCCCATCACCGGCAAGCTGCTGGCCGCGGTGACGGTGTCGACGAAGATCGACGAACGCAGCGGCCTGCTGCTGCCGCTCACGAATTCGCTTGCAGCCCAACTGCAACAGCACGTCCTTGACGTCGCACAGCCAGGCGCCAGGGCCATGCTGGCAGCGTTCCTGGACGCTTCCACACGGCACAACGGTCCTGTGGTGGCGTTCGGCCCCGACGGTCTGACCATGCGCAGCAGGCGCGCAGGCGAATTGACCCGGACGGATGTGGATTTGATCGGGCACCTGTGCGCGGGGCTGCGGCACGACGCCCGACTGACAGCCGAACTGTCCATCGGGACCACAGCTATCGATGTGAGCGCCCTCGACGGTGGGGCAGGGGTGGTGGCCGCGCTCAGCCCGGCGGCGCGGACGTCGGTGGGCCATGGCAGGCCGCCGGTCGACGCGCTGGTGGGACAGACGAAGTCGTGGCTGACCGCCGCCCACCATGTCAGCAGGCACATCGCAGCGCGCACCGCTCTGCTCATCGCCGGCGAGTCCGGAAGCGGCAAAACTTCACTGGCACTGGGCCGCCCGTACCGGCCGGGTGCGGTGCAGGCCGACGTCGCGGTGGTGCACACCGCCCAGCGCCAGATCGTCGGCGACCAGGTGTGGCTTCAACAGCTCGCCGACGCCGTCGCCACCTCGTCGCGGGTCGTCATCCGCGGAGTGGAGCATCTCGACCTGCAGGTGCTCGCCGCGCTGCGTGCGCTGATTGATGCCAACACCGGGCGCGGCTCGGTGTTACTGACGGCGACCGCAGCCACCCATTCGGACGCCGAGGCCGCGGCGACCAAGCTGGGCGTCGCCGTGGTGTGGGTGCCACCGCTGCGAGAGCGGGTAGGCGATATTCCCGCGCTGTGGAATGCCTTTGTCGCGCAACGCTCTCCGGGCCTGCGGCTGACGGTGAGCGAGGACGCGCGGCGGGCCCTGGAAGCCGCGGGGTGGCCGGGCAACCTCGCCGAGCTGCGCGTGCTGGTTGAGAAGCAGGTGGCCGCGGGCACCCGCGGTGTGGTACAGCTCGATCACCTGCCGGACTCGTTGAGGGCCCATCGCTCCTGGTCGATGATCGAACGGACCGAGATGGAGACCATCCGCAGAGCGCTGCAGGAGGCAGGCGGTAACCGCTCCAAGGCGGCCGAGCTACTCGGTGTCTCGCGGGCGACGATCCACCGAAAGCTCAAGACCTACAACCTTTCCGGCTGACTCACTGGGCCAGGTAGCCGCCGTCGATTACCAGTTCTGAGCCGGTGACGAAGCTGGCCTCGTCCGAGGCGAGGAACACCACGCCGTTGGCGATCTCCTCCGGCAGGCCCGCGCGGCCCATCGGCGTCTGCGCGACGACGAACTCGTTGATCTCCACCTCTTGCGCGTCGGTCAGCGGCGTCTTGATGAAACCGGGGTGCACCGAGTTGACCCGCACATTATCCTTGGCGTAGCTGATGGCCGCACTCTTGGACATGTTGCGCACCGCACCCTTGGTGGCGTGATAGGCATGCGCGCCCGCGACTGCCGCGTTCCCCCAGATCGACGAGACGTTGATGATCGAGCCGCTGCGCTGACTCACCATGTGCGGGATCACCGACCGCATGCCTAGCCACGTGCCGGTCTGGTTGGTGGCTATGACGCGTTCCCATTCGGACACGCTCAGCTCGTGCAGTGACTGATAGGCGATGATGCCGGCGTTGTTGGCGAGCACGTCGATCCGGCCGTAGCGGTCGACCACGTCGGCGATCACGGTTGCCCAGTCCTCCTCCTGGGACACGTCGAGCCGGCGATAGTCGATGCCGGGCGAACGGGGGCCGAAGGACTCGTCAGTCTTGGACCGGCCGGTGGCGATCGTGGTGGCGCCCTCCCGGGCGAATGCCTCGGCGATGGCGTGGCCGATGCCCCGGCAGGAGCCGGTGACCAGGGCGATCTTGTCGTTCAGACGATTCATCGGTGCTTCTCCTGTCGGTGGGGCCTGGTGCGTTCAGATAAGCGCGGGCGTTCGCAGGCGCAGTGATGTGCGTCACGGTGAGACAGCGGTGCGTCAATTTGCGACACCTCGGGGTGGGTGCGCTGCGCAACCACAGACTGGCTCCAGTGCGGCAGGTCACAGCCGCGGTCAACCGCAGAATCACCTACCGAAATTCAGGAGAGGCACATGACCACCTTCCAACCGACCGATCGGCTGGGCGCCATCTATGCCGAGTGGACCGAGGAATTCGTCGCCAACCCCGAGATGTCGCTGAGGTTGATGCGATGGGTGTTCGAGGATTGGCAGCGCGCCACCGCCGAACCCGAGGACGTCACCTACAAGTCCACAGAGCTCGGCGGGGTGCCAGGCATCCTGGTGACCCCACTAGCGGCTGACCCGACCCAGGTGCTGGTGTTCCTGCACGGCGGTGGTTTCGCACTCGGCTCCTCGGCCAGCCACCGCAAGCTGGCCGGCCACGTGGCGCGCGCCTGCGGCGCCACCGCGTTCGTCGCCGACTTCCGGCGCGCGCCCGAGCATCCCTACCCGGCTCAGATCGAGGACGCTGCCGCAGTTTTCGACGCTCTGGTGAGAGACGGGATCCGCCCCGCCGACATCACCTTCATCGGTGACAGCGCGGGTGCCAGCATCGCCATCGCCACCACGCTGCGGATGCAGCGCGACGGCTCGCGAACACCCGGGCTGGTAATGGCGATCTCACCCTGGCTGGACATGGAGAACACCGGAGAGACGCTGGTGTCCAACAACGACACCGACTTCCTGATCACCCGAGAAGGCTTGCAGGGCAACATCGACCGGTACCTCTCCGGCGGCGCCGACCCCACCGATCCGCTGGTCAACCCGCTCTACGCTGACCTCACCGGGTTTCCACCGCTGTACATCACCGCCGCCGATATCGAGTCGCTGTATGCCGACGCCACCCGTCTGCACGCGCTCGCGCAGGACGCCGGCGTCGCCGTCACCTTCGACGTCGCGCCCGGACACCAACACGTATTCCCGCTACAGGCAGGGCACCTCGCCGCCGCCGACTCGTCCATCGCCACGATGGCCGACTGGTACCACGCCCGCCGAATCGCCAACGCCCATCAGCACACCGCCCAACCAGCTTCCGCATAATTCGCGAAGGACAACCCACATGACCATCGAAGCCCGTACACACGTCGACGCCATCGTGATCGGAGCCGGATTCTCCGGCCTGGCCATACTTCACCATCTTCGCGAAATCGGCCTGGACACAGTCGTCCTCGACGCCCAGGACGGCGTCGGAGGCACTTGGCTGGCCAACCGCTATCCAGGGGTGCGGACCGACAGCGAATACAGCTACTACTCCTTCTCGTTCTCGAAGGAGGTGCGTGAGGAATGGGCGTGGTCGCAGCGGTACCCCGCCGGGCCGGAAGTGTTGGCCTACCTCAACTTCGTCGCCGACCGCCTCGACCTGCGTCGTGACATCCGGCTCAACACCCGTGTGGAGTCCGCCCGCTACGACGATGACACCAACACCTGGACTGTTCAGATCGACGGCGGCGCACCGCTGGTGGCCAAGTACCTGATCAGCGGCATGGGAGTGCTGTCGCAGGCCATCTACCCGGACATCCCCGGCATCGATACGTTCGCCGGCGAGAAGTACCACACCGCGCACTGGCCGCGCGACGGCGTCGACCTGGCCGGCAAACGCGTCGGCTTGATCGGGCTTGGAGCATCGGGAATTCAAATCGTTCCCGAGATCGCCCCGCAAGTCGGTGAGTTCGTCGTGTTCCAGCGCACCCCGAACTTCGTGGTGGAAACCACCAACGACGCGGTCACCGACGAGCAGATGCAGTGGCTGCGCGACAACTACGACGCGATCTACGAGAAGGCCGCCAATCACCCCTTCGGTGTCGCAATGGAACCCGCACAGTTCAGCGCTCTGGAAGTGTCTGCAGAACAGCGCCGCGCCATCTTCGAAAGCAAGTGGAACGAGGGCGGTTTCCACTTCGCCAACGAATGCTTCAACGACCTGGCGACCAACCACGCCGCCAGCGAATTGGCCTCGGAGTTCATTCGCTCCAAGATCCGCGAGATCGTCAAAGACCCGGCGACCGCCGACCTGCTGTGCCCGAAGACATACTCGTTCAACGGCAAACGCGTTCCCACCGGGCACGGCTACTACGACGCGTTCAACCTGGACCACGTGCATCTGGTCGACACCGCATCTACGCCCATCACCGCGATCACGCCGACCGGGGTGCGCGTCGGGGACACCGAGTTCGAGTTGGACGTGTTGATCTTCGCCACCGGCTTCGACGCAATGACGGGCACGCTGACCAACATCGACATCATCGGTCGCGACGGAATCACGTTGCGCGACCGATGGGCTCGTGAGGGCCTGCGATCCAACCTCGGTATTGGCGTGCACGGCTTCCCCAACTTCTTCATGTCGCTGGGGCCACAGACCCCGTACTCGAACCTGGTGGTGCCGATTCAGCTCGGCGCCCAGTGGCTGCAGCGTGCGCTGCGATGGGCGCGCGACAACGACATCGACGCCTTCGAGGCCACACCGGAGTCCGAGGAGTGGTGGGCCGAAGAGACCGAGCGGACCGGGAAGGCCACGGTGATGTACACCGAGGGTAAGAAGGCCAAGGCATGGTTCCTCGGCGAGAACGTGCCGGGCAAGCCGGAAGCGTTCCTGGTATACATGGGTGGCGGTCAGGTCTACCAGCGGTATTGCCGCGAGCTTGAAGAGTCTCAGTATGCCTCGATGCTCGCCGCGAATCGGGTAGCAGAACCGGTGAGTCTGTAGTCCAGTGCCCACTGCGGGAGGGCGGTGCTCAGGCCGCAGGCCGCCCTTCCTGGGGTCGGCTTAGCAATGGAGCGAATCTGGTTGTTTCGTGATGACGTGATCCGGTCAGGCCGGTACGCGAAGTGGGCGGTGGCCTTCGCGTCGGAGTTCGGCGTCGATGTCGAAGTCGTAGGTGCCGTAGAAGTTGTTATCTGGACAATTCGACGCTGACCTGCTCATTCCGATTCTCCGTCGGGCTGCTTGCAGGGCTCGCCGAGGTCGGCCAACAGCTCCCGGATCCGGCGCGAGATCGCCTCATGGCGTTCAATTTCGCGGGGCCAATTGCGTTCGGTGGCGTCCTGGATCAGCTGTTGTTCGCGGCCGAGGCGCTCACGCAGGCGCGGCGCGTATTCGCTGGTGGTGAAGAACTTGCTGCAGCGCAGATACAGGTCACACTCGCACGGCCCTTCGGCCGGCAGCCGCAGACAGTGGCCGAGTTCGAGCTCGGTCTTGAAGTAGTTGCTCTTCAACCAGTCCAGAGTGTCCTGACCGATCTCGTTGTTGAGTAACGCCTCCGCGGCAGGGCCGGCGACCCGGCCACCGTTGGCGATGACGCGCTCGTACTGCTCCTTGAGCACCGGATCGCTGATGTGGGAATAGGTAACGGCCATCCCTGCGCTGCGGTGCCCGAGGATCGCCATGATCGTCTGGATACGCGCACCACCCTCGGCGAGCTGGGTGCCCACGGTGTGCCGAAACCGATGCGCCGTGATCGTCGGCTTCCCGTCCGCATCAACGAGGCCAGCTCTTGTGCAAGCCGTTTCGAGCGCGTCTTCGAACAGATATCTGCGGCCGATCGGCTTCCCTCGGTGGATGAACACCCAGTGAACGTGTCGGCCGGCCCATCGGTCGTGGTGCGCCGCGGCGGGAGCCGACCTGCGGTGCTCGATCAGCTCGCGCAACGCGTCGGCGGCCTGAGGGTGCAGCGGGATCATCCGCTCGGCGTAGGTCTTGCCCACCGGAATCCGCAGCCGCGGATAGCCGTCCGGGTAGGCGTCGAGACAGTCGAGGGTGAGCCGGGCGATTTCGCCGCGGCGGGCACCACTCCATCGGAGCAACAGCAGCGCTGTGCGTTGGAAGGGATCGTCAAGGGCCTCAATGACTTCCATCAGACGGTCGAGTTCGTCGCGCGGAATGAACCGAGGCAGCCGGGCCGGAAGCTTCGGGAAATCGGACGGCCCCAGCAACGGCCGACCGGGGACATTCGACCAGCCCCACTGGGCGGTATCGCGGAAGAACTGCGCCAGCGGACTCAGGTAGGTGTACCGGGTCCGCGGGCTCAGCGGCTTGTTGTTGCGCGGGTTGATGTGCTCGTGAAGATGGACCAGGTAGTCCTCGATGTGGCCGCGGTTCACCTGGTCGAGGTTGGTGATCTCCGGGTGCTTCGTCGTCAGCCACCGGACGAGGTAGCGGAAGGCGTCGCGAGCGTGTCGCATGGATGCGGCACGGTCGGTGCTTTGCAGCCGCAGGTTCAGCCATCGCTCGATCGTCGCGCCGATCGCCGGCGGTGTGCCCAGTGGGACGAGCTGGTCTTTCCACTTCTCTTGCCGTCGTAGCCCGAAGATCGGTTTCTCGACGACCTGCTCGAGGTTGAACAACAGCACGTGGAAGGTGTAGAGCCGGGAGGCGCAGCTCTTCGCGAATTGTGTTGCGAGCTTGTCCATGTCGTCGTGGCGGCGGGCGTTGGACACGTGGGTGGCGCGGATGAATCCGGCCTCCGGGCGAGCGCAGTAGCTCCTCAGCTCCTCACCGAGGGCGCGGATGTCGTCGGCGGTGATCGTGGTGAAGTCCGGGTCGCCGCGGCGCAGCGTGAGCCGCGCGAGCGACCACGTCACCGCCGACCGCGCATAGGCAGGCTTGTAGCCCAGCCGTGTCATGCGCTCGACCCAGCAGTCGAGCAACGCGAGGTCTAGACCGAGTCCGGCGGCGACGCGTGGGTGGAACATGCTGTCGAAGTTTCGGCTGAGCAGCCAGTCGGCCTCCATCGGCAGGCCGTGGACGAGCGACAGGTAGGTCAGATACGTGCCGGCCTCGTGCGAGGGCCCCATGCGCTTGCCGGTCTGCCATTGGTCGCGGTCGTGCAGGTCCAGACGCACGAGCAAGGGCGCGGCGAACCAGTCCTCGAGATTCGGCCAGTGCCGGACAAACCGGTTGTAGAAGTAGCGACGCGACTTGATCGATGACGGGGTTCCGGCGAAAACGTCTCGTACCCAATCGAAGTACTCGTTGCGTGGAGCGTGGCAACGCGACAGTGCCCTTCTGGTCGACTCCGGGGTGATCAGGGCCGGTGCTGTCATTGCTTCGCGGTCAGAGCCTGGACGTAATCGGCGAGCACCGCGTCGTCGGACACTCGGGTGTAGATCTTCGTGGATTCCGGACTGGCGTGCCCGAGCCGCTTCTGCAGCGTCAACTCGCGCATCCCGCCTTCCCACATTGCGGTGGCGTGGGTATGGCGAAGTGCGTGCGGCGTCGTCTCCGGTTGTCGGATCTGAAGCTTGTCCATGCGGCGCGCGAACATCCGCACCACCGCGTCGTAGCTCAGCGGCTCCAGGCGTCGTTTTCCGTTGCCTCCCACCAGGAATACGAACGGGCTGGTGGCGTCGAGTGGGCGCTCGTGCATCATGTAGCGGCTCACCGCGTCCAATGTGCGTGGCTCGTGCAGGTCGACCACGCGTTCGGTCCGGGACTTGCCCCGGGCGCCGCGAGGATGGTCGTCACGTTTGCGAATCACCACGCGCCGTCGCCCGTAGGAAATATCGTCGATCTGCAGCGACAACACCTCACCTGGCCGCAGGCCTCCGTCGAGCATGAGCAGGAACATCGCCAGATCCCGAAGCCGCGATAGGCTCGAGAAGAACGCTTCCAGACCGTGATCAGCCATCGGCCGAGGAAGCCGAATCGGTTGCCGCACCGACGCAATTCGCCGAACTGGACGCTGTCGACTGGCCCGGCCCACGAACGGCTGGTGACGATCCGGCACACGCGCCAGCGCAGGGTCCTCACGGACCTGGAACGGAGACTCGCCACGCGTATAGACCTCGGTGGCGATCGCCCAATCGAAGAAGCTCGAGGCCGCGGCCAGCACGCGATTCACGGTCGCCGGCGACAACAGCGTTCCCGGCACCGAATCCCCGCCGACCACCACGGTCAGCCCGAGCCGCTGCGCCGCCCGCTTACTCGGAAGCTTGCGCAGGTAGCCGAGGAACCGCAGCGCGTCCGCCGGACCGAACTCGCGCCAATCGAGCTGCTCGCGATGCAGGAACGTGAACAGGCGCTTCAGGTCATAGCCGTACGCGCACAACGTGTTCGGCGACGACCCGCGATCACTCTGATGCTCCAGAAACCGGCACGCTACCTCGATCGGCCGACCGTTCTCGTCGAGCAACCGAACCTTCCGGACAACGCCGCCGTCGCGGACCTTGACAACGCGCACGACATCATCGTCGCCCCGACCTCTGCGTTCGTTGGGAAGGCGCGGCCGACGTGATGTGAAGTTGCCGAGGAATTGTCCAGATAAGGGTTGATGTTCGATCAGAACAGGGGCGTGAGCGCGCGGCGCTTGTCCACGCCGATCAGATCATGGAACTCCGGGACCTCCAGAACCGCATGCACGAGCAGTTTTGATGTGCACCAGCGCCGAATGCTGTTTGGTGGGCGGGCGGCAAGGAT
>Ga0207665_10002094_pt1 | contig 13477 bp, 8 predicted proteins | sample LARL112metaG_FD_184351 | JGI IMG/M metagenome (GOLD analysis project Ga0207665, IMG submission 184351) | Corn, switchgrass and miscanthus rhizosphere microbial communities from Kellogg Biological Station, Michigan, USA - LAR L11-2 metaG... | ecosystem: Host-associated > Plants > Roots >...
GTCGTGGCGCTGGCCATGCTGGCCCCGGTGCTGATCTTCATCGCCACCGCGACCCGGCTATCGGCCGCCCGCCGCGAGCAGCGGTTCGCGGCGATGCGCTTGGTCGGCGCGACCCGCAAGCAGGTCTCCCTGCTCGCCGCCGCCGAATCGACGGCGGCCGCGGTCCTGGGGGTGGTAGCCGGGTTCGGGATCTTCTTCCTGCTGCGCGCCCCGGTCGCGGGCATCCCGTTCCTCGGCGAGCCGTTCTTCCCTGCCGACATGTCGCTCAGCCTGCCGGACATCCTCGCGGTCGCGATCGGCGTGCCCGTGGCCGCCGCTGTGGCGGCCCGGCTGGCGCTGCGCCGGGTGCACATCTCACCGCTCGGCGTCGCCCGCCGGGCGACGCCGAGGCCACCGCGGGCCTGGCGGATGCTGCCGCTCCTGGCCGGCCTAGCCGAGCTCGGTTTCTTCGTCGTGCACGGCACCCCGGCATCCCCGAGCGGTGAGATCTGGGCGCTCCTGCCCGGCTTCCTGCTCATCATCGTCGGCCTGATCATCGCGGGCCCGTGGCTCACCATGGCCGCCGCCCGGGTCATGGCCCGGCGGACCAGCCACCCCGGCGCGCTGATCGCCGCCCGTCGCCTCGCCGACGACCCGAGGGCCGCCTTCCGCGCCGTCAGCGGCCTGGTGCTCGCCCTGTTCATCACCACCGTCGCCGTGGTGAGCATCACCACGCAGGACGCCAAGGACGTCACGCGGTTTGCCAGCCCCGCGGCCGCGGCCGTCGTGACGGATCAGCTGGCGGCGTCGGGCATGTTCACGTCCTCGCAAGAGCCCGCCAAGTCAAGCGCGGCGCCGGCGGCGCCAGCCGCGCCGCTCGCGGCGCGGCTGCGCGGGATTCCCGGCGTCCAGGGGGTGGTCGTGGTCCGCGCGGACCCGCGGCTGACCATCCCGGGGGGATTCCACAACCTCGGCACCTTTCCGGGCGGCGGTCCCCCCACGCCGATTTCGGCGGGCGTGGTCTCCTGCGCGCAGCTCGCGACCGTTCCCGCCCTGGGCCGCTGCCCGGCCGGGGCGACGGCGGTGGCGTTCCCGGAAGACGGGTTCGGCGGCCCCCTGGACGCCAGGACGTCGGCCGCGATCACCTGGCCAGCCGTGAACGTGCCGGCCTCGCGGCTGGACAGTCTCGGCGTGGACGCCATCAACGTGGGGACGAACGGCTCCGTTCCGGCGGTGGAACAGGCGAGGACGGTGCTCGAGAACACACCTGCGTATTCCGGCCTCAGCGCGCCGTCCACCATCGGCGACCTGATCGCGCAGGATGACTCCACCAACCACGCCTACCAGCAGCTCGCGAACACGGTGATCCTGGTCAGCCTGCCGATCGCCGGCTGCACGCTCGCCGCGGCCATCGCGGCCGGGCTCGCCGACCGCAAACGGCCGTTCAGCCTGCTGCGGCTCACCGGCGCCCGGCTCGCCACGCTGCGCCGTGTCGTCGCGCTGGAAAGCGCCGTCCCGCTGCTCGCCGTCGCCGCCGTCGCGATCGGCACCGGGTTCGCCGCCGCCGCGGAGTACGCCTCCGTGGCGCAGCACTACCGCATGGTGGTGCCCGGCGCCGCGTACTACCTCATAACCGCGGGTGGGATCCTGGTGTCCCTCGGCATCATCGCGGCCACCTTCCCGCTGCTAAAGCGCATCACCGGACCCGAGGTCGCCAGAAACGAATGAACCTGCTTCCGGCCTCCTGCCTCCCGTATTTAACCAGTCCTCCGAACGAGGTTCTTGCTTCGCGCTACGGCTTCCTGGCTACGGGGTGCTCATGACGATGCTCCCTGTCCTTGCTCGAAGACGCCCTGAGCTGCTGTCCACAGCGTGTAGGGGTTGCCGCGATCACTGTGCAGGACCATCATCTTGTCGACCAGTTCCTGGGCCGAGTAGCTGCCGGAAAGCGATTGCTCGAAATCGCGGATGTAGGTCTTGGTGCCGCCGAGGATGGCGGCCGGGTCGTCGTCGCGTGCGTCTGGACGCTTGTGGCCCGCGACGACAATGCTGGGGTTGAGCGCCTCAATTTGCTCGACGCTCGCGATCCACTGCATGCGCTTGTCGTGGTCGGTGGATGCCAGCCACAGGTGGATGTCGTTGTAGGCGACGTCGCCGGAGATGACGGCATCCAGGCTCGGGATGTGCACGACCGTGGAGGGAGCGGTGTCGGACTGCCCCAGCGCGATGATGCGCAGCTCATGGCCCTCCAGGTCGATCACGTCACCGTCGAGGGCCTCAGGGACGGCCGGGTGCGCGGGAATCTGACCTGGGAAGACCGTGGTCCAGAACTGCATGTAATCCGCGCTGAGCTGCCCCTTCGCTTCCGGGACGACGGTCGCCGCGGTGACGGCTCTGGCGCTGGGGAACGCGCCGAGGATCGTGTTCAGGCCGAAGAAGTGATCGGCGTGCCCGTGGGTGATGTAGATCGTGGTGAGGTTCTTGCCGGTCGCTCCGATCCATTTCACGATGTGTTCCGCGTCCTCGGGGGTGAGGGCGGCGTCGACCAGCACCGCGTCGCGCTCGCCCGTAATCAGAGAAACAGAAGTGGCCGGCCAGGTCGCCTCGCCCGCACTCATCGGGGGTATCAGCCCCACGATCGGCTTGTACGGGGCGACGAGTACGTCGAGGCGCAGTGGACTGGGCATGGCGGTGCCTTTCGGGGCGATCGGGAGGCCGGCGGCGTGGACGGCCGTGGTTTGTTCAGGTCCGGATCAGCCGGTACACGGGGAAGAACGCCAGCTGCGGTGTTACGTTCTCGGCTTGCTGGACGGCGGGGATGAGCTGCTCGCGGGCGAATACCTCGAACTGCTCCCGTGATGGCACGACGTTGACTACCCGCCATCCGCTCTCGGTCGGGCCGGCCAGATGCACCAGCCAGCCCTCGGGGAGCTTGCCGTCCGGGAAGAGCTTGGCGACCATCTGCTCGTAAAACTGCTCGTTTCCGCCGGGGATGTCGATCGTGACGGCGACTGGCATCGTGGCTCCCTTCTCGGCCGAACCATGTTGCGCGCACTCCTGCGTGGCTGCGTCCCTGCGATTGTCATGCCGGGCAGGCCGCGCTCGTATCGGACAGTGGGCAGGCTTGGTGGCCAGTCGTGACCTGCCGGGGTCGGCCGCTGGCGGGCGGGCGGGGCTAACGCGGCGCGGCGGTGTCCGGGTCGCCGGGCAGGGCGCGGTCGAGCTGGCTGCGCGAGGTGATGCCTAGCTTGGTGAAGACCTTGGTTAGGTGGTAGCGGACCGTGCGCGTGCTGATGAACATCCGGGCGCTGATCTGCGGGTTCGACAGACCGTCGCGGGCCAGTCGCGCGACCTGGGCCTCCTGCGCCGTCAGCTGGCCGCTGGTCTCGACGGTGCGCTTACGGGCGGTCTCGCCGGTGGCGAGCAGCTCGCGGCGGGCCCGCTCGGCGAACGCCCCGACGCCCATCGCGTCTAGCATCTCGTAGGCCGTGCGTAGCTGCTCGCGCGCCTCGCCACGGCGGCGCTCGCGGCGCAGCCACTCCCCGTAGAGCAGGTGAGAGCGGGCGAGCTCTGCGCGGACCCGGGTACGGCCGAGCCGTGCGATGGACTCGCGGTAGAGCGGCTCGGCGTCCTCGCCGTCGCTGAGCAGAGCACTGATGCGGGCTTGGATTCCCAGCGCCCATTCGGTCGGCGTCATCTGCGTGCGCTCGGACAGCCACTGCCGGGCGGTCCTGACCAGTGCCACGTCACCGGTCCTGGACGCGGCCTCGGCCAGCTCGGTGACGATAAAAGGCCCGTATCCCAGCTGGTCGCGCTCGAAGGCCGGCCAAGCGGCATCGCGCGCGGCATCGTGGCGGCCCAGGCCGTTGTAGAGCACCGAGCTTGCGTAGGCCGCGAAGTTGAGCGGCCGGCCCAGGCCGCGCGCGGTCGCCTCCTGCACGGTGGCCTCGATCAGCTCGCAGGCGCGGGCCTCTTGGCCGCGCCAGGCCGCGAGGGTCATCGCGGTGTAGGCAGCGGGCGGGTTTCCGGTCGCCTCGGCGATCAGGCGATCCTCTTCGATCAGCCGCGCCGCGGCGGTCAGCTCGCCGGCCAGGATGTGGGCTCTGGCCAGGAAGTCGAGCGCGAACTGCAAGTGCACGAGCGCGCCTGTGTCACGGGCGACCTCAGGCTGGCGACGGGCCAGGGCGTGCCAGGATGCGTCGTTCCAGACCTCGAGGGCGACCAAGCCCCCGGCTCCCGGACCGGCGAGCCAGAGCCAGCCGCCGGCCTCGGCGGTGCCGACGTCCAGCGCGAGAACCCGCTCGAGGGCCCGGGTAAGAGTAGGCGCGGCCGCCGCGTACCCCTTCGTGAACCGGATCGCAAACGCGTCGAGCAGGACGTCGACCGCGCGCGGGGGGTCGGGACCCGGGGGCGCGGCCCGCGCGGCCTCGGCGGCCTCCCGCAGGCCGCCGGGGCAGTCCAGGTCGGCGGCCCACATGGCAGCCCCGAGCGCCTCCAGGTGCGTCTCGCGCGCCAGGGCCGGGTCGAGTGGCTGAAGGCGCCGGGCCGCACTCAGGAGCAGCCGGGCGCCGTCGCTGACGCGGCGCTGGTCATAGGCGATCTGTCCGCGCAGGCGCTCCAGCTCGGCCGTCTGTAGCGGATCCAGCTGCCCGGCCTCGACCGCGACCAGGAGCCCCAGTGACGCGTCCAGCGCGCCCGCATCGCGCTCCGCGCTGGCCGCCGCGAGCAGGCGCTGCGCCCGGCGACCGGGTGCGGGCGTCAGCGTCGCCGCCCGCTCGAGGAACGCAGCCGCCGCGGCCAGGCCCCCGCGAGCCTGCGCCCGGTCGGCCGAGCGCTCCAGCTCCCCGGCCACGTCCTCGTCCGGTCCCGGCGCGGCCTGCGCCCGGTGCCAGGCCCGGCGGTCCGGATCCACCTTCGGATCGGTGACCTGCGCTAGCGCGCCGTGCACGTCCTGCCGGTCCTGAACCGACGCCGACTGGTAGGCCGCCGAACGAACCAGCGGGTGCCGGAACCGCACCCAGGCGCCGAACTCCACCAGGCCCGCCTCGGTCGCTGGCGCCACCGCCTCAGCACCGATCCCGAGCCGCCCGGCCGCCCGCCACACTAGGCCCGGGTCGCCTGTCGGATCTGCCGCCGCGACCAGCAGTAGACGCCGGGTCCCGGTAGGAAGAGCCTCAACCCGACGCCGGAACATCTCTTCGATCCGTCCCGAGATCGGCGCCGCGCCGGGCAGCCCGAACCCGCCGGCCAGCTCTGCCGGGGTCAGCTCTCGTGGCAGCTCCAGCAGCGCCAGCGGGTTGCCTCGCGTCTCGGCAACGAGCCGGCCGCGGACCCGCTCATCCAGTGGCCCGGCCAGCGCCGAGTCCAGCAGCGCCCGCGCTTCGGCCTCCCGCAAGCCCCCGACCGCCAGCTCCCGGATTCCCGCCAGCTCGGCGCCAGGAACGCGGGCCGCGAAGACGAAACCTACCGACTCCGCCGCCAGACGGCGCGCGACGAACCCGAGGACCTGCGCGGAAGCGGAATCAAGCCACTGCTCGTCATCCACCAGGCAGACCAGCGGCTGCTCCTCGGCCGCCTCGGACAGCAGGCTCAGCACGGCCAGACCGACCAGGAAGCGGTCTGGCGCCGGCCCGGCACGCAGGCCGAACCCGGTCCACAGCGCATCACGCTGCGGAACCGGCAAACGATCGACGCGATCCAGCATCGGCGCGCACAACTGCTGCAACCCAGCGAACGCCAGCTCCATCTCCGACTGGACACCCGCAGCACGCACGACACGGCAGCCCGAGGCTCGCCCGGCCGCATATTCCAGCAGTGCTGTCTTACCTACACCCGGCTCGCCGACCACCACCAGCGCCCGGCTCTTACCAGCCCGGACAGCATCGATCAGCTGATCCAGCACGTCGCACTCACGGCGCCGGCCCGTCAGCCCAGTCGCACGCCCTTGGACGGGGGAATGTGTCGCCATCTGCCCGGCGCCAACATTACACGCCGGCCAACCTCACCACTCTCGGGCGCAATCCGCTTCGCCCTGCTCGCCTGGTGCTGCCGCTCGCCGTCCTTTTCTCGTCGGCTTGGCCCGTCTCGCCGGCTCATGTGAACGCGATCTCGCTGAGATCTATCGAGACCACGAGCGGCTCGCTGAGCGCCTGGCCGTCTGGCGATCGCGGGTAGATCCTGTGCTTAGCGGGCACCATGATGCCGGCCACCTTCGTGTAATCCGAGATGTAGTGCGCGCCTGCGGTGGCTGCGATCTCGACGTCGTAATCGTGGCGCCGGAACAGGCCGTCGGCACCGACGTATAGTGTCTGCTCGGTGCTGTGGGTGGCGAGGTGGTCCGGCCAGGTCACGTGCAGCCGACGCCACTGCTCGCCTTTCTCCTGCCATGGGTCAAGCTCCCTCGTCTTGAATCCCGGCCGGGCGAAGGTGAAGGGCTGGGTGAGATAGGTCCACATCGCCGTGCCGACAAAGTAGGCCAGCTGCAGGGTCGTCCACGGGGTCTCCAGGGTGTGACCCGCGAACGAGGCGCGCGGCTGATCCAGGGCCTCGACGATGTCACCTGCGGTGGTCTCGACAGCGACGCGCTGCGGGGTGAACGCGCTACGACGGTCTGCGGCGCCGAACGGATGGTGCGATTCCCGCTCCTGGTGCAGGCTGGCCCGGACGAAGACGTCATCGAGCACACCCGGCTGGCCTTTGAGTGCCCACAGGGCGCCGCCCTGGACTAGGCGCGCCGAGACGGCATCCAGCTGACGCCAGCGCTCCAGGCCACCGTGAGCCTCGATGACGGTCTCAAGCAGTTCGGTCATTACTCCCTCTTCTCTTTTCTCTTTCTGGCTCGCTGGTGGCCGCATAGCCTCCGCCCCACCAGGTCGTTACGAGCACCGCGTACTCGTCGGCCGCGTCCTCCCAGGTGAAGTGCCCCGCGTCGATGATGTCGAGCTGGCTGTGAGGCAGCCGCTGGTGGAGGAACTCGGCGTTGACCGGTGGCACCGCCAGGTCTTGCCGGCCGGCGATGATCTGCACCGGTATCTGGATCTGCGGCAGGAGGTCGCGCAGGACTGGCAGCTCGGCCGGGTAGGTGCGCACGTAGCGCATCGACTCGACCATCCGGTCGCCCTCGTAGGAGGAGAGGTAGTCCTCGCGGATGAAGTCAGGTAGCGCGTGCCGCTGGATGTCGGCCAGCGCGCCCGCAACGATCTGCCGCGGGTCGGCCCGGCGGAACTCCTTCAAGTCAGGGGTCTCGACCCAGTCCTTCAGTTGCGAGCCCAGCTGCAGCGGGACCGCCGAACCGCCGCTGCCGACGACCAGGCTGCGGAGCCGGTCCGGATGCGCAGCCGCGGCGAATAGCGCCGCCGCGGTGCCGATGTCGGGGCCGATGACGTGCGGGCGGCCGAGGCCGAAGGCGTCGGCGGCGCGGATGATGAACTCGCCCATCGCCAGCGGGGACAGCAGCGCGTCGCGGCGTTGGGAACGGCCGAACCCCGGCAGGTCGATGGCCACCAGATGGGTGCGTTCGGCCAGCCTCGACCACACGGGCTCGAACGCCAGCAGGCTTTCCGGCCACGGGCTCAGCAACAGGGCGTGATCATCGCGATGCCCGCTTTCGGCGAACCGGATAGACAGCCCGTCGATGACTCGGAACTGGGTCTGGATAGGTGTGTTCAGCCAGTTGGCCATGATGCCGTCCCTGCCTGCCGGTGCTGTCGGCTACCGCCATCGTCACGCCAGGCGGGCCGCGCTCGTATCGGACGGTGGGCAGGCTAAGTGGCCAGTCTCGACCTGCCGGGGCCGGGCACTCGCCGACGCGCTGGCGGGCACTGCGGCACCTCAGGCCGTTGGGTCGATGTTGTGGTTGAGCCGGAAGATGTTGTCTGGATCGTAGCGTCGCTTGACCGTGACGAGCCGTCGGTAGTTGGCTCCCCAGACCTCGTGCACCTTCTGCCCGTCCTCGGCGATCAGGTTGTTGACGTAGCTCCGGTCGGTCATGTAGGGACGGAGCGACTCGAACGTCTCTCTGGCCCAGGCGATGTTCTGCTCGGTCTCCCGCTGGTTCGTCCACTGCGAGACGATGAGCAGGCTATAGCCCGGTGCGCGGTGCGCGAACGCGGTGGCGGCGGTGTCGACCCGCGCGACGGCGCCCAGATAGGGCACGATGCCCAGGCCGCTCATGGGTGACGGGCACCGGTGCATCGCATCGACCATGATCTCCAGCGCGGCGTCGGACAGTTCGCTGAGGAACGCCGATTTCCAGTAGTTGAACGCCCCCCTGGGATAGCCGCCATCGCTGAGGGTGTTGATCACCGGGTAGGGCATGGGCTGGATGAGATCTGCGGCCGGCGGCCCGAATTGCCGCAGCGGCTTCAGGTCTGCCTCCGCGCTCGCGGGATCGCCGCAGTGGCAGGCGACCATGGCCAGCATGATGTCGTCCGGCGTATCCGGGTTGGCGAACAGGCTCATGTACACGGTCAGCTCGTCCGGGGCTTCCTGAGTGAGGTCGCGATAGAAGCCGAACGCCTCGCGGGCCCGGCTGACGGGATGGGCGACCATGCCGCCATAGATCGTGGCCACCGGATGGGCCCGGTACTCGAAGGAGGTAGCGACGCCGAAGTTGCCGCCGCCGCCGCGCAGGGCCCAGAACAAGTCCTGGTTGTGTTCGGCGCTGGCCGTGACGACCTGGCCGTCGGCGGTGACGACCTCGACCGCCAGCAGGTTGTCGATGGTCAGTCCGTACTTGCCCATCAGCCAGCCTTCCCCGCCGCCCAGGGTCAGCCCGGCGATGCCTGTGCTGGAGACCACCCCGCCGGTGGTGGCGAGCCCGTGACAGGCCGCGGACCGGTTGAGTTCCTTCCAGGTGACCCCGCCCTGCGCCCATATGGTCCGCTTCGCCGGGTCGACCCGGATCCCCTTCATCGGGGCCAGGTCGATCATCAGGCCGCCGTCCGTGACCGCCAGGCCCGCGACGTTGTGCCCGCCGCCGCGCACCGATATCTCGGTCGCCTGCTCGCGGCCGATGATGACCGCGTCCTGGATATCCGGGACGGTGCGGCATCGGGCGATAAGCGCGGGGCGCCGGTCGATCAGGCCGTTGTGGACCCCTCGCGCCTGCTCGTAGCCCGCCTCACCGGGGCCGATCAGCTCCCCGGTGAACGATGCCCGTACCTCGTCGGGAAACCTCACCGTGTCCGCCATTTCGTATCTCCCTCCCGGGGCGCTGCCTCATCTGGCTGCGCCGCCAGGTCCCACCATGGCCTCCCGCCCTGCCAGCGGCGTGTCGTGAGCGTGTCAGCGACGTGTCGCGGCTCACCCGGGCTTGTGTGATGCTGAAGGCCGGAGGAGGTCAGCATGGCTGCCTGGGGATACGGGCTGCTCGGCCCGGTCGAGGTGCGGGTGGACGGCCGCGCCGTGCCGCTGCCCGGCGCCCGGCAGCGCCTGGTGCTGACCATGCTCCTCGTGGACGTCAACCGGGTGGTCCCGGCGGATCGGCTGATCGACGAGCTCTGGGAGGCGGCCCTGCCCGCTGACCCGCGCGGGGCCCTGCGCACCCAGGTGTCACGCCTGCGCCGCGCCCTCGGCCCGGCCGGTGGCGACCTGGCTACGGTGGAGGGCGGCTACCGCCTGACCGTTCAGCGGAGCCAGCTCGACGTCACCCGTTTCGAGGACATGCTGGCCGAAGCGGACGAGGCCAGCGGCCAACGGGCCCTGCGGCTTATCGACGAGGCCCTGGCGCTGTGGCGCGGGCCAGCGGTCGGCGAGTTCGCCGGCCGGCCGTTCGCGCTGGCCACGGCGGCCCGGCTCAACGAACTGCGCCCGGTCGCCGCCGAACGCCGGGCCGAATTGCTGCTCACCGCCGGGCTGGTCGAGGAAGCCGTCGCCACCTTGCAGGCTCTCCTGGCCGAACACCCGGAACGGGAGCAGGCGAGAGGACTGTTCATGCGGGCCCTCTACCGGGCCGGCCGCCACACCGAAGCCCTGGCCACCTTCCGGTCGTGGCGTCGTTACCTGGCCACCGAACTCGGGCTGGACCCCTCACCTGCCCTGCGGCGCATCGAACAAGACATCTTGCGCCACACGGCCAAGACGCCGGATATCGGCGATGCGGCCGTTACCCGGGCACCCTCGCTGCCGCTGCCGGTGACTAGTTTTGTCGGCCGGGACGAGGATCTCATGGCCGTCGCAGGGCGGCTGGACCGGGCGCGGCTGGTCACCCTGCACGGGCCGGGGGGTGTGGGCAAGACCCGTTTGGCGCTGGAAGTGGCCGAACGGACCGGCGACAGCTACCGCGACGGAGTCTGCTTCTGCGACCTCGCCGCGGTGACTGAGCCGCACGCCGTGGTCCGGGCCCTGGCCACCGCGGCCGGGCTCAGCGAGCGGGCGTTCCAGCGCCTCGACGATCAGCTGGTCGAGCAGCTGGCCGACCGGCACCTGCTGCTCGTCCTGGACAACTGTGAGCACGTCGCGCAGGCGGCCGCCATCCTCGCCGAGCGGCTGCTGAAGGAAACCCGCAACGTCACGCTCCTGGCGACCAGCCGCGAGCGGCTCGAGGTTGACGGTGAGCACGTATGGCAGGTCAGGCCGCTCCCGGTGAGCGGTCTTGGCGCTCCCGCCGTGCGGCTGTTCCTGGACCGGGCCCGCGCGGCGGACCCGGCGGCCGCGCCGCAGAACTCGGACGTCGGGGCGGTCGCCGCGCTGTGCGCCAGGCTGGACGGCCTGCCGCTCGCCATCGAGCTGGCCGCCGCGCGGCTGCCCGGGACCACGGTCAGCGAGCTCGCCGCGAACCTGGGCAACAGGTTCGGACTGCTCACCGTCGGACGACGGGCTGATAGCCGCCACCGTTCCCTGCGCGCGGTCGTGGACTGGTCCTACGAGCAGCTCACGCCCGAGCAGCAGTACCTATTCGCCCAGCTTGCGGTATTCCATGGCAGCTTCGACGCCGCCGCCGCCCACGCGATCGCCGACGGGCATGACCATCCGGCCGACGTCACCCGGCTGCTGTACTTGGTCGACCGGTCCCTGGTGACCGCCGAGCTGGACGGCGGCACGACCAGGTACCGGCTGCTGGAGACCCTGCGCAGCTACGGCCTGGAACGGCTCACCGAGCACGGGCGGCTAGACGCGGCCAGGGAACGGCACGCGCGGTGGGCCGCGGACCTGGTCGCGCGGGCCGAACGCGGCCTGCGCGGCGCCGACGAAGCCAGCTGGGCGGCCAGCGTCGAGCGGCACTTCAGTGATCTGCGGGCCGCGCACAGCTGGCTCGCCGACTCCGATCCCGAGCTCGGCCTGCAGATGGCCGCCCAACTGCACTGGTACGCGCTGTGGCGCTGCCACTCCGAGGTCTACCGTTGGGCCGACGCCAGCACCGCCCGCGCGGCCGGGTCGCGCTCGCCGTTCTATCCCGAGGCGCTCGCCTCGGCCGCGTTCGGGGCGGTCTACCGGGGCGATATGCCAGCGGCCGGCGCCGCCGCGCACGCCGCATTCGACGCCGCGCGGACGCTGCCTCCGGTCAGTGCCCGCCGACCGCTGGAGGCCCTCGCCGAGGTCGCCACCTTCCGCGGCGATTTGGCCGCTGCGGTGGACCTGTACGCCAGGGCGTATGACCTGTCGATTGGCCACGGTGACTTTCTGGACGCCGCATGGGACGCCGTCGGCGTCAGCGCGGCCTACGCCTACGGCGGCCGCCTGGAGGAGGCGAACCGATTCGCGGACGAGGCGCACGCCGCGGCTGACCGGTGCCGTTCGCCGTCGGCGCTGGCCCTCGTCGCCTGGGTCAGCGGCGAGATTTCCATCGGCACCAGCCCCGGCCAGGCCCGGCACCACCTGCAGCGAGCCGTCGCCCTGGCCACGTCCGCGGGCAGCCGCTTCGTCGAGGGGCTTTCGCGCGTCGCCCTGGCCACCCTGGACGCGCGGCACGGCGACACCACCGTCGCGCTCGGCCACTACGAGCAGGCCATCCGCGAATGGCAGCGAGCAGGCGCCTGGACCCCGATGTGGGTCACCATCCGGACCCTCGTCGAGCTCTTGACCCGGGCGGGCGCCCATCACGATGCGGCCGTTCTCTACGGTGCGGTGACATCATCCGGCAGTGGCGCGCCGCCCTTCGGCGCCGACGCCGACCGCCTGCGCCAGTCGACGGCGCTGCTGCACCAGCACCTCACCGACACCGAATTCGGCTTCTGCGTCGAAAGGGGCGAGCAGATGGACGGCAGCCAGGTCATCCACTTCGCGCTGGAAGCCATATCGCGGGCCGCCGCGAAACCCTGACCGCGGCCGCCAGCGCCGGCTTATGGTTCAGATTCCGTCAGGTGGATGAGGGTGCCCGTCTCCAGTGCGATCCATACCGAACGGTCCGGGCCGAGCGCGATCCCGTGGGGTTCGGCCCCGGGCTCGAAGCCGACCTCCTGGGTTATGCTGCCGTCGCGGTCGAGCCGGACGGCGGAGCTGGCGGCCCACAGAGTCGCCCAGCAGCCCCCGTCCGGGGTGGCTGCGACCGCGTGCGGTCGGCTCGAGCGGTCTGGCAGCGGGAACTCCTCCGTGCGCCCGTCCGGGAAAAGACGCGCGACCTGACCCGCGCCGATCTCGGCGACCCAGACCGCCTCGGGTCCGGCGTCAATGCCCACGGGTGCTGCTCCCGCCGTCGGCAGCGGAAACGGCGTGATGCCGCCGTCCGCGGTGATCCGGGCGATGGCGTCAGCCTGGTTGAGCGTGCACCACAGCGCGCCGTCCGGCCCGGCGGTGATCAGCGACGGCATGCTGCCGGCCGGCATTGCGAACTCCTCGGTGTCGCCGTGCTGGCTGATCCGGCCGATCCGGTCGGCGGTCAGCAGGGTGTACCACAGCGTCGCGTCCGGGCCTGCGCACAGGCCGTAGGGCGAGCCGTCCGGCGTGAGCGCCGGCGCTGAGGACACGGTCCCGGCCGGGTCCGCCCGGCCGATCTGCCCGTCGCCCCGGCTGAACCAGATCGCGTCGTCCGGCCCGCGCGCCAGCACCATCGGGCGGCTCTGCGCACTGTCCAGGCTGACGTGGCTGACCTGCCCGTCCGGTCCGACGCGGGCCAGTTCGCCCCGTCCGGTCAGGCTGGTCCACGCCGCCCCGTCCGCACCCAGCGCGACCCCGTAAGCGCCCGGGCCGACCTCGTACCCGGTGACGATCATCTGTCCTCACTCCTTCCCGGTGGAAGTAGTCAGGCCCTGGCTATGTCCCGGCCCGGCATCGGCTCCGCGAGCGCTGCCCGCCATGCAGGCGCACCGAAGGGGTCCGCGAAGTACTGTGTCTCGTGCACGACATGCTCGTGGGCGAATTCCATGATGCTCACTGAGTAGGTGGGCACGCCGTCGTACGTGATGACGCACTCGCTCACCCACAGATCCCCGCGGCCAGCGATCCGGATGACGGTGAAGTGCCGCTCGGCCGGGTGCCCGCCGCGTTGCGCCGCAATCGTCGCGCGGCTCCGGAATCGTTCACCTGACTGCGGGTAGTCGAGGATCCCGTCCTCGGCGTA
>Ga0207665_10002095_pt1 | contig 13476 bp, 11 predicted proteins | sample LARL112metaG_FD_184351 | JGI IMG/M metagenome (GOLD analysis project Ga0207665, IMG submission 184351) | Corn, switchgrass and miscanthus rhizosphere microbial communities from Kellogg Biological Station, Michigan, USA - LAR L11-2 metaG... | ecosystem: Host-associated > Plants > Roots >...
TCAGGGCGGCAACGCGCAGCAGAACCAGAAGCTGGTCGACGCGCTCAAAGAGCTTGCCGCCCACGAACGCTGCACGCCGGCACAACTCTGCCTGGCCTGGCTCCTCGCGCGCAAGCCGCCGGTCGTCCCGCTGGCCGGCAACAGCAAGCGGAAATGGCTGGAGGAGAACGCCAAGGCGGCCGAGCGGCGGCCCTCCGAGGCGACGCTCGCCGCCCTCGACAAGACGTTCAAACCGGGCGTGACCCAGGGCGAGCGCTATGCCGCGCCGATGATGGCGCGGTTGGGCTTGTAGCGTCCCTCAGCGTCGGCGCGGCGATCTAGCGGACCGCGCGCCGCGTCCGGCCGTCTTATCTGCCTTGGCAGTCGGCGGCTTCGCCTTCGTCCGATCGGGGATGATCGGCAGCAGCACGAAATTCTCCCGCCCGCCGCCGATGTGGATGGTGGTCTTGCCGCCATAGATCGCGACCGGCCGATCGCGCGGGTCGTCGTGCAGGAAGGGACCGCAGCCCGTGAACTCGTTCTTCATGTTGGAGAGCTTGCCGCCGGAGCCGCCGGGATAGACGTAATCGCGCCCGCGCACGCTCAGCCCCACACGGTAGCCTTTCGGCACGACGATCGAGGTCGGGACGATCTCGATGTCGAGCTCGTAGACGTGGCCGGGCTTGAGCGGTTGCTTCTCGTCGTGGGTGTGGTAGGGCCGCCACGGCAAGGTAAGCTTCTTGTCGAGCTTGCGATGCGAGGCACGCAGCCAGCCCTGTCCGATCGGAGTGTGCGGGTCGAGCGCCCCCTGGAACACGATCTCCTTCATATCGGGCGCGAACACCCGCAGCACCAGGAAGACGTCCGCGTCTTCCGTTGACGACGAGATCGCGAGGCGGGCAGCGACCGGACCGGTGATCTCGGTCGCCTCCCGCATCGGCTCGGTGAGAAAGGTCACGCCATCGCCGAGCGCGTCGAACGTCACGGTCGCCGAGCCCGTCGCCGGCGCCGTCGCGAGTTTTTGGGCATCGCTCGCGAGATGGAACCTGGTCCACTGCGTGCGCGGGATCGGCCAGCCGTCCTCCTGGCGAATGACGAACCTCTCGCCGGGATGCCGGACGTTGAGCTGCACCTGCGGCTGTTTGTTCCAGCCGTTCTTCTCGCCCTTGAGAAAATAGCCGAAGAACCGCTTCTGTAGGTCGACGCCGTAGTCGGTGTAGTAGTGCGTCCAGTGCTCGATGCCGTGCACCTCGAGCCACTTCTGCTTCGTTGCCGATTGGAAGAAGCCCTCGAAGTTGCCACGCGGATGCAGCGGCTGTCCGCCCCAGTTCGCGGCCGACAGCAGCGGCACCTTGATCTTGGACCAGTCGGGAAACATGGCCTTGTAGTAATCGTCGTCCATGGGATGGGCGAAATAGGTCTTGCCGAGATCGTAGCGGTTGCCGCCCAACACCTCGTCGGGCAGCGTCTCCGGGCCCGAGACCCAGTCGCCGTTCATGCGGCTGCGATAACCCTTTGTGCCCAGTCCGTACTGCACCGTCTTGATCTGCATGTCATACCAGTTCTGGGCGAAGGTGTTGTAGATGCCGCCGTTGTGGCTGAGCTCGCGATAGAAGTCGGCGAAGCCCTCCCAGACGCAGATCGCGGCGAGATGCTTCGGCTGCATGCTCGCCACTTTCCATTGGTTGACGGCGTAGTAGGAGATACCGCTCAAGCCGACCTTGCCGTTCGACCAGGGCTGCTTGCCGGCCCACTCGATGCAATCGAACAGGTCCTTGGTCTCGCGCGGCGACCAGTGCTCGACATAGCCGGGCGACCGGCCGCAGCCGCGTGAATCGACCCGCACGCAGACATAGCCGTCCGGCACCCACTTCTCGGGGTCGCAGACTTCCCAGCTCTGGTACTTGTTGGTCGAGCCCGCCGTGACACTCGGGTGCTTTTCCTCCATGCGCTTCCAGGCGGTCTTGTAGCCGTCCTCGAAATGCAGCCACTTGCCGTAGGGGCCGCCGCTGAGGATGACGGGATAGCGACCCTTGCGAATCGGCCGGAAGACGTCGCATCGCAGCATCAGCCCGTCGTCCATCTTGATCGGCATGTCCCAATCGATCTGCATCCCATCGCGGATCTCGGTGACCTCACGGTAACTCATGGCTTCCTGCTCCAAAGAATCTTGCAAGTAGGTGCGATCGCGGGTCGCGCCTAGCTCTTGGGTATGACCGGCAGCAGCACATGGGCTGCGCGATCGGGGCCGGCGTGCAGCGTCACGTCCCCGCCGAAGATCGCCGGCGGACGGTCGCGTGGGTCGTTGTGAGTGAAGGGGCCGACGCCAGTCCAGACCTTGCCCAGCGTCTCCAGGCCGGCGCCGGGCTCGCCGGGAAAGACGTAGTCGGTGCCGCGCACGGAGAGCGCCAGGCGATAGCCCTTCGGCAGCACGATGCAGGTCGGCCAGACCTCGACATCGACCTCGTAGACCTGTCCGGGCGTGAGCTTCTGCTCCTCGTCGTGGGTGTGATAGGGGCGATAAGGCAAGCTGAGCTTCGGATCGAGCTTGCGGTGGGAGCAGCGCAACCAGCCCTGGGCAATCGGCGTGTGCGAATCGAGCGCGCCCTGGAAGGTGAGCTCCTTGAGATCGGGAGTGAAGGCGCGCACGACCAGGAATAGGTCGGCGTCCTCGGTCGCCGACGACACCCAAAGCTTGGCCGCGATCGGCCCGGTGACCTCGACCTCGCGCTCGAGCGGTTCGGTCAGGAATGTCACGCCATCGCCCAATCCGGCATAGGTGACGGAGCTTGCCTTTTTTTGCGCCGCAGACGACATCGTCATGTCGCCCGGGTGCAGATAGAACTTGGTCCATTTGGTGCGCGCGAGCGGCCACTCGCGCTCGTGCCGCTCGACAAATCTCTCGCCGGGGTGGCGCACCTGCAGCAACACCTTCGGCTGCTTGTCCCAGCCGTGGTCCTCGCCCTTGAGGAAATGGCCGAAGAACTTCTTCTGCAGTTGCAGGCCATAGTTCGTGTAGAAATGCGTCCAGTGCTCGATGCCATGGCACTCGAGCCATTTCTGCTCCGACGCGGCGCGCACGAAGCCTTCGAAGTTGCCGCGCGGATGCAGACCCTGCCCGCCCCAGTTGGCGGATGACAGCAGCGGTGTCTTCACCTTGCTCCAATCGGGCATGCGTGACTGCCAGTAGGGGTCGCTGTCGAGCTTGCGCGAGATGCAGTCCTCATAGAAGTCGCGGCGATTTTGCCCGAGCACTTCTTCCGACAAAGTCTCCGGGCCGGACACCCAATCGCCGTTCATCCGGCTCTTGAATCCGCGAGTGCCGCGCCCGTTCTGGACGGTGTAGACCTGCGCTTTCGACCAGTCTTGCACGAAGCCGCGGCAGAAGATGCCGCCGTGGTGCGCCATGTCACGGTAGAAATCGGCGGCGCCTTCCCAAGTGCAGATCGCGGCCAGATGCTTGGGCCGCAGTGCCGCCGTCTGCCACTGGTTCTCGGCGTAGTAGGAGATGCCATTTAGCCCGACTTTGCCGTTCGACCAGGGCTGCACGCCGGCCCAGTCGACGCACTGCGCGAGATCCTGCGCCTCGCGCAGCGACCAGATGTCGATGACGCCGGGCGAGCGGCCGGCGCCGCGGCTGTCGACGCGAATGCAGACGTAACCGTCGGGCACCCATTTCTCCGGATCGACCACCTCCCAGCACTGATACTTGTTGGTCGACCCAGTGGGCACGTCCGGATGATCGGCGCACATGCGCCGCCACTGATCGGTATAGAGATCCTCGAAGTGCAGCCACTTGCCGTAGGGCCCATAGGTCATGATCACCGGGTGCTTGCCGTCGCCGGTCGGCCGGTAGATGTCGCAACGCAGCACGAGGCCGTCGTCCATGGTGATTGGCATGTCCCAATCGATTTGCATCCCATCGCGGATTTCATTCTTCTCGCGGTAATCCATGCATCCCTCGACCTTCGTTCATAAACCTTTGACCCTGTTGTCGTTACGACGCGGCCACCCGCCTTCCATCGGCGCCGAATAGGTAGAGTCGGCGTGGGTCCAGGGACAGCGCCATGCGCGTCCCAACCCCTACGTCGGCCATGTCGAGGCCTTTGCTGACCGCGATGAATGCTCGTTCGGTTCCGGCATCGAAATAAAGGAGCGTGTCTCGGCCGAGGGGCTCGATCAGCCGGACCGGAAGCGCGATGTCGCCATTGCCGCCGAGCGTGACGCCGACATGCTCCGGCCGGATACCGAGCGTCGCTACCCCCGACTGCGCCGACTTGAAGCAGTCCGGCAAAGCGAGCTCGAAGCCCGCGCCGCAAAACCGCCCGATCCCGTTCGTTCGCACAATCTCGCCGGCGAGCAGGTTCATCGACGGCGAGCCGAAGAAATCGGCGACGAAATGGTTGACCGGATCGGAATAAATTTCCATCGGCGTTCCGACCTGCACGATCTCTCCAGCGCGCATGACGACGATGCGGTCGGCGAGCGTCATGGCTTCTTCCTGGTCGTGGGTGACGTAGATGAAGGTGCGCTTGAGCGCCTGGTGCAATCGGTCGCATTCGGCGCGGAGTTCACGCCGTAGCTTGGCGTCGAGACTCGACAACGGTTCATCGAGGAGAAAGGTCGAGGGCTGCGTGACCAAGGTGCGCGCCAATGCCACGCGCTGCGCCTCGCCGCCGGAGCATTCACCAGGCATCTTCTCGAGCAGGTGCGAGATGTGCACCATCTCGGCGACCTCGTGCACGCGCTGCGCCCGCTCCGGTGCCGGCATTCCTTTCATGCGCAACCCGAACTCGACGTTCTGCATGACGGTCTTGTGGGGAAACAGCGCGTGCGTCTGGAAAACCATGCCGAGGCCGCGGTCGCGCGGCTCGAGGTCGTTGACCACCCGTCCGTCGATGCGGATCTCGCCCGCGCTGGCGTCGATGAAGCCGGCGATCATGCGCAGGGTCGTGGTCTTGCCGCAGCCGGACGGCCCGACCAGCACGACAAACTCGCCGTCCTCGATGGTCAGGCTGAGGTTGCGCACCGCGACCACGCTGCCGAACGCTTTGCTCAGGCCGACGAGCTCGATGCGCGCCACGGCTATCTCCGTACCATGCCGAAGCTGAAGCCGCGCGCGAGATGCTTGCGGATGACCAGGCCGACGATCATCAGCGGAATGGTGATGCCGACCGCGAGCGCCGCCTGGCGCCCGTAGACGCGGCCTTCGGTCGTACCCTGGTATTTCGACAGCTCGATCGGCAGCGTCGTGACCTGGGTCTTGGTGATGATCAGCGCCAGCAGGTACTCGCTCCACGTCAGAATGAGAATGAACAGGAAGGTGGCAACCAGGCCGGAGCGGATCAGCGGCAGCACGATCTCGAAGATGGTGCGCCAGCGCGAGGCGCCGAGAATTTCGGCGGCCTGCTCGATCTCGCGTGGAACCTCGTCGATGAAGCTTTTCGTCATCCACACCGCGTAAGGCAGCGTCGTGAGGAAGTAGATGAGGATCAGTCCGGTCATCGAATCGAGCAGACCGAGAGTGGAATAGTAGAGCGACAGCGGCGCCACGATCACGATCGGCGGAATCATGCGCAGCATGAGCAGCTGGAACATGCGCGTCTCGGACAAGATGCGGTAGCGCGAGACCCCGTAGGCCATCACCGATCCGAACAATACCGACAAGAGCGTCGCGGTGCCGGCGATGATGGTCGAGTTCAACAGAGAGATCAGCGGCTTCTGCGAGGAGATCGCGTATTGGGTGGCGGCATACTCCTCGGCACCGAACCAGACATTGAGGTAGTTCGACAGCGTCGGCGGATGCGGGAAGTAGAACGGCGGCCAGGCGAACCACTGCGTATCCGGTTTGAACGAGGTCGAGATCATCCAGAAGATCGGGAAGAACGCGATGACACCCCAGCCCGTGAGCAGGACATAACGCACGATCGCAGTCATTCGCCGACGCTGGGACTTCCGCATCAGCCGGCCGCCTTCTGCCCGGCGTACATGGCATCGAGCGACTGCTTTTCCCGCCGCAGCAGCCGGATCGCGAATAGAACGATGACGATCATCAGCAGCATGACGAGGTAGGACATCACCGCGCCCTTGGAGATCTCGAAATACTGCCACGTCGTGAGGAAGATGTAGACCGGGAGCGTCTCGGTCGCGGTTCCCGGTCCGCCCTGCAGCAGCGCCCAGGTCTTCGGGAACTCGGCCATGGCTTCGAGGAAGCGCAGGACCAGGGCGAGGAAGATCACGGGGCGCAGGAGTGGAAGCTCGACCTCCCAGAAGATGCGCCACCTGGACGCGCCCAGGATTTCGGCGGCTTCGATCGGCTCCCTCGGAATAGCGGCGAGCCCCGCAAGCAGGATTATGAAGGAGAACGGGGCCCAGTTCCAAATCTCCAGCAGCATCACCGTCGGCAGCGCGATGTTGGGGTCGGTGAGCCACATCGGCTTGAAATCGATACCACTGATGCGGCTGATGAGGTCGTTGATCGGGCCGCTTTGGTAGAGCAGCATTTCCGCCGTGTAGGCGACGACCACCGGCACCGTCAGCATCGGCAGAATGAAGATGGTGTAGTAGAAGGCCTGGCCGTGGAACGGCCTACGCATGAGATAGGCGAGCGCGAATCCGATCACGAAGCAGCCGATCGTGGAACCGGTGGCGAAGGCCAAGGAGCGCACGACCGCCCAGCCGAAGCGCGGATCAGTCAGCACATCCCGGAACAGATCGAGCCCGACATATTCCGCATCCCACCAGCTCCCGAGGTAGACCGTCCATTGGTGGAACGAGAAATAGAGCTGCAGGAACAGCACCGGCAGCAGCACGAACGCGAGCAGCAGGATCAGCGGAACGAGGATCGACCAGCGGAAGCGCCTGATCGCGCGCTGTCGCGAGCGCTCGCGCGGCGAGGCCTGCGAAGGTATCGAAGCGGCCGGGACGGCGGCCACGCTCATGCAAAGACCCCGCGGAGGGGCCGGACGGGCGCATGCCGCCCGGCCGGGATGGTTTCAGTGACGCATTCGGCGCGGGATCACGCCGGCAGGTTACGCTGGCAGATTACGCTTGGGCATCACCGCCTTGTAGCTCGCGAGCTCGTCCTTGAGCTTGCTGCGGCCGATGCGTCGGACGATGGCGCTCCATTCGTCCTGCGTCTTCTTAAGCACGTCCTTGGCTGGAAGCTGACCGACATAGGCCTCCGACAGGTTCTTGCCTAGGGTGTCCTGGAACTCGAGATAGCCGGTGAGATAGGTCGGCGGCGCGACCACCTGGAAGTTGGTCTCGATCGCCTTGATCGCGGCCGCGCTGTAGGCGTCGATCACCGGGGGCGCGGTCATGTGCTCCTTCGCCCAGGCATCGTTGAAGGTATTCACCGGGTCGGACACGATCGGGATGCTATTCTTGCCGGATCCAAGCCACAGCGCGAGATAGGCGGCCTGTGCCTTGCGCGGGCTGTATTTGTTGATCAGCAGCGCGGCGAGCGGTGACGAGATCGACCGATGGATGCGCTGGCCCGAGAAATCCGATCCCGGCACCAAGCCGTAGAGCCAGTTGCCTCGCAGCTTCGACTTCGCCGGGTTCTCGTTGAGCTTGGCCGTCCCGTCCCAGTACTGGCAGCTCACCACGTGACCCTGAGAAATGCGGGGGATCATCTGCGGCGTGCCCCAGCCGGCCGATTCCGGGTGCGCGACCTTCTTGTCCTGCAGATAGATGTCGACGGCGTAGTTTCCTGCCGGCGTATCGAGCGTCGGGTTCATGTCGTCGTCGAAGGTGAACCCGCCGGCGCTGTAGAAGATCATGTACCACCAGGTCGGGCCATTGGCGCGATTGCGCAGGTTGCCCGATCCGTAGAGATCCTTGGACGGATCCATCAGCGTCTCCTGGATCCTGAGATCGTCCTCCCAGGTCTCCGGGAACTTGAGCTCCTTGCCGTGCTTGTCGGCGAACTTCTTGCGGTTATCGGGGTTGTCGAGCAGGTCCTTGCGCACATACTGGATATGCACGTTGCCGTCGGTCGGAATGCCGTAGGTCTGACCCTTGTAGGTCATGAAGTTGGCGTAGTCGGCGACGGCCTTGATCTTGAAATCGGCCTGCTTCATGTACTGGTCGAGCGGCTCCAGGTAGCCGGCCGACGCCAGCGAGGGGATCATGTTGGAATCGATGTGGATGAAGTCGAACTGCGGCGAGCGCGACAGCGCCTCCGCCATCGCCCGCTGCGGCGCGTCGAAGATCGAAATATCCTGAACGCCGCCGACGCCGATGCCGGTCTGCTTCTTGAACTCGGCGATCACCGGCTGCATCGGCACCAAGTACGGAGACCAGATCATCCCGCTGACATCGGCGGCGCCGGCGGCCTTAGCGGCGGCGACGGTACGCTCCTCCATCGATGCAGCAAGGGCAAATGGCGTGGTGCCGGGGATAAGGTTTGCAACCGTCAATCCGACGCCGCCTTCGATGAATCTACGCCGTGAGATCTCCGATCTGGTCATGGGTTCCTCCCTCCCGTATTTTTCTTTGCAGTGCAGTTTGGACACGCCTCCCAGCCATAGCAGCTGGCGCCGACCTCCCGCGATATTCGTATTTTCCGGCCGCGTATCGATGTGATCGTAGGTGGGGACGTTGCCATCCGCAATACGTTTGCCTCGCGCATGACAATTGGTCACGCGGCCATCGGTCCCGCTCTAATTCGGAGCTTCGATCTTCACTGTGTTGGTGATGGACTCCCAGTGCTTCATCTCGTCACCGAGCCAAGTCTGGGCCTCGGTGAGCGACTTGCTCACAACGACGTTGAAGTTTTGTTTGTGCAGGTTCTCGATCGTCTCGGGCTGCCGCATCGCATTGGTGACGATCTGAAACAACGCCTCCAGCACAGGTTTCGGCGTGGCAGCCGACGCGAAAAGGCCTTGCCAGGCGATGGTACCCACGTCCGGGAAGCCGACTTCCTGCATGGTCGGGATATCTGGGTATTCCGGCAGACGCGTGTGGTTGACGACTGCGAGCGGGCGCAATTTGCCTGCCTGCACCAGGCTGGCAGAGGAGGCGACGTTGAGGAAGGCGGCCTGACTATCGCCGCGCAACAAATCCTGGATCACGCCAGCGGCGCCATTCCTGTTGGGGAGAGCGGACATCTCGAGGTCGCCGGCGCGTTTGGCGAAAAAGGCCATGTCGTAATGGGGATATGAGCCGACACCGACCGTGCCGTAATGGATCTCGCCCGGACGCTGTTTGGCATAAGCGATGAACTCCGGGACCGTCTTGGGAGGGAAATTGTTTGCGGTCGTCACTATCAGGAATGCGGGGATATCGACCAAGTTCGTCACTGCCACCACGTCCTTGACGTAGTTGATGGTGAGCTTTTTCGCATAGAGGATCGGCGTAATGGCGTTGGTGCTGACATTGCCGAGCATCAGCGTGTAGCCGTCGGGCTCCGCCTTCGCCATTTCGTCGATGGCCAGCAGGCCGTAGGCGCCCGGCTTGTTGAGCACGACGAATCCCTGGCCGCAGATCTTCTGTACGCCTTCGCCGACGATGCGCGCCACAATGTCCGTGGCGCCCCCCGCCGCATAAGGCACGATGACCTTAATGGGTCGGCTTGGATATTTATCGTCGGCTAACGCCGTCATGGAGCCCAGCAGCAGGCAGATCGCCGACAACAGGATCGGGCCGAATGACTTCATCGCCATCCTCCGGCATCAAGAAGGGGTGCTCTCGACCGTTGGATCGAGAGCGATCCTTAGACACGCGTTCAGCCTACTTGGTGAAATCGAACACGTCGTGCGTGTCGGTGTAAGCGGTGACACCGGGAATTCCCGCCGTCTGAATGTCGCCGGCAACGACATGCAGTTCATCGCCGATGACAGCGCCGGCGAAGCCGTGGCGGGGGATGCGCATGCGCGGCAAGCCCTGATCCCATGTGTTATTTCCGGGATCGTAAGCTTCGAAGGCCCGGAACGCAGCCATGATCTTGTCGTTCTGGAATTCTCCGCCGGCAACATAAACGCGGCCCTTGTAGACGCCGCCGGCCACGCCGCTACGCGCCGTCGGCATCTGCCCCTTGGTCGTCCACAGATCCTGGGCGACGTCATATTCCTCGTTGACGTCGGTATTGCTCGACCGCGTTATGAAAGTCGAACCGAGTCGTCCGCCGATCGCATAGATCTTGCCGTTGACCGCGGCGCCGAGAAAATGATTGCGCGCGGTTGGCATCGGCGCACGTGCGCGCCAGCTATTCTTCGCCGGATCGTATTCCTCGTTGACGCCGACGCACATGTCGTGTGGCTTCCCGTCGAAGCGGATCGCCGGATCGCTCGTGCCCGGCAGGATGGTGGCTCCGCCGATCACGTAGATCTTGCCGTCGACCGCCACGGCAACGCCGCCGCCACGCTTGGTCGGCAGTGGAGCGATCGCCTTCCAGCTATCGGTGGCCGGGGAATACTCCCAGGCATTGTCGACCGGCTGCCAGGCGATGTCCTTGCCCGGGCGCATGAAGCCGCCGAAGACATAGATCTTGTCGTTGAGCGCGACCGTCATGCCGTGATGCACATGCGGCTCCGGCATCGGACTCTTCTTCGTCCAGCTCTTGGAGGCCGGATCATAGACATAGACGACGCCCATCGGCTGGAAACCGCCGTCGGTCAGGCCCTGGATGATGTAGAGCTTGCCATCGACCACGGCACCGACCGGTTCTTCCATCGGCATCGGGAATGCGGTGGACGGCAGCCACTGCCCCTTGATGCTTGTCGCCTCGGCCTTCTGCGCCGCTTCGAACCTCTTGGTGGTCTCGGCGTCCGGCTTTGTCGTCTGGGCAACGGCCATCCCGCCCATGGCCAATAGCGCCGCTCCGGTAGCGGTCGCAACCAATAGACGTGTGGTGCAGCTCGAATTCGTCATCAGTCCAGTCCTCCCGTTCATCACACTTTAACGTCTTGTCCTCTTGTTCTCGAAACCCAAGATCGGCGTGAGATTCATTCGGCCGGCAGCGCCAGCACCTCGGCCTCGAGCCGCTGCCATGTCGCCATCTCAGTCTTGATCTCGTCGGCGAACTTCTCCGGCGAGTCGCTCGTCACTACGGCCGCATTCACCTTGTCGAGGGCTGCGCGCGCCTCCGGCGTGCTCATGGCCTTGACCGCGGCTTGGTGCAGACGCGCGACGAGCTCCGCGGGCAGCCGCCGCGGCGCGAACAAGCCCTGCCAGTTCGGCGTGCCGATGCCGGGATATCCCGCCTCGGCCATGGTGGGCGTGTCGGGGAAATTGGATAGCCGCCGCGCGCCGGTCACCGCGAGCGGCTTGAACTTGCCGATATTGGCGGACGACGTGGCCACATTGAGGAAGGCGATGTTACTCTTGCCGTCGATAAGATCAGCGAGCACGCCAGTGGCCCCGTTGGGATTTGGATGATAGGCAACCTTCAATCCGGCGGTTTTCGCCAGCATGATCGTGTCGACATCGACGAAAGTGCCGATGAAATCGGTGCCGAGAATTAGCTTGCCCGAATGTTGCTTGACCGTCTCGAGGAACTCCTTGACGGATTTCGCCGGCGATGACGGGCTCACCATCACCACGCTGGGAAAATCCGCCAACCGCGTGATCGGAACGATCTCGGCGTCGTAGTCGAACTTGATGTCGCGCTTGTGCATCACCGGTGTCATCGAATTCGTGATGACGCTGCCGACCATGAGCGTATAGCCGTCCGACTGGCCGACAAGTTCGGAGATGGCGTTGATGCCGTAGTTGCCGGCTTTGACATCGAGCGTAACCGGCTTTCCGAGAATCTTCTGCAGCTCGTCGGCGAGCACCTTGGCGGCATATCCGGTCGAGCCGCCGGGCGGGAATGGAATGACGAGGCGGAGCGGCTTTTCCGGATAATCGGCCAGCACCGGGGTTGCCACGGCAACCGTTAGAATCGCGGCCAGCAAAACCCGTCTTGCCGACATTGGACGCTCCCGTAACGCTGCTTTTTGAACGGCGCCGCACGTTGACAGCGCCAGCAACTTGTCAGACAACATACATATCGTGGGTACCGTGCTCAAGCTCAATGTTACCAGGCTCCCCGCCCTCAACCGCGTTGACGAAGTGACGCGGGAATTGACCACGCGCATTCGCTCCGGCGAGTTGCAGCCGCAGATGCGCCTGCCGTCGGAGCAGACGATGGCGGCGGAGTTCGGCGTCAGCCGCACGGTCATTCGCGAAGCCATCGCACGGCTGAAGAACGAAGGGTTGGTAAGCACGCGGCAGGGCAGCGGCGCCTTCGTGCGCGAGTGGGAAAAGAGCTCGCTCAATCTCGACCCGGCAATCAGCAAGAGTTTGGAGTCGGTTCTCCACATCGCCGAGCTGCGCAAAGGCATCGAGGCCGAAGCCGCGGCGCTTGCCGCGGAACGGCGCACGCGCAAGGAAATGACGGCGATCGAGCAGGCCTTCGCTCGGGTCTCGGAGAAGACGCGCGCACGCAGCGACAGCATCCGCGCCGACATGGGCTTCCATCGCACCATCGCAGCCGCTTCGCACAATCCCTACTATACCGCGATCCTTGACTATCTCAGCCAATTCCTGGTGCAGGCCGTGCGCGTGAGTCGCGGCAACGAAGCGTTGCGCGAAGACTTTGCGTGGCAAGTGGAAAGCGAGCATCTGGATATCGTCGACGCGATCCGCCGCAAAGACAGTTCGGCAGCGCGGCTCGCGGCGCAGACCCACATGGACCAGGCGCGCATCCGCATCGCCAAAGCCGGCCGCGACATCCTGCCGAACTCGGACCGGCGTCTCTCCGAGACGCTGGTCCCGCCCTCGATCCTGGCGACGCCGCCCGGAGAGCGCCACAAGAAGTAAAGGGCGTCTTCGCGCGCAACGGTTACGGCCGCGCCCCGGACTGGAAACGATCTCTTGGTGCCGATCATCCTGCCCAAATGACCGCGAACAAGTGAAGCAAACCGGCGAAGGACCAAGCCCATGGCCAACATTGCCCAAACCCAGGACGCTACCGCCGCACGGACACCAGGCGCCAAACGCGCGGGCCCCGGCGAATACTATTTCGACATGACCAAGCTGAATTCGATCATGGGCGGGCCGGCCTATTCGAGCGTGTTCGGCGGTTGCGTCGAGGGCGACCGCATCATCATCGCCTTGATGCGCATGCCCGCCGGAACTGGCTCGCAACCGCATTCGCATCCAAACGAGCAATGGGTCTATATTCTCGAGGGCACGATGGACTCGACCGTCAACGGCCAGCAGCATTTGGCGGGTCCCGGCTCCGCGATCTATATCCCTGCCGACACGATTCATCATGCGACCGCGACCCACGACGGCGATGTCGTCTTCTTCACAGTCAAAGATGCCTCGCACGGGCTGCATGGCATCAAGGCAAGCGGCTGAAGCGGTCGCAAGGACGCGCGGATGCCCCGTCAGCCGACGCCGCTCCTGCTTGCGGCAACGATCCTCGTGCTGACGGCGTCTGCGCTCGTACGTGGCATCGCTCCACCTGCCACTGCACAGGCGGCGACGGCCAAGCAGTTTTCCTTT
>Ga0207665_10002099_pt1 | contig 13468 bp, 16 predicted proteins | sample LARL112metaG_FD_184351 | JGI IMG/M metagenome (GOLD analysis project Ga0207665, IMG submission 184351) | Corn, switchgrass and miscanthus rhizosphere microbial communities from Kellogg Biological Station, Michigan, USA - LAR L11-2 metaG... | ecosystem: Host-associated > Plants > Roots >...
GGGGTGATCCTGTGCGTGGCGGTCCGCCCCCGGCTGCGTGCGCTGTCCAGCCGGGCGTGGTTGTCGGCGGCCGCACTTGCCGCCACGTTGACGGTGATGAACCTGTGTTTCTACAACTGACCCGCATCCCCCTCGGCGTGCCGTCACCGTCGAAGCGCTTGGCCCGCTTGCACTTTCCGTTGTAGTCAGCCAACGCAAGACCTCTTGGTTATGGGCGCTGCTGGCCCTGCTGGGCGTCGCTCTGCTCAGCCTCACCGGCGTTCGGGTCGGTCACCTCGACCCGGTCGGACTAGGCTTCGCGGCAGCCGCGGCGGCGAGCTGGGCGGCCTACATTCTGGCCACAGCGCGAGCGGGATCCGACTTCCGCAGCCTCGACGGGCTGGCTCTTGCGACCGCGATCGGCGCATTGGTCACGGGCCCCTTCGCGGCCGTCGCGGTCGAACCGCACGGCGCTCTGCGGTGGCAGGTACTGGGGCTGGGGGCGATCGTCGGCGTGATGTCCTCGGTGATTCCCTACTCACTGGAGTTCACCTCCCTTCGCCGCCTCCCGCCGGAGACGTTCGCGATCTTGACGTGTCTTTCGCCGGTCGTGGCAGCGGTCGCGGGCTGGCTGATCCTTGGCCAGCACCTCGCGGTCACGGGGTATGTGGCGATCGTATTGGTGACCGTGGCCAGCATCGGGGCGGTGCGCGCCGCGCGGGAGCACTTGGCGCAGAGCGACACTCGGATGATCACCGGCTAGCGGGACAGCAGCCGCTGCGCCACATCGCCGACGGCCGTGATCAATTCGGGCACCACGGTCGACTGCCCGACCGACTGAAACACGAGTGTGTTTTACGCCTGCATCAAGATACGGGCCTGGGTCCGGTTCCGCCGATCCGGAACTCGTTGCTGCGGAGCCCAATCCAGCCGAACTTCGGCCAAGCGCACGTATCGGTCGTCGACGGTGACGGATCGCCCCGCCAGCAGATCACCCAGGGCCGTGACATACTCGCGCATCAACGTCAGGGGTGACGCCACGGCGGCGCCTGCCTGCCGCATCCAGTCCTGCACTCCGTGACCGATTCCGACCCGTAACCTGCCGGGGAACATCGCTTCGAGGGTGGCGATCTCCATCGCGGTGGTCACCACGTTGCGCAGCGGTGCGGGCAGCACACCGAGCCCGACCGTGAGCGTTTCGGAGGACACTAATGCGACTGCGGCCTGGCCGATGCCGCCCTGCAGGAAGCAGTCCTCCCACAGCCACAGTTCGGCGACACCGGCACGCTCGGCGGCGGCGGCCGTTTCCTGCAGGGTGTCGGGCCGGAAGTCTGGGCGAAACACAATGCCGGTGCGAACACTCACTCCGCGAACACTACTGTTCGGCCAGTGCGGTCCTCATCGCCTCGGTGGGCGCAGGCCGCCCGGTGAACTGCTCGACCTGAGCGAAGGCCTGATGAAGCAGCATCTGCAGCCCGCTGACGACCTTTCCGCCGGCAGCCTCGACGGCCGTCGCCAGCGGGGTCGGCCACGGATCGTAGATCGCGTCGAGCAGCAGTGGCGTCGCCGCGACCGTGTCGGCGTGCTGGGCAGCCACGTCGGCGGGGACGGTGCTGACCACAACGTCGACATCCACCAACGTCGTCCCGAGCTCGATCCAGCGGATCTCGACACCGAGTCTCGCTCCGATTGCCACGAGCCGCGCCGCTTTCTCGAGGTTTCGTGCGACGACCGAAATATCCTGCACACCAAGCTCGGCGAGCCCGACGACGACGGCGGGCGCGGTGCCGCCCGAGCCGAGCACGGCCGCCCGGCCGGCCACCGGACCCAAAGCACCCTTCACACCGTCGATGTCGGTGTTGTCGGCTCGCCAGCCGCTCTGCGAACGCACCAGCGTGTTGGCAGAGCCGACGAGTTCCGCGCGAGCGGTGCGTTCGTCGGCGAACCGCAGCGCCGCGAACTTGCCCGGCATCGTCACCGACACGCCGACCCATTCCGGGCCGAAACCCGCTACCAGGCCCGGCAATTCGTCGGCCGTGCACTCGATGCGGTCATACGTCCAGCCGTCGAGCCCCAGGGCGCGGTAGGCGGCGAGGTGCAGCTGCGGTGACCGGGAATGCGCGATCGGTGAGCCCAGCACCGCCGCTTTGCGCGGACTACCTGGCACGGCGGCGGGCCGCCTATCTTGCCGAGTCGAGGACACCGTTGCGCTTGGCCAGTTCGATGTTCGCGAGATGCTGCTCGTAGTCGCGGGTGAACAGCGTGGTGCCCTGCATGTCGATCGTGACGAAGTACAGCCAGTCCCCCGGCGCGGGCTGTTCGGCCGCCGCCAGCGCGGGCTGCCCCGGCGAGCAGATGGGTGTGGCGGGAAGACCCGGCCGCAGATAGGTATTCCACGGCGTGTTCTGCGCGCGGTCGGCGTCGGTGGTGGCCACCTCGATTCGGTCCAACGGATAGTTCACCGTGGAGTCGAACTCCAGCGTCCGGTTCTCGTGCAACCGGTTGTAGATCACCCGCGCGACCTTCGCGAAGTCATCCGGCTTGGACTCCCGCTGCACCAGCGAGCCGACGATGAGGATTTGGTACGGCGACATGTTCATCGATTTCGCCGTGTCGAGCAGGCCGCCCTGCGCGTACTGCGTCGCGCTGGCCCCGATGAGCGTGGATAAAATGTCCTGGGCAGTTGCCGAGGGGTCGATGTTCCAGGTGCCCGGCGCGATCAGCCCCTCGAGCCGGCGGTGTTGGTTGCCCTGCGCGGTAACCGCGTTGATCGCCCAATCAGGAATCGAAAGTGCCGACGGCGAAGCTGTTCCCGCGGCCTTCTTCAGGTCCTCCACCGGTACGCAGTGCCGCTCACCGTCAAGGTCCACGCACGTCGCGTGCGAGATCAAGTTGAAGATGCCGTCGGTGACCGCCTTGGTCTTGACGTCCTGGACATCGTCGAGCTGGCGACCTTCGGGAATCACTAGCTTGCCGACACGGTTCTGCGAATCAGCAAGTCGTGCAACGGCGTTGGATGCGGGAATCTCAGTGCGCACCTTATAGAAGCCCGGTTGGATTGCGGAGATAGCCGAGTTGCCGTCGGCGGCTTCGACGAATGCCGAGACCGTCGCCACGACCTTGTGCTCCTGCAGGGTATTGCCGATGGCGGTGGTGGAATCGCCGTCGTGGATTTGGATGACCACGTCGTTGACGCCGTCACCGGAATAGTCGTTGCCCCCGCCGAAGAGCGTGTGCCACAACTTCGAACCGAGGAACACCGCGCCGACAAGGACCACGACCAGCAGGGTCAGCGCGAAACCGCTGGCGAAACGCCGTTTTCGCCTGTTGCGGGCTTCCCGTATTCGGGCCGCCCGAGTCATCCGGCGCCGCGGCGGTCCGACCGCCACGGGCTCAGCGCGATGCCGGCCCCAGTTGTCAGTCATCCCCGACCTCTCCGTGCGCGGCATCGGCCTGCCCTGCTCCTCGCGTGCGCAAAGCCGCGCGCCGCTGGTCCAGCCAGTTCTGCAATATCCCTACCGCCGCAGCCTGATCGATCATCGCCCGCTGTCCCTTGGCGCGGATGCCCGCGTCCCGCAGGGACCGCTGCGCCGCCACAGTGGTGAGCCGTTCGTCCGACAGGCGCACGGGTGTCGGCGCGATGCGTTGGGCGAGCTGGTCGGCCAGCTCGATCGCGTCCCTGGCGGACGAACCGGAGCGGTCGGCAAGGGTGCGCGGCAATCCCACCACCACTTCGACGGCGTTGAACTCGTCGGCAAGCTGCGCAAGCCTGCGCAAGTGTTTGCCGGTCTTGCTCCCTCGGTCCCGATCCACCGTTTCCACCGGCGTGGCCAGGATCCCGTCGGGATCACTGGCGGCCACGCCGATGCGGACCGTGCCCACGTCCACACCGAGCCGTCTGCCGCGGCCGGGATCGTCGCCCCCGGGCCGATCCGGTAGGCGGTCATCGATGTTGGCCACGGGCTAGCTCCGGCCTATTTCTGCGCGCAGCGCGGCCAATGCCGCGTCTATACCCGCCGCCCCCTTACCGGAACCCTGTGCCAGATCGGCCTTGCCGCCCCCACGACCATTGACCGCCGCACCGAACTGCTTGACCAACTCGTTGGCCCGAAGGCCGAGATCCTGCGCGGCCGGGTTGACCGCCACCACGAAGGGCACGCTGTCGTTCTCGCCCTCGGCGATCAACGCGACGACGGCCGGGTCACTGCCCAATTTGCCCCGGATGTCGCCGACGAGCGTGCGCAGATCCGCCGCCGACATTCCGCCGGCCATCCGCTGCGCCACGACACGAACCTTACCGATTTGCTCCGCGCCCGCGGCGGCATTCGCTGCGGCTGCTCGCGCGTTCGCCAACCGCATCCGGTCGAGCTCCTTCTCGGCGGCCCGCAGCCGCTCGACCAGATTGGCGACCCGGGCCGGAACCTCCTCCGACGGCACCTTCAGCGTCGAGGCCAGCCCCGCCATCAGAGCGCGTTCCTTGGCCAGGTGTCTGAACGAGTCAAGGCCGACATAGGCCTCGACCCTGCGCACGCCGGAGCCCACAGACGACTCGCCGAGGATCGTCACTGGGCCGATCTGCGCCGAACTCTCGACATGCGTACCGCCGCACAGTTCGAGCGAGAACGGCCCGCCGATCTCGACTACCCGTACCTCGTCGGGATAGTTCTCACCGAACAGCGCCATCGCCCCCATCGCCTTGGCCTTGTCCAGTTCGGTGGTGAAGCTGTGCACCTCGTAATCGGCCTCGACCGCCTCGTTGGTCACTTCCTCGATCTGGGTCCGCTGGTCGTCGGTCAGCCCGCCCTGCCAGTTGAAGTCGAACCGCAGGTAACCGGGCCGGTTCAGTGAGCCGGCCTGAACGGCATTGGGACCCAACACTTGCCGCAGCGCGGCGTGCACCATGTGGGTGCCGGAATGGCCCTGTGTCGCGCCGTGCCGCCAGCGTGGGTCGACGGCGGCGACAACGGTGTCGCCCTCCACGAATTCGCCCGACTCGACATTGACGCGGTGCGCCCACAAGGTCTTGGCGATCTTCTGCACATCGCTCACCGCCGCCCTGGATGTCCCAGTCGAGCCCGTCCCCATGATGCTGCCCTCGTCGGCGATCTGGCCGCCGGACTCCGCGTAGAACGGCGTGCGGTCAAGGATGAGCTCGACCCGATCGGGCGCAGAGCTAGCGGAGTGGGCGACCACGGGGACGCGTTTGCCGTCGACAAAGATGCCGAGAATCTTTGCCTCCGATGTCAACTCGTTAAAGCCAGTGAACTCCGTCGGGCCGGCGTCAACCAGGTCGCGGTATTCCGACAGATCGGCGTGCGTCTGCTTACGCGCAGCCGCGTCGGCCTTGGCACGATGGCGCTGCTCGGCCATCAGTCCGCGGAAGCCTTCTTCGTCGACGCTCAGGCCGGACTCGGCGGCCATCTCGAGCGTCAATTCCAGTGGGAAGCCGTAGGTGTCGTGCAACGTGAACGCGTCGGTGCCCGACAGCACGGTGGCACCTGATGCCCTGGTTGCGCGGGCGGTGTCCTCGAACAGCCGTGAGCCCGACACCAGGGTGCGGTTGAACGCCGTCTCCTCGGCGACCGCGATGCGGTGGATCCGGTCGAAGTCGGTGACGAGTTCGGGGTACGACGGGCCCATCGCGTCACGCACCGTCGTCATCAGGTCGCCGACGATCGGGTCGTCGATGCCGAGCAGCTTGGCCGAGCGGATCACGCGGCGCAGCAACCGCCGCAGCACGTAGCCACGGCCGTCGTTGCCCGGGCTCACCCCGTCGCCGATCAGGATCGCGGCGGTGCGACTGTGGTCGGCGATGATCCGGTATCGCACGTCGTCCTCGTGATTTCCGAGGTCATAGCCCCTGGGCGACACCGTGGCTACAGCATCTATGACCGGGCGCAGCAGATCGGTCTCGTAAACGTTGTGCACGTGCTGCAGCAGGAACGCCACCCTTTCGACGCCCATGCCGGTGTCGATGTTCTTGCGTGGCAGCGGGCCGAGGATTTCGTAGCCCTCCTTGACCGGGCCGTCTCCCCGCTCGTTCTGCATGAACACGAGATTCCAGATCTCGATGTAGCGGTCCTCGTTGGCGACGGGCCCGCCCTCGACACCGAATTCGGGGCCGCGGTCGTAGTAGATCTCCGACGACGGGCCGCACGGTCCGGGGATGCCCATCGACCAGTAGTTGTCGGCCATGCCGCGGCGTTGAATGCGCTCGGGCGGCAGCCCGGCCACCTCCTGCCACAACCCGACAGCCTCGTCGTCATCCAAATAGACTGTCGCCCAGATTCTTTCGGGGTCGAGCCCGTAGCCGCCCTCGTCGACGGGGTTGGTCAGCAACGTCCAGGCCAGCTCGATGGCGTGACGCTTGAAGTAGTCGCCGAAAGAAAAGTTTCCTGCCATCTGGAAGAAGGTGTTGTGGCGGGTGGTAATGCCGACCTCGTCGATGTCGGGCGTGCGGATGCACTTCTGGATGCTGGTCGCTGTCGCATAGGGCGGCGTGCGCTGGCCCAGGAAGTAGGGCACGAACTGCACCATGCCTGCGTTGACGAACAGCAGGTTGGGGTCGTCGAGGATCACTGACGCACTTGGCACCTCGGTATGGCCCGCCTTCACGAAATGATCGAGGAAACGCTTCCTGATCTCGTGTGTCTGCACGTCCCTGCTGCCTCATCGTCGTGGATTGTTCCGGAATTACCTGCCACTATTCGACCGCACTACAGTACCGGTCTGGGTAGCCGCACTTAAAAAGTCAACGAACCGGCGCGGCGCCGGCGACAAAGCTCAGCCGGACGGTGCGCCGCGGGTTGTCCCGGTTCAGATCGACCAGCACGACGCTTTGCCACGTGCCCAGTAGCGGTTCGCCGTCCTGCACCGGAACGGTCACCGAAGGCGCCACCAGAGCGGGCAGCACGTGGTCGGCGCCATGCCCCGGCGATCCGTGCGCATGGCGGTAACGGTCGTCGCGCGGCAGCAGGCGTTCGAGCGTGTCGATGAGGTCGTCGTCCGAACCTGCGCCGGTTTCGATGATCGCCACGCCCGCGGTGGCGTGCGGCACGAAAACGTTGCACAAGCCGTCCCCGTGCGCGCCGCAGAACGAGCGCACCTCGTCGGTGAGGTCGACGATCCGTCGGCGCGATGTGTCGATATCGAGCACGTCGGATTTCATGTTTTCCAGCCTACGAGGACTCAAGCTGACTTGACGGCGGGGTACGCGCTGCGGTCGGTGCCGAACTGCAATCCGGTGGCGTCCTTGCCGACCAAGGTGAGCACCGCGACCGCGATGAGCACGGGCACGATGGTCGCGGCGAGCGCGAACGGATAGCCGTGCGACGCGGCGTTGAACGACAGGAATGTCGGATAGACGTCCTGGGTGCCGTGGCTCATCCAGTTGACGCGGTCATCAGTAGTACGAGGTAGACGAATCGGCGAATGGTCGCACCGCTGCGGATCACGTCGCTGATCCGTGCTGGTGACGCGCATGCGGTCCTGGGTGGCCACCCACACCTCGGACTCGCGGACTCTGGTGCGGATGAGCAACAGATAGCCGAGCTATGTTCTGGCCACCTGTGTGACGTGCCCCACAAAGCGCTTCGACAAACGGTCGACGCGGGCAGCTGTTCTCGGTGCCGTGACCGGGCGTCCGGACGATCCATTTGCAAACCGAAATATGCCAACTTGCGTACCGAGATACCCATTGAAACCCCTCCGGGGCGCGAGGAAGCTGATGGATGGTCCGGTGGCGCCACCGGGGCGCCGCCCCAACACAAATCGGGGGTGGATCGTGCACGCACGCACTACCAACATTCAGGCGCAACCATCGTGCATCGACGCCGGAATCGCGCACGTCCGCGACGAGGTTATGCCCGCGCTTGCGGCGTTGGACGGATTCATCGGGCTTTCGTTGTTGGTCGACCGCGAATCCGGTCGGTGCATCGCCGCCAGCGCGTGGGAGACGGAAGAGGCCGAACGTGCAAGCGCCGAGCAGATAGGGCCGGTTCGTGACCGGGCGGCCAAGGTTTTCGGTGGCGCTGCGACGGCCGAGCCCTGGGAGATCGGGGTGCTCCGCCGCGACCACCGGTCGAGCACGGGTGCATGCGCGCGGGTCACGTGGATCAAGGTCCCGCCGGACCAGGCAAAGCGGGCCGTCGACTTCTACAAGAGCGACGTCCTGCCCGCACTGCAGAACCTCGAGGGTTTCTGCAGCGTCAGCTTCTTGATGAACCGCTCCGGGCGCGCCGTGTCGACGGCGACGTTCGACAGTCGCGAAGCCATGGAGCGCAATCGCGAGCAGGCGAGGGAACTGAGGAACGTCCGCAGCCGCGAAATGGGCGCTGACGTCATCGACGTCGGCGAGTTCGAGCTCGCGATCGCTCATCTACGGGTGCCCGAGATGGCATGACGTGCTCCTCGCCCGCTGATTGACGTGTGCGTTTATTCAAGGCTCGGCGAGGGTATGTCAGCTCCACACCCAGAGCCTTGGAGGAGCAATGACCATTACCGGTGTTATCACCGCAATCCTGATCGGCATCGTGGTCGGCGTGCTCGGCCGTCTGCTTGTGCCTGGCAGGCAGCCGATCGGCATGCTGGTGACGATCTTGGTCGGGATCGTGTCCGCGTTCATCGGCACTGCGATCGCGCGAGCGCTCGGCATCCCCACGGTCACCAACGGCATCGACTGGCTAGAACTGCTGGTCCAGGTGATCGTCGCGGCGATCGGCGTCGCCCTCGTGTCGGCGTTGATGGGCCGCAGGCGCACAGGCCTGATGGGCCGTAGGCGTTCCGGCCTGCTCCGCTAGCCGCACCATTCCCCCGGCGATCCCGGCTGGCCTCGCCAGCTGGGATCGTCGCGTCTGGCCCGAGCGGCACAGGCCCGATGAGATGTTGCGCCGATTGATGGGTTTCGCGCCGAGGCAGCGTTAAAAGTAGTGCAGCGAAGTCGATCCGTCGGATCCTCGGGAGGAGGTCGCGTGACCATCACAAGCGGCGCAGTAGTGACGGTGGTGCAGCCCGGTGAGGGCGACAGCGCCTCGATCCCTGGTTTTGGTGCGGTGTTCAAGTTGACCAGTCGCACCACCGGCGGACTCGTAGCGATCGTCGAGCATCCGTTCGCTGTCGGTACGATCACCGCGGCGCATCGGCACATCCGCGAAGACGAGCACTCAATCGTGATTGCAGGCGAGATAGGCTTCCGGTCAGACGACAGCGAGGTCGTGCTAGGCCCGGGTGGCTACATCACCAAACCGCGCGGCGAGATGCACGCCATGTGGAATGCCGGGTCGGAACCGGGACGCATCATCGAAGTCATCACTCCCGGAGGCGGTTTCGAGAACTACTTCCGCGAGCTCGGCGAATTGCTGACGTCAAGCTCTGGTACCGAGCACGCGGGCGCACTTCACGAGTCGTCCGAATTCTGCGACCTCGCAGAGAAATACGGGCTGACATATGGGACACCCGGTTGGATGGATGATGTGGTGAGGCGATACGGGCTGACGCCGCCGTCGCACTGAGACGTCAGCGCTGAAGCAGCGGCTTATCCGGATGCGTGTCGTGGCCGAGGGCGAAGCCCAGTTGATCGCCGTAGAAGCGATGGCGCCGTCAACGTCGCTGACCGGGACCACGGCCACGTCGAGCCTCCAATCCATCAGAGCGTCTTAAGGAGCTCATCGAGCTTCTCGTAACCCTCTTTCATGCCGACCTCCATACCGGACGACAGCAGGCCGTCGCGGGCCTCGATGTTGGGGCATATCGACCGGCCCCGCAGCCGGCTGCGGCCGTTGCCGAGGTCCTCGAACCACATGAACTCGATGTTGACCATGTCCGGCGCGCCCTCGAATTCGAAGGTCTGGATGATGAATTCGTTCTCGCGCACCTTGTGGTACACCCCGTTGAATCCGAATTCGCCGCGATCGGCCTTGTGCACGTAGCGGTAGCCGCCGCCGGACTTGAAGTTCCAATGCTCGATCGTCATCTCAAGGTCACGCGGTCCGAGCCACTGCTTGACCAGCTCGGGTTCGGCGTGGGCTCGGAACAACGCTTCCACCGGCGCGTCGAAGTCGCGGGTGAACTCCATGGCCAGGGTGTCGACCGGGGCGTTGAGGTCCAGCGGGTTCGTCATTTGTCGCTTCCTTCCGTGTGGGTATCGGTCATCGTCGCCAGCAGGGTGTCGAGCTGGCGGTAGCTGCGTTCCGCGTCAAGCCGATAGCGGTCGATCCATGCGGTGAGCCGCTCCAGTGCCGCCGCGTCCAAGTGAACCGGCCTGCGCTGCGCGTCGCGGGTCCGAGTGACCAGCCCCGCCTGCTCGAGCACCTGGATGTGCTTGGAAACCGCCTGTTTCGTGATGTCGAATGGCGCGGCCAGCTCGTTGACCGTGGCCGGTCCGCGGGACAGCCGCGCAACGATCGCGCGCCGAACCGGGTCGGCCAGCGCCATGAAGGCGCGGTCCAGCCGGGCGTCTGCATCTCCATCACTCCCCAATTATCAACCTTGCACTTTATCAATCAATTAATTGACTACAACGATAAGAGGGGGTGCGGGGGCTGTCAAGGGTCGATCTCGGTGGGTGGGAGGCGCGGCTGTCAGCGCTTCTTACGGATGATGGCGCGCAGCTTTTCCAGCCGGCTGGTGATCTCCCGCTCGGCGCCGTGGTTGGTCGGTTGGTAGTAGTCGACCCCAACCAGTTCGTCGGGCGGATACTGTTGCGGCACAACACCATCGGGGTGGTCGTGGCTGTACTTGTAGCCGATTGCGTGGCCCAGTTTGGCGGCGCCGGAGTAGTGGCCGTCACGTAGGTGGGCGGGCACCAGGCCGGCCTTGCCTTCTCGAATGTCGCTCATCGCCGCGCCCAGCGCTGTGGTGACCGCATTCGACTTGGGCGCGGTAGCTAGGTGCACCGTCGCATGCGCCAACGTCAGCTGCGCCTCGGGCATGCCGATCAGCTGCACCGTCTGCGCCGCGGCGACGGCGGTCTGCAGCGCCATCGGATCGGCCATCCCGATGTCCTCGCTGGCAAGGATCATCAGCCGGCGGGCCACAAACCGCGGGTCCTCCCCCGCCACCAGCATCCGCGCCAGGTAATGCAGGGCGGCGTCGACGTCGGAGCCGCGGACCGACTTGATGAACGCGCTGACGACGTCGTAGTGCTGATCGCCGTCGCGGTCGTAGCGCACGGCCGCCTTGTCGAGCGACTGCTCGATGGTCGCGATCGTCACCTGCTCCCCCGCCGCTTCGGCTGTTTCAGAGGCCACCTCCAGCGCGGTCAGCGCGCGCCGCGCGTCGCCCGCAGAGAGCTGCACCAGCAGTTCTACTGCGTCGTCGGTGACGTCGATCTGGCCACCAAGGCCCCGTGGGTCGTCGATGGCGCGGCGCACCACGCTCCTGACGGCGTCGGCGTCGAGCGGCTGTAGTTGCAGGATGAGCGACCGCGACAGCAGCGGCGCGACCACGGAGAACGACGGGTTCTCGGTGGTGGCCGCGACCAGCAGCACGATCCGGTTCTCGACGGCTGAGAGCAACGCGTCCTGCTGGGTCTTGGAGAACCGGTGCACCTCATCGATGAACAACACAGTCTGCTCACCGTGCGCGGCGGCGCGCCGCGCGACATCGATGACGGCGCGCACCTCCTTCACGCCGGCCGACAGCGCCGACAGCGCCTCGAACCGGCGGCCGGTGGCCTGGGAAATCAGCGACGCCAGCGTCGTCTTGCCGGTGCCCGGCGGGCCGTAGAGGATGACCGACGCCGCGCCCGAGCCCTCGACCATTCGCCGCAGCGGCGAGCCGGGCCGCAGCAGATGATCCTGCCCGACCACCTCGTCGAGGGTGGCCGGCCGCATTTTCACCGCCAGCGGAGCCGATGCGCCGACGGGCCCGCCCGCGCTCGCGCCTACTTCGCCGGGGACGTCAAACAGACCGTCGGACACGCTCTCTGCTTACCACGTCGACCAGACATACGATCGAATCGTGGTCACCAAGCCCGTCAATCTAACCGAGGCGCTCCGGTCGTTTGACGACATCTACAGTCCGCGAATCGTCGGCCAGGTCAATGATTACGACGTCCGGATCGCCCATGCCCAAGGTGAGCATCTCTGGCACGTCCACGAAAAAACCGACGAATTCTTCCTCGTCCTCGACGGTGAGTTCCACGTTGCTGTGCGGGATGCCGATGGCGGCGAATCGACCGTCGTGCTGCGCAAAGGCGACACCTTCGTCGTTCCGAAGGGCACCGAGCACAAGCCATCGTCACCCGGCGGCTCGATCCTGATGTTCGAGCCCCGCGGAACCTCGTCGACCGGAGATCGTCACGAGGGAGAAATCCCCGACCACATCGACAGCACCACCGGCCACGCGCTCGGCTGAGCCGATCGCGCTACGCGCTGGCAGTCACGAAGTCGATGAGTTCCTCGACGCGGCCTATCAGCGCGGGCTCCAGGTCGTTCCAATCCCGCACCCGGCTTCTGATCCGCTGCCACGCCCTGGCGATGTCGGCCTGCTGGGTGTGCGGCCAGCCCAGCGCCTTGCACACGCCGTGCTTCCAGTCCGTGCCGCGCGGCACCACAGGCCACGCGGTGACGCCCAGCCGCGTCGGCTTGACCGCCTGCCAGATGTCGATGAACGGATGGCCGACGACCAGCGTGTGCACATCGCCGGTGCCACGGCGGACGGCTTGCTCGACCTGGCTGGCGATGCGGGCCTCCTTCGAACCTGCCACCAGGTGGTCGACAAGGACGCCGAGGCGGCGCCCCGGGCCGGGCTGGAATTCCTCGACGATGCCCACGAGATCGTCGACGCCGCCGAGGTATTCGACCACCACGCCCTCGACACGGAGGTCGTCGCCCCAGACTTGCTCGACGAGTTCGGCGTCGTGCCGGCCTTCGACGTAGATCCTGCTCGCCAATGCCACCCTGGCCTTCGCCTGTACCGCCACTGAGCCGGATGCGGTGCGCGCCGGTGCGGCAGGCGCTGCACGTCGCAGGGCGGTGAGGATCACGGGCTTGCCGTCGATGAGGTAGCCGGGTCCGACCGGGAACGGTTTCCTGCGGCCGTGCCGGTCCTCGAGCTCCATCCGGCCGTACTCAATGCGAACCACGGCGCCGACGAACCCGGTCTGGGCGTCCTCGACGACCATGCCGATTTCCACCGGCTGCTCGCCTGCGCGAGGCTTGTGGTGCGGGTTGTTGGCGAGGACATCCGTGCCATAGCGATCAGCCACCGGGTGATCGTATGGTCACACCCGTGCTGCTCAACCGCGACACGGCCGAAGGCATCGCGAATGGTGACATCACGCTTGTCTTGCGCCGATGGGACGCGCCGAGGGCCAAGGCCGGCGGCACCCAGCGCACCGTCGCGGGCACCGTTCGCATCGACGACGTCGCCGAGTATCCGGGAAGCTACCGCGTCACTGCCGCGCAGGCGCGCGCCGCAGGTTATCCGGACGCCAATACCGCGCGGCGGGAACTCGAGCGCCGCCCGGCCAAACATACATACGTGATCA
>Ga0207665_10002100_pt1 | contig 13466 bp, 10 predicted proteins | sample LARL112metaG_FD_184351 | JGI IMG/M metagenome (GOLD analysis project Ga0207665, IMG submission 184351) | Corn, switchgrass and miscanthus rhizosphere microbial communities from Kellogg Biological Station, Michigan, USA - LAR L11-2 metaG... | ecosystem: Host-associated > Plants > Roots >...
CAAGTTGGGCCGCGGTAAGCACATCGAGATTCCGGCCCATCGGCTGGGACCGGGAGATGCCAATATTCAGCGGACCCTCACGCTGGAAGCGTACGACGATTTCCCGAACCTTCTGCTGTCAACAGTCGAATACAAAAATACCGGCAACTCGGATTTCACGGCCGATCGCGCGGTCGAGCAGCGTCATCGATTCACGGCGAGCCTGGCCGATCCGAAAGCCCAGCCTTGGGAAATGTGGTCGTTTCAGGGTTCGAGCTACGACTGGGGCAAGGACGACGTTTTCAAAATGACGCGCACGTCTGCACAGCCCAATCTTTTCGGGGAAGCGGTCAAGGGAGGCTATGGCGGCGGAATCCCTGTCGTTGCATTCTGGACGGCGAACGTCGGAGAGGCGATCGGACACGTAGAAACGCTTCCGCTCACGCTGTCGCTTCCGGTCAAGGTCGCCGGTGATTCGCATGTGGAGGCAAGCCTCGATATCCCCGCCAGGACCACGCTGAAGCCCGGCGAATCGTTCTCTACTCCGCGAAGCTTTGTCGCAGTTTACGGCGGAGACTTCTACGAACCCCTCCGCATGTGGTCCGGCGTCTTGCAGAAAGAGGGTTGGAACCTGCCCAAGCCTTCGAGCGAAGCGTACAACGTGAGCTGGTGCGGTTGGGGATATGAGTTCAACGTGACGCCGGCCATGATGGAAGGCACGATCCCCAAGCTGAAGGAGATGGGCATCAAATGGGCGACGCTCGATGATCGCTGGTTCGATACCTACGGCGACTGGAATGCGCGGAGCGACACGTTCCCGGGAGACGCCATCAAAAAGATGACGGATGACTTCCACAAGGAAGGCGAGCTGGTGCAGTTGTGGTGGCTGCCGCTCGGAGCAGAGGACGGGGAGGGCAAGTGGGAGTCGCATAAATACATCGTCTCGAAGGTCGTGAAGGAGCATCCGGACTGGTTGATTCTCGACAAGAACGGCAAGCACGGGCGCATGACGCGCAATCTTGCGGCGCTTTGTCCAGCTGTGCCCGAAGTTCTGGCGTACTACAAGCAGCTCACCGAGAAATTCATTCGCGAATGGGGATACGACGGTTCAAAGCTGGACAACATCTACTCGGTTCCCATGTGCTACAACCCGGCGCATCATCACAAATCGCCGCAGGATTCGGTGAACGCAGTCGCCGACGTCTACAAGATCATTTTTCAGACCACGCGATCGATCAAGCCGAACAGTGTGACGCAGAGTTGCCCGTGCGGCACGCCTCCATCGCTGGCCTGGCTGCCGTACATGGATCAGGCCGTGACTGCCGATCCGGTAGGCGCGGTACAGGTTCGCCGCCGCGTCAAGATGTACAAGGCACTGTTGGGACCCGAGTCGGCCGTGTATGGAGACCACGTTGAACTCTCGGTGATGGACCGCACTGGGGAACATTGGCGCGAGCATGGCGAAGACTTTGCCTCGACCGTGGGAACAGGAGCGGTGGTCGGAACGAAGTTTGTCTGGCCGGAGATGGGACCGCATTACGCGCCAGTAAATTTGAATTCGCACAAAGACGAGGTCTGGAAAAAGTGGATCGCTCTGTATAACGACAAAATGTTGTCGAAGGGCACATTCTTGAACCTCTATACCTACGGCTACGATTCTCCCGAGGCCTATGCCATCGAGAAAGAGGGAAAGATGTACTACGCATTTTTCGCTCCGCAGGGAAGTATGTGGCAGGGGCAAGTGGAACTGCGGGGGCTGAAGCCGGGGAATTACCACGTTACAGATTATGTCGAAGGAAAAGACCTGGGGGTCGTGCAGAGCGCGAGCGGTGCTGCGCCCGAGCTCGCGGTCAACTTCAAGGATCACTTGCTGCTGGAGGTCAAGCCCTAGAGCGCAAAGAGATAGTCGACTTATCGAGGGGGCGTTTTCCGGTGACGCTGCCGGGAAAACGAAACAGGCCAGGCTTGCTCGCCTGGCCTGTATATTTTCAGGTTCGTGGTGGCACCTCAGGGGGACGTCTGCAGGCTGATTTGTCCCGAAATTTCCACATTCGGATCGTTCTGCAGAATGTATGCCTGAGCCGGCGCAACCATGTAGAGAATCAAGTTGCTCGAAACCGTGCTGATCGCGGCCGTGACGCGTCCATCGGAGCGAACCTGGTAGTTGCCCGGCAGGGTGCCTGGATCGTTGATCAGCCCGGGCAAGCTGCCCGGTACGAACGAATTCGCTTCTTCATTCAGAGCGAGGTTGCCGCTGCCGTCTGCGAAAAGGGTTCCGATGCGGGTAAGCAAATTGCTCGTGTTGAACCCGTCCATCACGAGCGCGTATGCGAATGGGCTCTTCAGGTCAGCGGTTGAGAACGTGTTCTGCTGTTGCATGTCGAGCGTTCCATCCTCGACCTTGTTGGTGGAGGCGACCAGGAAGAACGCACGCGACGGGCTCACCATCCAGAAGATTTCCTGCACTGGAGATCCGCCGGTGGGAGTAAATGTCGCGTCCACGCGACCGCCGCTCTGGGTAAAGGTTCCATTAAATTGCTGATCCAACACGGACGAGCCATCCTGGACAGAATCGAGTGCACCTCCGGTAATCGCTCCCGCACTCGCCGTGAAGACGCCCACGCTGCGCACTGCCCCGAGCGTAGTATCGGTGTCGCCGCTGCTGCCGAATGCGTAGTTTCCTGCCAGCGCCAGATTTCCGCCTGCCTGCTTCTCAGCGTTACCCGTGCCCAGCCTCGAGTCGGATTCCATGAGCCAGAAAGTATTGGCGTCAATGATGTAGTACTGATATGCGGTCGTGAATGCAGTGCTGTCTGTGTAAATGAGTGTCCCCCGGCCATTGGAATCGGGAGCCGTAAAAGTCCCTGAGGTCAGGGTCAATTGAGGGAAAAAGGTGTCGTTGTCCAGAACGTCGATCGTGCCGCTTACGGTGGTGCCGTTGGTCGAAGTGAGCGCGCCCACGGTCGCGGATGAAACTGCATTCGGAACGATCTGGTGCACCCGGGTGACAAATGTTCCCGTGGGCGCCGTACCGACAGCCGCACTACTCTGCTTCACACCGACTCCGGACGCGTTTGCGCTGAAGTTTGTGAACGCATCCGCTTCTACTACGTAGAACTTCGAAGTGCTCACCATTGTTAAGGAGAGATTAATTTGCCCGCTCGCGGGAGCAGAGAAGTTGATCTGCATCGATCCGTTGCCGTCTTTGCCGATCTGGTAGTTGCCTGTGAACGCCGTGCCGGGAGTGAAACCGGAAGCCGGCAGACTGGAGTTGAAGTCTTCTACGCCCGTGAGATTTCCGGAGCCATCGGCGGTCATCACAAGCGTCTCGGTGTATTGTTCGGTTTGTAAATTATTGTTAACGTCTATAAACGAATCGTTGCCAGACAGACGGACGACATAAGACCCCTGCAAACTCGACTTGCTGTAGGGACCCGTGACCGAAGAGCCGTTCGAGCCGCAGCCGATGGCGAACACTAATAAAGCCAGCGCAGGCAGCAGTAAGAATTTGGTTGGAAACCGAAAAGGCAAGACCGCTGAGGAAGACTCTGGCGCACCACTAGGGATGGTCACGACGACGCCTCCACTTCATGAAATAGAAGTATTCGAATGTAACCCGACGATCGGGTGAAAGTTGCGCGCAGGGAATGTTGGGGACGATACAGCCACGCCCCGGCGTCCTGGCTGTCCCTCAACTCATTTTATATAGAGTGGAAGTCAGCTTGAAAGGTTGCGCTGGCGGGGCATCAGGATGAGCATGTGGGGTAATGGTTACCGTGCGGGTCACGTTACTTTACCGAAGTTTTATTCCAAAAATCGTCTTGTTTTTTCCGATCACGAAACGCCTCTGTGCCTCCGGGCATGGTAGTAGAGAACGCGCCCGCCATATTCCCGGCCGCGAGGCAGGCCGGTAGATCGGCGCCGCGGACGTATTGAGACAAAAATCCTGCATCGAAGCTGTCTCCGGCTCCCACTGGATCCACAAAATTGACTTTCACTGGAGAGCTTCGAAAACGCTCCGGTCCCCGTTGAGCCATGGCACCCTGCTCTCCCTGTTTCACCACGACCAGGGGGACCGACTTTGCGAGTCGAGAGATGGCGGCTTCGAGATCACCGCTCTTGGTGATCAGCTGCGCTTCGCGGGCATTGGGTAGAAACACGTCGACGTAGCGCAGAACGTCTTCAAGCCCGCCTTCCCATCGATCCTCGGGGTCGTCGTTCGTGTCGAGTGAGATGGTAAGACCCTCTGCCTTCAATCTGCGAAATAGTTCGCCAACATGCGGCCGAAGTCCCCGCTGCAAGTAGAAGGATGAGAGGTGGAAATGCCCCGAGTCGGTCAGGTACTCGAAGTCCAAATCGTCGAGGGTGAGAGCGAAGATCGTTCCAGGATAGGTCAGGATGTTGCGCTCTTTCTCTCGCTGCAGAATGACCGTGAGACCGGTTTGCTTGTTTCCTTCGGCTCGTCGAACCTTCGAGACATCGACGCCACCCTCACTCAGTCGCTCCAGAGCGACCTGCCCGAGAGCGTCGGTACCGATGCGCGAGATGAATCCGACTTTGCACCCGAGTGCGGCGAGATTGTGCGCGACGATCGCAGTTGAACTGCCGAGCGTCAGCATCATGTTTTCCGCGAGCAACTCACGCTCAGGTGGAAGTGCGAGAGGCAAACCGTACAGGATGAGATCGAGATTGAGTTCGCCGGCAAGCGTGACATCAAAACGTGGCATGAAAAGTCTTTCTATTCGACGTATTAAACTGTGGCGTGGCTAAACCAGGGTGACCTCAATCCCCGCTTTCTTCAAAGCACGTGTGTCGGCTTTCGGCGCTCGACGGTCGGTCAAGACCTCGTCGAGTGTCGAGGTCGGTGCTATTAGGGAGAGACTTCTTCTTCCAAATTTGCTCGAATCGCACACTGCCACTTTCCGCTTCGCCACTTCAACCATGACGCGGTTGACCTTGGCTTCCAGCAGGTTGGGCGTACTTAGGCCGTAGTGCACATCGAATCCGTCGACACCCAAGAACAATAGATCGGCATTCAAGCGGTGAAGCGTTTCTTCCGCGATCGGTCCCACTAAGGAAAATGAATTTTTTCGAAGGGTGCCGCCGGTAAGAATTACTTCAACCGTGGTGCCCGAGAGTTCCGCGGCAATGTTGACCGCGTTGGTCACGATCGTCAGATTACGGAAACTTCGGAGAGCGCGAGCGATGGCCGTGGTGGTAGTGCCTGAATCCAGAATCACGACCTGGCCTTCCTGGACCATGCGTGCGGCGGCGGCTGCAATACGCAACTTCTCCTGATGGTGAAGCTTCTCTTTTTCGCGCAGGGTTGGATCTTCCAGTGCGCCCTCACGCGCCGGCAGGGCGCCACCGTGCGTGCGATGGATTAGTCCGTGGGCGTGCAAGCCCTCGAGGTCTTTGCGAATCGTAACCTGAGAGGTTTCGAAACGCCGCGCCAGGTCGAGCACCAGCACGCGCCCTTCACGCTTGAGTATGTCCAGAATGGCTCTGCGACGCTCTTCGTTTAGCAAACGTTCTCCCGCGCATCCGAAGCTATGCAACTTTCGTTCGGGCGAGTGGCTTTCTTTTTATATCGTTTGCTTTCGGATGTCCAGTCGGTAGAGGTGAGGCGAGCGAGCATGTCGGCCAGAGCTTCAATTTGCCGATTACTCTTGTTCGCCGTGGAGCACTTCTCGAACTTTGCGCGCCAGCGCCTGCAGAGTGAAGGGTTTCTGCAAGAATGCGGTGCCGGGATCAAGTACTCCTTCGTGGATGATTGCATCCTCCGTATACCCTGAGAGAAAGAGTATCTTGATACCAGGCCGCGAAGCCGCGACGCGTTTCGCCAGTTCGTGTCCGCTCATGCCGGGCATGGCTACGTCGGTGATGAGGATGTCGATCTTTCCGTCGAAGGATTCGGCAACCTTCATCCCTTGGATGCCGTCGGGCGCTTCCATCACCGAGTATCCTTTGCTCTTCAACGTCTCGCGCACCAACTCCCGTACCGACTCCTCGTCTTCCACCAACAAGACGGTTTCCGATCCGCCGGTGGCCACTTGCGGCTGCTTGGCCACTCCGGGCTGCCCCGCCAGATCCAATACTTTCGGAAGATAGATGCGGAAGGTCGTACCGGCGCCGGATTCGCTGTGCGCGAAGATGTAGCCGCCACTTTGCTTCACGATTCCATAAACTGTGGACAATCCCAGGCCAGTGCCTTTTCCTTTTTCCTTGGTTGTGAAGAACGGCTCGAAGATGCGGGACTGGGTTTCTTTGTCCATACCGGCGCCGGTGTCGGAGACCGAGAGCAGGATGTAAGAACCGGGCTGAATCAGAGAATGCTCGCGCCGCACCGCGTCCAGTTCCTCCTCGGAAGTCTGGATCACAATCCTGCCTCCTGTGGGCATGGCGTCTTTCGCGTTTACCACCAGGTTCATGATCACCTGTTCGAGTTGCCCGGCATCGGCACGCGTGTGGCCAAGGTTGGGTGAAAGCCTGGTGGTGAGGTCAATGTTCTCTCCGATCAGCGGCCGGAGAAGGCGTTCCATGTCGGCAACGATGGCGTTGACGTCCACCACTTTGAGTTCGAGGAGTTGTTTGCGGCTGAAAGCGAGCAGCTGCCTGGTCAAGGTGGTCGCGCGATCGGCGGCTTGCTGGATGGCCTGAACCTTCGGCAAGAGCGGATCGCTCTCCTTGAGATCTTCGAGCAACACCTCGGTGTAGCCGCTTACGACCATCAGAAGATTGTTGAAGTCATGCGCGACTCCGCCAGCCAGACGTCCGACGGCTTCCATTTTTTGCGCTTGGCGGAATTGGTCTTCGAGGGCTCGCCGTTCGGTGACATCCTCGGCGATGATTTCGAGGGTTGCGTCGCGGTCATCCACGGCATCGGCGGAACGTCCGCTGAGCCGGACCGTAATTGCGGTGCCGTCTTTCTTCTTCCAGCGAACTTCGGCGCTGTCGAGTTTGCCGGTGCGCTGGAACTCCTGCATCAGGTGGGAATGGGCCGAGGGTTCGAGAAAGACGTCCTGCTGCGGATCAAGCCGCACTATGTCTTCCGCGGAATCGTAGCCCAGCATATGGATCAATGCGGGATTCACATCGAGAAATCTGCCATCGATGCTTGCTCGGTAAATGCCGTATACCGCGCTTTGTACGAGAGAGCGATACCGCGCTTCGGAATGCCGCAACGCTTCTTCGTGACGCTTGTGGTCGATCGCGCTGGCCAACTGTTGAGAGACGAATGTCAGGATTTCCTTGTCGCGTTCGCCGAAACGCACATCCTCGTGATAGCTCTGAACAACGAGAACTCCGAAGGTCTGGTTGCCCGCGCGCAGCGGCACACCCATCCAGTCGACGGAAGGAGACCCGAGCAACTCCACTTCACCGCGGGACTGCAATTCTTCGAAGACCTCGGGGGTCGCCAGCACAGCTTCTCCAGTGCGAAGCACGTACTCGGTGAGGCCACGACCGAGACGCCGCGAAGCAGGTGCGGAGTCCTGTTCATCCACAAAATGCGGAAAGCTCAACATCTGGGTGGCGGAGTCGTAGAGGGCAACGTAAAAGTTCCGCGCATTCATCAACTCGCCGACAATGTTATGAATGGAGGCATAGAAGCCTTGCAGGTGAGAAGCGGACCTAGTGCGCTCGGCGATCCGGTAAAGTGCAGAACTCAGAACCTGCGCGCGCTTGTGTTCTTCGATGTCGCGGTACAGAGCGCAAATCCCGACTTGCTTTTCTCCGACCAGCACAGGTGCGCAAGAAACAGAAACATCGAGCAGCGTGCCGTCTTTTCGCCGGCGCTTGGTTTCGAGCGCAACTTTTTGACCGTTTTCGACCGCTTCTTCGATCCAGTCACTTTCTGCGATCCGCTCCGCGGGTACGACGAGTTCAGCTAGGGTCTTGCCCAGCACTTCTGCAGTTGTGAACCCAAACATACGCGTGAACTCAGAGTTGATTCGCATTACGCGATGCGAAGGATCGAGAATGGTAATGGCTTCTGGAGCGCACTCCACCAGTTGATCCAGATATGCCTTTTGCACAACCGGGTCGCCGTCGTCCCACGCCGGCGCCCATTCCTGGATCAGGCAATCTTCGGGAGTGCTCAGGATAGGCGGAGCCCCGCGCCGAAGCGCCTCTTTGAGATACTTGGCGCGCACGAATCCCGCGGACTGGGTAGTTTGGGTGACGTCGTCACCCATAGAAAGGGCTCCCCATGATCAATCTCGTACAAATGTTAGGCGCAGGCGGGAGTGTCCAAAAGTTACCGAGGTAATTTTGATGAAATCGTTGGATGCAGGGTATGGCGCAGCGCATTTGGTAAATCGCAGCGAATGAGTGTGGGGTACTACTGCCCGGACTCGGCCGCGAGCATCTGGCAGACACGATCGAGAGATTGCCTTTGCTGAGGGGTCGGAGTCAGGAATTCAAATCCGTAATGCAGCCCAATCTTGTAGCGTACAATCGCGCGCAGTTTTACGGGATATGGACTCAAAGGCAGCGGAAACTCCATGGACACGACTTCTCCGGGACTGAGTTCCCCAGTAAGCGTCCCGCCAATTCCATCCAGGCCAAGTTCGGTTGAGCGTCCCCAGAAATAGTTGACTTCACCTTGCCGGAACACCTGCACATTCATCCGCACATCCATCGGATGTCGAGGGTAACGGCGCGTGTAAGGTGCCGTCTTCTTCGTCTTGGGCGCGCTGCTGGGCATTGAATGGATCAGTTGCCGTGCAAGGGATAACCGGGCTCGAAGGGCAGTTTGCCGCCTATTTTCATCACGTCCACGGAGCTGTTGATGGCGTACACATCTACCAGGCCAACTGCGCCCGGAGTGGCGGCGACTTTGTGCACTAGATCGTCGTCGGAGGTAACCACCACAATCATTGGGTGTGTGCCTTTGCCGTGGTTAGCGGAGGTGATCAGATCGCTCACAGCCTGCGACGACATTCCATAAACTTTTTCGAGAATCATTCGCATTTCAGCGGAGGCAGGATCACGGACGATCAAGGTGACGGCCTTGCCGTCGGGCCAGTGTGGCGTTTGCGCCTTGCACAGCTTGACCAGGTCGGGCATGGTCACCGACGTCACCGCGCTTCCTTTATTCGTGATCAGCGCGACATCCTTCGCTTGCGCCAGCGTAGCTCCGCCCGCCATGAGCAGGGCAAGGACGAGTCCAGTTCGAGCGACCACGGCATTCTCCGGCGGCAATTGCGCCAAATCTCCCCAGATTCTCCCCGAAACGGCCAACACTCTCAATTACAGAAAGGTCATGTACCTCTAGGGCTGGCCTGCTTACGAGGACCGGTCGGTCGACCCCCCCGGAGGACGGGTATGGCTCGAACAGGGATCTCCCCGGGGGGTGGCTTGCGCTTATTTTAGGCGCGCGTGCAACATCGCCCTGACCACGCTTTGGTTCTTTACTCTTTAAGTCCGTATAACTTCATCGCGTTCTCCCGCAGCACCATACGCGCGAGTTCGGAGGCGCGGGAGTGGGTGATTTCCTGGTCATTGATCATGCCGGTGAGAGCTATCGCAAGAGCTCGGCGCGCTGTGAGGTTCGTGGAATAACCGATCACATCCCAGTCCTGCTCCGGAGCACCCGGCGCAAGATCCGTTCCATACAAGACTTTCTCTGGATACCACTCCAGCCATTCACGCAGCACGGTACTCAACGCTCGTGGAGAAATCAGGGCGTCCTGTTCGGAGAAGTCCGCGTATACATTCGGCTTCGACAAAAGGACGGCGACCTCATGTGTGTAGGGACCGGCCCCGCCGTGCAGCAACACGAAGGTAGTTGCACGCAGCGCAGGGTCATCCAGGATTGATTCCAGTTTAGTGGGACGCGCTCCGGCGAGATCGAAGTAGTTCCCGCAGCCTTGCCCGGTGTGAATGTGCACTGCCAACCCGATTCTTCCCGCTTCGCGCGCAACGGCGCGGAACAGGAAATTCTGCACGCGAAGAGCGTCAGCACGCGATGGTGCGCCACCGTGTGCATACTTCGAATAGATCGTTCGTGCTTCGGCTTCTTCTTCCGCATTAATCTGTGGCCCAAAGTTCAACGGACGCAGGTATGCGGCCTCGAATTTGATGGCCGGTGCCTCAGCTTTCTTCTGCGCTTCGAGCGTGGGGATGATCAGTTTCGCGACATACTCATCCAACGAGTCAGGAAGTGCGCTCAGATGTGCCTCGGAAAGATAGGTTTTCAGCAGCTTGGCCTCCTGGCCGTAAAAAACCTTCTTGTCCGGATTGTCGGCGAGCGAATCAGGAGCGAGCGGGACCATCAAGGCGTCATCGAATGGCACCCAGCGAAAACGGGACGCGCCAAGACCCCGGCCCATGGCGACCCGATTGGCGAACAGATACTCGATGTTCAATCGGTCTAGGACCCAGGCAGGAAAGTTGTCGCCTTGCTCGCGCATGACCTTCTCGCGTGCGGCGATCAATTCTTGGACATGTTCCCTCGTGCGGTCGGCGTACCTGTACCCGTATAAAGCCTGCCAGGCCTCGATAAACTGCGGATAGTCCGACCGCGCTGCGAGCGTCTCGGCGCCACCTTCGATGATGTCGCAGGGCAACGCGTCAAAGTCTCGGTCGGACTGGCCTTCGCCCACCACCTTGGCAATGTGGGTGTGGTTGTCGACCGCCTTGATTTTCTCGATCTCGGCCAGCAGCGAAGGATCGGGCGCAACCTGCGCAACTGCTCCCGCGATCATGATGCAGCAAATTAAAAAGAGGCACGCTTTCATTCCAGGCTCCGTTCGTCCCGCGGCAGAATTGCTTTTCGCTTGACAGGGCTTGTGTGCAACGTCACACTCGCCACAATTTGAGTTCTACGCTCCAGCGCTTACCGAGTGCCAACCAGACTTCGGCTTTCCCAACTGACGCCGAAGCCTATCCCAACCCTGTCCCAAAAAGAAAGACGCTGCGTCGGGTGCTGCTCAGTTCCGCGATTCTATTTGTCCTCTTCGTTCTTGTCGTTGTCCTGGACGGGGTGTTCACGCGTCTGCCGGGTCTTTCCGGACATCCAGTGCGTGGTGAGCGGGTTGGCGTCATTCATGTCCATACCAACGCCTCGTGCGGCAGCGGCAGTCTGCCGCAAGTGATCGCGGCCGCGAAGGACGCGGACCTGTCATTCGTCGCTATCACCGACCACAATCTGACGCTTTCGGATGCCGAAGTGGCCGAGGCTGATCCGCCGGACTTTGCTGTGATCGACGGCGAGGAAGTCAGCACCGCCGCCGGCCACTACCTTGCGCTTGGGACTTCGGATAGCCGCTGGCATCGCGGAACAGGATTCAACGCGCGCAGCCTGATGGCTTCCTCGCGTCGCAGCGGCGCCGTGAATTTTATCGCTCATCCTTTTGGGCTGCGCGATCGCTGGTCGGATTGGGGAGCCACTGATTACGACGGTATCGAGATCTTCAACGATGATGCGGTGTGGCGCAGGAACACGGTGTTCGGCATCGCGGTGGCCGCGTTGCTATACCCTGTGAACTCGCGACTGGCATTACTCCGCCTGGCGCGGACGCCGGAGGAGAACTTCGCGAAGTGGGACGAACTGAGTGCGCAGCGCTCGGTGGCTGGCATTTGCGGATCCGACGCTCACGCCAATGTGCTGGTCGACCGCTGGAGCATCGCGCGCTTCCCCAGCTACCTCTCTGTTTTCAGTCTGGCCCGCCAACACGTGCTTTTGCCGGATCAGCCTGGACTTGATCCCGATCATGCGGGAGCCGATGCGATCCTTTCTGCGATTCAGGCCGGCAATTCCTTCTGTGCGATTGACGCGCTCGCCTCGGCCGATGGCTTTACGCAAACGGTGTCCTCAGGCAACGCGGTTGCTGGGCCCGGCAGCACCATCGCATGGAATTCCGGTGCCGCACTCCACATCAGGGTTCCGAAGACTGGTGAGCCTGCGATGATTCGTGTTCTTCGCGACGGCCATGAGATCGCGAAGCAAGAAACACAGGCGCTCGATTTGCCGATCGAGGGCCCAGGCCGATACCGCACTGAGGCCTACCTGCGGCAGCCCGGCCTGACGGGGTGGCGTCGCTGGACCCTCTGGATCTTCGCGAATCCTGTTTACGTTAGGCCTCCATTAACCGCAAATTCATCCAAGTAGAAAAGCGACATCTTTTCGACTCCGCGCCAATCGGGGTACACTTCTGCTCCCTCATATGTGGATGAAGATTCAAATACTGGCGTTGGTAGTGGGGCTGAGCGCTTCGTCGCTTGCTCAACCGCTGACTCTGCTCACTCCCGTCACTTCAAAAATGCGGAGTGGCAGTGAGTTTCGCGCGGTCGACAGTGCCGGGAGGATTTACGGGGGCACTGTCATCACGCGACCCGCTCGACGCTTCCTCCGCCGTGGTTCCGTGCTGTTGCGTTTTTATGACCCGGTCCACGTGGTGAACGGCGATCCAGAAGGCGTGATTCGCGCTGGCCGCAAGAAGCAGGTCATCTTGCTTGGAACCACGCCGCTGATTGCCAAGATCGCCGACGACAGCGTCGATGGCGCGATCGGAGGAGGCAAGGCGCGCTTCGTCGCCCTAGGCGCCAGCGTCCTCTTCATGGCTGTCGTTAAGGGAGGCGAAGTCCATCTGAAGCCAGGCGACAAGTTAGAAGTGGAGGCCGGAAGGTGAGAAAGTGCTCGAGCCGATGGCGAATCGTCCAGACATATATAATGTCCTGACTGAATCCCCGTTCTATTTCCCGTCATCTTTGAACCTGTGGAGGAAAAAATCATGGCGCATGAACTACCCCCTTTGCCGTATGACTATACGGCCCTGGAGCCTGCGATTGATGAGAAGACGATGCACCTGCATCACGATATGCATCACGCGGCTTACGTGAAGAACCTGAACGCTGCACTTGAAAAGTATTCGAACCTGCAATCGAAGAGCGCCGAAGACCTGATTCGCGACCTGAATGCCGTGCCAGAGGACATTCGTACTGCCGTGCGCAACAACGCCGGCGGCCATGTGAACCACACGATGTTCTGGCAAATCATGAAGCCCAAAGGCGGTGGTGAACCGACGGGCCCAATCGCTGAAGCGATTTCCAAGACGTTCGGCCACTTCAAGGATTTCCAGACCAAGTTCAACGACGCCGGTGTGAAGCAATTTGGCAGCGGCTGGGTATGGCTGGCGGGCAATGCGAAAGGCGAGGTTCAGATCCTCAGCACGCCAAATCAGGACAATCCGATCAGTCAGGGATTACACCCGATTTTCGGCAACGATGTTTGGGAGCACGCTTACTACCTGAAGTACAACAACCGCCGGCCAGAGTATCTGCAGGCGTGGTGGAGCGTGGTTAACTGGGACGAGATCAACAAGCGCTACCAGGCGTTTAAGAACGCCAAAGAACCAGCACTCGCAAGTCGGTAGCTCCAACGTGTAGCGTACACGCCTGTCCGTGAAAAGCCCCGGCGATGCAGCCGGGGCTTTTTCTTTGGCTCATCCTCGGCGAATCTAAGAGATTCCCCTTACAGCCCG
>Ga0207665_10002103_pt1 | contig 13464 bp, 10 predicted proteins | sample LARL112metaG_FD_184351 | JGI IMG/M metagenome (GOLD analysis project Ga0207665, IMG submission 184351) | Corn, switchgrass and miscanthus rhizosphere microbial communities from Kellogg Biological Station, Michigan, USA - LAR L11-2 metaG... | ecosystem: Host-associated > Plants > Roots >...
GAGTGATCGCGATCGCGGCCGCGTCCCCCGCAACGGAACCGTCGCCGAGCCTGATCGGCTTGCCCGGCGTGTTAGTGGCGGTCGAGACCGGTATGACCGTTGTCCCCGCAGCGTTGACGCTGACGACGTAGGCGGTCTTCCCGTCTGGCGTGATCGCGATCGCGGCCGCGGTCCCCGTAGCGGGACTGCCGCCGAGGTTGATCGGCTTGCCCGGCCTGTTGGTGGCGGTCGAGACCGGTATGACCCTTGTCTCCTTAGGGAGGACGTTCACGACATAGGCGGTCTTCCCGTCCGGCGTGATCGCGATCGCGATCGCCTCGGTGTGGCCGCCGCCGAGCTTGATCGGCTTGCCCGGCGTGTTGGTGGCAGTCGAGACCGGAATGACCGTGGCGGGAGACAGGTTGGCGATGTAGGCGGTCTTCCCGTCAGGCGTGATCGCGATCGACCCAGGCTGAGTGCCGAGCTTGATAGGCGTGCCCGGCGTATTGGTGGCGGTCGACACCGGTGTCACCCCATTTGCCGCGGCCACATACATGATCGCTTCCGCAGGCGCGACGGCATTAGGGCTGTGGCTTTGGGCAACTACTGGGATGGTGGCCGCGATGACAGCAAGGGCAGCCAAGCATGTCCGCCACCTGGTCCACGCTCAGGTCTTCCCAGTAGCGCAGCACCACCACCGCCCGGGCCCGGGGCGGCAGAGTGGCAAGGGCATCGAGCACGACGATTCGTGTCTCCAGATTCGCAGGCAGTACCGGATCCTCGGGTAGGTCACCGGTGAGGATCTCTCTGGGACGCTTGAGACGCCTGCCGCCGAGGTAGACGTTAAGCAGTGTGCGCTCGGCATAGGCGTAGGCTGCGTCATGCCGCCTGATCTTGCGCCAGGACACAAACACCTTCGCCAGCGCAGATTGCACCAGATCCTCGGCGGTGTGCCAGTCGCCGCAAAGCAGGAAAGCGGTCCGCCGCAGCCGCAATGATGTTGCCATCGCGAACTCGGTGAACTCCTCTTCGGACGTCACGTAAGCAACTCCTCCAAGGCGTCCCCCAGACCGACGTGCCGATGATTAGAAAGATGCCTTGAACGGCGCATCGGGTTGCATGCCGGCCTCACCCCAATCGTCGGGGGGTCTGGGGAGGCTTCAGCACTGGCTCCAGCCCCCGTCGGTGCTGGTTCGGAGCGTACTGGGCAACTCGGACCTCGGCGGGAACGCTGCCGATAGTGGCGTCACCGCATCTCATTTAAATCACTTAATCAGACCGTGCACCCTAAAGCACCACTTCAATACTGCGCTTTGGCGCTGATGCTGGGTGAGGTCAGCACCAAAGTGCAGTTGACCTGCGGATCTATGGGTGACGGCTACTGGCCATTAATCCGCTCTTTGCAGAGAAGATCTCTGCAAAGAGTGGATTCTTATGAACGCCACTGAACGACACGGCAGAGCCCCGGCCAGTTTGGCTCCCCCGAGTAAACCCACTCCGCGATCATCACCCGGCAGGTCCGGGACACTGCCCAGACTGTCGGCGCCGACCACCCCAGTTGCCGCGACGATGCCAAGCCCAGTACCCATCCCGCTGCTCTTGATTGTTATCGCTGCGGCTCCGAGCGCAGCCACTGAACCTTGCGGACGGCCAGGCGCACGCCCCGTCTGCGGGTCAGCCAGGCGCGCCGCGATGACGTGGCCTGCGCTCGGCGCTGCTCGGCCTGCAGCTCGCGGCGTCGTTCCCCGACGAGCTGGCTAGTGAGGTAGGAGTACACGTGATTCACCTCCTGTCCGTGGCGTTGCAGGCGGACGAGGGTCGGTAAGCCTGGAAAGGGGCAAGTGGATCGAGAGATCGGCGGTGGTGGGATCGCCGCGACAGTGCGGGCCCCGCTGGGCGGCGCAGCCCGGGCTCAGGCGATGACGGTGGCCGGAATCAGGTCCATGGCCGCCCGGGAGACGGCCGCCATGGCACGGCTGCGCGCCATAGCCCGGCCATGCGCCGCGCTAAAGCGGCGGCGATGCCCTGCTCATACATACAGAGCAAGGCATAGCCGGGTTGATACGCGGCTGGGATGGACCGATCGCCAGCCGCTGGGTAACCAGGCCAAAAGGCCCACGGGTCCCCGGCCGCCGCCATGAAACGTGATAATGGCCACGATCATCAGAACATGCCGGCGCGCACATGGCGCGGCGCGGCGCGGCACACGGCACGGTGAGGGAGGCCATGAGCGAGGTACCGGCTGGCTTCGAGCCTTCGCGACGGAGCAGCCCCTTCCTCGACATGATCGGCCCGGTCTACACCTGCACCGGGGAGCGCGGCATCCTGCTCGGCCTCCCAGCCCGCACCGAGCACCTCAACACCCGCGGGTTCGTGCACGGCGCGATCCTGGCCGCACTGCTCGACGTGGTATGCGGGCGCAACTGCGGTGCGTTGACCGAGCACCCCAGCCTGGTCACGGTCAGCCTGACCGTGGACTACGTGGCGGCCGCCCGCGACGGCGCCTGGCTGGAGGCGAGCGCGACCGTGACCCGGGTGGGCCGGCGGCTGGCGTTCGCCGACGGCCGGGTGGATGCCGACGGCAAGCCCGTCGCCAAGGCCAGCGCCGTGTTCGCGGTCGGTTAGCCCGCCGCCGAGGGAGGTCACATGAACGGCGCCGAGGCGGTGCTTCGCACCCTGGCCGAGGGCGGGGTCAGTCTGTGCCTGGCCAACCCGGGGACCTCCGAGATGCACATGGTCGCGGCGCTGGACGAGGTGCCGCGGATGCGCGGGGTGCTGTGCCTGTTCGAGGGGGCGGCGACCGGCGCCGCCGACGGTTACGGCCGGATGGCAGGCCGGCCCGCGGCGGTGCTGCTGCACCTGGGGCCCGGGCTGGCGAACGGCCTGGCCAACCTGCACAACGCGCGCCGGGCCCGGACCCCGCTGCTGGCGATCGTCGGGGACCACGCCACATACCACAAGCGGTTCGACGCGCCGCTTGAGTCCGACATCGAGGCACTGGCCGGGACTGTGTCGGGGTGGGTACGGCGGTGCGCGCGCAGCGCCGACGCGGCCGCGGACGTGGCCGAGGCGGCCGCCGCGGCGATGTGCCCGCCCGGCCAGGTGGCCACCGTCATCCTGCCCGCCGACGTGTCCTGGTCTCCCGGGGCCGAGCCGGCCCCGGCGGTGCCGGTGCGGCCCCGGTCACCCGTGGCCGGCCAGGTGATCGACGCGGTCGCCGCCGTGCTCCGCGGCGGCGAGCCCAGCGTGATCCTGCTCGGCGGCGCGGGGATGCACCGGCCTGCGCTGGAGGCGGCCAGCCGCATTTGCCAGGCCACCGGCGCCCGGATGCTTGCGGAGACGTTCCCGGCAAGGCACGAGCGCGGCGCAGGCATCCCACCGGTCGAGCGGCTCGCCTACCTGGCCGAGATGGCCGCCGCGCAACTCGACGGTGCGCGGCACCTCATCCTGGCCGGGGCGCGCGCCCCGGTGTCCTTCTTCGCCTACCCGGGCAAGCTCAGCTCGCTCGTGCCGGACGGGTGCCAGGTGCACACGCTGGCCGGGCCCGGCGACGACATCGCCGGGGCGCTCGCGGCAGTGGCCGACCTCGCCGCCCCCGGCGTGGCGCCGGTCCCGCAGCGGCCGGAGCGGCCCGGTCTGCCGGACGGTGACCTGACCGGGCACAGCGCGGCGGCGGTCATCGGCGCACTGCTGCCCGAGCACGCGATCGTCTGCGACGAGGCCAACACCTCAGGGCTGGCGCTGCCCGGCGCCACCGCGGGCGCGCCGCCGCACGACTGGCTCACGCTCACCGGCGGCGCGATCGGCCAGGGCCTGCCGCTGGCCGCGGGGGCCGCGCTCGCCTGCCCGGAACGGCCGGTACTCGCACTGGAGGCCGACGGCAGCGCCATGTACACGATCTCGGCCCTGTGGACCCATGCCCGCGAGCAGCTGGACATCACCACGGTGATCTTCAGCAACCGGAGCTACGCGATCCTGAACATGGAACTGGGCCGCACCGGCGCCCCGGCCGCGGGCGAGAGCGCGCGGAGCCTGCTGGACCTGACCCGGCCGGGGCTGAGCTTCACCGCGCTGGCCGAGGGGATGGGCGTGCCGGCCAGCAGGGCGCAGACCGCACCCGAGTTCGCCGCGCAGTTGCGCCGCGCGCTCGCCGAGCCCGGACCGCACCTCATCGAGGCCGTGGTCCCGCCGTTCAGCTAGGCGGGCTCACCGGAGGGCTGTTCCGACAGCGGCCGGTCACCGAGATGAGCCGCCAGCCGCAGCAGACCGTCGGCGATGTCCCGCTCGGTGGGCGCGTTCCCAGGATCGATCAGCCACTGCACGAGAAACCCCGACATCAGCGCGAGCTGTACCGAGCCGAGCGCCCGTTCCGCGGGGCCGTCCACGGTGTCCTCGGCAACACCGAGCAGCCCGGCGGCGAGCCCGCTGCGGCCCTGCCGCAGGCTGGCGGCCATCAGCGCGCGGACCTTCGGTGAATGCTCGGCCTGGACGGCGGCCTCGATCGTGGCCAGCCAGAGCCACCGGTTGGCGGCGTAGGACTCGATCACCTGGCGCCAGAACGCCTCGTACTGCTCGCGCGGCCCGGCGCCCGCGGCGACAGCGGCGCGCACCGCGGCCTCGGTCTGCGCGCCCCAGGCGTCCATGGCCTGGGTGAAGGCCTCGATCAGCAGCGCTTCCCTGGATCCGAAGTGGTAGCCGATCGCGGCGTGGTTGACCCCGGCGGCGGCCGCGATGTCGCGGACGGTGGTCCGGGTCCAGCCCTTCGTTTTCAGGCAGGCGAGCGCCCCGGCCAGCAGGTCTTCCCGGTTACCCATGGCGCGGGCCGCCGCTGTCGTCACCCATGGCGCCGATCTTAGCGGCTCTGTCAACCAACCGGATTATCCAATTGGATTGACCATATGGATAAAAACTCGTTACGGTAAGCGCACCGGGCGTTCACGGCCCAGGACACGACCGCACACAGGAGGAGCCATGACCAGGTCGGTACTCATCTCGGGCGGCGGCATAGCCGGGCCGTCGCTGGCGTATTGGCTGGGCACATCCGGATATGCGGTCACCGTGGTGGAGCGGGCGCCCGGCCTGCGCAGCAGCGGGGCGTCGGCGGTCGACTTCCGCGGCGACCAAGTTGCCCTGCTGGCCCGCATGGGCGTTCTCGGCGACATCGAGGCCTGCCAGACCGGCATGGGCGACCAGGCGGTGATCGATGCCGCCGGACGCCGGCTGTCCACGTTCCCTTCCGGCTTGTTCAGCGGTGACGTGGAGATCGAGCGCGGCGACCTCGCCCGGATCCTGTACTCCCGCAGCAAGGACGTCGCGGAGTACGTCTTCGGCGACCGCATCACCGGCTTGGCCCAGGACCCGGACGGGGTGGACGTGACGTTCTCCCGCGGGCCGGCCAGACGGTTCGACCTCGTCGTGGGGGCGGACGGGATGCACTCGGCGGTGCGACGACTGGCGTTCGCCGGGGAGGACTGCTACCGGCACGACCTCGGCCTGACCGTCGCGGGCTTCACGGTGCCCAACACCTTCGGGCTCGACCACAGCGGGCTGATCTACAACGAGCCCGGCCGGCTCGCGATGGTCGCCAGTGGCCGGGACCCGGCCCGCGCGGCCGTGGGCCTGATGTTCGCCGGCCCGCCGCCGGACTACGACTGGCGCGACACGCAGGCCTGCAAGCGCCTGGTGGCCGAGCACTTTGCCGGTACCCGCTGGCAGGTGCCGGCGTTGCTCGCGGCGCTACGCGATGCCCCGGAACTGTACTTCGACACGATCAGCCAGATCCGGATGGACCGGTGGTCGGCCGGGCGGATCGTGCTGCTGGGCGATGCGGCCTGGTGCCCCGGCCCCGGCGGCAACGGGACCGGGCACGCCATGCTCGGCGCGTACACGCTCGCCGGGGAACTGGCCCTGGCGGGCGGCGGCCACCTCGCCGCCTACCGGCGCTACGAGCAGATCATGCGCCCGGTGGTCACCAAGTCGCAGAAGCAAGCGGCCGGCGCCGCCCGCTTCCTCACCCCGGCGACCGAGCGGAAGATCCGCAACCGCAACCGCACGTTCCGCATCCTGGCCGCGCCGGCGATGCGCGGCGTGTTCGGCTGGCTGGCCAAGCGCACCACGAAAAGCGGCGCCCTCCGCGACTACCCGCTCCCTGCGGGTGACCCCCATTGCTGCCGGGTCGCCGCTTGATGCGGCTGGTCAGGAACCGGCGCGGCCGGCGGCAGCTAGGCGGACGCAGCAACGGCCCGTACCAGGGTCGAGCACGGCGACGACGGGCAGCGGCGGCAGCCCGCCGAGCATCCCCTCGACGATCGCCAGGTTCATGCCGCACACCAGGTCGGTGTGCTCGGCCACGAGAGCGTGGAACGGGCAGTTGGCGAAGGCCAGCCCGGCCGGCTCCGCGCGCGTCGCATACCCCTGCTCGTCAAGCACCGAGCGTGCGGCGGCCAGCAGCGCGGCGGGCGGCGGGTCATCCCCGGCCTGCCGCAGTGCCTCGGCGGCCAGTTCGCGCCCTTGCTCGCGCGCGGCGTCGTCCAACGTCTCGGCCACCGGCCGGCCCGCGCCGCGCGCGTGCGCGATGCCACGCGCCATGAGCCGCCCGGCAAGCTCGTAACTGCGCTGTGGCAAGGTCACGGAGAACTCTCGCGCCGCACGCCGGTAGAGCTTGGCCGGCCGGCCCGCGCCCGGCCCCTGGCGCCCGGTGCGCCGCGCGAACTCGACCTCGAGCAGGCCGTCGCCGACGAGCTTGTCGAGGTGGAACTTGGCCTTGTGCCGCGGTATCCCGACTCCCGCGGCCGCCTCGTCCCGGCTTACCGCGGAGCCTTGATCGAGCACATAGAGGTACAGGGCGCGCCTGGTGGGCTCGACCAGGCCGGCGAGCCCCGCCAGGTCCGCGCCGATCCCGTCCCTGTCCAACGCGTACCTCCCTCTCCCCGGGCGGCTCCCCGAGCCCGCTCCGCGCCGGCGCGCCACCTCGCCCGCGCCGATACCGTCCCGGCCCACACCCGGCTCCCTCACAGGAGCGACCGCGAGCCAGTCCGCACCGGGCGCACCTTCTATAAGAGAGATCTGTTGACTAAATTACCAGCCCCTGTCTATCGTTCAAATAGTTCTCCTCTAGAAAGTGGCCGCCCGACCAGCACCTGGGGATACCGATGACCAAGCCGACGTTCGTGATCGTGGGGGCCAGCCTGGCCGGGGCCAAGGCCGCGGAGGAGTTGCGTACCTTCGGCTTCGACGGCCGCATCGTGCTGATCGGCGCCGAGCCAGAACAGCCCTATGAGCGGCCGCCGCTGACCAAGGACTACCTGCGCGGCGAGTCCGAGCGGGACAAGGCCCATGTGCACCCGGAAGATTTCTACGCGCAACAGGAGATCGAACTGGTCACCGGGGTGACCGTGACGGCGGTGGAACCAGGGCGATCCCAGGTGGCGCTGGGCGACGGCCTCAGCCTCGGCTACGACCGGCTGCTGCTGGCCACCGGTGCCGAGCCGCGGCGGCTCCAGGTGCCCGGCGCGGACCTTGACGGCATCTACTACATGCGCACGCTCGCCGACTGTGACCTGCTGCGGGAGAGGCTGGTCACCGGCGGGCACGTGGTGGTGGTCGGCGCCGGCTGGATCGGCAGTGAGATCGCCGCGTCCGCGCGCCAGCGCGGCTGTGAGGTCACCGTCGTCGACCCAATGGCGCTGCCGAACGAGCGGATCTTCGGCACCGAGATCGGCACCTTCTACCGGGATGTGCACCTCCAGCACGGCGTCACGATGGTGCTCGGTGACGGGGTCGACTCGTTCGACGGGGCCGGCGCGGTCGAACGGGTCCAGACCGCGCGCGGCCGGGAGATCGAGTGCGACTTCGTGGTCGCCGGCATCGGCGTGGTGCCACGGACCGGGCTGGCCACCGGGGCCGGGCTGGAGGTAAGCAACGGCATCGTGGTGAGCGCCGGGCTGCAGACCTCCGCGCCTGGCATCTTCGCGGCGGGCGACGTGGCGAACGCCTGGCATCCGTCCTACCAGCAGCAGGTACGGGTGGAGCACTGGGCGAACGCGCTGCACCAGGGCCCGGCCGCGGCCCGGGCGATGCTCGGCCAGCAGGTCAGCTACGACCGCGTCCCCTACTTCTTCTCCGACCAGTACGACGTGGGGATGGAGTACTCCGGGTTCGCGCCGCAGTGGGACGAGGTGGTGTTCCGCGGCGACCGCGCGGGCGATGAGTTCATCGCCTTCTGGCTGCGGGACGGCCGGGTCGTGGCCGGCATGAACGTCAACGTCTGGGATGTCAACGCCGACGTCGAGGCCCTGATCAGGTCGGGCGCCAAGGTAGAAGTGGACGCGCTGGCCGACCCGGACGTCCCGCTCACCACGCTCTGTTAGCTCCCCGGGCTAACAGCTAGCGCCCAGCCGTGCGTAGTGGCCGGTCACGCCCGCATACGTGGCTCCGCTGGGCGGGGGCGGCGCTCGGTTACAGTGCATGGCATGGTGCCGGGATCGCGCGAGACCGAGCACGTCCACCCGAACGTGATCCTGGCCGTGCTGTCGCTCGCGGGCGCCGTCTACGCGGTACTCAGCTCGGCGGTGATCCCGGCGCTGCCGACCCTGCAGCACGACCTGCACGCCAGCGAGACCGGAGTCACCTGGCTGCTGACCGGGTTCCTGCTCTCGGCGTCGGTGGGCACGGCGATCATCGGCAAGCTCGGGGACATGTACGGCAAGCAGCGGCTGCTGGTGTGGACCCTGGTGACGCTCTCCGGCGGAACACTGCTCGCGGCGTTGTCCCAGTCGCTGGCCATGCTCATCGTGGCGCGTGTCATCCAGGGGGTGGCCGGCGGCATCTTCCCGCTGGCGTTCGCGATCGCCAGGGACGAGTTCCCCGCCGACCGGGTAGCCGGGAGCATCGGGCTGATGTCCGCCATCCTCGGCATCGGCGGCGGCCTGGGCCTGGTCGTCGGCGGGCTCATCGACGAGCACCTGAACTGGCACTGGCTGTTCTGGATCCCGCTGCCGATCATGGTCGCGGCGGCCGTGTGCGCCTGGCGCCTCATCCCCGAATCGCCGGTCCGCATTGTTAGCCCTGACCCCGCCACCCCGCGCCCTGCTAGCTCCGACCCCGCCACCCCACGCCCTGCTAGCTCCGACCCCGCCACCCCACCCAAGGGCCGGGTGAACTGGACCGCGGCAGCCCTGATGAGCGTGGGCCTGTCCGCGGTACTGATCGGGATCGCGCAGACGAGCGTCTGGGGCTGGACCAGCACGAAGACGCTGGCACTCCTGGGTTTCGGCCTGGCCGCGTGCTGCGTATGGATACTTGTCGAGCTGCGCAGCAGCAACCCGCTCATCGATATGACGATGATGCGGGTGCGCGGGGTGTGGACCGCCAACCTGGCGGCCTTCCTCGTCGGCGCCGGGCTGTACGCGTGGTTCCTGCTGCTCCCGCAACTGGCCCAGTTGCCGCGCAGCACCGGCTTCGGCTACGGGGTCTCGGTCGTGACCGCCGGGCTGTACCTGCTGCCGTGCGCCGTCGGCATGGGCGCGCTCGGCTCGGTCGCGGGCCGGGTGCAGCGGCGGTTCGGCTCCAGGAGCGCGCTGGTGGCCGGAGCGGCGGTGAGTGCCCTGGCGTGCGGCTGGCTCGCGTTCACCAGCAGGCACCCCTACGACATGCTGGTCAGCTCGATGCTGCTGGGCATCGGGATCGGCCTGGCCTTCGCGGCGCTTGGCAACCTGATCGTGCAGGCGGTGCCGCCGAACCAGACGGGCGTCGCCAGCGGGATGAACACGGTGCTCCGCACGCTCGGCGGTGCGCTCGGCGGGCAGATCGCGGCCACGTTCGTCGCCGCGAGCACGCTGCGCGGCCTGCCCGCGCTGACCGGGTTCACCACGACGTTCGGCCTGGCCGCCGTGTTCCTGGCCTGCTGTGCCGCCGTGGCCCTGCTCATCCCCACCCCTGCCCTGGCGGCCAGCTAGCCGCCGGGCCGGCACTTTTAGGCCGGGCGGTGCGCGGGGAACGAGACCACTTGCTGGAACGTGGGACGGTTCTGCCAGGGGATGCTGGGCTGGCCGACGATGCCCAGCGACCGGAAGCCGATGGCGTCGTAGGCCGGCATGGTCAGCCCGGTGGCGACGGTGTTCGCGTCCTGGGTCCAGGTGGACACGTTCTTCGACCCGCCGTTCGCCTTGACCAGGGCCTGGTAGGCAGACAGGAGGGCGGCGTCGAGCGCCGGGCCGCAGGTGCTCAGCCCGCCGCTCCCGCAGAGCTTCGCGGTGACCACGGAACCGAACGGCTGCGCGACGCCGGTGCCGGTGAACTGGTCCAGGGCCTTGAGCGTGTAGCCCTCCCAGCCGCCGTCGTAGGCGCTGCCGAGGTGGCTGCCGCCGTTGTAGGGCTCGTTGACGAAGCCCATCGGGAAGACGTTGTACCCGCCGGAGTTGGTGCCGCCGGCCGCGAACAGCGGATCGAAGATGGCCCTGATCACCGCCGGGGTGAGCTGGTCCATGATCGCCACGGCGTCGGCCTGCTTGTACTGCGTGGCGGTGGGCGAGGCGAGGATCCGGTGCGCGCCGGACGCATACCAGGTACGCAGCGCGGCGAGCATCTGGTTCACGCCGGCCGGCTCGTGCCGCCCGGCGACCGCGTGCAGCAAGGCCGGCAGGATGGTCAGCCCGTCCAGGTCCTGGCTCGCCGCGGTCTCCATCGCCTGCACCAGGTCCGCCCGGGTGATCTTGCCGTGGTGCAGGGCGAACTGGTGCTGGATCTGCGTGGTGAGCATCTGCACCCGGTACACCGGCCCGTACCCGTACTGGCCGTCAGAGGCGGAGAACAGCGGGGCCGGCTTGTTGTTCCAGCTGTCGAAGAACCCCTGCGGCGGGTTGATCTGGTGCACGTGCTTGGACGCGGGCAGGAACCCGAGCCACTCCGTACCCCCGGTGCCCCAGGTGGGCAGGTTGGGGTCGACGTCCGAGGGCCGTACCGGGTCCAGGCCGCTGACGTAGTACGCGATGTCCTTGCTGTCGACGTAGAGCCAGTTGAACGTGTAGTCGATGTGGCCGGCAGCGGCCATCCACGACTTCGCGCTGTGGGTGAGCGCGGGCTCCCCGAAGCCCAGGAAGCCGATCACCGAGTCCACGTCGTGGTTGTAGGTGGAGCGCTGGTTCACCACCGCCACCGGCTTGCCGCCGCGCGCCGTGGTCCAGCCCTGCACGACGCCGTGCACGGTCAGATGGATCTTGTGGTCGAGCGCCTTCCCGCTGATGGCCCCGTCCGGGAACGTCTCGTTCACCATCGGGATGCACTTGCCCTTGAACTCATAGAACGTGCCCGTCGGCGACACCGGGCCGCCGTTCGGGTTGCAGATCAGTTCGAGCCGCTGGTCGGTCAGGTCGCTGCCTGCGGACGTGGCAGACCAGGCGTAGTCGACGCCGCGGCCCAGTTCGACGAAGCCGGTGCCGGGGAACGAGGCGCCCTCGGCGGCGTAGCCGGGCGAGTGCAGGTCCTCCTGCATGAGGATCTGCGGGGCGAAGTAGGACACCTGCGGGCCGAACACCGCCAGCGGGTGCCCGTCGGCGGCGTGGCCGGCCCCCACCACCAAGGCGTTGCTCATCTGGGAGGGGAACCGCAGCAGCGACTCGATGACCGACAGCCCGGCCTTGCTCGGCGCGGTGGCCGAGCAGCCAGTCGTGGTGTCCACCGGGCCGCCCTGCAGCGGTGCGCTCGGGTTGTCGGGGATGGCGATCGTCGCCGGGTTGACGTGCCCGGGGATCTCGTAGGGGAAGGACGTGCCGACCACGGTTGTCGGGGCGGCCGGGTCGTTCTGCTCCTTGAAGTCGGTGAACGCGGTCGCGCCGCCGGACTGGCCGAGCTGGCCCTGCAGGTAGCGCAGCAGCGCGGAGTTGGCGATCTCGCCGCCGCCGCCGTCGCCGAAGATCCCGCCGATCAGCCCGGCGACCCCGACGACGTCCGCCGGGGTCCACGGCTTGGGCGGGCCGAACAGCGTGTACTCGACCGGCAGCAGCGTCGGGTCGGTGAGCGCCTTGGTGATGTAGGCGTTGATCCCCTGCACGTACTCGCGGATCATCTGCACCGCGAGGCGGCCCTGCGCGCCGTATTCGGTCGGCAGCGCGTTGATCTGGGCGTTGGCCTGTGCGGTCGTGTAGGGCGCCAGCAGCAGCTCGTCGTGGTCCATCTGCTCGTCGGCGCAGGACGGGCCGAGGAACGAGGTGAGCGTGCCCTCACCGTAGTGACGCAGCACATCCATGAGGAACAGCCGGTCCTGAGCCTGGGCGAACCCGGCCCCGAACGCCAGCGCGGCGTTGGTCTTCCCGTAGATGTGGGGGATGTCGTGGGTGTCCCGGTAGATGACCACGGGGACCTTCGGCGAGGGGTGCTGGGTGGCGATGATCTGGCCGGTCTTCACCCCGAACGACTCGCCGAGGTAGTACTTACCCAGCGTGGAATCGGTCAGCGAGGGGTAGCCGAACTCCAGGTTCTCGTACGGCGCGAGCTGGTCCTGGCTGTGCGGCGGGCGCTGGCCCGTCGCCTCGAACTGCGTCAGTTGCGCCGCGTTGACCAGGCCGTTCTCCCCCGCGGGCAGGATGAACATGGCCTGGCCGTGGGCGAAGTCATCGGCCTGGTACACCGGCCGGAGCGAGAATCCGCCCGGGCCGGTCGCGGCCAGCGCCGGGCCACCAGCGGTCGTCAGCGCGACCGCGCTCGCAATGCCAGCAATCCACCAAGAACGCCCCAGTTTGCGCATGGGCGGCAGCCTAACCTTCGGGGCGGCAAAGATCGAGAGCCTGCGGCGGCTAAGTTACCCGCGCGTACAAGTCAGGCTCTCCGGCCTCCGCCGCGGTCACGCGGACCCGGCCCGCGTCCGCGAGATGCCGCAGGTGGGCGCCCGCTTCGGCGAGCGCCGCGCGGCGCATGAAGCCGACGACCGACGACCAGCCACGCGACCAGGTCAGCTCCTCGGTGACCTGCCAGGCCGTGGCCGGGCCGAGCCTGCCCAGGATGGCGAGCACCTCGTCGCAGCGGCGCTCGTGGTGTGCGAGCAGCATCTTGACCCGGGTGGCCAGGCCGGCGAACCGGTACTCGTGGGCGGGCAGCGCTTCGGCCTGGTCGTAGGCCGCGATGAGCTCAAGCGAGCGCAGGTAGGCGGCCAGCGGCGGCTCGGCGAAGTTCGACTGCAGCCCGATGTTCGGGCTGATCCTGGGCAGCACGTGGTCGCCGGTGAGCAGCAGATTCTCGGATTCCTCGTGCAGGCACAGGTGCCCTGGTGTGTGCCCGGGGGTCCACACCGCGCGCACCCGCCGGCCGGGCAGCGGCACCAGTTCGCCGTGTTCGAGCAGGACATCGGCCTTGGCCATGGCCTGGAAGGCCCGCAGGGCACCCTCGTTGACCGCGATACCGGCGGCGACGTCGTCCGGCACGCCGGACCGCGCCAGCCAGGCCAGGTCGGCGCGCCTGGTGTCGGCGTCGAGCGGCCGCAGCGCCGACAGC